>Ga0302324_100000486_pt1 | contig 106514 bp, 88 predicted proteins | sample Palsa_T0_1_FD_201949 | JGI IMG/M metagenome (GOLD analysis project Ga0302324, IMG submission 201949) | Peat permafrost microbial communities from Stordalen Mire near Abisko, Sweden - Palsa_T0_1 | ecosystem: Environmental > Terrestrial > Soil > Palsa > Peat permafrost | place: Sweden: Abisko... | reverse complement strand
TGCCGGCACACCATCATCGTCGAGAACAACTATAGCGGGCAGTTCGCGCGCTATCTGCGCAGCGAGACGAGCTTCGTCCCGAACGGGCATATCCGCAAATACGACGGAGAGCCTTTTATGCCGCATCACATCGTGGAGGCGGTCAAAGAACAACTGGCTGGCAGGACCAAGCTGTCCGTGCCCATGCACGAAATCATGGTGTAGGAGGCGAACATGGCGACGACCGTAGGAGCTTTGAACCCAGTAACACCCGTAACATTATTGGAATTGAAGGGCAGGGTAGATCCCGACTGGTGCCCGGGCTGCGGCGATTTCGGTGTGCTGGCGGCATTTCAAAAGGCGCTGGTGGAGTTGCAGATTCAGCCGTACAACGTGGTAACCATCAGCGGCATCGGCTGTTCCTCCAACCTGCCCGGCTACATCGAGACGTATGGCATGCACACCCTGCACGGCCGCGCGCTGGCGGTGGCCACGGGCGTGAAGATGGCCAACCCGGATCTGACCGTGGCAGTCACGGGCGGCGACGGCGACGGCTTCGGGATTGGCGGCAACCATTTCATGCATACGATCCGGCGCAACGTGGACCTGCTCTACCTGGCCATGGATAACCAGATCTATGGGCTGACCACCGGCCAGGTCTCGCCGACCAGCCGTATAGGCATGAAGACCAAGAGCACGCCGTTCGGCAGCGTGGAGGGGCCCATCAACCCCATCGCGCTGGCGCTGGCGGCGGGCGGCACGTTTGTGGCGCGCGGCTTCAGCGGCGATCAGAAGCATTTAACGGACCTGATCAAGCAGGGGCTGCAGCACAAAGGCTTCGCCTTCATCGATGTGTTCAGCCCATGCGTGACTTACAATCACGACAACACTTACCCGTGGTTCAAGGCGCGCGTGAAGCGGCTGGAGGACGATCCGAGCTACGATTCCAGGAACTGGGTGATGGCTATGGAGCGGTCGCAGATCTGGGGAGAAGAGATCCCCATCGGCAAGTTCTACCATAATCCGGAAACGCCGCCGCTGCACGCCATGGAGCCGGTGCTGGACGAAGGCGGCCCGCTGGCGCTCCGGGATCCGCGGATTGCGCCGGAGGTGGTGCGGGAGTTTATCGGCGAGTTGATGTAGGGCTGGCGCGGCGGGTAGAGGTTGTCGAACCCCTGATCTGTTTGCATGTATGTTGCGCATGCATCAGAATGGTTGCATGCAGCAATCCTCGACTAGCTCGATCAAAGTTTCGGCGGTGACGAGAAGGAGGGTTAGTAGCTTGGCGCGCCGTCTGAAGCTCTCCAACCAGGAGCAGGTTATCGACAGAGCGCTGGACCTGCTCGAACGGAGCCTTTTTTGGGAGGGGTTTGACGACGAGGCGAAGGCCTATCTGGCACGTTACCCGCAGGAATCAAACGAGCGCATGATTTTCGGGCAGATCTCCGGTGACGGGTTGAACGGGTGACAACTGAGCCGGCCGGACCACCTCGGAGGCCAAGACGAGGAGAGGTCTGGTGGGTAAACTCCTCACCCCGCGGTGGGTAACGAGATTCGCGATGAGCATCCGGCCCTGATTGTGTCGAGCGATTATCTCAACCGGAGCCCGTTCGGCGTTCTGATCGTAGTTCCCATATCCAGTTCGAGCCCGCCGCTCAGGATTCATGTCGACTTGACTCCCGGCGAGGGCGGATTGAAGAAGCAGAGCCGCATCAAGTGCGATCAGATCGGCAAGGTTGATTTACAACGGTTCCGCGCGAACGGACGGATCGGCCAGATCTCCCCCGCAACCCTCGGCAAAGTTGAGTCGATTCTTCGGCGCCTTCTGGAATTGTGAGGGATGCCTGCGAGCCTATCTATGCGCCGCCGCGGCTCACTCCCGCCGCCGGAGTCAGCCGGCTGCGAATCTGGTTCATCACATCGGAGGCCAGGAAAGGCTTGCGCAGCACGGGAAAATTATGTTCCTCGCACAGCGCCTCCTCTTCCGGCGGCAGGATGGTGCCGGTCATCACGATCACCAGCATCAGCGGCTGCACTTGCAAAAACTCGACGCCCAGCTCGACGCCGTTGCCATCGGGGAGCATGTAGTCCAGCAGCGCTGCGTTAGGTTTCTGCGCGGCAACCAGCTTCCTGGCATCCGCGGCGGATTCCGCGGTTAACAATTTCCAGCCGGCATCCGCCATCAGCCGTTCCAGGAAGTGCAGCAGGTCGCGATTATCGTCCACCAACAGCACCGTCGGATGCGCGGGGGCCGCCGTCTCGTCACCTTCGGCCGAGCGAATATAGAGGCTTTCACCGCCCTCGCCGAGGTCCACCAGCACGCGGGCCCCGGGACTCACCTGACCGGTGGCCACCAGCGTTGCCAGCGGCTGCGTGAGGTGCCGGTGAATCGTGCGGTTCAACTCGCGGGCGCCGTATTCGGAGCTGGTCCCTTTGCGCAGCAGAAACTGGCGGGCATCGAAAGGAACTTCGAGGGTGAACGATCGCGCTCCCAGCCGCGTATTCACGTGATTCTGCAAATCCGCGATCTGCTGGTCGAGGATCGTGGAGAGCGACTCCGGCGTCAGCGGCTGATAGGTGATGATGCAATCGATGCGGTTGACAAACTCCGGCGAGAAGCGCTTGCGCACGGCTACCAGCGCGATGCTCTGCAATTTACTGGTCAGGTCGGAACGCTGGGCAGGCTTCACCGACTGGAATCCGAAATCCGGGTTGATCTCCCGCATCATCTCGCGCGCGCCGAGATTGCTGGTGAGAAACACCAGGCTCTTTTCGAAATTGACAATGGAGTTGTCGCCCAACCGCAGAATGCCCTTGTCCAGCACGCCCAAAAGCAGGCGTGTCATGGAAGGCGCGGCCTTCTCGATTTCGTCGAACAGCACCAGCGAGAGGCTGCACTTGTCGCTGGTGACCGCGTTGAGCTTCTGCTGGGTGAGCATGGGCTGCGTTTCCCGGTGCCCAAGATAGCCGGGAGGCGCGCCGATCAGCTTGGCCACCTCGTGCTCCATCTGGAACTCGCCGCAGTCGATCTTCAGTACGTTTTTCTCGGTGCCGTGCAGCACCTCGGCCAGGGCTTCCACGGTCTTGGTCTTACCGGTGCCGGTGGGGCCCAGCAAGAGAAAGACGCCAACGGGCCTGCCCTCCGGGGCCAGCCCGGCCTGATACATCTGGATGTACGGGACGATTACGCGCGTGGCGCCGGGCTGTCCCACCACCTTTTGGGATAAAACCGCGATCAGATTCTCGCCCGGATCGGCCGGTTGCTTCCGCGACCTGCCGGCTGGCTGCGTATTCTTTCCGCGCTCCACTGGACCCTCTGCTCCCAGTATATCGGGGCGGCGGGTTTTCCTTCTGGGCGGCTTATCCTCCGGGGTCGTCGGATCTGTCATCTCAGTGCTCTAATCTGTTCGAAACCGGCAGCTTACGCCACCCTCCCGGCGGTCGGAGAGCATCTACCGCGGACCTGTGACCGGCTTCCGCGCGGCGACACCGGAAACTACAGACTACACCATTAACATGGAAAAGCCGGCGCTGTATGCACTATAACGCACCCTGGCCGATATGTTGGGAGCCCTATCTGTGCCGAAAAGTGATGCGGCCCTTGGTCAGGTCGTACGGGGATAGCTCGAGGGTGACCTTGTCGCCCGCCAGTACGCGAATGCGGTTGCGGCGCAGCCTTCCCGCCAAATGCGCCAGGACGACGCGATCGTGGTCCAGTTGCACGCTGAACAGACCGCTGGGGAACTTCTCTAAAACCGTGCCGGCTACTTCGATGTTATCTTCCTTACTCATAAACCTCCGTGGTGGATTCGTCGGCGGGGCTGGCAGCCCATTCCGGACCGCCCTGCCCGCGCGTTCCTGCCTAGGCCGTCGTGACGTTGGCCGCCTGCAGCCCCTTCGGACCGCTCGTTACCTCAAACTCCACTCTGGTGCCCTCATCCAGACTGCGATAGCCCTCCGTCTGAATCGCCGAGAAGTGAACGAACACATCCTCTCCGCTCTCTCTCTGGATGAAGCCATATCCCTTAGCTGCATTAAACCACTTCACTGTGCCTTTTTCTTTCATCGATGTTTCCTTTTCTTCCATCGCGTCCAAAACACAAAAGGGGGCTCGCGGCCAACTCACACGAGGCCCCCTTAGACATGTATTAGCGCGAAGACAAGAGTCAAAATGTCCCTCACATTATAACCCGGAAGCAGGCGGCCGCGGCGCGCGCTACGGGCCCGATCGCAGCTGCCGGACGATCGCGCGCAAAAACTCATCCTCACGGTCTACGTGCACGCCGATGCGCAGCCAGCAGAGCGGCAGCGGTGCGAACTGCCGGTCGCAGTCCTCGCAGAGATTGAGCATATCCTTTTCGGTGGTGAGGATCGCCTCTGCGCCCGCCTGGCGAAACTGATGTGAGAGGAAGCGCAGCTCCCAGGGTTTGTAGGCGTGGTGATCGTCGAACCGCAGGCGGTCCACGACATTCAAGCCCAGCGCGGAGAGCGTACACCAAAAGGACTCCGGGTTGCCCAAGCCGCAGAATGCCGCGACGCGCGAGTAGGGCAGGGCGCTCGCGGGCATGGTGTCGTCCGTGCCGCAAGCCACCCAGGCCTCCGGACGGACCCGCGCGTGGAAGATGGGCGCCCGCGGATTGTAGCGCCGCAGCAGATGTTCGATGCTCTCCACCACGCGGCCGAAATCGCTGCGCGTGATGACGAAGATGCCGGCGCGGGCCAACCCTTCCAGAGGCTCACGGAGCCTGCCCAGCGGCAGCGGGTAGCCGCCGCCGAACGGATTCAGCGCATCCACCAGCACGATGTCGACACGGCGGCCAACCCGTGCGTGTTGAAAGCCGTCGTCCAGCAGCACGACGTTCACGCCAAATTCGACTTCGAGCTGTCGTCCTAAGTGCCACCGGTCAGGACCAATCCCCACGGGCGCTACGGCCGCGCGAAGGAATATTTGCGGCTCGTCACCCGAACGGTCCACGGGAAGACGCGTTCCCGGCGCTGCCACCTCGTGCTTGTGCGGCGAATGGCGTCCGTAGCCGCGAGTCAGGATGCCGGGGCTCCACCCAGCCGCTTTCAGTTTCTCCGCGACATGCAGGACCAGCGGTGTTTTGCCCGTGCCACCGGCCGTGATATTGCCGATGCTGATCACAGGGGCGTCCAGACGCCGAACGCGCTCCAGGTCGCGCTTGCGTTTGCGACGGCCGCCCCAAATCCATAAGCGCGAAAGCATCCACAGAAAGAGAAAGCCGGGCTGCGCCGGACGGTATGAAGGCACGCGCGTGGAGAAGATTTCGTGCGCCGCGCCAACCGCTATCGCCGCCGCCCCCTGTCTCGACTGCGCGCACGATTGCGCCTTCCGGCCCAGCGTCGCGGCTAATTCGGGATTATCCAGGACTTCCGTAATGGCGGCAGCCAGACCGGCGGCGTCGCGCACCTCGACGAGCGCGCCGGCCGCGCGGAAATCCGCTGCGATTTCGGCAAAATTCTCCAGGTGCGGACCGGCGACGACGGGCCGGGAGGCGAGCGCGGGCTCCAGGATGTTGTGGCCCCCGCGCGAAACCAGCGTGCCTCCCATAAACACCACACCGGCCAGCGAAAACAGGCTGCTCAGCTCGCCTATGGAATCGAGCAGCAGCGCTCCCGGCAGCGGCAGAGAATTGCAATCGCCCAGTGCGGACCGCCGCAGGAACGGCACTCCCGCGCGCCGCAGCTTGGCGGCGGCGGCATCGAAGTGTTCCGGCTTGCGCGGCGCGAGCAGCAGGAGCAGATCGGGCCGCGACCTGGCGACCTGCTGAAAGGCCGCGATCACGGTTTCCTCTTCATCTGGATCGCCGGGGGTGGCGGGCGGCATGGTGCTGGCCGCGATCCAGACGGCCCCGGGCCGCAGCCGATCCATAAAGCGGCGGACCGGCGCTTCCGGCAGCGCCTCTTGCGGCTGGAAATCATATTTCAAATTGCCCCCCACGCGCACTCTCTCCGGCGGGGCGCCGATGCGCAGGAAGCGCTGGCGCATTGGCTCGCTTTGCGCCAGCACCAGATCGACCGGTGCCAGCACGCCGCCGAAGAACCAACGCAGCGGCTCGTACCGGCCGATCGCGCGATCAGAAATCCTGCCGTTGACGAGCATCAGACCGGCGCCCGTGCGCCTGGTCTCGCGGAACAGGTTAGGCCAGATTTCGGTCTCCATGACGATTACCAGCGACGGCCGTAAGTGGCGGAGCACGCGGCGCACCGCACAGACGTAGTCCACCGGGGCATAGAACACGCTTGCCAGATCCCGCAGTTTCCGGGATGCGGTCTCAAAACCCGCCAGGGTCGAAACGGAAACAAACACCGGGGAGCGCGGCAGGCACTGGCGCAGTTGGCGAACCAACTCCACGGCGGAAATCGCTTCCCCCACCGAGACCGCGTGCAACCAAATCGCGCCCGGCATGGTCTGTCTAAAGGAGGCGGGCAGGAGGCCGAAGCGTTGCCGAAGCGAAGCCAGGTAGGCTCGGTTGCGCAGACAGCGCAGCAGGGCAAGCCCCAGAACGACGGGCCATCCAAACGCCTGAACGAAGCGGTAGAGTAGATAAATGCCTTTTATTTTCAAACGTTTGGCTCTCCTCACGAGTATAGCCGCGGTACTCGCGCCAAACAAGGCGTGGCCGGCGGGCAAAGACCAGCCCAAGTTCACGCCGGGGCCCGCGGCCAGCTATGAGTCGCACCAAACCAGTGGGAAGGTAACCATTGGCGTAGCGGCCTACGTTTCCGACGAAGAGACCCGGCCCGTCTTCGGCAAGCACAACCCGTACACTTACGGCGTGCTGCCGGTGCTGGTGGTCATACAGAACGATGGCCCCAAAAGCATACGCGTGGACCCGCTGGAGCTGGTGTTGGTGGGGCCCAACCGCGACCGCGTGGACGCCACGCCGGCCAAAGATGTGCGCTTCCTGACCGGCCCGAACAAACCGAGCGTGGCGCCTCCGTTTCCCAAAATCAGCGCGCACAAGAATCCTCTGGATACCTGGGAAATCGAGGGGCGGGCATTTGCCGCAAAAATGCTGCCACCGGGCCAGTCGGCCAGCGGCTTTGTCTATTTTCAGAGCGGATTCCAGCGCGGATCGAGCCTGTATCTGAGTGGGCTGAAGGAAGCGGATTCGGGGAAAGAGCTGCTGTATTTTGAGATTCCGCTGGTCGAGAAGTGAGGCTGGGCCGCAGTTACCACACGCGACCACAGCGATCATTCCGTGGGGCTCGGACTCCCGTTCGAGTGAGGTGGGGCCGAAGGTACACCTGACCCACCCTGCGGCGGAACCGGACGGTTGGCATCCGAGGACCGCGGCTTGTAGTCTCTTTTGAGAGGTTGATATCCTTTGCGCAGCGGCACCGGAATCGTCTGGGCATCGTTCATGGCCATATTCAGATCTCTTCTATGCATTATAGCTGAACAGTTCTATCGCGAGGATGTCTTCCCCAAGCAAAACGATGCCTTCGGATCGATCGACCGGCTCGATGAAGCGGTCGTTCTCGTCAAGCCTCCAGACCTGTTCCATATAGATCTGCGGTTCTGCGGGGTGTGATGACGCAAACGATGCTTTGTCAAATAGCCCTCCGATTCTGCGGTGATCTTTGAGGTGGACGATCATCCAATAGGACTTCCGCAATCCGAAAACGTGATCCCACGGGCGCTGGATCGGATGCACGAAGTACTTTGCGAATACCTTCGTCGACAATAGCCTGATCCATAGGAAGGGCCAGAGGATCGGAAATACGACTAAAACGAGCAGGGCCGAGACCGCGTACGCAGGAAGATTCATTCTTCCCGACCGCATCCAAACAATTAACAGGTAAAGAGCGGCGTAATTCAACGCGCTGTACGCAATGGCATCAAAAATCGATTTCGAGAAATCCCGACGTTCGCTGGGAACGAGTGAGTCGTAGACCTTTAGGGAGACGAACCCGGGCAGAAAGAAGATTAGAAAGAACGTGAACGCATGGGCACTATCGAATAGCTTTTCCATAAGGTTCTTCCAAGGATGCTCGCCGGGATCAACTGGAAGAGACTTTTCATTTCTTTTCGAGCGCCAACTCCACCACCTCTTCCATAGTCTTTACATAATGAAGCTGGACATCCCCGATCTGCTCGGATTTCAAATCTTCACGCACGTTGACCTCGTTCTCGAACGGCAGAATCACCTCGCGCACGCCGCTGCGTTTGGCCGCCAGCACCTTTTCCTTCACGCCGCCGATCGGCAGGACCTGGCCGGTCAGTGTGATCTCGCCGGTCATGGCCAGGTTGGGCCGGACGCGACGTTCAGTAAGCATGGAAAGTAGCGCGGTCGCCATGGTGATTCCGGCCGAAGGGCCGTCCTTGGGGATGGCGCCGGCCGGGACGTGGATGTGAATGTCGCTGGTCTTGAACAGGTCGGGATCGATCCCGTAGGTTTTGGCATTGGCGCGCACCCAGGTGAGGGCGGCTTGGACGGACTCCTGCATCACCGGGCCTAACTGGCCGGTCATGATGAGGCCCTTGTTGCCGCCGGGCATGCGGCCGGCTTCGATGAACAGAATGTCGCCTCCTACCGGCGTCCAGGCCAGGCCGACGGCCACGCCCGGGCGGCGAGTGCGCTCGGCGACTTCCACCTCGGTGCGGAATCGCGGGGCGCCCAGAGATTTTTCCACCAGCTCAGGGGTGACCGCGGTTGCGTCGCCCGCCGTTCCTTCCGCGATGCGGCGCGCCTGCTTCCGGCAAATGGTTCCGATTTCGCGCTCCAGGTTGCGCACGCCGGCCTCCCGTGTGTAACGGTTGATCAGGAAGCGCACGGCTTCGTCGCTGAAGTGAATATCCTTGTCCGCCTCGAGCCCGTTCGCGGTGGTCTGGCGGGGGATCAAATAGCGGAACGCAATCATGACCTTCTCCAGCTCGGTATAGCCCTGCAGACCGATAATTTCCATGCGGTCGCGCAAGGCATCCGGCACCGGATCGAGCACGTTGGCGGTAGTAATGAACAGCACCTTGGAGAGATCGAAAGGCACATCCAGGTAGTTATCGCGGAAGGTATTGTTCTGCTCGGGGTCGAGGACTTCGAGGAGCGCGGAGGCGGGGTCGCCGCGAAAGTCGCGGCCCAGTTTATCCACCTCGTCCAGCATGAAGACCGGATCGTTGCTGCCGGCGCGGCGGAGGCCCTGCATAATCTGGCCGGGAAGCGCGCCTATATAGGTGCGGCGATGGCCGCGAATCTCGGCCTCGTCGTGCATCCCGCCCATCGAGATGCGGGCGAACTTGCGCCCGACGGCGCGCGCGATGGAGCGGCCGAGCGATGTCTTGCCGACTCCCGGAGGCCCCACGAAGCACAGGATGGGGCCCTTCAGGACCGGGCGAAGCTGCAGCACGGAAAGGTAATCGAGGATACGGTCCTTGACCTTTTCGAGGTCATAGTGGTCTTCGTCGAGGATCTCGGCGGCGTGTTTCACGTTCACCACCGCGCCCGATGAGACATTCCAAGGAAGGCTGACCATCCATTCGAGGTAAGTGCGCGTGACGCCGTATTCCGGCGACATGGGCGAGATGCGGGACAGGCGGTCGAGCTCCTTCAGGGTCTCCTTCCGCACCTCCTCGGACATGCCGGCGGCCTCCACTTTCTCGCGTAGATCCTGGATGTCGCGCTGGCTTTCGTCGCCCTCGCCGAGCTCTTTCTGGATGGCCTTGAGCTGTTCGCGCAGGTAAAACTCGCGCTGGTTTTGCGACAACTGGCCCTTCACCTGGGACTGTATGCGGCCGCGCAGCTCGAGCAGCTCGCTTTCGCGCGTCAGGTGCTTGTGAATGTCGTCCAGCCGCGCGCGGGCGTCGAACTGTTCCAGCAGTCTCTGGCGCTCGACCGGACTAAGACTGGGCAGGGCGCCGGCGATGAAGTCGGCCAATTTGCCGGGCTCCGGGATTTCGGCGGCGATATTGGCCACATCGTCGGACAGGTTCGGCGAACTGGCCACGATCTGTTGGAAAAGAGACAAAACGTTGTCCCGCACGGCATCCAGCTCCGGCGTGGATGGCGGCTCGTTTTCGGGGATGCGTTCGATGCGCGCTTTCATGAAGGGCTCGGTCGTGGTGAAGCCGCGCGTGCGCATGCGGGCCACGCCCTCGCAGAACAACAGCAGATTGTCGCGGGGGACCTTGAGCACCTTGTGCACAAATGCAACGGCACCGATGTCGTGCAGGTCGGCCGGACCTGGCGAATCCACGCGCGGGTCGAGCTGGGCCACCACGCCCATCAGCCGGTTTTCACCCAAGGACTCGACCAGGGAGACCGAGCTCGGGCGGCCCACCGTGATCGGCATCATGGCATGCGGAAACAACACCGTGTCCCGCACCGACAGGATCGGCAATTCTTCGGTGACCTCAGCCGGAATTTCGATATTCTGCTTGGGAGCTTCTTCGTCGACAGGCATAAGGGAGTCTAAACTGTAGTGTAACCGCAAAGGCGGCCATCGGACCTTTTTGTACTATTCAGTACCCTCTCGGATAGCAGCCGAGCACTTGCAGCAGGTCGGTGAGCTCCCGCAGGTGACCCAAGGCGTTGCGGGCGTTGGGGGTATCCACCCGGCCGAGGAAATCCAGATAAAAAAGATACTCCCACGGCTTCCCCCGCAGCGGGCGTGATTCGATCTTGGCGAGATTGAGGTCCCGCAGGGCGAAGGCGCTGAGGCAGCGGAACAACGCTCCGGGCACGTTCCGCGTAGAGAACACCAGCGAAGTCTTCCACGGTTTTCGCTCGGAAATTTCTAATGGAGAGCGCCGCGTAAACTCAGGCGTTCGCAGTAAGAAAAAGCGCGTAAAATTACGGCGATCATCTTCGATTGAGCGGCGTAAGATACGCGCGCCATAAATTTCGGAGGCTACCGCAGAAGCGATGGCGGCGGCATCCCGCAGTCCCTGCTCCACGATCATTTTGGCGCTGCCGGCCGTATCATAATAAGAAATCTTCTCGATTTGCGGGTGACGTTCAAAGAAATGCAGGCACTGGTTCAAGGCCACCGGATGGGAGTAGGCGCGGCGGATGCGGGAGAAAGGCACGCCGGGCGGGGCCATCAGGTGGTGGACGATGCGCACGCTGGTCTCCGCCACAATGGGCAGCTCATAGCGCTGGAGATGATCGTAGTTCTCGTGGACGGAGCCGGCCAGGGTGTTTTCGATGGGAATGACGGCGCCTTCCGCGGCGCCTTCCTTCAGCCTGCGGAAAACGTCCTCGAAGCGGGCGCAGGGGAGCACGTCGATGGACGGTCCCAGCAGCTTGCGGGCAGCCTCTTCGCTGAACGCGCCGCGCTCGCCCTGGAAAGCAATGGGCGCGCCCTTGCGGAGGGGCGGGCGCTTCATCGCGGCGCGCCGTCCCAGCGGCGTACCCGCTCATCGGGCAGGCCGATCAAGTCGAGCACGCGGTCCACGCCGTGGTCCACCAGATCGAGAATGGTTTGCGGGTGATTGTAGAATCCGGGAATGGGAGGCGCGATGATCGCCCCCATCTCCGTCAGCGCCACCATGGTGCGGAGATGGCCCAGGTGGAAGGGCGTCTCGCGCACCATGAGCACCAGCTTGCGGCGCTCCTTGAGAGCCACGTCGGCGGCGCGCAGCAGGACATTGGAGGTGACCCCGGCGGCGATGGCGGACATGGTCTGGATGGAGCAAGGGGCCACCACCATGGCCTGCACGGGGAAAGAGCCGCTGGCCAAGCGGCAGGAAATATCCTCTAATGGATAAGAATAGTGGGCCATTTTTCTAAGGTCCGCCGAATTTTTCCCGGTTTCTAAGAAAAGTGTCTTTTCGCCAGCGCGGGTGAGCACCAGATGGATTTCGGCGGCCGGGTTCAGACGGAGCCGTTCCAGCAGGCGAAAAGCGTAAATAGCCCCGCTCGCGCCGGACACTCCGACCACTATTTTCAAAATCGGCCTCCGACGGCTGGGTCTGTTCTGAAATCAGAACAAAAGTACCAAAACGCACCTTGCCCCGGCGGCTGCTCCCGAGTATAATCGCAAGCGGCGATCCCATCAAGATGGAGAGATTCCGTCACATCTCAATCGGGGCCGAAGGGCCCCGATCCAGGATCATAACATGGAGGAAGCCGGACAAAAGCTCAAACGCGCGCGAGAACGGCTCAACCTGCGGTATCGCGATGTGGAGGAAGCCAGCATCCAGATCGCGGAACGACGCCGCAACGACGACTTCGTGATCGCCCTAAGCCGGCTGGCCGACATTGAGAACAAAGGTACCGTTCCCACCATCTTTCGTTTGTATTCCTTGTGTGCTATATACCGGTTGGACGTACTGGAGGTCCTGGAATGGTATGGCGTGGATTTGGCTACTCTGCCCGCGGATGCGGTCACCATCCCGATCGAGCGTACGCACTTGATCGGCTTCGGCTCCGAAGTGCATGGCGAAGTCCGGGTACCGCTGGCACTCGATCCGGGGGCGGATCTACGCAAGACCAGCTACTTGAGCCGGATCATACAGCGCTGGGGCAAGCTCCCGCTGGCGCTGCTCAACGGCCTGGATATGAAGAATCACCGGTACGCTTTCATCGGTTCCGAGGACTGGTCCATGTATCCCATCGTACAGCCGGGCGCGCTGGTGTTGATCGATGAAAGCCACCGCAAGATCGTCACTTCCGGCTGGAGCAATGAGTTCGATCGGCCCATTTATTTCCTTGAACATCGCAAAGGATTTGTCTTTGGCTGGTGCGCGCTGAACGGAAAGCAACTGGTGTTGCAGCCGCACCCGGCTTCCCCGTGCCTCCCGGCAGTCTACTCCTATCCGGAAGAGATCGATGTTATCGGTCAGATATCCGGAGTCGCTATGATTCTCGATCAGGGGAAGCGCCGCCGTATTCGTGCTTGAGCAATTCCAACAGTATCTCCAAATCGGTTATGTACAACCGGCGCTCGACTTCCTGCGCGGCGGCCGGCGCCAGGTTGCGATATGGCGCCAGATGTAGCCAAGTGGCTAGCGCCGTTGCGGGATCCCCCGGCAATTCGGCCAAATACTCGCGCAGGTCGGCCTTCTGCTGTTCCAGGTTCAGACATAGCCAGTCCTGGAAAACGCGGGCGTGACTCCGGCGCAGGGTCTCGTCGGCTTGATCATCCCCGAACATCTGGGCCAAGGCAGGGTGTTGGTACAAACCGCTGTTCTGGCTGAGGAGCGACGATAGATAGACCAACCGGCCGAAAAGCGTCGGGATGCGGGCCAGGGTGTGGCGCCACAGATCGGCCGCCGGCGCTTGTGGGAAGTGCGGTTCCGGGCTTGAATTTCCCGAGCTCATAAACGGCAGGGGCAGGCTGGTTCGATTGAGGTGAACGGCGATCTGCAACCCAACCTTGATTTTATATCAGTAAAGTCTCCGTAGTCGTTTGCCGTCGTCTCAATTTAACTTTGTTCCAAATTCCGAAAACCTTCAAGAATCGGTCGAACCAGCGGGGCCGGGGCGCTAGCCTTAGCTCATATTTACCTTAGTTTAACAGGAGAAAAACCTTATGTTCAGGAAAGCCGTATTCGCTGCCCTCTTGACGCTTTCGTTCGTTGCCGCGGTTGGCACCCAGGCCAGCGCGCCGCCACCGCAGTGCGATCCATGTCCTTGGGTGAATTAGCCTCGTTAACACTCGTTAACAGGGGAATACCATGTCCTTTGGTGAATTGGTTCGTTAACAGGAGAAGCCCTACGTTGACGACGGCTCTGTTTACCGCCATTCTGGCGCTCTCGTTCGTGGCGGCGGTTGGCCTCAGGCCAGCGTGCCGCCACGGCGTGCGACCCATGCCCTTGGGTGAATTACTAGTTTGGTAAAAAAGGAGAAGCCCTATTTTGAAGAGAGCTTTGTTTGCAGCCATCCTGGCGCTGTCGTTCGTGGCGGCGGTTGGCACCCAGGCCAGCGTGAGTGCCGCCACCGCCGTGCAATCCGTGCCCGTACGTGAATTAGCTTAGTCCAGAGGAGAAAAAACCATGCTCAAGAAAACTCTATTGGCAGCCCTACTGGCGCTCTCGTTCGTTGCCGCGGTTGGCTCCCAGGCCAGCCTACCGCCACCGACGTGCAATCCGTGCCCGTACGTGAATTAGCTTAGTCCAAAGGAGAAAAAACCATGCTCAAGAAAACTCTATTGGCAGCCCTACTGGCGCTTTCGTTCGTTGCCGCGGTTGGCTCCCAGGCCAGCCTACCGCCACCGACGTGCAATCCGTGTCCGTACGTGAATTAGCTTAGTCCAGAGGAGAAAAAACCATGCTCAAGAAAACTTTATTGGCAGCCCTACTGGCGCTCTCGTTCGTTGCCGCGGTTGGCTCCCAGGCCAGCCTACCGCCACCGACGTGCAATCCGTGTCCGTACGTGAATTAGAAATCGGCTCGCCAGCGCCAATTTCCTCGGGGTATTGCCCGATGCGAGTGCCTGGTGCGCTGGTGTTAGAATAGGGCGTATCCGAGGGCCTCGCTCGGAGGCTTATGGTCGAGCGGATAATCGGTTTGCTAATTGCGGCGGGCACTGCGCTGCTCAGCGTTCGCCTGTACATATCGGGCCTTAGCCGGAAATACCGTGCGTTCTTCTACTATCTGATCTTCTCTACAATACAAATGGCATACACGACGCCTCTGGATTCGAACAGCCGGCGATATCTGGATGCCTACGTCGTTACCGAACCAATCAGTTGGTTTCTTTACGCTGTAGTGGTTCTGGAGTTGTATTCCCTGGTTCTGGCGGACTACCAGGGCCTTTATACCGTGGGCCGCTGGGCGCTAATCATTGCGGTTACATTGGCGCTGCTGGCTTCCGCCCTCAGCCTCCTGGTCCCTTCAATTGGCAAGCAGCAGACGTCGCTCCTGGGCGGCTTTTCGGTGCTTCGTTATTACTATGTGGCGGAGCGCGCCGTGTACCTCAGCTTGATCGTCTTCCTGCTCACGATTTTGTTTGTGCTGCTGCAGTACCCCATTACGCTGAAGCGGAATATCGTGGTTCACCTTGTGGTCTTTTTGGTTTATTTTCTAGGCAATACAGTTGCTTACTTAGTGGTCAGCATGGTTGGCTGGGGGGCGGTCAAGGCGGTCCAATACCCCCTTTGGGCAGTCACCCTGGGTTCGCTGGCCGCTTGGCTGGCGCTATTGAATCCGGCTGGCGAGATGCGCAAGGTCCGGCTGCGCCCGGCCTGGATGCCAGGCAAGGAAGAGCAACTGGTCAGTCAATTGAATAGCTTGAACGCGGCTTTGCTACGGGCGACGCGAAAATAAATCGCCTTAAAGGATTGCTTTTCGCAAGTAATCAGGTTATTCTCAATCCAGAGAGAAAACGAGAGCATGGATCTCATCCTTAGCGCCGTGGCTTTGTCGTGCCTGGGAGTAGGCGTGGCAGTGGCCTTCCTACTTCGCAGGCTGATCGCTGGACCCAAGACGCTCCCGGTCTCCGTCGATTGGATCAACGATCTTTCCGCCATCCGCTATCGGCCCATGGAGAGGCTGCTAAGCGTGGAAGATGAGCGGTTTTTGGCAAGCCAGCCCGGCTGCGACCGCAAAATGTTGCGCCGCATGCGATCCGAGCGCCGACGGCTATTCCGGGGCTATCTGGCGTGCTTGAGCACGGACTTTAGCCGCGTAGGCGCCGCTTTGCGGCTGATCATGACCCATGCCGCGCAGGATCGTCCCGATCTTGCGGGTATCCTGTATAAGCAGCAAGCGCTGTTTGCCATCGGCATGCTGAATGTTCACTGGCGCCTCGCCCTGCACGCTTTGGGATTCGGAACGGTGGATGTTAGCGGCTTAGTGGGCGCCATGGAGTTTATGCGCCTTGAGTTGCGGCAAATGATACCCGCCGAAAGCGCGGCTGCCGCATAGACCGCTTCACCCGCAACTTCTGCTTTTCTATTCGGCCTTCCGTTAAAGCTTCTTCAGCGTTTCCTTGGCTTCTCTTAATCTCGCGAACTGCTTCTCCGCTTGACGGAACTCCTGCGTATGAACCCGGCGGCGGGCGCCAGTGTGCTCCACCGGATGCCGCAGGTGCAGCATTTCGTGAAACATCACGTATTCCAGCGCAAGTCCCGGCACGCCGGCATTATCGAAGATGCGGCTGATAATGATGGCGTTGTGCGACGGATCGAAATGCCCCAACATGCTGCGCGAAGCCTGACGACTCCATCCGAGCAGCGGCCGGGCCAGCAGGCCGTCGAAGTATTGCGCGTTGAGCGCCTCGAACACAGCCTCCAAGTTATAATGGCTACCTTGTGGGCCGGATACAAATTTACGGCCGCGGATCTGCCGGACCACGTGCATCTGGCGCCGGACGTCTCGCCGGTTCAAATAGAGACGATAGCGGTGAGCGTAGATCCTGGCTACGGGACGGCGAAAGAGCTTGCCAAGAAGAATATGCGCCAATGCCTCCAGGACCGTAGACGGAGCGCCCTCCAGCAGGTCCGAGATTCGGACGTGGATGGCACCGGCCTCCAGACGGATGAAGCTGTCGGGGTTCGCGAAGCGGCAAAACTCCATGGACACATTTGGAAGTGGAGTGCGAGGTTTGAGTTCCCGAAAAACGCGCGCGAAGATTTCTTCCGGGCTTTCCAGGGGCAAGGCGGTTTGAAGTCCGGAAACGGCCAGACCCGAGCCGTGGTCTTGCATTTCTTAATAAATTTAACATATTAATGTCATTGCGGTCTTGGAGGAAACTTGTCCAGAGTCAAAATCAGCGCACTCGGTTGTTACGTGCCGCCAGACGTTCTAACCAACAAGGATATGGAGCGGATGGTGAATACCAGCAGCGAATGGATCGTGGAGCGGACCGGCATTTGTGAGCGGCATATTGCCGGCCCGGCCATGGCTACGTCGGATATGGGTACGGAGGCCGCCCGGATAGCGCTGGCCGCGCGCGGCATATCCGGGGCGGAGCTGGATCTGATTCTGGTGTGTACGATCACCCCGGATATGCTGTTCCCTGCCACCGCATGCCTGATCCAGGATCAACTGGGAGCCCGGCATGCCTGGGGATTCGATCTGCTGGCGGCCTGTTCGAGTTTCCTCTATGGCCTGACGACGGGCGCCGCCCTGGTCGCCGCGGGAACCCATCGTAAGGCGCTGGTGATCGGCTCGGACACTATGAGCCGCATCCTCGACTACACGGACCGCTCTACCTGCATCCTGTTCGGCGATGGCGCGGGCGCTATGCTGCTCGAGCCGGCCGGCGAATCCGACGATGGCGCGGGCTTCATCGATTTTGTCGGCGAGATCGACGGCTCTGGCGGCGATTTCCTCAAAATGCCGGCGGGCGGGAGCCGGCTTCCGGCCTCGGCGGAAACTGTCGAGAAGCGGCTGCACTACGTGCATCAGCAAGGCCAGCAGGTCTTCAAGTACGCCGTCAAGAAGATGGGCGAGGTTTGCCAGGAAGTGCTGGACCGCAACGGCTTCACGGCTGCCGACGTAGGCGTGCTGATCCCGCATCAGGCCAATCGACGCATTATAACGGGAGCGGCCGAGCGCCTCGGCTTGAAGCCGGAGCAGGTGCTGATCAATATCGATAAGTATGGGAATACTACGTCGGCGACGCTCCCTCTGGCCACCCAGGACGCCATCGCGCAGGGCCGGCTGAAGAAGGGCGACCTGGTGCTGTTCGCGGCGGTGGGAGCGGGCTATACGGCGGGTGCTAGCCTCTGGCGCTGGGCGTACTAAGGGGCTACTCCAACGGCCGGACGTACCGGGCCTGCCGACTGGGGACTTGGCGAGTACATCACCCGGTGCATTGCCCAATCGGCGATGGCGCATAGTACATTGGAAGCAAGGGAATTGTTGTGCACGATCTCGCTTCCATTGCCAGATTGAGCGGGATGCTGGGCGCGTTGCCGTGCCCGTGGTGCGTGGAGGCCCAATCCACCACAGTGAACGTGCAGATCCTGGCGGGCGGGATCTATCAGCTCTATGGCCTGCCGCTGTTGGAAAACCTCTTCCCACACGACACGCGGGTCCAGGTGGTTTCCAACGGCCTTCCGCTCAGCGCCCCCGACACATGGGACTTCACGGAACTCAATGCGATGCTTTCGCCTATCCAAAACACAGGCGACCACAGCCCCGAGCTGTAGATCGCGAACGCGCCAGCCTACATGAACGATGCGAGCGGCTACATACTGCCGGGCAGCTATGCGGACTTCGCGCAGATGAGCGCCAATCTCGTGCAATACTACAACACGGGCGGGTTCGACGACTCGGGCATCCATTTTCAGAGCCCCACGCCCTACCCGGTGACCTGGTGGGGTATTTTCAACGAGCCCAACGGCAATGGTCTCACCCCGCAGCAATACACCAGCCTGTATAACGCGGTAGCGCCGGCGATGGCGCAAGCGTACCCGTCCATTCAGTTCGTGGCCGTGGAGCTTTCCGATTTCGGGACGGCGGCACGACGTTCGATGCCTTCCCGTCGTCTGGCGCCACTGGAACCCATGCATACGGCATCAATGACGCTGGCGCCATCACAGGATTTTACTTCGAAGGCGCGCTTTGTTACAGCTTCGTGCGAAGCGCCTCTGGCGCTTTTGCAATATTCGGAGCCCGGCGGCGGCCGATGAATGACCCTTGGGCGTTCAGCATCACAACGCCGGCTCGGTCGCCGGCTCCTACAGCTATAATTCCCCCAGCTTTACTTTACCTGATCATGGCTTCGTGCGAGCGGCCTGGGGCTTCATCGCGACATTCAGTGAGTCCGGTGTCATCGAGGCCAAGGGAATGACTCACGGGTTTGTGCCAACGCCCAGCGGCATCTTCACCAGTATGACGCCCCGGGTGCCTCCAACTCAACAACTTTGCCTGTTAGCATCAACGACGCAGGCACCGTCACAGGCTCCTACTCCATAGAGTCCGGTTTGAGTAATGACTTCGTACGAAGCCCCTCAGGCTCTTTGTAACGTTCGATGCCGCAGGCGCCGGCGGAGCCCCCAGTGGCACTTTCGCCAATAGCATTAACGACGCCATTCCACGTATCACGGCTTCTTGCGGACTCCATGAAAGTGGCTGAGCGGCCGTGTTGAAGCTCCCGTCCTGGTTCAGCCGCCCTGGAGTGCCCACGGCGCGATTACATTAATCTGGGCGTCCTGTACGTACAACAGCGGCCCGGGCTTTTCCGCAAGGAACGACAGGCGTAGCGAACATCCTGTAATCCGATTCTTCACTACATCACTCCGCCGAGCACAGACTGGCGGATCTCCAAACAACCCTTCCCCGTAGGCAGCACTTTGCCGGGATTCAGCCGGTTGGCGGGATCGAACAGGTTCTTGAAGCTGCGCATCATATCCAGCGTCTGCGGCGTAAACTGGCGATCCATCATTTCATTTTTTTCCATGCCGACGCCGTGTTCGCCGGTGATGGAGCCGCCTACGGAGATGCAATATTCCAGGATCTCCTCGCCGGCGGACCGGGCCTTATCCAGGTCGCCAGGCTTGCGCGCGTCGAAGAGAATGATGGGGTGCATGTTGCCGTCGCCAGCGTGGAAAATGTTGCTGATGGTCAAGCCATACTTACGGCCCACCGCGGCGATCACCAGCAGCGTCGGCGCGATCTGCGTGCGCGGCACCACGCCATCCTGCACGTAATAGAACGGGCTGACGCGGCCTACCGCGCCGAAAGCGTTCTTGCGGCCTTTCCACAGCAGATCCCGCTCTTCGGCGGTCTTGGCGATGCGCACCTCGCGCGCGTGGCAGGCTTGGCAGGCATCGCGGATTTGTGCCACTTGCTCCTCGACAGTTTCGCGCAGCCCTTCCAATTCGATGAGCAGGACCGCGGCCGCATCCATGGGAAAACCGGCGTGGGTGGCCTCTTCAACCATACGCAGCATCACGCCATCCAGCATCTCGACGGCAACCGGAACGATGGTCCGCGCGGTGATCTCGGCAACCGTCGCGCCGCAATCTTCCGCGGCATCGTAAATGGCCAGGATGGTCTTGACCATCTCCGGCTTGCGCATCAGCCGGACCACAATTCTGGTGACCAGCGCCATGGTGCCCTCGGAGCCAGTCAGCAGGCCGGTCAGATCGTAGCCCGGCGCGTCGCCCGCTTTTCCGCCCGTGGTCACGACCGTGCCGTCCGGTAGCACAAACTCCAGGCCTCGCACGTGGTTGGTAGTTACGCCATAGGCCAGCGTGTGCGGCCCGCCGGCGTTCTCGGCCACATTGCCGCCAATAGTGCAGGCGCGCTGGCTGGAGGGATCGGGAGCGTAGAAGTAACCGTGCGGCTGAACCGCCAGCGTGATATCCAGGTTGACCACGCCGGGCTCGACCACCGCGCACTCGTTTTCCAGGTCGATCTCAAGGATGCGGTTCATGCGCGCAAAGCCCACGACGACGCCACCCAGGCGCGGGATGGCGCCGCCGCTCAAACCGGTTCCGGCGCCGCGCCCGACAATTGGGACGCCGTATTCCGCGGTGATCCTGACGATGCCGGCGACCTCGTCCGTATTGCGCGGGAAGGCCACCATCTCCGGGAGGCCTTTTTCTACGCTGCCGTCGTATTCGTAAAGCGCGAGGTCTTCGGGCCGGTCGAGGTAGCCACGCGGACCCAGCAGCGCGATCAACTTTTGTTTTGCGGCGGCCGGAAGCATGACCGCTACAGCAGCGACTTCACGTAGCTCAGCATGCGGCCGTCGGTCCAGTTCTCCTCGCCGATGATCTTCTGAACGACTTTGCCTTTGGAGTCGATGATGTACGACTCGGGAACCTTGAAGGTGCCGTAATCGGCGCTGATTTTGGCCTCCGGATCGCGTGCGGTCATAAACGAAACATTGGCGCGCGAAAGGAAGGCGTGGTAAGCCTTGGGGTCCTTATCCACGCTCACACCGAGCACTACCACGCCGGAGCCGGCCAGTTCTTTGGCGAACTGATCGAGCGAGGGGACTTCTGCTATGCACGGCTCGCACCAGGTGGCCCAGAAATTCAGCACCAGCAAGCGTCCGCCGAAGCTCGCGGGAGAAATGGCGCGGCCGTTGTCCGCGGTGATCGTGAAATCCGGCGCGATATCGTCTACCCCTATGATGCGCTCGTGTATGGAAGCGTAAAGGACGAACACGAAAACCGCCATCAGCACGGCGATGCCGGCCTTCAGAACCTGGTCGATTTTGACGCTGCTCATGTCGGGAATCTATAATTGTATTGTACCTCCAGGCCGGCGGCGGCATCCAATAAATATCGCCATGCTGATCACCCGCAAGGTCGAGTTCTCGGCTTCCCACGTCTGCCGCAATCCGGCGTTGGCGGACGCGGAGAACCGGGCGTTGTTTGGCGCGGCGGCTAATCCGCACGGGCACGGTCATAACTACGTGCTGGAAGTTACCGTGGAAGGGACACCCGACCCGGTCACCGGCATGGTGCTCGACCTGAAAGTGCTGAAAGAGATCCTCGATCGTGAAGTGGTCGAGCCGTACGATCACCGCTTTTTGAACCGCGAAGTGCCTCCCTTCGACCGCACCATTCCGACCACCGAGAACATCGCCATTGACATCTGGAATCGCCTGCAGCCGCATTTGAACGGCGGCCGCGGCCGATTGTACGGCGTCAGGGTCTACGAAACGCCCGACCTTTGTGTCGATTATTTTGGAGACACGATGTGATCCGGGTCACGCGTCGGTATCGCTTTTCCGCTTCTCACCGTTTGCACGCGCCGTCGCTTGGCGACGCCGAAAACCGGGAGCTCTATGGCAAATGTAACAACCCATTCGGGCACGGCCACAATTACGATCTGGAAGTGAGCGTACGCGGTCCGCTCGATGAGCGATCCGGCGGCGCCGTAGACATCCGGCTGCTCGATGAACTGGTGCGGCGCCAGGTGTTGGAGCCGTTCGATCATGCGAATCTCAACGAAGAGGTGGAAGCGTTTCGCGCGGCGGTGCCGACCTCGGAAAACCTGGGCCGGGAGGTCATCAGGCGGCTGAAACAGAACTGGCGCACCACGTTTCCGGGCGAATGGCCGCTGCTCGAAAAGGTATGCATCGCCGAAACCAGCCGCAACATCTTTGAAGTGTTCCCCCATGAAATCGAATAAAGCTGTGATCAAGGTGATGGCTTCCAAGCTGGCTCCCCAGAGCGACCAGCCCATCGCGCCCCTGGTGAAGCAAATATTGGAGCGCCTGGGCGAGGACCCGCTGCGGGAAGGCCTGGCGCGCACTCCCGAGCGAGTGGAGCGGGCTTTGCAGTTTCTCACCAGCGGCTACGGGATGGACATAAACGAAATCGTCAACGGCGCGCTGTTTGCCGTGAAGTACGACGAGATGGTCATCATGAAGGACATCGAGTTCTTCAGCATGTGCGAGCATCATATGCTGCCGTTTTTCGGCAAAGTGCATGTCGCTTACATCCCGCGCGACAAGGTGATCGGGCTGAGCAAGCTGCCGCGCATCGTGGACGTATTTGCGCGGCGCTTGCAGATCCAGGAGCGCATGACGCAGCAGATCGCGCAGACCATTCAGGAAATGATCGAGCCGATCGGCGTGGGCGTCATCTGCGAGGCGCGCCACTTCTGCATGATGATGCGCGGCGTCGAGAAGCAGCATTCCGGAGCGGTGACCAGCGCCATGCTCGGCGCGTTCCGCAATCGGAAAGAAACGCGCGACGAGTTCCTGTCGCTGGTCAACTCCAGGCCCACCGGCTACTGAGGCCCGCCATCTATCGCCAGCGGCCCCGGACCATCCGATAGCCGTGACCCGTCTGCACCCAGTGTGCCGGGACCCAAACAGCATGCAGCCTTGGCGGACGCTCCCAGCGTCCCTGGATCCACAACCAGTTTCCTCCACGCCAATCCCAGTATCCGTCTGCCCATGCGTACCCCGGTCCGGGTGCATAGCCGACCACGCCATAGCGCGGCGGGGGCGGCGCCACCCGGACGTAATAGCCTCCGGCGCAGGCGCCCAGCGCCAGCAGTGCCGCGAATGCCAGTGTGACGAGTAAGAGCCATGTAAATTTTCGATTCATGCCAACATCCTCCGCTCATTCAAACGCGCAACACGCGGGCCGGGTTGCGGTATCGGATGAAGTTGAATGGGATTTAATGTAAGGAGAGTGACAGGTTAGCCCCTTGCTTTCGGGGCAGCCACGGCAGATAATAGGCCGGATCGGAGGAGGAAGCATGACAAAGCGCGTTTTTCTCGCAGGCCTGCTCGGCGGTCTCGCCATGTTTGTTTGGTCATCGGTGGCACATGTGGCTCTGCCGCTGGGCCATACGGGAATCAAAGAGATTCCGAACGAACCGGCAGTGCTGAGCGCTATGCACACGTCTCTCGGCGACGCCCCTGGGATGTATGCTTTTCCGGGCCTGGGGCAGGCTGACATGAAGCAGTACAGACAGAAGCTGGCAGCCAACCCTTCGGGCATCCTGATTTACCATCCTCCGGGCGCTCAGGCGCTAACGGCGGGACAGCTTGTCACCGAGTTTCTGACTGAGCTGATCGAGTCGTTGCTGGTGGTCTTCCTGCTCGCGCAAACGCAGCTGCGCAGTTTCGGCGCACGGGTGGGCTTCGTGGTTGTTGCGGGGGTCGTCGCCGCGTTCGTAACCAACGTCTCCTACTGGAACTGGTACGGCTTCCCCACCAGTTACACGGTGGCGTATATGGCAATCCAGATCGTTGGTTTCCTATGCGTGGGGCTGGTGGCGGGCGCGATGGTAAAGCCAGCAACGGTGCCGGCTGGCGCGCGGGCAGCCGCGGCGTGATGAAGTCCTACTGCGTTGCGGAAGACTCTGCTGGGCATGCTTGTGGGGAGGACAATCTTGTCCGCAGGCTGCTTTTCAGGCGGCGCTTTCAGAGCAGATGCCTTCGGGGAAAGCCGCCGCGGCGCGGTGTGGTGTGGAAAAAGAAATGACCTACCTTTGGTTGTCATTGGCTTACTGAATCGCCTGCCTGTGGAGCGGCGCCCTCTTAGCGGGGCTGAAACATTCATGAGACATCTGTTGCTCGGCGTCGCCTGCGTCTTCGTCCTCTCCGGCATTCTGGTGACAGGACTTTTGGCAACTATCCAGGCGCTTGGATTGTTCTACTCATCCAGGGGACAAAGGGAAAAGGCGGCTGCCGAGTTCCAGTCGGTGCTGGCGTCGAAGCCCAGAGACGGTGTAGCCAAAGCGCGTCTCATCGAAGTCCTGATTGACCTGAAACGCCTGAAGTCCTTCGCCACAATCCAGCCGATCCGGAAGGCCTCTTATCGAATGGCCGGATGCTTATCGCGGAAGGCAAGTACCAGGAGGCCACCGCGGCGTTGCAGACCGCCCTCAAGTCGGAGCCGAACTGCGCACGCTGCTATTATTTTCTCGGTACCTCCCAGACGGCTCTCGGCCTCACCGAACTGGCCAAAGCTTCCCTCGCTCGCGCCCGTCAACTGTCTCCGCGAATGTCCGACGCGGCGGCGGCGTTGGCCCGCCTCGACGTGAAGACCGGCGATTACGACGAAGCTCTGCAATTGGCCGGCGGCGCGCTGAAGGCAAATCCGGACCTGGTGTCAGCATATGTGACGGAAGCGCGCGCCTTGATTTCAAAGGGAGACCTGCCCAAAGCAGAAGCAAAACTGGAGGAGGCCTTAAAACGCGATGGCGCTTCTCTCCCTGCCGTGGCCACGCTGCTGAGTCTTTATATGAGGCAGGGGAAAACTCAGGCAGCAGTCGCGCGGATTTCAAAATTGGTTGAACAATACCCGCAAAACCCGGGCCTGCACGTGTTGTTGGGAGTGGCCTATCTCAATCTGAAGGACTTGGATAAGTCGGAAGCCAATGTGCGGCAGGCACTCGCGCTAGATCCAAAGGCGAACGACGCTTACACCCTGCTTGCCAACATCGATCTGGCCCGGGGCGCGATAGAGCAGGCCGAGACGCACTTCCGTTCCGCGATTGAGGCCAACCCGAACGGCCTGACCAATTACGTGGCCTTGGAGATCCAATACGAGAAGGAAGGGAACTGGGTTGAGGCGACGAAGCTGTTTGAAAAAGCGCACCAGTTGGACCCGGGCTCGCCTGTGGTGGCGAACCGGCTGGCCAATCTTTATCTGGATCACGGAGGCGACGTCAATGTCGCGGTATCGCTGGCACAGACTGCCAAGCAAAGGATGCCGGAATCTCCCGTAGCAACCGATACCCTTGGATGGGCCTACTACAAACTGGGATCCGCGAAGGCGGCTGTTGCGCAGTTGACCGAATCCGTGCAGAAGTCTCCCCGTAACCCCGTGTATCAATACCACCTGGGGATGGCATATCTGGCCGATGGCCGCCTCGATTTGGCCGGACATTCTTTGCTGCGGGCGCTCACCAGCGATCCTCACTTCCCCGATACCGCGAGCGCCAGAGCGGCCCTGGACAAGATGTCCAAACAGCAGCGGCCTTCAGTGAGCAAGTGATTCATACGCGGCCAAGTGGCAATTTGGCTGAGTCAACCGAACGATCCTGACCACAACAGATCGTCTTAAATGGCCCTCGGAAAAATTGTCTGGAGGGCTTGCCAGGCGCATCCTTCCGTAGTAGAATCGCATACAGAGATAGTAGATGCTCAATGGCGACACCCAAATTCACCACACTCGAGCTGCAGATCATGCAGGCGCTATGGGACCGTGGAGCGGTATCCATTCGGGAGATTCAGGAAGCCTTTCCCGAGCAGCGCCGTCCGGCCTATACAACCGTGCAGACCACCGTCTATCGGCTGGAAGCGAAAAAGGCGGTTCGCCGCGTGAAGAAGATCAGCAACGCGCATATTTTTGAGGCGGTTGTATCGCGCAACGCCGCTCAAAGCAGATTGATTGACGACCTGCTGGGCCTATTCGGAGGCCGTACACAGCCCATCATGGCGCACCTGGTAGAGTCCGGCAAGCTCACGCTCGAGGACGTCAAAGAAGCCCGAAATGCGCTTCGAAAACTGGCTAAGGAGGACAAATCGCAATGATTCCGGTTTACTTCACTTCGGCATTGGCCAACCATCTGTGGCAATCGACCGTGTTTGCCGGCATAGCCGGACTGCTGACGCTCGCGCTACGCGAGAACCACGCCCGCACGCGCTATTGGCTTTGGCTGACAGCTTCGGCGAAGTTCCTAATCCCATTTTCGCTGCTGGCCGCCGTGGGGAACCGTCTCGGATGGTTGACCGGGGGGTTGACCGCCAGTCGAGTAGCGCGGCCTGCACTGTCTGTCGTGATGGAACAGATCAGTCAACCGTTTCCGCGATTGCAGTCTTCGGCCGCCGTGGTTTCGACGGCTCTCGCGCAACACGTTAGCCTGATGCCAGCCGTTCTGTTGGCTATCTGGACGTGCGGTTTTGCGGCAGTGGCATTTTCCTGGTGGCTGCGATGGCGGCGCGTCCGTGCCGCCGTGCGCGTAGGGTCGCCGCTCGATTTGGAAGTCGCCCTGGAAACGGACGTGCCTATGCTGTCGTCGCCAGCCATGCTGGAGCCGGGTGTTTTCGGCATCTTTCGACCGGTGCTGCTGCTGCCACAAGGTATAACGGACCGCCTCGAGCCCGCGCACCTGAAGGCGATCCTGGCGCACGAATTGTGCCACGTCCGACGGCGCGACAACCTGGCGGCGGCCATTCACATGGCCGTGGAAGCGATCTTCTGGTTTCACCCGCTGGTGTGGTGGGTGGGAGCGCGCTTAGTGGAAGAACGCGAGCACGCTTGCGATGAAGAAGTGCTGCGGCTCGGTAGCCAGCCGGAGGTTTATGCGGAAGGCATTCTGCAGACTTGTCAGTTCTACCTGGAGTCGCCCCTGGTGTGCATGTCCGGGATCGCCGGCTCCGATCTCAAGAAAAGAATTACTCGGATCATGACGCAGCGATTGGCAAGGAAACTCAGCTTCGGAAGAAAAGTACTGTTGACTGCCGCCGGGATGGCAGCAGTAGCCGGTCCCATTGTGTTCGGCGTCATAAACGCACCGCAAGGCCGCGCGCAGTCGCAGCCGACAGCCAGTACGCCTCCTCCCTCCTTCGATGTTGCATCGATCAAACCGAACCACGGCGGCACAAACCTTTTTAGGATCCGCGCGGAACCTGGGAGGTTCGTTGCGAATAATGCCACGCCGAGATTCCTCCTGCAATACGCGTACCGCGTTAAAGATGCGCAGATCGTGGGAGCACCGAGCTGGATCGACTCTGAACATTACGATATCGAGGCCAAGGTGGACGACTCTTCCGGCGATGCGCAGCGGAAACTTAACCGCGACGAGGAGGGGACGCAACTCAGGCTGATGCTACAGTCTTTGCTCGCGGATCGATTCAAACTGACGTTGCATCACGACACGAAAGAGCTTCCCCTATACGCGCTGGTCGTGGCGAAGAATGGCCCTAGGTTGCACGAGTCGGCTGCCGCACCGGACGACCCTGCGCCCCTAGGCCCGCCAACGCCGAACGGACCACAACCCAGAAACAGTATGCGCATGATGGGCAGGGGGAATCTTAGTATCAACGCCGGAAATCTTGACATGTTTACCGAACTGCTCTCGCATCAACTTGGCCTCCTGATCGTGAATAAGACGGGACTGAAGGGCAATTATGATTTCACGCTAAAGTGGACGCCCGATGAAGGCCAAGGTCAAATGCCTGGTGGGCCGCCTGCGGACACCGCGCCGCCAGCCGATGCTTCCGGTCCATCGATCTTTACGGCATTGCAGGAGCAACTGGGGCTGAAACTCGAATCGCAAAAAGGCCCGGTGGACACGATTGTGATCGACCACGTAGAAAGGCCTTCCGAGAATTAGTGCTTATCGGACACACTGACTACTATCTTCGCCTCTCAGCTATTGCATGCCTCGCGGTGTCAGTCCTGGCGGCTTCGGAGTACCGGGGAGAAGTCACCTTCGGTGGGCTGCCGGTTCCCGGCGCAACGATCACGGCCGTGAAGGGCGATCAGAGATTGGTCGCCATCACGGATCTCCAGGGTCTGTATTCCTTCCCCGATCTGACGGACGGGGCATGGATGGTTGAAATCCAGATGTTGGGCTTCGCGGCCGTGAAACAGGAAGTGACCCTCGGGCAGAATGCGACCTCCTCTTTGACCGCGGCGAAATGGAAATTGAAGCTTCTCCCGCTCGATCGGATCAAGGCTGAGATCCAGGCCGCCGTTGAGTCCGCGCCGCCGCAAGCGGAGGAGAAGCAACCCGAGCCAAAGAACCAGGAGCCCGCGAGGATGCCATCCGAAGAAGATCTCAGCCAGCGCGCCGCCGATGGCTTTCTCATCAATGGCAGTTCCCAGAACGGCGCCGCTTCACCGTTTGCGCAACCAGGCGCGTTCGGCAATAACCGCAACGGCGCGAAAGGGCTGTATAACGGTGGCATTGGCATCATCCTCGACAACTCTTCGCTGGATGCGCAGCAGTTTTCCTTGACCGGCCAGAACACACCCAAGCCAGCGTATGACCGCTTGACTGGCTTGGCGGCGTTGAGCGGTCCGCTGCGCATTGCCCATCTTTTCAAGCAAGCCCCGTACTTCTTCGTGGCGTATCAGTGGACGCGAAACAACAACGACACTACGCAACCCGGTCTGATGCCGACCTTGGCGGAGCGCAACGGAGTTTTCTCGAACACAGTGCTCGATCCGACCACCGGAGCGCCGTTCCCAGGCAACCTGATTCCACAAAGCCGGATCAGTCCTCAGGCGCGCGCTTTGTTGGATTTCTACCCGCTGCCGAACTTCAACGGCGATATAGGCTACAATTTTCAAATTCCGATTCTTAGCCCAACGCATCAGGACGCGTTACAGTCGCGCTTCGATAAGACACTGGGCGCCAGGGATCAGATCTACGGACGCTTCGCGTTTCAAAGCCTGCGCTCAGACACCGCGAATCTACTCGGCTTTCTCGATACGACCAGCCTGCTGGGCATCAACACGAGCGCCAATTGGTCGCACCGCTTGAACCAGGGGTGGTTCCTGAACCTGGGATACCAGTTCAGCCGGCTGGCTACCCACGTCACGCCCTACTTTGAAAACCGCGAGAACGTTTCGGGCGAAGCGGGGATTTCGGGCAACGATCAAGCCCCCACGAACTGGGGTCCGCCAAGTCTCAACTTCGCGAGCGGCATCGCGGGTCTGTCCGATGCACAGAGCTCGTTCGATCGCAATCAGACGAGCGGGCTGTCGTATTCCATGCGATGGTATCGCGGCGCCCACAACATTTCTTTTGGGACTGATTTCCGCAGGCAGGAATTCAATTACCTCTCGCAGCAGAATGCGCGCGGGATCTTCATGTTCACGGGCGGCGCCACGGGCTCCGATTTCGCCGACTTCCTGCTGGGCATTCCGGACACCAGTTCCATTGCCTTCGGCAACGCCGACAAATATTTCCGGGAATCCATCTACGACGCCTTCCTCAATGACGATTGGCGGATCAGTCCGGAACTCACCCTCAACACAGGTGTGCGCTGGGAGTATGGCGCTCCCATCACCGAGTTATATGGCCGCCTGGTAAACCTGGACATCACCCCGGGCTTTGCGGCTGCAGCGCCGGTGGTGGCGGACGATCCGGCTGGTACGCTGACCGGCCCGCTAACTGGTCAGATATATCCCAGCTCGCTGGTGCGACCGGACAAGCGCGGTTTCGAGCCGCGCGTGGGCATCGCCTGGCGTCCCGTTTCCGGATCGTCGACGGTGGTTCGCGCCGGTTACGGAATCTACTACGATACCTCGGTCTATCAAACCATCGCGGTGCAGATGGCGCAGCAACCGCCGTTGTCGAAGAGCTTGAGCGTGCAAAACAGCCCGGCGGATCCGCTGACGCTGGCCAACGGTTTCATCGCATCTCCATCGATCACCGGCAACACGTTCGCCATCGATCCGAATTTCCACGCGGGATATGCGCAGAACTGGCAGATCGCAGTGCAGCGTGACTTGCCCGGCTCGCTACAGATGACCGCTACGTATCTCGGCATAAAAGGAACGCGCGGACCGCAAGACTTTCTGCCCAATACTTTTCCAACTGGCACGGTGAATCCCTGTCCGACCTGTCCTGCTGGATTTGCTTACCTGACCTCCAATGGCAATTCGACCCGCGAGGCCGCGCTACTTCAGTTGCGGCGCAGGTTGCACAACGGTTTTACCGGGATCCTGCAATACACTTACTCGAAGTCCATCGACGACGACGCGGCGCTGGGAGGGCAGGGAGCCAGCGCGACCGGGCAAAATAGCCCTAGCGCCGCTTCCACGGGAACACCTGCTGCCGGTGGCTCTGGCCCAGCTAACGTTTCCGCCATGGCCATCGCGCAGAATTGGCTTGACCTGAGCGCCGAACGCGGGCTATCGACTTTCGATCAGCGTCATCTGCTGAGCCTGCAGATGCAGTACACAACCGGTATGGGAATGGCCGGCGGAACGTTACTGACCGGCTGGAAGGGAGTGCTCTTCAAGGAGTGGACCTTCGCTACTCAAATCACGGCCGGCAGCGGGCTGCCTGAGACACCCGTTTATCAGGCCCCCGTGCAGGGTACGGGAGTGACAGGTACCATACGGCCTGACTATACCGGAGCTCCACTCTATGCTGCTGCGCCTGGTTTTTTCCTGAATCCCGCGGCTTACACCGCGCCTCTGCCAGGACAGTGGGGAAATGCCGGGCGGGATTCCATCACCGGTCCCGCTCAGTTCACTTTGAACGCCTCTCTAGGCCGCACCTTCCGGGTAAGTGACCGGTTTAATCTTGACTTGCGCCTCGACTCCACCAATGCGCTGAACCATGTCACATTTACTACATGGAACACTATCGTGAATAGCACGCAGTTCGGATTGCCGGCCGCGTCCAACGCCATGCGCAGTGTGCAGGCTACACTACGCTTGAGGTTCTGAGGGATGCGGGGTACCATCGCCATTTTTCTATTTGCGGCAGCGACTGCCCGGGCGCAGCAAATCGGCCAGAATGCGCCGCCCGGAGGCACGCCGGGAAGCAGCGGCGCAGTCACATTCACTACCGGCACGCAGTTAGTCGTGGAAGCGGTAGTGATAACAGACAAGAAAGGCAGCCCTGTCGAAGGCCTGACCGCCAAGGACTTCACGGTTACCGAGGACGGCGTGCCGCAGGCGATTCGTTTCTTCGACCATCAAAACCTGCCACAGACACCAGGCGCCGCGCCCGCGGAATCCCAACCAGAACACATCCATATCTACGACAAGCTCGGGCGAACACAGATTTCACGCGAGGAGCCGGGAAACGCCCGATACAAAGATAGACGGCTGCTGGCGCTCTACTTCGACATGACGGCCATGCCGCCCGGGGACCAGTTGCGCGCGCTGGCTGCGGCGGAGAAGTTCATCAGGACGCAAATGACGCCCGCGGATCTCCTGGCAATCCTACGCTATTCCGGGGGCGCCGTCGACGTTCTACAGGACTTCACAGGCGATCACGACCGCCTTCTAAGCATTATCCAAACGATGATTGTGGGAGAAGGCCAGGGCATGGATTACTCCACCGACGACGCCAGCAGTCCCGATACCGGAGCCGCCTTCGGCCAGGACGACAGCGAATTCAACATCTTTAATACCGACCGCCAGCTATCCGCGCTCCAGACTGCCGCAAATATGTTGGGCCAGCTCAACGAGAAGAAATCGCTGATTTACTTTGCCAGCGGCCTGCGGCTGAACGGCCTGAATAATCAGGCGCAGCTTCATGCCACGATCAACGCCGCCATCCGCGCCGGCGTGTCGTTTTGGCCGATTGACGCGCGCGGCTTATTAGCGCAGGCCCCTCTGGGCGACGCTACGCAAGGATCGCCCGGAAACGTCGGCATGTATTCCGGCGCGGCGGCCCTGGCAGTGACCACGAACCTGCAGCAGTCGCAAGATACTCTCTATGCGCTGGCCGCTGACACGGGCGGCAAGGCTCTGCTCGACTATAACGATTTGGTAAAGGGAATCCTGCAGGCGGAGCAGTCTGTTTCCAGTTACTACATTATCGGATACTACACTACCAACACTACTCAGGACGGTAAGTTCCGCCGCATCAAAATCACGTTGAACGCGAATCTGGCGGCGAACCTGGATTATCGCCAAGGCTACTTCGCCGGCAAACAATTCGGCAAATTTACCGCCACCGACAAAGAACGGCAACTCGAAGATGCCCTAATGCTACCCGACCCGATTACGGAACTCACCATCGCCATGGAGGTGGATTACTTCCAGTTGAACCGCGCTGAATACTTCGTGCCCATCGTGGTCAAGATTCCGGGGCGGGAGTTGGCATTGGCCAAAAGGGGCGGCGCCGAACGGACTCTTATCGATTTTGTCGGCGAGATTAAAAACAACTACGGCACAACCATCACCAACGTGCGCGATAAGGTGGATGTCAGGCTGAGTGATCGAACGGCAATCGAGTTATCGAAGCGCCCGATCGAATATGACGCCGGCTTCACGCTTCTTCCCGGAAGATACACCATCAAGTTTCTGGCGCGGGATGCTGAAACGGGCCGAATCGGGACATATCAAACTACGTTTCTCATTCCGAACCTGAACAAAGAAGAGAAGCGGGTCCCGATCAGCTCCGTAGTGTTGAGCAGCCAACGCGCGGACCTGAAGGATGCGCTGTATAACGTCGTAAAAGGCAAGGATAGGAGCGAAACTGCTAACCCGCTAGTACGGGATGGCCAGAAGTTGATTCCCAGCGTAACCCGGGTCTTCAGCAAAGGCCGCGATATGTATGTCTATCTGCAAGCCTACGAGCAGGGCGCGTCCGACGTGCAGCCGCTTATCGCGTTTGTGAGTCTTTATGCCGGGCAAAAGAAGGCGTTGGAAACGCAGCCGATCGAGGTACAGAGCGGATCGACTAACCGGTTAAGGACGACGCCCATCCAATTCAGCATTGCACTAACCGCGCTACCGCCGGGCAAGTATGACTGTCAAGTGACGGTACTCGACCCAACCGGACAGAAGGCGTCGTTTTGGCAGGCTCCAATCGTGCTCGTTCCATAGGTCGAAGGAGATCGGATTGCTTCCGCTCACACGAACGCTCAAGTGAGCGCGATGCAGTAGGTAAACGAAGCCAGGAACGATATGCTATGAATGAGGACCGGGACGAGTCATGTCTGAACCGCACATGTCTGAACTGCAACTGATACGCTGCAGCAATTGCGGCACTATGAATCGGGTGCCTCCGGAGAAGCTCCAAGCCGGGCTCGAACCAATTTGCGGACGCTGCAAGAAGCCGCTTACCGCCCACCCCAAGCCGGTGCAGATCACCGACGCAAACTTTGCGAACGAGGTGGAACGCTCGCTCTTGCCGGTCCTGGTCGACATGTGGGCGCCATGGTGCGGGCCATGCCGGCAGGTTGCGCCAGTGGTCGAAGAACTGGCGACCGAGCTTGCCGGCCGCATGCGAGTCGCTAAGCTCAACGTAGATGAGAATCCTGCCACCGCGACGCGCTTCCGAGTACAGAGTATTCCGGCGCTGCTGATCTTCAAAGACGGCAGCGAAAAGGACCGCATCATCGGGGCGCAGCCTAAATCGGAGATCCTGCGCCGGGTGCAGCGAATGATCGCTTGATGTTCTTCTTCAGCTAACATGAAGGGTCATGCGCATCTGTGTCTTCTGCGGTTCGAGCTTCGGCAACAACGAAGTCTATGCGAATGCCGCACGGGAGATGGGGAGAACGCTCGCCGCGCACAAGATCGGGCTGATTTACGGCGGCGGCCGCGTCGGCTTGATGGGCGCGCTCGCCGACGCCGCGCTCAACGCGGGAGGCGCGGTCATCGGCGTCATTCCGCGCTCGCTGGTGGAGCGGGAGATTCAGCATACGAGCCTCACCGAACTGCATACGGTCGCAACCATGCATGAACGGAAAACCAAAATGGCCGAACTGGCCGATGGCTTCATCGCCCTGCCCGGCGGAGCCGGCACGCTCGAGGAGATCTTCGAACAGTGGACCTGGGCGCAACTCGGCATCCATCGTAAGCCATGCGGTTTCCTGAATACGAACGGATATTTCGATCCGTTACGGAAGATGATCGACCAGATGACCAGCGAAGGATTTCTCCGTCCGGAGTACGCGTCGATGCTGGTATTCGATACTGAGCCCGCCGCGATCATCGAGGCCTTTCGCGACTATTCACATCCAGCGGCGAAATGGCAGGCGCGGCCGGTCATTCGCATCGTCGCCGCGCTGGTGCAGGACGAGTCGCGGCGCGTGTTGCTGGTTCGGAAGAAAGGAACGCGCGCGTTCATGCAGCCTGGCGGGAAGCTGCGACATTCGGAATCGCATCTGGCGGCCCTCGAACGCGAGCTCAGTGAGGAATTGAGATGTTCCTTGCGGCCCGGCAGCCCCGCGTTTCTCGGCACGTTTACCGCGCCGGCGGCGAACGAAAGCGTCTGCCTTGTAGAGGCCGCCCTGTACCGGGTGGAGCTCGATGGCGAAGTCAGCGCCGCTTCCGAAATCGACGAGGTGGTCTGGCTCGATCCCCACTCATCCGACCAGCTTGAGCTTGCACCGCTCACGAGAGATAACGTATTGCCGCTCGCGAAGGGTGCTGGGTGATAGGTGTTGGGTGTTAGCGTACTCTCCGCAGACGGTTTAAAAGTTTGCCAGAACCTATCACCCAGCACCTGCCTCATTCGTAGCGCAGCGCCTCAATCGGATTAATCCGCGACGCCTTCATAGCCGGGTAAATGCCGAAGATCACGCCCACGGCCACCGACACTCCAAAGGCGATCACCACCGACGCGGTAGTCACGATGGTCTTCCACTCGGCTGTGCGCGCAATTAGCCACGCCAGGAAAAAACCGAAACCTATGCCCAGCAGGCCGCCGCCGACCGAGATCAATACGGACTCGGTCAGGAACTGGCGCACGATATCGTTGCGGCGCGCGCCGGTGGCCCGCCGGACTCCGATCTCGCGGGTGCGCTCCAGCACCGTGGCCAGCACGATATTCATAATGCCGATGCCGCCCACCAAGAGCGAAATGGCCGCAATCGCTACCATGACGTAGGTGAAGATGGTCTGGGTGCGCTGCTGCTGCGCCAGCAACGCCGCCGGAATCGTCACCGTGAAATCTTCAGTGTTGTGATGCGTCGAGTTCAGAATGGCGGTCACCACTTTGGCGACTTCCAGACTGTCGGCGCCAGTCTTCAAGCGCAGATCGACACCATCCAGATCGTCTTTCATGAAATTGCCGCGGTCGAAAAAGCGATATTGGAAAGTGTTCAGCGGGATATAGACGATGTTATTGAGATCCTGCATACGGCCGCCGCTCGACTGGCCGCTGGAGACGAGCTGCTCGCCCAGCGCCCCTACCACTTCGAGCCACGAATCGTTCACCTTGACGAATTTTCCAACCGCCGTGCCGTAGCCCAACAAGCTGACCTTGGCGCCCTCGCCAAGCACGCACACCGCCGCGCTGCCGGCGTCGTCCTGCTCGTCAAAGAAGCGGCCCTCCGCGATGTGCAAGCCGTGGATGATGGCGTAAGAGGGCCGCACGCCGTAGAGCTCCGGAATGTCGCGGGAGGGCTTGGGCAGGACGCGCGCCGGATGCAGCCCCCGCCGCGGCGACAGGGTCTCGAGCGCGTCAATGTTGGTCGTCAGGATACGCACGTCGCGGTCGGTCAAGCCCGGGGAATCGCGCCGCCTCTGCTGCAATTCCTCCTGACTGGAGGCGGGACGCGATTCCACCAGCACGTTGCGCACGCCCAGTTGCTCGATGAAGCGCAGGGATTCTTCGCGCGCTCCGGCGCCGATGGCCAGCATGCCGATTACCGAGCCCACGCCGAACACAATACCCAGCGCGGTCAGCAGCGTGCGCGTCTTCTGCGCGCGCAGATTGTCGAACGCCTGGCCTACGTCGGAAAAAATCACCGCGCCAGCGCTTTCATGGCGCTGCCCTTATTCGACGAGTTCTGGTTCTGCTGGTCGGGGCTCGCGAGCGCCACCACCTGCCCCTCGGGGATGCCCGTCAGCACCACCTGGCTCTCACTGCGGCGCACCATCTTGACGTCGTGCGGCACAAACCCCGAGGGCGTCTCCAGGTAGACGAAGGCGCGGCCATCGCTTTCAAACAGAGCCTGCGACGGCACCCAAAGCGAATTGGGCAGCACGCCGGTGGTGATCACAATGTTGGAGCTCATGCCCGGCCGCATGCCGGGAGAGATTTCCTCGATGGTGATTTTGCAGTCGAAGTGGCGATCCCAGAACGCCCCGATTGTGCCGCCGATCTCTTTGACCGTCCCGGTGAAAGTCTTGCCTGGCAGCGCCACGATAGCAACCTGGACTTTCTGCCCCGTCGACAAGTGTCCGCGATCCAGCTCCCCGATGCGCGCCGTCACTTCCCAATTCTTCAGATCCGGAATCTGCGCTACCGCCATGCCGGCATTCACGGTGTCGCCCACCTGCAGAACGGGCAGTTGCATGCCCCAATACATGAAGTTGCCATTGCTGTTCTGCTGGATGTTGACGTAGCCGCTGGATTTGGCCTTGAGCACCATGTTTTCGATGTTCTGCCGAGCGGTCTCAGCTTTCACTTTGGCCTTATTGCGCGCGGCTTCTTGAATGGCGATGGCCGCGGCCGAAGTCGCCTGGTGGTTGGCCAGGTCATGTTCGAGCTGTTGCAGGTGATCCTTCGCGGCTTCGAGCGCCAGGGTGTTCTCGCGCGCCACAATGTCGGCCAGCAGCGGATTGCGGCGCACTTCGAGCTCGGCCACGGTCACGTCGGCTTTCGCGGACAAAAGCGCGTAACGGGTCTCCTCTTCCTTGGCCTGATTGTCGGCTTGCGCCTGGATCAGTTGCTGCCCGGCTTCGGCGAGATCAGCTTCCGCCTCCTTGAGCTTGAACTCCTGCTCGGTGGTATCGAACTTGACTACCACGTCGCCGGGCTTCACTAGTTCGCCGTTCTCGCGCAGGTAGGTGATCGCCATATCGCCGCCGCCGGTCATGGGCGCGGAGAGCATTTCCGTGTGGCCGCCGGACAATTCGCCCTTGGCGGCGACGGAGATGGTCACATCGCCGCGCTTGACCCGCGTGACGGGCAGCCGCGAGGCCGGGGATGTCGATACGGCCTTCATCACCCGGGATCCGCCCCACGCCAGGAAGGCCAGCACCAGCGCCGCCGCCACGAGACAGACCGTCAGCAGAAGTTTGCGCTTCATTTCTTCTCGTCCTTCTTGACTTCCACCAGCGTTACCATCGCCCCGGCGCGGATACCCTTCACCGCCACCTCGTCCGGGTTGCGCGCCAACACTTCGATCTCCACCGCGCTATAGCGGCCATGGTCGGCCAGGTAGGCGATGGGCTTGCCGTTGCGCGTGAACACCGCTTTGGCCGGGATACTGATAGCGCCCGGAATACGGCTTACCACCACATCCATGCTGCCGTTCATGCCGGGCCGCAGCCGGGAATCGGGCTGGCGGATGTGCGCGTAAGCGCGAAAGCTGCGGGTGGGTGGCCACTCGAAACTCTCCTCGGTCAGCAGTGAGATGGCGGTGAGATCGGCCGGCATGGTTAACTCCGGCAGCGAATCGATGCGCACGCGCGTCTCGTTTTTCACGGCGATGCGCCCACGGTCGATCTCTTCGACTTTGCCTTCCATCTCCAAGGTGTTCAGATCGGGAATCTCGGCGACGGCGCCGCCAGGCCACACCTGGTCGCCCACTTGGAACGGCTTGGCGTTCATCCATCCCTGCGAATAGTTGGAAAGGTACATCACGATGCCGCTCAACGGCGCCTTCAGCTCCATTTGGCCCAAGCGCTCTTTGGTGATGGTCACTTCGCTTTGCGCCTGGTCGCGCTGTCGGGTGAGCGAGGCGATCTTGGCTTTGTCGGACGCCTCATGCAAATTTACGGTGGCCTCCTCGACGCGCAACTTCTGTTCGGCCAGGCCCATGTCGATGCGGCTCTCCTCGCCTTGCAGCTTGCTTACGATCTCGAATTTGGAGGCCTCCAGGCGGGCGCGCTCGACATCGTATTTGGCGGTCGAGAGATCGCGATGGTCCTGCTCAGCGGTGATGCGGGACTCGGCGGTGGCCTGCTCCAGACTGGCCTGCGCCTGCTTGAGAGCGGCGTCCTTCTCCTGCAACTGCTGCTGGGTGCTGCTGGGGTCGAAGCGGATCACCGGATCGCCTTCTTTGACCGCGCCGCTGGGAGGCGCCTGCCATACGATGCGCAGCGAGGGGACATTGACCGGCGCGGTGATCTGGATCGAACGGCGCGCCTTGAGCTCACCGCGGCAGCGCACGATCACGGAGAAATCGCCCTGGCGCGCGGGGGCCACCGGCAGCGTTCCGGCAGCCTGTACCTGGCGCAGCCGGTAGACGCCGGCGCCGGCTGCTATCGAGACTACCAGGCCGATCCACAGCCAGGCCTTCATCGGCCACCGCCGCCGACGTTGGCGGGGCCATCCAGGACCACCGCCGCCGAAAGATCCGGCAATAAGTGCGGATCGCTCTTCTCCAGCCGGAAGCGAGCCGTAAAGGTCTTGATGGGGCTGCCCAGCGCGGAGGAGGCCACCGGGCTGCCGGAAACAAAATGCGCTTCCAAGGCGAGCTCTGGGTATGCATCCAGGCGCACCACCGCATGGCTGTCCGGAGCCAGGGACGCATCGTCGGGCTCGCCTACCTGAGCGAGCACTTCCATTTCCGATGGATCGAAGATGCGGATGAGCGGCTGGCTGGGCCAGAGCTGGTCACCCTCCTGGGGCTTGCCCATGCTGCCACTGCGCCACACGTTCTCGAGCGCCGCCATGCCGTCGAGGGTGGCGTGGATCTCCAGCTTTTCCGCGTTGCTGAGGGCGCGATCCAGGCTCACCTTTTGGCGGTCGCGCTGCAGCTCGAGAATGTGCACGGCCGCGGCATCCGCCTGGTCGTGAAATCCGTTGGACTTCTTGAGGCTGGCCACGTGCGCCCGCGCATCTTCCGCCTTGGCCTCGTTCTTCAGCCTATCGATCTCACTGAGCAGGGGCCCCTTGCGTAACTGCAATTCGGCTTTCGCCAGATCCGCCTCGGCCTTTTGCAAGTCGGACTCGCGCTTGGCGGCATCGGCCCGGTTCTGGGCCAGGCGCTGGTCGACCTGGTGAGCCAGGTCGTCGAACTTGGCCTGCGCCTCGCGCGCATTGTCGAGCTGCTGCGTGCGGTCGAACTCCGCCAGCAGATCGCCCGTTTTCACGCGGGTGCCATTGGCGATCAGCCTGGTGAGGGTGACCTTGGCATTCTCGCCCGTAATTTGAGGCACCTGGACGGTGAAGAAGTGTACCGCCTGAACGGTTCCGGCAAGCCTGACCTCATGGCGAGGACTGGCGCCGGGAGCGTGAGCGGGACTAACCGTAGCCGCCCGGGCCACCGGAGCCGGGCTCTGTCCACAGGATAGAGAAAGGACGAAAAGCGCGCACACCAAGGCCGCTTGAATGTACCGTAATCGCATAGCGCCGCCTTTCGATCTAAAGGGTGTTAGACGGCGGAACCCGGCAAAATGTTTAAAAGCGATTCAGCCCTTCCGTCAGCTCGATGTACGTGCCCCAGGGATCGGTGAGGAACGCAATGGAGATCCCCAGCGCGGGAATTCGCCGGAAGGGGACATCGAACTTGACGCCGGCCGCCTCCAGCTTCTTGCAGTATGCTTCCAAGTCCTTTATTTCGAAGCCGATATGATCGAGGGCCCGTCCCTTGGTTCCTGCCGTCGCGCCGGTGGCCTGGGAAAAAGTCAGATTGACACCCGGCAGATCGGCCGCCTCGAACGGTCCGCGCTTGCCTGGCTTCGCTCCGAACATCTGCACATACCAGGCCTTGGTGTCATCGACGGAGCTGGTGTAAAAGTGGATATGGTGGTTGGCGATGGGGACGTCGAGCGAAGGATCTTCGGTCATCTCGACGCGGATTTCGTCCGGCGCGATCACGTACGCCTGATGCACGCTCGCGCCCGGCAGAGTCTTGAGCCCGGCGGCACGCCATTTCTCGAGCGACGCCTGTAGATTCTTCACGCGGAAGCCGACATGACCGATTACGCTGCCGTCGGTGCCGCCGGTGGGCTCGCCCTTGTCGTAGAAAACGAGCACGTCGGGGAACTTGAACACATGCATGTCGCCGAGGGTGACCGGCGTGCCGCCCAGGGTTGTCCAAAAGGCGCGGTGCGCCTCGAGATCGCGCACTTTCAGGTGCAGGTGTCCCATGCTTACTCCCGCGGCGTTGGGTTGAGGCAACTGAGCCGATGCGGCAGGAAGAAGGCACAGCAGCGACGTTGCCGCTATCGCCAGTACGCTTCTACAACTTTGCATAAAGTGTCGAATTTCGTAGAATTTTGTCGAATTTTGTCGAATTCTCTAAGCAAACAATAGCATAGTGGAAGGTAAGAAAAACGAACTTGAATTTGCGGCATTCCGACGTGGGGATACATGGCTCCGCGGATCGCGAGCCGAGCGAGCCGCACACCCCATAGATGGCATTCACTCCGCGGCGCGCCACTCCAGCACCACCACGCCCAGCTTCGTTGTGTCGCTCTGCAGCACCAGCCGGTAACCGTTTTTCGGCCCTGGTTGCTCCACGATCCGGACGCGGGCCGCGCGCTTGGGATCGAACGTGTAGGTGGTGCGGTTCCAGCCGTTCCCCGCTCCCGCGGCCTCGGTTTGAGGACGGGTGTATTTTACCTCCGAGGTGAATAGCGTCATGCCTTCGGTGGTCAAATCGCCTGGATAAGCGCTGGCCCGGACTGGTCCCGCCGGCAGCGCCCCAACGATCGCGCCAGTCGAAGCGTGGCGGCCTTCAATCACCACCCGGCCGCCCTTCGTGAACTTTCCGGTCCAGATGATTCTGCCGGAGGCGGGCGGCGGCGGCGGCGCGGATCGAACTGGAACTGGAACCGGAGCGCGCGGCACCATGGCCGTTGGGGGAGTCACCGCCATGGGTTCGATGGGCGGCGGAAGGCTCAGGGTTTTGGGCTGTGGGATGATGTTGGGCCGCGGGACGATGAAGGCTCGGGCGGCCGCCTGGATGGCTACCTGTTTGGGCGGGGGCCCGGGGGCGGCCGGCTCCGATGGGCGCATGGTTCCCACCATCTTCTGCAGCTTGCTCAACTGCGCATCCTGCTCCTCGATCCGCGTCCGCATGGCGGCGGCTTCCTGTTCCATGGCCTCTTTGGCGGGATCGGGCGGCGTCGCGGCCGGCGGCGGGCCGCTCTCGCCGGGTTTCAGGAAGCGCGTCACCTCTTCGACCGGCGCGCGTCCGGACTGATCGACCTTCAGCCGAACCACGATGTTGCCGGACTGCCGCGCATAAGAGATGCTACCCGAGCGCAGGTCGGCCGGCGTCAGTTTGGCTTCGGTTCGCACGCCGCGGTCTTCGATCTCGAGCGTTCCGCGCACGGCATTGCGAATCGGGCCGGCGGCGCGATCCCAGGAGATGCGCAGTTGGCCTCCCGCTTCGGTGGCTGAAAGCGAGAGCCGCTCGCTGGAAGGCTGGAGCAGTACCCAAATGGCGGCGCCCACCGCAGCCCCCACCATGACCGCGATCAGGCCGGCTGCATACCATATCCATCGCGCAACGCGGCGAGGTTGGATGGGGGGCCTCTCCGGTTCCGGCTCGGCCAACGCCGGCGCCAGCACTGTTTCGGGAGGAGCCTGTGCCACGATAGGCGTCGGCTTTTCCTCCAGGTCCTGCTCCGCCCGCGGTTCGGCCAGCCGCGAAGGCGTCAACTGGAATTCCGCATAGCTCTTTTCCGCGTGAATGCCGCCATCCGTTTCGCGAAAGAAGAATCCCGCACGCGTCGGCGCGAAGCTGGCGGGCCGCACCACCAACGCCACTTGCCACGCCTGGGGAAAGTAGCGCTGGAAAAATTCCAGGTCCAGGTCCGAGAGGAAGATCTCGCTGCGCGTGTGGGAGTGATACCAGCCGGCCGGCTCCAGCCCGGCCAGCTCCGCATCCGCGCTCGACGACCGCAGCGTCTCCTCCAGGGCCGCCTGATCCTTCTCCGAGAGCGTGAAAGACGGGCCAGTGGCGTATTCGCAGGCGATCGGCCGCCACGCCAGGACGCGCACCAGGTCCCCTTGATGCGTGCCGAAAAGAATGCCGCCCGTCTCGACGCCGCCGTGCGGAACGCGATGAAAGCCTTCCACCGCTTCCATCCGGATCTGCTGCATCACCGCGTCGGAATACTCGATCCTGACAGAGTGCCCCGGAACCTCCCATACTCCGAATTCCGGCGCCACAACCGCTTCTGGCATAGCCCTACGCTAACCTATCCTCGCAAGGGTACAATCACTAGCTTAGGTCATTTTAATTTAATAGTTAACCGCTCCCTGACGGGATGCTTTTTGGGCCCGGCTCGGTGACGGTGTGGAGGACGAAATGGGCAGGTTCGGGGCGGTATTGCTGTGCGCCGTGCTGGCGCAGGCAGCCGGTACTCCGCCGCGTATCGAAATCGTGGAGGGCGATGGCGCCATCAACAACATTCGTCTTCACCGCGCCAAAGAGCCTGTGGTCCGCGTCGTGGATTCCAGCGGGCAGCCCCTGCCGAATGTGGCGGTGACCTTCCTGCTACCCGAGACCGGCGCGAGCGGGACGTTCGCTGCCGGGCTCTCGAGCCTAACCGCCATGACGGATGCCAACGGCCAGGCCGTGGGACGCGGACTACGGCCCAACAACCATACCGGACAATTTCAGATACGGGTAACGGCCTCGTATCGAGGCGAGGCGGCTACGGCGATTGTCACCCAGACGAATGCGGAGCCCGTGCAAGCCGGCGGCTCTTCCAAGAAGATTCTGATCGTGGCGTTAATCGGCGGAGCGGCGGCGGCCGGCGCGGCGGTAGCCCTCAGTAAGGGTAAGTCCTCCTCGGCCGCACCGCCACCACCACCCGCGGGCGCCGTGATTACCCCCGGCGCTCCGACATTCGGTCACCCATGATACGCCCGATCACACGATGCATGGTGCTGGCGGCGCTGGCGGCGGGCGCGGCATGGGGCCAGCTCACGGTGACGTGCCTGCCTGCCACTTTGCCGCAATTGATTGGTGCGACGGTATTCGTGACATGCACGGCATCGGGCGGAGCGGGGCCTTACACATGGAGCATCAGCGCGGGTGCGCTGCCGCCGGGCCTGGTTCAGGATCCAGTAAGCGGCAACATCAGCGGCGCACTAGTGGATCCCGCGGGACCCTATAGCTTCACGGTAACTGCTACCGATACAGCACCGCCCAATGGGACCGGAAGCCAAAGCTACTCCGGTACTACGGTGGACCAGTTCGTGACAGTAGGCTGCGTGCCCGCTACGGGCCCTGTGGAAGTAGGTGTGGCGTACTCGTCCACGTGTACGGCAGCCGGCGGTACGCCGCCCTACAACAACTGGTCGATTAGCGGGATAGCGGTCCCGCCAGGTATCGCAATTACCCCCACGGGCAACCCGGCCACGGCCACGGTGGCCCTGTTGCCGTTGAGCCCCCTGGTGTCCTACCAATACCGCGTGTCGGTGACTGACAGCACCATACCGATTCCGTTCACCGCATACAGTGCGCCTTTCACGGGAGCGATTGTTCCCGCTGTGGCGATCACCACGGCATCGCCGCTTCCAACAGCCGTGGCGAACAGCGCTTATTCGATGACATTCGCGGCGACCGGCGGCGTACCTATTTATGCATGGTCGGCGTCTGGTCTGCCCGGTTGGCTTACCCTGAGTGCCGCCGGCGTCCTGACCGGGATACCACCCACGTCCGGCCCAGTCACCTTCAATGTGAGCGTTACGGACAGCGTCGGCGGAGTGAGTACCGGCCCTTTTACACTGCCGGTGAATCCCGCGCTGACCATCACCACAACCTCGCCGCTGCCCGCGGCTACCGTGAACACAGCTTATAGCCAGACATTCGCGGCCATGGGCGGCGCCGGCTCGCCATACTCCTGGTCGGCGTCGGGCCTGCCAAGCTGGCTGAGCATGAGCGCCGGGGGCGTGTTGACGGGAAATCCAACGTCGTCGTCGGTCGATTCCACCTTCACGGTGACTGTCAAGGACAGCAGCAACAATTCGGTTTCAGGGCCTTTCACCCTCCCGGTAAACCTGGCGATCACGACGACATCGCCGCTGCCCTCCGCAACTATCAACGCGACTTACAGCCAGACCTTCGCGGCCGTGGGCGGCGCGGGCGGTTACACCTGGTCGGCAACGGGTCTGCCCAGTTGGCTGACTTTGACCTCAGCCGGAGCTTTGACGGGAGGCCCGCTGCCATCGTCGGCAGTCAATGCGACCTTCACGGTTAAGGTGACAGACAGCGCCAGCGTCTCGGCAACCGGTTCCTTCACCGTGCCAGTGACTCTGACGATCGTCACGACATCGCCATTACCGGCGGCCACCGTGAATACGGCTTACAGCCAAACGCTCACCGCGGGAGGAGGCGCGGGCGGCTACACCTGGTCGGCAACGGGTCTGCCATCGTGGCTGACTGTGACCTCGGCCGGAGCTTTGATGGGCACGCCGCCATCGTCGGCAGTCAACGCCAGTTTCACGGCTAAGGTGACGGACAGCGCCAACGCCTCGGCTACTGGTTCATTTACGGTGCCAGTGACCCTGACAATTACCACCACCTCACCGCTGCCCACGGCCACCACGGGGTCGGCTTATACGCAGACGTTTGGGGCCGTGGGAGGCGCAGGCGGATACACCTGGTCGGCGACGGGTTTGCCCAGTTGGCTGACTTTGAACTCAGCCGGAGCTTTGATGGGCACGCCGCCAGGGCCTGGCCCGGTGAATTTCAATGTCACAGTCAAAGATAGCAGCGGCACGACCGCCACGGGGCCCTTCACGCTGCCGGTGAATGCGGCGCCGCTGGTGATCACCACGAATTCGCCGTTGAACAGCGGCACCGTGGGCGTGGCATACAGCCAAACGCTGGCGGGAAGCGGGGGGGTGCCGCCATACGTGTGGTCCGTGACGGCTGGCGCTTTGCCTAATGGCCTGGGGCTTGGCGGCACGAGCGGCGCTATCTCGGGTACGCCCACAGCCGCCGGAGCCTTCACCTTCACGATTCAACTGAGTGACAGCGCATCCACCACTCCAGTCACTAAGCCGTTCACCATTACTATCGCCAGCGGACTAACCATCACCACGGCTCCGTCTCTGCCCAACGCCACCGTCGGTGTAGCATACTCGCAGACGCTCCAGGCCGTAGGCGGAACGCCGCCATACACCTGGTCGATCGTCCCGGGCGGAGGCGCTTTACCCGCGCCACTCTCGCTGAATCCTTCGTCGGGAGCCATCGCCGGAACACCCACGGCGGCCGGGACCTCGACCTTCACCGTCCAGGTGACCGACAGTCTTAGCGTCACCAGCACCAAGGCATTCACACTAGTGGTCGTCGGAGCTTTGTCGATCACTACGGCTTCGCTGCCGAACGGCACGGTAGGCGTTGCGTATTCGCAGACCATAGCGGCCGGCGGCGGGGCACCGCCCTATTCCTGGTCGATCGTGGCCGGGTCGTCGCCGGCGGGAACCACTCTGAACCCGACCAGCGGCGCGCTGTCGGGAACTCCGACCAGCTCGGCGAGCTTTACTTTTACCGTGCAGGTGACCGATAGCTCTTCCAACATCGCCAGCAAGCCATTCACCGTGGTAATCGCCTCAGGGGTGACCATTATCACCGCCCCGGCGCTTCCCAACGGCAGCGTTGGCACGGCCTACTCGCAGACGCTGGCGGCCTCCGGCGGCACGCCCCCGTATTCCTGGGCGATCACCAGCGGCAGCCCGCCCGCGGGACTGGCCCTGTCGCCGGCCGGCGTCATCAGCGGGACACCCACCGCCGCGGCTACCTCCACCTTTGCGGTCCAGGTGACGGACAGCACCGGGGCCAAGGGCAGCAAGACGTTTACGCTGACCATCGGCTCGGCGCCGACAATCTCCACCGGGTCTCCGCTGCCGGAAGGAGAGGTCGGCGTGCCGTACTCCCAGGCCCTGACGGCCGTTGGGGGCGCGCCGCCCTACACGTGGGCCGTAACCACCAGCGCGCTGCCTTCCGGGCTGACGCTCTCGGCCACCGGCGCGATCGGCGGAACCCCCGGCGCGGCTGGCGCCTTCAGTTTCACCGTTCAGGTCACCGACAGCAATTCGGTGAGCGCTACCAAGGCCCTCGCCATCACAATCGCCACGCGGGTCGGCGTCGCCACCCCGGCCACGCTGAACGGCGGCTCGGTGGCAGCCAGTTATTCCCAGACCCTGGCCGCCACGGGTGGGCTTCCGCCTTACAGTTGGTCACTCGTCTCCGGCGCGCTGCCGGGCGGCTTGACGCTATCGAGCGGAGGCGTTATCTCCGGCTCTCCCGCCGCCGCCGGCACATTCACCTTCACCGCAAGCGTGACCGATTCCGCGGGCGCCACGGCCAGCCAGCCGTTCACCATCACCACCGCCACGGGACTGGTCATCTCCTCCGCGGCAACTTTGCCGGGCGCCGTCATCGCCACGGCATATTCCGAGACGCTCCGGGCGGCGGGTGGCACTCCGCCTTACACCTGGACGCTCACCGCCGGCTCTCTGCCAACGGGCTTGTCTCTCGCGGCGAGCGGCATCATCTCAGGCACCCCGACTGGCGTCGGCGTATCTTCCTTCACCGCGCAAGTCACCGACAGCGCATCGTTGCAGACTTCCAAGCAGATGTCCATTGCGGTCGAGCTGCGGCCCAGCATCACCACGTCCGCGCTCCCCAACGGGGTGGCCGGCGTGGCTTACTCGCAAGCGCTGGCGGCCAGCGGCGGAACGCCGCCGTACTCGTGGTCGATCTCGACCGGGTCTCTGCCGGCGGGATTGGCTCTCTCCACCGCGGGAGCCATCACCGGCACACCCAGCGCCGGCGGCGCGTTCACCTTTACCGTGCAGCTCAGTGACAGTCTCTCGGTCACCGCTACGAAACAGTTCAGCATCACCGTAGCTGCCACGCTATCCATTTCTACGGCTGCGTCGCTGCCCGATGGAGTCATCGCTTCGAGCTACTCGCAGACACTGACCGCCGTCGGGGGCACGCCGCCGTACACATGGACGCTGACGGCGGGCGCGCTGCCGGCCGGGCTGGCGCTCGGTTCGGCGGGAACCATCACGGGCACACCCGCCGCCGCGGGCACGTTTCCGTTCACCTTGCAGGTCAAGGGCAGCACCGCGGCTACCGCCAGCCAGCAATTCACGCTCGTGATAGTCGCAGGGCTGACTATTTCTACGTCCGCGTCTCTGCCGGGCGCTACGGCCGGAAGCGCATACTCGCAAGCGCTGGTGGCTGCGGGCGGCATTCCACCCTACCAATGGACCATAGTGAAAGGCGCGCTTCCGGCCGGTCTGGCGCTCAATGCCTCGAGCGGCATCATCAGCGGAACGCCCACCGCGGCGGGCAATTTCACCATCACGGTGCAGGTCGCCGATGCCACGCCGGCGAGCGCCTCGCAGGTTTTCACGGTGGCGGTGGCCCTGCCGCCGGCGCCATCGGCCAGCTTCACGGGCTTGCAGTCTACGGCCAGTCCCCTGCAACAGTTGACCGGAGGGCTGTCGCTGGCGGCGGAATATCCGCTCGAGATTACCGGTCAAATCACGCTCACGTTCCAGCCGGACGCCGTGAACCAGGCCGACGATCCATCCATACAGTTCTCAACCGGCGGCCGCACCGTGGCGTTCAACATTCCCCACGGCGACACGAAGGCTGCGTCCTTCTCGCTGCAAACGGGATCGGTGGCCGGCACCATCACGCTGAGCGTCACCTGGCAGGCGGGCGGAGTTACTTTCGCCGAGCATGCCGGACTGACCCAGACTATCCAGATCGCGCCCTCCGCTCCCGTCATTACGGCGATCACCGCCAGCGCCACCTCAACCGGCTTGCAGGTGGTGGTCACCGCCTATTCCAATACTCGCGAGGTTACCGGGGCCGGAGTGCAGTTTACGCCAGCAGGCGGCCAGACCCTCGAAACCACCAGTGTGATCGTGCCCCTCACCGATGCCGCCAACACCTGGTTCCAAGCTGCGTCTGCGGATCAGTACGGAGGCCAGTTCATCCTGACATTGCCATTCTCGGTGACGGGTGGCGGCGCCGGCGCGGTCGGATCGGTGTCGGTGACGCTGACCAACAGCGTAGGGACGTCCAAGTCCATGAGCGCCGGCTTGTAGTCTGAGGGCGCGCAGCTATCAACCCCCCTCGTCGTGGTGTGTGGTCCATCCATTTATAGGACCCATTAAAAAATTCTTCGCTGGTTTTGTATTGCGCCAGTGATATACTCCACCCAATACTTGCAAATTCAGAAAAGTGTAATGGGCCTGTAGTCATAAATCAATAGGCTGATTTACGGGCCGCCGACCGTACTTCAATGGGGGGAAGAACGATGACTATACCCGGAACAAATCGAAACGGGAATGGGTTCCTGACAACGGCCGTTTGGGCCTGGTTTGGGAAGGCTGCAACTCTGACGGCGATCCTGTGTTTCGCGGCCTCGCTGCTGGTGGCGCAGTCGTTTAACGGAGGCGTGCGCGGCACGGTCCAAGACCCGACGGGCGCGGCCATAGCCGGCGCCAAGGTAACGCTGACCAACGTCGGGACCGGCGAGGTTCATACCGGCACGACGAACAACGATGGTGGATTTGAGTTTACCGCGCTAGTCCCCGCAACCTACACTCTCGTCGCGGAGAGTACCAGCTTCAAGAAGTTCGAACGCACGAACATCCTGGTCGGGACGCAAGAGTTCGTGATTGTCGACGTCAAACTGGAAGTCGGCGCTGTGTCGGAAAGCGTCATCGTGACAGAAGAGGTTCCACTGGTCGAATCGTCCAACGCTTCTCAGGGACAGGTTTTGGATAATCAGAAGCTTGTAGACCTGCCCAACCTGGGACGCAATCCGTTCATGATGTCCAAGCTGTCGGCGAATGTCGTGCAGGTGGGCCCTCCGGCTTACAATCGCATGGAGGATCAGAGCGGCTCTTCGATGATCTCCATCGCAGGCGGTCCGGTGCGCGGCAACAATTATCTGCTGGATGGCATCCCGATTACCGACGCGAACAATCGGGCCATCATTATCCCTACCCTGGAATCCGTCCAGGAGGTGAAGATACAGGCCAATACCTACGACGCCGAAATGGCGCGGACCGGCGGCGGGATGTTCAACACTTTGATGAAGTCGGGGACCAACGACTACCACGGCAGCGCCTATGGCCATGTTCGCCGCACCGATTGGGACGCGAACGCATTCTTCAGCAATGCCGCCGGGATTCCGATCGCCGAGCAACCCAACACCACCTGGGGCGCGAGCTTCGGCGGCCCGATATCGATCCCCAAGATTTACAACGGCAAGAACCGTACCTTCTTCTTCCTGGGAGTCGAGCACTATGACGACAGGTCATCCGACTCGGCGGACTTCGGCATACCCACCCTAGCTGAACGAACAGGCAATTTCTCACAGAGTTTCAATTCCGACGGCTCTCTGCATGTCATCTACGACCCGCTCACCGGCAATCCGTTCCCGGGCAATATCATACCGGCCTCGCGGATCACGGGGGTAGGCCAGGCGATCGCCAATACCTACCCGGTTCCAACCACCACTCCGGCGTATTATGGCGACTCCGATCTGGCGCTGTCATCTTCGATTAAAGCGCGCGCGGTCCAATATACGGCCAAGGTCGATGAGGACTTTACTACCTGGTGGCGAATGAGCTTGAGCTACGCCCGCTACTATTCGCTGGAGCCCGGCGACACGTGGTTCAACAGTCCTTCCACGGAGTCCGGATGGCGGTTGCTCCGGCGCGTGGATGCCACCGCGGTGAACAGCATTTTCACCATCAATCCCACTACGGTTTTGACGCTGCGCTATGGTTTCAACCGCTTCCCGAATTTCGACTACAACAGCTCACAAGGCTTTAACATCGCTTCGCTGGGATTCAGCCCGGCTTACGCGGGCTCGGTCAACCCGGCCGCGGCCGAGTTCCCCCAAATCAATATGTCCAGTCTCTATTCGTTGGGCGATCAGGGTGACTGGGATTACTACGATGAAGCCTCCCATAACTTCTCCACCGCCGTGGATAAATTCATCGGCCGGCATAGCCTCAAAGTGGGCTTTGACTACCGCCGCCTGGCTACCGCGGGCGCTGGGATCAATTGCACCACCGGCTGCTACAACTTCAACACCGACAGCTCTCTGGCCGCGAGCAATAGCGGAACCGACTTGTCGGACTTGCTTCTGGGCCTGCCCTACAGCCGCGAGGCGGACACCTCTTCCAAGCTGACCGATATCATTCCCTACTATGGCGCTTACGTGCAGGACAACTTCCGCCTGACCAACAAGATCACCATCAATGCGGGGCTGCGCTGGGAACATGAGGGCGGCACCCAGGAGGCGAACAACGGCCTGATCGTGAACTTTAACGAGAGCGCCGCGAGTCCCATCGCCTCTGAGGTTCCGGGCCTGAATTTGAAAGGCGCGGTGGAGTACGCGGGTGTAGGTGGCGCGCCGACTCACGTCGGCGACTACAACTTTAACAAATGGGGACCGCGTGGCGGCATCGCCTGGCAGCTCGACAGCAAGACCGTGGTGCGGGGCGGCTATGGGCTGTTCTGGGCCCCCCAGCTCTACCTCGGTGGACCCATCGGCACGCTCGGCTACGCCAACAATACTCAGTACACTGGCAAATCGAGCACCGACGTGCTCACCAATCCGTTCCCCGACGGACTGCTGCAACCGGTTGGCAACACTCTGGGCGCCGCCGCCGGCATTGGGTCGAATTTCTCCCTGGTCGATCCGCAGACCCTGTCCCCCCGCGTTCAACAGTACTCCATCGATATTCAACGCGAAGTCGGCTTTGGAATTGCCTTAGAGGTCGGCTACGTTGGTTCGCATTCGACGCATCTCACGTTGGGCCAGCCCAACATCAACATCGATGCCTTAAATCCCAGTTACCTGTCCCAGGGATCGGCCGCTCTCGACGCCCAGGTGCCCAACCCCTTCTTTGGCGTTCCCGGGGTGGCTGCGGGCACCTTGTCCGGATCCACCGTCAGCGCGTATCAGTTGCTGTTGCCGTTCCCGGCCTATACCGGCATTAACGAAATCTTCGGCGATAACAACCACGCCAGTTATAACTCCATGGTGATCAAGGCACAGAAGCGCTTGAGTCGCGGGCTGACTTTCCTGAGCACGTTCACCTGGTCCAAAAATATGGACGAGAGCAGCGGCGGAGTCGGTACTTCCCTCAATGGCGGCGCGCAAGGCGCTCCCCAGAACCCTTACAACACGGCGGCGGAGTACAGCTTATCGAACGTGGACACCCCGCTGCGCTGGGCCACTGCGATCTCATATCAGTTGCCCATCGGAAAGGGCAAACAACTGAACATTGAAAACCGGGCGCTCGATATGATCGCGGGCGGGTGGGTAATAAACACCGTATCCGTTTACGAGACGGGCTTTCCGCTGCAGATCTACCAGACCGATCTGAACTCGGCTTATGGCTATGGTGCGCAACGTCCCAATGAGACGGGCACTGCGCCCGGCACCAGCGGCAGCGTGGAATCACGCATCTATGACTACATTAATCCCGCGGCCTTCTCTCTAGCGCCGCAGGGCACTTTCGGCAACACCCCCCGGACCGTCGGCTTGCGCGGTCCCGGGGAGAAGAATTGGGATCTTTCGGTCTTCAAGAACTTCGACATCAGAGAACGAGTGAGAGCCCAGTTCCGCGCCGAAGCGCTGAATGCGTTCAACTCGCCGTATTTCTATTCGCCCAACACGAATTTTTCCAGCGGTACTTTTGGACAAATCACTGGGCAGGCAAATTTCGCGCGCCAATTGCAGCTCGCAATCCGGCTCACGTTCTAAAGAATGGACCAGCAATCGGCACAGGCGGCGGGCCCCCCCACCGCTTGAATAAAAGGTTTACAATCGACTAAAGGAGATTTCATGTCACCGTTTTTCAACACCGAACAGTCCGCGGATCTTTTGAAGCGCGGGTTCTCCCGGCGCAGTTTTGGACGCTTGGCCACGGTCATCACCGCCGGCGCGACACTACCGTTCTATAACGAGCGCGCTCTGGCCCAGCTTTCCATGGTCAAAAACATGCCGGCGGACGCGGTCAAAATCAACGCCAACGAAAATCCCATGGGTCCTTGCCCGGAGGCGGCCGACGCCATCTACAATGTCGTGAAAAAAGGCGGCCGGTACATGTATGAAGAGACCTTCACCATGCAGGAGACCCTGGCCCAGGTATGCGGCGTGAAGCCCAAGTATGTAACTCCTTACGCCGGTTCGAGCGATCCGCTGCATCGCTCCGTTCTTTCGTTCTGCTCCAAGGACCATCCCTTCGTGAAGGCCGATCCCGGCTACGAAGCTGGAGAACGGGCCGCGAAGTTTATCGGCGCCCCAGTGTTTAACGTGCCGCTGCGCAAGGGCACCTGGGATCACGACGTCAAGGCCATGCTGGCCGCGCATCCGTCTCCCGGTCTGATTTACATATGCAATCCCAACAATCCTACCGGCACTCTGACCAGCCGCGCGGATATCGAATGGGTGCTCGCGAATAAGCCGAAAGAGACGGTGCTGGTGCTGGACGAGGCCTACACGCATATATCGCCGAACGCAGTGCCATGCACCGATCTGGTGGCGCAGGACAAGGATGTGATCGTTCTGCGGACCTTCTCCAAGATCTACGGGATGGCGGGTCTACGAGCCGGCGCCGCGATCGGGCGGCCCGATCTGTTGGACAAGATGAAAGACTGGTCGGCGGGCGCTATGCCGGTCACCGGCATGGTGGGAGCGACTGCCAGCCTGAGGGTTGCATCGCTGGTGGCCGAGCGCCGCAAGATCATCGCCGATATCCGCGAGGACACGTTGAGCTTCCTGACCGCCAAGAACATCGAATTCATTCCCTCGGAAAGCAACAAGTTCATGATGAATGCGAAACGGCCGGGAATGGAATTCTACAAAGCCATGGCGCAGGAGAAGATCTACATTGGCCGCGTCTGGCCGGTGTGGCCTACCTGGGTGCGCGTCACTGTCGGTTCGAAGGATGATATGGCCAAGTTCAAGACTGCGTGCTTGAAGTGCTATAACGCATAACCGCGGCCGACGCCCTCGTTGGCCTTGGTGTTATCGTGTGCCGCTCAGGAGCGGGTCCAGGGGGACCCGCGCGGAACAGGGGTTCCGCCCCACTGATTGATGTTCAAACTTCATTATTCCTGGCGCGCACTGGTCGGCGATCTGTTCGGAGGGCTCATCGCGGCCCTGATTGCGATCCCTTATGGCTTGGCCTTGGCCTCCATGATGGGTCTGCCACCCGTGCTGGGTCTGGTGACCTCCATCGTGAGCGCGCCGATTACCGCATTGCTGGGGCGCAATCCCGTGCTGATCGGGGGCACCGCCAGCGCCACGGTTCCGTTCATCGCTCATGCGGTCCAATTGCAGGGGCTGGGCGGAGCGGCGAAAGTCTGCATCGTCGCTTCGGTTTTCATGATGGCCTTCAGTCTGATGCGCCTGGGCCGTCATATTCAGAGCGTGCCGCAGCCCGTGGTCACCGGCTTCTCGTGCGGCATCGGCGCGATGATGGTGCTTTCCCAGCTTGCCACCATGACGGCGGTAAGGACGGCTATCGATCGCACGTCGAACAATCTGCTGTATCAGAGCTGGCAGGTCCTTGCTCACGCGGGCCAGGCGCATGCGGGCGCGGTCGAGATCAGCGCGTTCGTCATCGCCGCGGCGTTTGCGGTCGCCCATTTCGCTCCGCGCGCTCCGGCGCCTTTGATCGGTGTCTTCGTCGCGATCGGCGCCGGTGCGGCACTGGGTATTCACGAGAGGGAGATCGGCACGCTGCCCTTCGAGATTCCACCCTTCGCCGGGTTCGCCTGGACGCCGGCCGACGTGGTGAATGTGCTTCCAGCGGCCTTCGGTCTGGCGTTCGTCAGCTCGGTCAATATTCTGATCACGTCGCGCATTGTGGAACATTTTCGCGGACGCCATAAGCACCTCAAGCGGGCCGACGCGGATGCCGAGCTAGGCGCTTACGGGATCGCCAACGTGGTAGCCGGCATGTTCGCCGCGCCCATGAGCGTCGGCATTCCGGCGCGCAGCCTCGCCAGCGTCCGCTGCGGAGGTTCCACGCGGCTCTCCAATATCTTCCATGCAGTATTTATTCTCGGCTTTCTCGGTCTGGGCGGCGAATACATCTCGCGCATCCCGGTTCCAGCCCTGGCGGGCGTCACCGCCTACATCGGCCTGCGGCTGCTCGAGTGGAGCACCTGGCGCCGGCTGCCGCGCATGCGCCGCGTGGATGCCTCCGCGTTCCTGGCGACGGCAATCTCGGTGCTGATGGTGAATGCGGTGCTGGCGGTGGCGATTGGCTGTTCGTTCTATGTGGTGCGATATGTCTATCGCCGCTTCATTCCTCCGGTGGCTCCTCAGACGCCCGACGAGATGAGCAAAGTCGCCCTCACCAGCTAGAGCCTGGCCGATCGTCGGAGCGGTTTGTGATTGTGTTCACAGACATCCACCGCATCCTCATCAGTCCGTAATATATCCCCTGATAAGTGTGGTTCCCGAGGAGAAGTTTTACAATGCCACGTACCAGACATTTGAGAACTTTCGTGTTTGTGACAGCAGCGATGGCCGTTCCGGCGCTGTACTCGCAGAACCAGATCACCGGCCCGACCGGCATCAGTCACGTCCTGTTAATCAGCGTCGACGGGATGCACGCGCTGGACTATGTGAATTGCGCCAATGGCATCGCCGGAGTGAACAATGGGGCTCCGTACTGCCCGCACCTGGGGGCGCTGGGAATGACGGGCCTCAACTACCTGAACGCTTCGACTTCAAAACCCTCGGACTCTTTTCCGGGTCTGATGGCGCTTGTCACGGGCGGCTCGCCCAGGACGGTGGGGGCATTTTACGATGTGGCTTATGACCGGTCGCTGAACCCGCCTGCCGTGACCACAGGCAACGGATTGGCCGGCGGTCCTTGCACGGTGGGAGTGCAACCTCCGGGGACCACGACCGAGTTCGACGAAGGCATCGACATCAATCAGAGCCTGCTGAACGGTGGGGCGCCGGGCGCGAGCCTTACCGATGGAGGCATCAAATCCATCGACTCGACCCGCTTGGAGCGGGATCGCTCCTGCATGCCGGTCTTTCCGTGGAATTTCGTACGGACGAATACCATCTTTGGTGTAATCCACCAGGCGGGCGGCTACACCGCCTGGTCCGACAAGCATCCGGCGTACTCGTCGGTGGGTGGTCCGGGCGATGGAACTAACGTCGACGACTACTACTCGCCGGAGATCAACTCCACGGTCGTGAATCTGCCGGGTGTGACTACGCCCACAGGCTTGTCGTGCGCGACGATTCCGGATCCTTCGCAGACTGGATCCTGGACGGACAGTTTCCAGAACATCGAATGCTATGACACTTTGAAGGTGAACGCCATTCTGAACGAGATCGGCGGGAAGACCCACCTGGGCAAATCTCCGGCGCCGGTGCCGACCGTATTTGGGATGAATTTCCAGGCCGTCAGCGTAGGGCAAAAGCTGATCGAAGCTAACTTCGGCAGCGGCGGCTATGTAGACTCGCAAGGGACACCGACCACCTTCCTGACGACCGAGATTCAGTTCGTAGATGCCGCGATCGGGGAAATGGTGGCGGCGCTTTCGAAACAGAATCTCCTGAAATCGACTTTGATCGTGATCAGCGCCAAACACGGGCAGTCGCCCATCGACCCCAACCGGTTCTTCCCGATTCCCGGGCCGAACGGGACCAACGGAATGTCTCCAGCCACTATCCTTGAAGCGCTGCTTCCGTACTCGGAATCGCCAGCCAACCCCACGGGCGTCGGTCCCACGGAAGACGATATTTCGCTGCTGTGGCTGGCGGACGAGAACCAGACACCGAGCGCCGCCGCCACGCTGGAATTGAATTTAACAACTGCGGGAATCGGCGAGATCTTCTGGGGACCCGCGATCTCGACCATGTTCAATCTGCCCGGCCTGCCGCCGGACCGGGATCCGCGCACGCCGGATATTATTGTCACTCCGAACTTCGGCGTGGTATATACCAGCAGCAGCAAAAAGCTCGCGGAGCACGGCGGCTTCTCGCACGACGATACGAATGCGATTCTGCTGCTCTCGAATCCCAGCATGGTGAGCACCACGATCCAGACGCCGGTACAGACGCTGCAGATCGCGCCGACTATCCTGCAAGTTCTGGGGCTGAAGCCGGGCAGCCTGCAGTCGGCGCAGATGGAAGGCACGCCGGTGTTGCCGGGAGTCCAGTAGGGCGTTACATAAAAGGAGCGGGCGCACGGCCCGACGCCCGCTCCGCTTAGCGCGCCGCCTCACACCGGGCGGTGGCGGAATTGAAGGGCCGTGGCGAGTTGCCGAAGCGTGTGCCAGTGCGAACTAGCAAATACCTGAACAACCTGATCGAATAGGACCACCGGCGCGTCAAACAACGGCTACGCCCCATGCTGGGACTGAAGAGCTTCCGAACGGCAGAGGTGCTGATCAGTGGCATCGAACTGGCGGAGAAGATCAAGAAGAAACAGTTCCAGATTAGCGGACCTACGGCGACGATGCCAGAGGTCTGGCAAGCTGCCCTGGCTCAGTTCCGAATTCGCACCAGAGCCGCCTGGCGTTCTCGCGCTATGATGGTCGAGTCCGACTCGCTTCCGGACCGCGGTCTCGCTCTCGATGAGCGCAAACAGAATCGGCTCTTATTGCCTGTTACTGATGTGCCTCGCACCGACTTGTCTCGGGCAGCGCTACTTTGTGGCAGCTATGGGCGGCATCTCGACGCTCTCGGCAGACGGCGCAACGCAGCTGGGTTCGGTAAATGCCGTTTCTCTGTACACGCCGGAGAACGGCCCTGCGCTCAACCTTGCGGGTGGCGTTCATCTGAACGATTGGTTCAGCCTGCAAGGCAACTATGTGTGGAATCGCAACGATCTTGCAATTACTGAAATTGAAGGTCTGGCGAGCCTTCAACTGGACCGGCACAGTTCGCAAAACAGCGCGATCGCCGACCTCTTGCTTTACTTTCGATCACGGCGCAGCCGGATCCGTCCCTATCTTTCCGTCGGAAGCGGCTTCGTACGGCTCCGCAGCGAATCAGCCGGACCGGTAGCCGGCACGCTCACCCCCGTCCCACCGCAAATCGACGGCGTGAAATGGCCGTTGCGCGTGGCCGTCGGAATCGACCTCCTCTTCTGGCGCGGCTGGGGATTTCGATATAGTTTCAGCGAGACGATCACGGGCAACCCGTTCAGCGCGGCACTTGATCCCCCCGGCTCCAGGGGGCTGGCGAATTTTCAGAACCTTTTCGGGTTCGTCAAGTACTTTTAGCGGTTTTGAAACCGCACGTAAGGGCAGTGCGGCCAGTAGATCGGGGCGCGTTCGATGCGTTCGGCTACTACGCGGGCGTGACAGATTCGACAACAGTTCTTGGCTTTGACGGCGTCGCCAACCGGCGCTACACTTACCAGTTCTTCGAAGATGCATAGCGCGCCGCCGGAGGTTTTTGTGTCCGAAAGGCTCAGCAGCGGGCCGTTGGCTGCCTGTTCCCGCACGAGTCGCGAGTAGATCCGCGACTTCAGCCTCGAGGGGGCCCTCCTGGCGCTGGCCTCCGCTGAAGCGGCAGCCGACGAGATCAATTCTTCAATACCCATCCTCTCACTCACGATGCGCCCTCCCATTCCCGGCGAAAGCGCTCGCGGGCGCGCGCCAGCATACGTTCCACGGCTTTTGGCGTCCGACCGAGAGCCACGGCGATGCCGGCCGTTTCCCTCTGCTCCCAGTATCGCCACTTGAGCAGGAGCCGATATTGTTCCGGCAGACGGTCTAAAACTGCCAAGCTTCGTTCTCTCAGGCGGCGTTCGTCAAGCGCGGAATCGAGCTGCAAGCCGGCACCGGCAATGGCATCCGCTTCCTCCAGATCCGAGCTGCGAACTTTGGCCCGGTAATAGTCCTCGACCTTATGGCGGGCGATTCCAAAAAGCCACGCCTTCAATGACGACGACCCTCTGTAGTCTCCAATGCACCGCCACGCAGCAAGAAAGACCTCTTGGGTCACATCCTCCACATCGACGGCGTTAGGGCGGAGGCGAGCCAGGACGTAGGCGTACACTGAGTCTGCGTGCTCTTGGACGAACTCAGCGCTTGCTTTGCGATCCTTCCGGCCGACAGCGTCGGCCAGCGCCTGGTCGCGCTCATGGACGCTCGGAACGGCCGGGGTTAGTTCTCGACCCACCTCGCACCACCCATCTCTATTGTCGCGAAAAGCACGAAAATCCCCCGCCAGAGAGGGGGATTCGGAATCTCTCAGCGACATTCTCTTCGAATCAACCGGGTTTTCGGGTTCTCGGACCCGAACAACCAAACCGAAACTGAAAGTCGAAGGAGATGAGGATGTCTTTGAATACGATACAACGAACGCTTGGATTCGCCTTCGTGGGCGCGTCTCTGCTGCTGACACAACCGGTTCGTGCCATGGCCGACGAAGACCAACAGGACAACAGCTTTGTCTACGTTATGACCAACCAAGCCACTGATAATACGGTCCTGGTGTTCCAGCGCAATGCCGACGGCTCGTTGAAAGAGGTACAGGAAGTTTCTACGCACGGCCTGGGGACCGGCGGCAGCGGCGACCCCCTGGGATCGCAGGGCGCGCTAAGGCTGGCGAGCGAGGGGCGCCTTCTGCTAGCGATCAATGCGGGCAGCAACGAGGTCTCGTCGCTGGCCGTCAGCGAAGGCGGCCTGCAGTTCGTCAGCAAAGCTCCATCCGGCGGAACGCAACCGGTCAGCGTGACGGGGCGCGGCGATACTGCTTATGTCCTGAATGCGGGTGGAACGCCGAACGTCACGGCGTTCAGGATCGGTCTCAATGGCCAGTTGACGATGATTCCCAATTCGATGGTCGCACTGCCAGGTGGAGCAAATTGCAGCCCCGCCCAAGTGGGCATCACGCCGGACAGCGAGGTGCTGGTGGTGACCGAAAAGAACACCAATCAGATCGATCTCTTTTCGATTGACGATGCTGGACAACTGTCGGCTCCCTCGAGTGTTCCATCAAACGGCGCCACCCCCTTTGGGTTCGCGTTCGGCCAAGACCAGACGCTGATTGTGTCCGAGGCCACTGCTTCCACCTTTTCCTCTTACCACATTCGCAGCGCCAACAATGCTCTCACGCTCCAGACGATTACGAAATCGTTACCTGATTTGGGCGCTGCAGCGTGCTGGATCGTGACGGACCGCCGCGGCCGGCTCGCGTTCACTACCAATTCGGGAACCAGCACCATCTCCTCGCTGACCGTGTCCGCCGAAGGAACGTTGCAGTTGCTTGCCGCGGTCGCGGCGAGCACGGGTTCGGGAAGCGCCCCGATCGATCTGGCGCTAACCCACAGGGGAGACTTCCTGTACGCGCTCAGCACAAGCAACGGAACACTGACCGGTTTTCGCGTACAGAATGGAGGACTCAGCCAGGTAGCATCTCTGACCGGCCTTCCGCTCAGCATCCAGGGCATCGCCGCCCGCTGATTTAACGCGGGCGTCAGTCGCGTAGCAAGGCCCTGGGCAAGGGAGTGATCACGCTGTAGAAACAGCTCGAACCAGGACGACAAACGCTATGACCTGCAGATCGCCTCGACTATCCTGCAAGTCCTGGGGCTGAAGCCGGGCAGCCTGCAATCGGTGCAGATGGAAGGCACGACGGTGTTGCCTGGAGTTCAGTAGCCGTCAGGTGAAAGGAGCGGGCACCTGCCGCACGCCCGCTCCGCTTAGCGCGCCGCCAGGTCTTGCACGAACATCGCGCGTGCCTGTTTGAATTCCTCCGGCAGCAGCGGCCCCAGCAGCGCGGACTGCTCGGCCGCCCGGCGCTCTTCCTCGAAGGTCGTGGTCAGCGATTGGAACGCCAGGACGCAGGCCGCCACCACTTCGCTCGAATATTCTCCGGCCGCATCGATCACTTCATTGGCGCGCACCAGAATCTCCTCCGCGGTGCGGACGCGCGCCGGCGCTTCGTCGATGATGGCCTGGTAGCGGCTGATCTGGAGATGCGCCCCAAAGGCGCGGACCAGCGCCGCCCACCGATCGAGCACAGTCAGCGCGCCATAGCGATGGCGGTCGAGCGACATCTCGTAGGCGAAGGCGGAGCCCTTGGGCCGCCCTTCCACTTTACGCAGGTACATGGCGGCCGCGTTCAGCTCGCCGGACAGCGCGTCCACGAAGGCGCTGGCGCAACCCAGGAACTGCGGCTCGGTGAGGCTCGGGTGTCGGGTGATTTGCACCGGACGCTCAGGCGCTGTGTTCGCCCAGGGCGCTTTCCACGTCCTGCGGCCCTATCTTCTCGCCGTTGTTCAGGCGCGCCAGGCAGGCGGCGATAATCTCCTTGGCCTCTTCCTTGCGGTAGTTCTTGATGAAGCCGTCGTAGAAGTGCTCGCCCGCGAGCGCGTGGTTGATCTCGGTTTCCTTGTTGTGATCCTGCAGTTCGGTAAAGTAGACGACTCTGTATTTGCCGGAATATTCGGTCTCCCGATAGATCTCGAACATGACTTTATCGGACTCGAACGCCATAGATTAGAAGGTTAACACAGCCGCCCTCAGTGCATCGCCGCCGCGATGATGAGCGCGATACCGATGGCCACGGCGCCGGCGAAAATGGCCGCCGCCACGTTGCGCGCTTCCACGATTTCCCGCCATAGCTTGAGTGGCGTCAGCTTCAGCAGAATGGCGCCGGCGAACGTGAACAGCGCGACTCCCAGAGTAGCGAAGACGGCGGCGTTCAGGAGCGGATGCTCGGTCATGTCAGCCGCCAGAATACCACTAAGCCGGGTGCCGGGCGCCAGGGTATACTGAGTTCTCACGGGAGGTCGAAACTATGCGTGCCCACATTTTTCTGTTGCTTGCTATCGGTTTGAACGCCGCGACAGCCGCGCAGGACACGGTCTTGCGAAGGCAGCATGAGCAGGTCGACAAGGTCTTCGCGGAATGGGACTCCACCGTGTCTCCCGGCTGCGCATTATCCGTCATCAAAGATGGAAAGATCATATATAAACGCGGCTATGGCATGGCCGACCTCGATCACGACATACCTATAAATACCGAGACCGTATTTCACGTTGCCTCCATCTCAAAACAGTTTACGGCGGCGGCCATTTTATTGCTGGCGCAAGAAGGAAAGCTTTCGCTCGACGACGACGTTCGCAAGTACATACCGGAATTGCCGGACTTCGGCGTCCTCATCACCATCAGGCACCTGATTCACCACACCAGCGGTCTTCGCGACCAGTGGTCGCTGCTCGGTCTGGCGGGCTGGCGTTATTCGCTCGATCTCATCACCGACGATGACGTGCTGGATGTGATGTCGCGTCAAAAGGAGCTCAATTTTCAACCAGGCGAAAAGCACGTTTATTGCAACACGGGATATACGCTGCTCGCCCAGATCGTGAAGCGCGTGAGCGGTCAATCGTTTCGCGAATTTACCACAAGCCGCATCTTCAAGCCTCTCGATATGAAGAGTACACACTTCCGCGACGACCATGCGGAAATTGTGAAGCACATTGCGTACGGCTACGTGAACGGCGAGGGAGGCAACGGCTACCGGCTGAGCGTAACGAATTTCGATACGGTAGGCGCCACCAGTTTGCTGACGACGGTGGAGGATCTGGCGCAATGGGACGAAAATTTTTACGATCCGCGCGTAGGTGGCGCAGCGCTGGTGCAACAACAGTTAGAGCGTGGGAAGCTGAATAGCGGCAAAGAGCTGAACTATGCCGCCGGGCTGGTGCATGGCAAATATCGCGGCCTGCGCACGATCGATCACGGCGGCGCGGATGCCGGGTACCGTGCCGACCTGCTTCGTTTTCCCGAACAACACTTTTCGGTCGCATGCCTTTGCAACAAGGGTGAGATCCAACCGGGCATGTTGACGCAGAAGGTTGCGGACATTTATCTGGCGGAGGACTTCAAGGAGCCCCTGCCGCTGCCTGCGGAGCCGTCCGCGAAGGGTGTTGCGGTACCGGAGGAGCGGCTCGCCCAATACGCGGGACTGTACTGGAAGAAGGACGACGAGGAGGCGCGCCGGATCGTACTCAAAGACGGAAAGTTGTTTGTGGCGAATTCTCCAGACGATCGACTGGAATTAATGGCGCTCTCCGACAACCGTTTTCAGCTACGCGTTTTCCCGGTGGTGTATACGTTTGAGCAAGCGACTGCCGGCGCGCAGCGGTTGACCGTTCAGCCACCGGGAGAAGAAAAGCCGGATGTCTTTGACCGGGTCGCCGAGTTCCAACCCACCGCCAGCCAACTAGCCGGGTACGCCGGCGACTATGTGAGCGCCGAGATCGAGCCTGTCTATCGAATCGTAGTCGAGAATGGCGGCCTCGTGTTGAAGCGTTTGAAGTCAAAACCGCAAAAGCTCGATCCGACCGTGCAGGATTACTTCGAAGCGCAGACTGGCAATATTCACTTCCAGAGAGACTCGGCCGGCAAAGTAACAGGTTTTGTTCTCGATACGGGGCGCATCAAGAATTTCCGTTTCCGGAAGACCGCACAGAGCTGAGGGCTTCGATCCATTGGCGCCAGGTGTCCAGCCCCGCTCCCGTAGTACACGAGACCTCCATGATCTCAGCGTCCGGCTGCACCCGCTGTATGTATTCGCGCGCCAGATCGATACGGAACGGAACGTAGGGCAGCAGATCGATCTTGTTCAGCACCACCAGGTCGGCGCGGTGGAAGGTGGCTGGATACTTCAACGGCTTGTCTTCGCCCTCCGTCACGCTGAGCAACACCACGCGCGCTTCTTCGCCCAGATCGTAGCTGCTCGGGCAAACCAGGTTGCCCACGTTTTCGACGAAAAGCACGTCGATCGGCGCGGGGCGCCATTCCGCCAGCGCTTTCTCGACCATGCGCGCATCCAGGTGGCAAGCGCCCCCGGTGGTGATCTGGCGGACCGGAAAGCCGTAGCGGGCGAGGCGCTGCGCGTCGTTGTCGGTCTGTATATCGCCGGTCAAAACGGCCACGCGGCGATCGGGCTCGAAAGCCGCCAGGGTGCGCTCCAGCAGCATGGTCTTGCCGGAGCCCGGCGAGCTGATCAGGTTCACGCACAGCGTTCCATGTTGGAGAAAACCCTGGCGCAGCTCCGCCGCCAGACGGTCATTCTCGCTCAGGACTTTGCGTTCAACAGGTACGCGGGTCATGTTTCTTCGATCTCCATGTAGGCGAATTCCAACTCGCTGCCGCCGGCCATCTCGGTCTCGGGCGACCCGCACCGCGGGCATTCAGTATGGTAGTCCACGACGGGAAAGTCCCGCGCGCAGTGGCGGCAGCGGTGGCGCCAGGGCAGCGCCTCGACTTCGAGCGAAAGCGGCGCCAGATCGGTGTCCCGCACCAGGGCGTCGAAGCAGAAGCGCAGCGATTCGGAATCCACTCCGGAAAGCGCGCCGATCTTCACGCCGACCGCCAGCACGTGCGCGCCCCGCCGCGTGGACTCGGCCTGCACGGCTTCCAGCATCGAGGCGGCTATGCTCATTTCGTGCATGGATGAACTTGGCGCCGGGCGCGGGCGCCTCTTCGATCATAGCTCGCGTAGAATGGTTAATCGAATCAGGAGGTCCGCAATGTTCACTCGCCCACCGGCCGCCTCGGCCATTACCGCAATTTTCGCACTGCTTGCCCTGCTGGCCAGCGCCCCGGCCGCCACCGCGCAGTCCGCCTATGTCCGGGTCAGCCAGGTTGGATACGAGGCCGGCAGCCCGTCTTTTCGCGCCTACCTGATGTCCACCGTCTCCGAATCGGGAGCCATCTTCAGCGTGCTCGACTCCCAGGGCAGCCCCGTTTATACCGCCTCCATTGGTGCGCTGTTGGGCACCTGGAGCAATAGCCCGACTTTGACTTACAATGTCTACGCCCTGGATTTCGCCGCGCCCCCGGGCACGGGGTACACGATTACGGTGCCAGGACCCACGCCAGCCATCTCCCCGAAATTTCCGGTGGCGTCTCCGGACGTGCTCTATTCCGGTTTGCTCCTTAATACCCTGTTCTTCTATGAAACCGAGCGCGATGGGCCGGACTACATCCCCAATGCCCTGCGTACCGCGCCTGGGCATCTGAATGACGCGCACGCAGCGGTCTATACGACTCCCCCGCTCGATAGCAACGACAATATCGCCACCACCGGCACTCCCCTGACCGCGACCGGAGCTGTGATCGATGCCGCGGGTGGCTGGTGGGACGCGGGCGATTATATGAAGTATGTCGAAACCACGAGCTACACCGTCACGCTCCAGGAGATCGGGATTCGCGACTTCCCCGATCAGATGGGTCCGACCGCTCCCATGAATCCTCCCGCTCCGCCCGATTCCATTTCCTACGCGGGAAGCGCAGCCGGCGCCCCTCTCTCGTCGAACTTCGAGGCCGATGCCCTTTTTGGCATCCACTTCCTGATGAAGATGTGGGATGACACCACCAAGACCCTCTACTACCAGGTCGCCAACAGCCAGAGCTGGGACAACTTCCCCAACCTCTTGAGCGACTACGATATCTGGCGCCTGCCCCAGGCGGACGATACCTGGGACGGTTGCGATTCCGCCGCTCAGTTCATCTGTCACCGCCCCGTGTTCGTCGCCGGACCGGCCGGGTCGCCCATCAGCCCCAATCTGGCTGGCCGGCTGGCCGCGGCCTTTGCCGTCTGCTACCAACTGAATCGCACTGTCCAGCCGGCTCTCGCCAACCAGTGTCTCCGCAATGCCGAGGATATCTTCGCGCTGGCGGACACGTCTTACTCCGACCCGGCGCCCTCGGTCGGCTCCGGCTCGTGTTCCGGCTGCCTGCTGACGATTATTCCGTTTGACGGGTATCCCGAGACTGTCTGGGACGACGATATGGAGCTGGGGGCAACCGAACTCTACTTCGCGCTCCGCTCCGCCGGCGGAGCCGCGCATCTGCCGCCGGGCTTGCCGCAGACCGATGCTATGCAATATCTTACTCAGGCGGCACAATTTGCACGAAATTATATCACCAGAATCTACGACACAGGCGCTGAAGATACCCTGAATCTTTACGACGTAAGCGGTCTCGCGCACTTCGAGCTGTATCGGGCGCTTCGGCTGGCAGGCAATCCCAGTGGTTTGGCGGTTACCGAAGCCGGAATCTCAAGTCAGTTCCTGAAACAGGTGGGCGTCGCCATCAGCCAGGCCGGAACCGATGCCTGGGGTTTCGGGGACGCCTGGAACAGCGATACGACATCGCACGGCGCCGGTCTCTCGGTGATGGCCAGCGAAGCCTATTACCTGACCGGTTTGCCGCAGTACGACACTTACTCGAGGAGATGGCTGGCCAATATCCTGGGCGCCAATCCCTGGGGGTCGTCCTTCATCGTGGGGGACGGCTCGACCACCTTCCCCAATTGCATCCAGCACCAGGTGGCCAACCTGGCAGGGGCGTTGGATGGCACGTCGGGCGGAGTGCCTGTGCTATGGGGAGCGGCTTCCGAGGGGCCGGCTTATGCGGCAACCTATGGCACGCTTGCCGGGATGCTTGGCTGTCCCGGCAACGGCACGGATAGCTTCAAGATATTCAATGGAAACGATGGACCGTACAATCCGTCGGACCCGGCGGTTTACAAAGACAACGTGCAATCCTATAGCACCACCGAGCCTGCCATCGACCTGACTTCCACGTCGTTCCTGATGTGGTCCTGGAGACAGGCGGGCCAGCCGCGCTAGGCGCGGGCAACTCATCAGTTGGGCGTGACTGTGACTGGGTAAGTCGCAAGGGCCATGGTTTGAGGATTCCAAACCTGTACGGTGAGCAGGTCTCCCGCCGCGAGCGGACACGCGCCATTCTGGTTCACGTTAGCTACGAACTGGATCCGGTTGGTGGCCCATGAAGTCATGGATACGGTGCAAGTGTTGCCTGTGTAGCCGGCACTCCAGTTTTGCGTGGAGTCGGTGATTTCGAGATAGTTCGAAACGCCTGTGAAGGGCATTCCGTTCGGGAAATTCCCAAAGTTCTCGCCAGTGATGGTGACGGGCGGAGTGGCCTGGGCCGCGAACTGGTTGCAGCCCGCAGCGGGACATTGAGTAACTACCCCGGTGATATTAGGCGGAGGAGTGGTGAAGACGCCGCAGTTCGGCCGAGCCCCGGGCTGACCCGTCGGGAAAATGTCACAGGCACTTGGCCCTCTCAGGGGAGCCGCCACCGGCGGCAGACTGGACGCGACTGGATAGTCGACGACCGGCATGTAGGCGCCCATCAAGTCGCCCGCGGGGGTCGCCGCGGTTGTACGATACGGAACAAACTGACCGGCGCAGTTGAACCCGCCTGTCGGAATAACGTGCCGCATGTCGAGCAGGCTTAGCTGCTGATAGTTTGCAAACGCAGTCAAGTCCAGGTACGTATAGCCATTTGCCGGAGTGATCCACGAAGGAATGGTTGTGCCAGTGCCCACTATAATTGTCACGTTGCCGTTTGGATCTTCAGTGAAAGCCGAATCCGCAAGACTGGCCATAGTAGCTCCTCCGGGATCGAGGAACGACAGGCTCATGTATCGCATTTGCTCGGTCCCGGATCGCGAACAGCCGACGGTGCATGGTGTTGGCGGCGTTGTCGGTGCTTGAAAGCGAATCCGCATCACTTCTCCCGCGGCCGCGAGGGTGGCAGGCACGCCGGCGGGTACGCTGCCGATGAGGTAGGCGGCATTCGGACTGGCGCCATTTATATATTCCTGTTGCCGCATCCACGGAATGACACTCTGCGACTCCGTAGGCCCATAGCAGAGTTTCGGCAAGTAGTTAGACTCGTAATTATTATGAGCGCTACCCTGATCGGTATCCAGCCACGAGGTACCCGTAGTCGTACTGCGAGTGACCACCGTTTGCAGAGTGTCCAGCACATAAGCAGCCGGATAGGCGCATCCCGAGGCGACGTCGCGCACGATGATATGGGGGCTTGTATCGTAGCTTACAGGAGTGATGTCCAGGTAGACCCGTACCATCACGACGCCCGCCGTATTCGGGTTGGTGTGCTGCGGCGTATCGACTATATGATCCGGGAAGTTCGGGTACGCCTGAAAAAGCCCTGCGTCGCTATTCCAATCCATCCCTGCATGCCGCTGAGTGCCGTCCAGACCGTTCACGGTAACGTTGAAGCCGTTCATCATACAGCCGGTCTGAAGATCGCCCGGGGTGCCTCCAAGATTGATGGGCACGGCAAACTGCTGCCCGCTGACATAGGCCGTCCCCGGCTCGTACGGATTGATATACGCAGAAGTCAAGGGCACGATGTTCGCGTCCAGAATCGACTGAGTAGGCGCCGAGTGAGCGTCGTACAGAGAAACCGAGAAGTATCGAGCATTCGGGAAAGTTCCCAGGACGATGAGCTGATATTGTGGATTCACCTCAAAGTAAGCCTGGAAATATGTGGCGTTCAGATCGCCAAAATAGGTATCGCCGGTACCCATCCCGAGAGCGATGGTGTAGCAGGGGTTATTGAAGTTGCTGAAAAAGTTACCGGTAGTAAATTGGGTCCCGGTGAACGAAGTGGGGAGGCCGGAACAGTCTATCGCCTGCGCGATGCCCGTAAGAAGAGAGAGTCCAGCGAGGAGCACCCCCGCTCTTACATGTGGTTGGAATTTCATAACTAAAGTCCTGAGAATGACTTGCACGGATGCGCAGCAACTTATCAGCCAGTGTATAAAACCGCACGGATTCTAAATGCGGAGAGCAAAGGGATTGATTAGTTGGGCGCGACTGTGACTGTGTAAGTCGCAGGGGCCATGGTTTGAGGATTCCAAACCTGTACGGTGAGCTGGTCTCCCGTCACGAGCGGGCACACGCCATTCTGGTCCACATTGGCCACGAACTGAATCCGGTTGGTGGCCCATGAAGTCATAGATATGCTGCAGGCGTTGCCTGTGTAACCGGCACTCCAGTTTTGTGTGGTGTCGGTAATTTGGAGATAGTTCGAAACGCCCGTGAAAGGCATTCCGTTCGGGAAATTACCGAAACCGCCCCCAGTGATAGTGACGGGCGGATTGGCTTGGGCCGCGAACTGGTTGCAGCCCGGCGCGGGACATTCGGTAACTACCGTTGTGATTTGAGGATGAGGACCCGTGAAAACGCCACAGTTGGGCAGAATCCCGGGCTGACCCGTCGGGAAAATGTCACAGGCACTTGGCCCTCCAAGGGGAGCCGCCACCAGCGGCAGGCTGGTCGCAACCGGATAGTCGATCACCGGCATGTAGGCGCCCATCAGGTCACCCGCGGGGGTCGCCACGGTGGTGCGATACGGAACATACTGACCGGCGCAGTTGAACCCGCCTGCCGGGATAACTTGCCGCATGTCGAGCAGGTTGAGCTGCTGATAGTTTGCGAGCGCAGTCAAGTTCAGGAACGTATAGCCATTTGCCGGAGTGACCCACGAAGGAATGGTTGTGCCGGTGCCCACTATCAGTGTTACGTTGCCGTTCGGATCCTGAGTGAAAGCCGAGTCCGCAAGACTGGCGATAGTAGCTCCTCCGGGATTGATAAACGACAGGCTCATGTATCGCATCTGCTCGGTTCCAGATCGCGAACAGCCGTTAGTGCATGGCGTTGGCGGCGTTGTCGGCACTTGAAAGCGAATCCGCATAACTTCTGCCGCGGCGGCGAGCGTCGCGGGCAGGCCGGCGGGTACCGTCGCGACCATATAAGCGGAATCCGGGCTGGCGCCGTCCACATACTCCTGCTGCCGCGACCATGGGATGACACTCTGCGACTCCGTAGTCCCAAAGCAGAGTTTCGGCAGGTAGGTAGTCTCGTAGAAGCTATGGGCATTACCTTGAGCGGTATCCAGCCACGCATTGCCCGTAGTCGAATTGAGAGTCAAAATCTGCAGAGTGCTTTGTACATAGGCAGCCGGATAGGCGCATCCCGAGGCAACGTCGCGCACGATGATATGAGGGGTCGTGCTGTTGTTTATAGCGGTGATGTCCAGGTAGGCCCGTATCATCACGACTCCCGCCGTGTTCGGGTTGGTGTGCTGCGGGGTATCGACTATATGATCGGCGAAGTCCGGGTATGCCAGGAAGACCCCCGCGTCGCTATTCCAGTCCATCCCTGCATGCCGCTGAGTGCCGTCCAGACCGTTCACGGTAACGTTGAAGCCATTCATCATACAGCCGGTCTGTTGAGTCCCCGGAGTGCCTCCAAAATTGACGGGCACGGCAAACTGTTGCCCGCTGATATAGGCCGTCCCCGGCTCGTACGGATTGATGTACGCAGAAGTCAAGGGCACGATGTTCGCGTCCAGAATCGACTGAGCAGGCGCCGAGTGGGCGTCGTACAGCGAAACCGAGAAGTATCGCGCATTCGGGAAGGCCCCCAGGATGATTAGCTGATATTGTGGGTTGACCTTAAAGTAAGCCTCGAAATATGTGGCGTTCAGATCGCCAAAATTGGTACCGCCAGTCCCTTTCCCGAGGGCGATGGTGTAGCAGGGGTTATCGAAGTTGCTGAAAAAGTTACCGGTAGGAAATTGATTCCCGGTGAACGAAGTCGGAAGGCCGGAACAATCGATCGCATTCGCGATGCTTGTAAATAGACAGAGTCCCGCAAGGAGCACACCTGTCCTTACATGTTGTTGCAAACCCATAATTGACATCAATTGACATCAGCTAAGGAGCTACCGGTGAGGACTAAGCAATTTGGCGGCCTATGTATAAGACCGCACGGATTACGAAGCAGACAGAGCGTTTTCCGGAGTCACTTCATCGGTCACAATGGAGAAGACCATCAGGCGCGTGTATCCGAAGGAGGTGGTGATGGCCACGTCGGCGGCATCGCGCCCCGTAGCCATCAGCACTCGTCCGATTCGTGGTATGTTGTGACGCGCGTCAAAGGTCCACCAGCGGCCTCCCAGGTAAGCCTCGAACCAGGCGCTGAAATCCATTGGGGTATCAGTGGGTGGTATCCCGATGTCCCCCAGATACCCCGTGGCATACCGGGCCGGGATGTTCATACAGCGGCAAAACGTAATGGCGAGATGCTGGAAGTCCCGACAGACGCCGGTACGTTCCATGTAAACGTCCATAGCTGTTTTGGTGGGGCGCGCGAAGTTATAACCGAAGGTGACGTTTTGGTACAGCCAAGCGCATATCGCCTGTACGCGTCCCCATCCGGGCGCGGTCGCGCCGAACAACTCCGTGGCCGCATTGGACAAGGCATCCACCTCACAGTAACGGGAAGCTAGCAGGAATTGCAGCACTTCGGACGGCAAATCCTGCACGGGGAGCTGCGCCGCATCGTAATTCACCGGATCAGGTTGGCCTGAATCTTCGATGAGTGTCGAGGTGTACAACTGGATCTGGCCCGCTGGCGCAACGAAACGAGAGCACACATTCCCAAACGTGTCGGTGTACTCCTGTATGGGCACCGGCGGCGTAAGATGCAGCTCGTCCGGCGCGCGCAGATCCGCCGCGCGCGATGGATGTACGCGCAGCACCGTCACCATGGCGACTGGCGCGGGAATCTCGAACTGAATGTCGTATCCTATCCGGATGAGCATGCACACACCTGGGCACAGCGGCCAATTGTGGTATTGCGGACAGGGCAAAATAGCGGTAAAGCCGCTAAGACGCCACAAAATCATTTTACCCGAACAGGAGGCCGCGCCACCTCGTTGCCGCGGCCGATTAGTGCGTTGAAGGACTTTTCCGGCGGGCCCCCGCCCCAAGCCCGGCATCCGGCGTAGAATAGGTCTCATAACTCCATGACATTTTGCCTGGGAATGAATCTCGAAGAAGGACTTGTGGGAATCGCCGATACGCGGGTGCTGTCCGGCCGCGAGTCGCTGGTAGCCAAGAAAGTGGCGACCTATCAGGGTCCTGGATTTTCATTTTTCATCATGACCTCCGGCCTGCGGTCGCTGCGCGACAAGGTGCTGCTCTATTTCGAGGAGGCCTACACGCGGCACATCCCGGTGCGCGACCGCCTGTACAAGGTCGTGAATTTGTATGCCAATCAAGTGCGCCGCGTCTCCGAGGAGGATGGCAAGGCGCTCAGCGCCGCCGATCTTAGCTTTAACATCTATACCCTGATCGGCGGGCAGATGTCGTCGGATTCCGTGCACCAGTTGTATCTGGTATATCCGGAGGCAAACTGGGTGGAAATCGGTCCGGACACGCCTTACCAGATCATCGGAAACTCGGGTTTCGGGAAGCCCATTCTGGAGCGCTCTCTTACCCACGCCGACCCCATGCTCTACGCATTTAAGCTGGGCGTCCTAGCGTTTGACGCCACCCGGCTGTGCGCTTCGGATGTGGACTTTCCCATCGACCTGCTGCTTTACACGCGGGGGACCTTCGAGGTTGTGGAACACCGCTTCGCGCGCGACGACCTGAGCCAGATTTCCAACTGGTGGCAGGAGCGCATGCGCAGCGCCGTGGACGAACTCCCCTCCAAGTGGGTGGAATCCGCCTTTTCCAAGCTCCGCGTGCGAACTCCGGGAGGCTGATATTACATAATGAAGTATGCCTTTCGTCTCCGTTCCGGAAGCCATTGAGGAAATCCGCAGCGGCCGCATTCTGGTTGTCGTCGATGACGAAGACCGGGAAAACGAGGGGGACCTCACCATCGCCGCGGAAAAGGTCACTCCCGAAATCATCAACTTCATGGCCAGGCACGGGCGCGGCCTGATCTGCCTGGCGTTGACCGCGGAGCGCTGCGATGCCCTGCGCCTGCCGCTGATGTCGCAGATCAATACTTCCAATTTCGGCACGGCCTTTTGCGAATCGATCGACGCGCGCGAGGGCGTCACCACGGGTATCTCGGCGGCCGACCGCACCCGTACCATTCTCACCGCCATCCAGCCCGATTGCCGGCCCGGGGATCTGGCGCGGCCCGGGCACGTCTTCCCGTTGCGGGCCCGCGAAGGGGGCGTGCTGGTGCGAGCCGGGCAGACCGAAGGCTCCGTGGATCTCGCCCGCCTGGCTGGCCTCACGCCCGCCGGAGTGATCTGCGAAATCATGAACGAGGACGGCACCATGGCGCGCGTGCCCCAACTCCAGGAATTCTGCGAGCGCCACGGCCTGAAAATGATTTCGGTGGCCGATCTAATCCGCCACCGCCTGCGCCACGAACGCTACATCCGGCGCGTGGTGGAGGGCTGCATCGAAACCGAATTCGGCGGCTTCCGCACCGTCGCCTATACCAGCGACATCTCTCCGGAGCTGCACATGGCGCTCATACGGGGCGAGGTATCCGGTAAGGAGCGCGTGCTGGTGCGCATGCACTCCCACTGCGTCTTTGGCGATGTTTTCGGATCGACCTGCTGCGATTGCCAGAAGCTGATCCACGGCTCCCTGCGCCGCATCGCCGAAGAGGATTTGGGCGTGCTGGTCTACCTGCACCAGACCGGACCCGGTTTCCGTATCCAGAAAGACGCGGCCGGCGCCGACCGTATGGTCTCTCACGGCCGCGATTTCATGCACTATGCCGGCGCCGCCGGACAGACGCAGTTGCAGCATGAAAGCGGCATCGGCGCCCAGATTCTGTCGGACCTGGGCTTGCACACCATCCGCTTGTTGACCAACCATCCCCGAAGGATTGTGGCACTGGAAGGCTTCGGCATAGAGATTGTGGAACAGGCGCCCATCGTCCTGGACATCCCCGGTTAGTGGCTCGCGGCCGGATTTGTTACACTACGGGTTTCGCTTAAAGACATACAGGATGTTACTCGCCAGGGAATTCGTCGCCTATCTCTCCCGTGAATTGGTCAAAAAGCTGACGTCCGGCGCGATTGAAACCCACAATCCGCAAGCCGTGTCGGAGCTCATTGCCGGAATTATCACCGAGGAACTGGCGGTGGAGGATCGCCTTAACGACGAAGTGCGGGATATTCTGCAGCAATATAGCGATTATATGCGCAGGGAAAATGTCAGCTACCAGGACATGTTCCGGAAGATCAAGAACACCATGATCGCCCAGCGCAAAGTGATTCGCGCCTCCGGACGGGATACCGGCGATCATATGAAGCTTTCACGCGACAAGATCAACGATATGTCGCACAAGATCGTGGTGGCGCTGCGCAAGGCGCGCGAATTGCGCATTAAGAAAGATCTCAACGAAGTGCGCCTGGAAATCGTCCGCGATATTACCGAGGTCCTGACCGCCGAAGACAAGGTAGACCACGCGGCGCGCCAGAAGATCCGTTCGCAAAAGCGCGAGATTCCCGAGGGCAGCGAGGAATGGGATCTGCTGCATCGCCGATACTATTCCGAAGAGCTGAAGAAACTGGGCATCGATCTGGCTAAATGAAACCTGCCCTGGTGGTGGTCGGCAGCCTGAACATGGATTTCGTGGTGTCGGTCGACCATCTTCCGGCGGCGGGCGAGACAGTGCTGGGGCGCGATTTTCAGATGATCCCAGGCGGCAAGGGCGCCAACCAGGCGTGCGCTGCCGGCAAGTTGGGGGCCGGGTCGGTAGCGGTACGCATGATCGGGCGCGTGGGCTATGACATGTTCGCCGACCATCTGAAGGCCAGCCTGTCCGCCGCCGGCGTGGATGTGGGCGCCGTACACGCCGCACGGTCGCAGCCCACCGGCGTGGCGCTCATCTGGGTGGACCGCCAGGGCCAGAACTCCATCGTGGTTGCTTCCGGCGCCAACCACGAGCTGGCCGCCGTCGATGTGGAAGCCATGCGCCAGGTCTTTCGCGGCGCGAGCCTGGCGCTGTTCCAGTTGGAAACTCCGCTCGATACCGTATCCGCGGCCCTGGCCCTGGCGCGCGCGGAAGGTCTCCGCACCATCCTGGACCCGGCGCCGGCGCAGCCCTTGCCCCCCGCATTGCTTCAGAACGTTGACATCCTCACGCCGAACGAAGGCGAAGCGCTGAAGCTGCTCGGACGCCCCGCGGCGCGCGTCTCGGCGGCCGAGGGTCCGGAGTTGGCCGGCGCGCTGCGCAGCCTGGGACCGAAGACTGTCATCTTGAAGCTCGGCGATCAGGGGTGTTTTTATTACGACGATGCCGGCTACTGGCACCTGCCCGCCTTCCCTGTGGAGGTCCGCGACACCACGGCTGCCGGCGATACGTTCAATGCCGCGCTGGCGGTGGCCCTGGCGGAAGGCCAGCCCATCGATCGCGCCCTCCCGTTCGCCAATGCAGCGGCGGCCATCTCGGTGACTCGGCTGGGCGCGCAGGCTTCCGCTCCTACGCGGGCGGAGGTGGATCGCTTCCTGAAAGCTTAGTTAAGCGGCGACTATCCGCACAACTACTGGTATCCCGTAGTATCATGGGGATTGAAGTTTGAATGGCACGCGGCCAAAGCCGACGCCAACTTGCAGGCTCATGGGATAAGCTTCGATTTGGCAATGACGGTTTTCAAAGACCCGTTTGCCGTCGAGCGCCTCGATGACTGAAGACTATGGCGAGGAGCGTTTTGTGATCATTGGCATGGTGGAAGGTCACATTGTGCTGTTTGTAGCTTACACCGAACGCGAGGAACGCATTCGCATTATTTCCGCCCGGAGAGCAACGCAAAATGAGCAAGACGACCACCTCCGGCAAAAGGTCTAATCCTCCCCGGTCGATGACCGTCGACGCGATTGAGCGGGCCGCGCGCGCCGATCCCGACGCGCAGCCGCTTACTGGAACCGACCTCAAGCGGATGAGGCGAACACCACAAGCGAAAATCATCCGCCGGGCCTTGGAACTGACGCAGGAGGAATTTGCCGCCCGCTATCACATTCCCCTGGGTACGCTACGGGATTGGGAACAGGGTCGGGCGGAACCGGATCAGCCTACGCGGGCGTACCTGACTCTCATCGCCCTCGATCCCGACCAAGTAAACCGGACATTGAATCAAAGCAACGACCGTAAGCGTTGAGATGCCCTCGCAAATCCAGGGCCGCTCTCAAGCCACAGCGCGTCCCCGCCGATAGATGGTTGTGGAAGCCACGTGTCAAAGCAACAGCGTGACGGAGGCGGTCATTGCCGGGATGGCCGCGATGGGCGGGATGCCCGCGCGGACCGCGTTGTACCAACTGCCGGCGTTCCGTCCAGTCGCTTTGAAGTTTCTGAAGATGCTCGCCAATGAAGAGGCTGAGGTTCAAAAGATCGCTGCGCTGCTGCGGTCCGATCCGGCGCTTGGCGCGGAGGTGCTGACCGTCGCGAACTCAGCGGGTTACGGCCATAGCCACCATGTCGACAACCTGGTGCAGGCCATCATGGTGTTGGGGTTTGAGAAGACTAAGTCGCTGACGCTGACGATCGCTTTGAAATCGTTCCTGGGCGATTTCGGAAATGCCAAGGTGATGAAAGCCTGCTGGCGGCACAGCCTGGCCACGGCGCTGGTGGCCGAGCAACTGGCGGAGCTGTACGGGGTCTCGATGGACCAGGCGTATACCGCGGGCTTGATGCACGATGTGGGACGGCTGGGGCTCCTGATGATCGATGGCGAGCGCTATGCGCCCGCGCTCGAGCGGCGTCACCGTTGCGTAGGCGACTGCCTGGAGGTGGAGCGCGCACTCTTTCACATGGACCATTGCCAAGCCGGGTTGTGGATGACGCAAAAGTGGGGCTTTCCGACGGAGTTTTCGCGTGTGGCGGGCTGCCATCATGAGGAACTGGCCGGCCGGCCGCGCGATCTGGCTTCGCTCGCTTGCGCGGCGTGCCTTTTGGCCGATGCGCTGGGTTACGCGGCGGTGACCTGTGAGCAAGCGCCTTGCGCCGCCGAGATTGCCATGCAGTTACCGGCCAGCCCGTGGAACCGCTACAACTTCAGGGAAGCGGAATTAGGGGATTACGTCGAAAAGCAGATTGCTCTGGTAGACGTTTAAGGTATTTCGACGGCTCCGTTTTCGGCCGCCATCATCTGGCCTTCGCTATCCCGGACCACCAGGCGGACCACGTAGCTTCCGCGTTTGACGTCGAAGGTTGATTTGACCGTGATTCCCGAGCCCAGCTTGTTCTCCAGGGTCGCGTCCTTCAATCGCAATTCAATCCGTTTGTCCTGACCCGCGACGAAGTTGCCATTCGGATCGAAAAGGACGGAGACCACCGTCAGGTCGTTGCGGTTTCGTCCCTCTTCTTTTCGGTAATGCAAACTTTTGATATCGACATGGGCCATCACAGAGAGCTTGGCGTCGAAATCGCCGGACTTGAAGAACTGGGTGTGCAAGGCAACCGGGATATCCTTCATGACTTCGCGGGAGAAGACGGCGTCCTCGATGTCCTGCTTGGCCTGCTGCGCGAGGTCGGTTTCGTGCTTCGGAGCATAGTAGCCTTTGCGGGCTTGCAGAGTCAGTCCCTTGGGCTCCTTGAGCGTGACTTTGAGGTTGTGAAATTTACCGTTTGACTTCAGATTCTCGGGCGTGAACCCCAGCACATAAATGAATTCCGGCGCGGCGGCCAGCCGGCGAAAGCCTTCGTTGAGATCGTTGTTATTGTGAAACCAGGTCCCGCCGGTTCCATCGGCCAGCTCGGACAGCACATCTTCCTGCGCGGATGCTTCCGCCTGGAGATAAGTGCTCATCATGTTGATCACCCGGCCGCCGCCCGCGGGAGTGATCCTGGAAGCATCGAAGGCGGGATTGGTCCACAAGCCGCGCGCGTCCAGGGTATTGATAAGTACGTTGGCGCGAATGGCGCGGTTGATGACGTCGGTAACGTCCGGCTGATCGTAGAAGGTCACCAGGAAACCTGGTGAAGCCAGCACGATGCTGCGCTGGCCCGGCATCGCCGACAGCCGGCGGACCACGCGATCCAGGACGCTGATGGCGAGGCGCGTACCCTGCCCCCCGCTTTGCAGCGCCTGTTGGGCCAACGACGCCACCTCGCTCGCGGTGGCATTCGGGTTGCCGCTGCAGGCCCGATACTCGGCCAGCATAACTTGTGTGGCTTGCGGATCGTTCAGGTTGACGATCAGGTTTGCCGTGTAATAACTGATATCGGGGCACGATATCGGACCGCCGAAGGTAGTGACCGGCCGAATGCGCAACAGCGTCTGTTGCAGTTTGGCCTGATCGTTGGTGAACTCGAGCATGACCTGGCCCGACGTGGTGTAGATAGCGGCCCGGTCGGCGGGCTGCATGGACGTGGCCAGGAGGCGGCCGGCAGCGTCCCGGGCGCGCGCCAGATCCTCGAATTTCACGTGCAGATCGTCGAACAGATACGCGACGAAGTGATCGGCAATGACCGTGGGCGGCGTCGCGGACGGGGCGGCCGGTGGGGGCTGGGTCTCCAGCTCGGAGCTCTCTTTTTCCAGTATTACCGGCGTCCCCGGCTTTTCGATGGAGAACCGCGTGATCACCTGGGGCTTGCCGCTATCGAGGATGCGGAAATCTTCCTTGGTGAGGTTACCCACGGCTTTTCCGCGGCTGTCGCGCACCACCACGGTGACGGGAACCAGGTTCACGTGTGAGGTGAATTGCACGGGAGCGTCCTTGGTCTCGAGCTCGGCAGGATTTTGCGGCGATTGCGGTTGCGCAAGCGTGCACGCACATAGCACCAGGAGCAGGCGCGGAATGTCGCCGCGACGACGCCGAAACTTCAGCGTAGGCCAATGCATCTGAATCAGGCGCTCGCGCGTCTATCCCAACTTGCCGATCAAGTCGCGGATCTTACCTGCTTCTTCCTTGGAAGGGTTGCTACGCAAGGCCTGTTGCAGCTCCTTGATGGCGCGGGGCCGATCGCCTTTCTGGGAGAGCGCCATGCCAAGGTGATAACGATAGGTGGAGTTATCGGGCGCCCTGGTAACCAGCCGCTGGAAGATATCCATGGCGTTGTCGCTTAGGTTTTTCTTCAAATAGATCCAGCCCAGCGTATCGGAAACTTCATTCATACTGGGCAACATCTGTTCGGCGCGTTGGGCGTAGGTCAGGGCTTGGTCCAGGTCGCCGCCGCTTTCGGCCATGAGGAACGCCAGGTTGTTGAGCGCGACGGCATTGCGCGGGTCGAGCTTGACGGCTTGCTCCCAGGCCTGGACAGATTCCGGTTTACGGCCGGCGGTGTCCAACGCCTGGGCCAGAGTGCTGACCACTGTGGAATTCTCCGGGAGCGCCTCTCGTGCCTTATAGAGCGCAGCCACCGCTCCGTTAAAGTCTCCCTTGCGGCGATAGGTTTCGCCGATCCGGAGATAGACCTGGCCGCGGGCTTTGGAATTTTTGTCCAGCGTCTCGAGCACTTTCTGAAATTGGGCGAGCCCCATATCGAAATTCCCGGCGCGCACGGCTACGTTGCCCAGAGCTATGCGCAGGTCGTTGTTCTTGGGGTCCTTGGCCAACTCCTGCTGCAGAACCTGGATAGCCTCATCGTACTTATTCTGCCGGGCCAGTGCCTCGACCAACCCGACCAGGCCGCGCGGGTCCTTGGGGTTTTGCTGGTAGGACTTGCGGAAGGTCTCCTCGGCCTCCTTGTACTTCTCCTCGTGCAGGTCGATCATGCCGAGCGAAAAGGTGACGTCGGCCGCATTCGGATTGGCCTGCTGCATATCCACGACCAACTGGCGGGCCTCGGCATACTTTTTCAGTCCGACGAAGGCGGAGGCCTCGATCATGCGGGCCGGTCCGTTCTTCTTGTCGAGCCGCAGGACGGCGTTTACCGATTCAAGGGCGGCGTCGTATTGTCTCTGCATGACCTGAAGCTGCGCCAGCGCCAGCCGCGCGGGGATATAGTCGGGGCGCTCGTGGATGGATTCGGTGAACTGCTGGCGAGCCTGCTCCCACTCCCCTCGCGCGATGTGGGCGCGGCCCAGGTTAAAGCGCGCCACGAAATTGTCCGGCGCGGCGCTGACCACGGCCTGCAACTCGGAGACGGCTTTCTGCACTTCTCCGCGGTCCAGCAGCAAAGAGGCCTGCAAGCCGCGCGCATCGGAATCCTTGGGATTGTCCTTCAAGATGGCCGCGTTGATGTCGGCCGACTCGGTGCGCTTGCCCTGGCGCATGAGTACTTCGATCATGCGCTTCTGGTAAGTGGCCTTCTGTTTGGGGTCCGCGGCCATGCCCTCTTTGTATTGCGCCAAGGCTTGGTCGGAGTCCCCGTTGCGGAAGTAGAAATCGCCCACCAGGAGGTAGGCGCGGTCGAAATCCTTGACGTGGCTCTTGATGCGATCGAGCACCGCGACCATGTCGCTGTGACGCTTCAATCTGGAGTAGAAGCCGGCCAGCAGCACCAGGAGGTTGACCTGCTTGGGATTGTTGGCGGCGCCGGCTTTGAGGATCTGCTCCGCATCCGCGATGCGGTTCTGAATCAAGTAGAGGCTGTAGAGCTCGGTGTAAGGCAGGGTAAAAGTCTTGTCCTTATCGATGAGTTGTTTATAGAGCTGTTCGGCCTCCGGATATTGCCGGTCGGCAGCCAGCGCCCGGGCCAGTTGCATGGTGAGGGTTGGCGTGGGCGGCTGCATGGACGCTGCCTTGCGGTATTCGGCGATTGCCTGATCGAGCAGCTTTTGAGTCTGGTCCGGATGGCCCGACCGGAAACTGGCTTGCGCTCGCACGAAATCGAGGTCGGCGGTAAGTCTATGACCGTCGTAGGAATTTGCGTCGCGCGCGAAGAGATCCTTGACGATGCCGTCGACTTCGTTGAGGAACTGGTCTTCGCGCGTGAAGGCAATATAGATTTCGGCCAACCGCACTTCGGACTCGATGTGCTCGGGCTGGTCTTTGGGAATCAACTCCACGGCGCGCCGCAACTCACCAATGGCGTTCGGGACGCGGCCAAGCTTCAAATCCGTGAGCGCCAGATGGTAATAGGCGAGTCCGTATCGCTGGTCCTTCTGCAGGGCGTTGCGATACATGATAGACGCTTCCTTGTACTTGCCTTTGGCGAAATATTTATTCCCGTTTTCGAGATATCTCTTCTTGGCGACATTGGGATCCCGGCTGCAGGCGACCAACGTCAAAGCAGCCAGTACCACGACCAAGCGTTTCATACAGATCCCCATCGTCGATTCTAATACAGATTGCTTCAGGAGGCGAAGGAAGCGCTCCGGCTGGCGTCACATGTAGTCCGGCACCGCGATCCCCAAAATATCAAGGGTGCGCTCCAACTGCCGCCGGAAAAAGTCCGTCATCCAGAGCAGGAAGATCTTCTTCTCGCGATCCTCCTCGTGAATGATGGGATACAGATGGTAGAAGTTGTTGAACAACTGCGCGAGTTGGAAAGCGTACCTGGCCACATGCGCCGGCTCGCCGGCCGACACTGCGCGCTCTACCGCCGCATCCGCTTTGGAGGCGGTCAGCAGCACTTGCCAGAAGTCTTCGCTCGCGAGCTGCCGGCCGATGGCTTCGCGCGTCAGCTCCGCGGCAAAGTCGGGTATCCGTTCGCCTTTCTCTTCCAGCTTGCGCAAAATGTTGCGCGCCCGCACGGCGGCATACTGCGCGTACGGCCCGGTCTCGCCTTCGAAACTCAGCGCTTCCTGAAAGTCGAAGGCGATCACCGAGTTGCGCGTGAATTTCAGTAAAAAATACCGCACGGCCCCAATGGCGATCTGGGTGGCTATGCCGCGCTGTTCCTCGGGCGTGGCTTCCGCATGGCGCGAGGCGACTTCCGCGAGAGCCTTGCCGATCAGCGTATCGATCAGGTCGTCGGCCTTCACTCCCAGTCCCTTGCGCCCGGAGACCTCTATGTATGGCCGCGCGCGGTCCTCTTCGGAAAGCGGAATTCCCAGCTCGGCGCAGCAGCGCGGCGAGAGCGCCACCATCTCGTAGGAGAAGTGTACGGACTGGGCGGCCTGCTCGGCGAAGCCCAGCGCCTTCAACCCCGCCACCACCACATCCTGCAAATACGATTGCCGGACGTCGATGACGTTATAGACTCGCGTGCCGCCGCCGAATGACGGGGGCGCGTCGTCAGCGTTATCCGGATGGGCCGCCGGCTCATCGGTGGTAACCCACAGCATGCGGCCATCGGCGTAGCGCGTCAACGGCCGGTAGTGGAAATCTTTCCCCAGGAGGCCGAATTTCCAAAGCTGATAGGCGATGTCCTTGCCCACATAAGTCACCGTGCCGTCGGAGCGCACGATCACCTTGCTGTCCTCCGTGCCGGAATCGCCGGCGAAGGCCTCCGCGGGCATCACCCAACACCCGGAGTTCTTACCCTCCGTTTCCAGATAGATCGCCTGGCGGTCTTTCAGGAGCGCGAACGCCGACGCCCAGAACCGCAGGTGCAGGATCTCGCTTTCGCGCGGCAGGACATCGTACTCGACCCCGAGCCGCAGCATGGTTGCGAGGTGCCGCTCGACAACGGCATCCGCCACGATGTGCGCCAGCTCGGCCTGCGCTCCGTTTCCGGCTTCTATGGCATGCAGCGTCTCGCTCCGCCACGCCAGCGATTCGGGCGCCTCCTGGTAGTGCAGTGAGGTGCGCGCATACAGGTCCCAGCACAGATAATCGAAGCGCACCCCGGGATCGAGGGTGAGCTGCCGGACCTCCTCCGGAGTCTGGTGTTCGAGGTAATGAAAACCGGCCACCACGTCGGCCACCTGCACGCCCGTGTTGTCGATATAGTTCTGCACTTCCACGCGCTGGCCGCGGGCGCGCAGCATGCGGACAAAGGTATCGCCCAGCGTGGCATTGCGCAGGTGGCCTATGTGCGCCGCCTTGTTCGGGTTGATGTTGGTGTGCTCGACGATGATCTTGCCGGCCGTGGCGGCGGCCTCTTCGACAGCGGGGTGCAGCAGGCCCAGCCCGTAATCCGCGCGATCAAAACGGATATTGATGTATCCGTTTCCGGCAACTTCGAGCGCCGCCACGCCTGGAATCGATCCGATTCCGGCCACCAGCTCGGCCGCGATCTTGCGCGGCGCCTGCTTCAACTGCTTAGCTAATTGAAACGCGGCCGGGACCGCCAGTTCGCCGAAATCGCTCTGCTTGGGCTGCTCGACAGCGACAGTCAGATCGACACCGTAGCGCGCCTGGACGTAATCGTGAAAGGCGCGCTGCACCTGCTTTTCGAGTAGATGGAACATCTACGGGAGGAACTCCGGATCGAGAATCTGCTCGACCGTGAAGGGGCATTCTTTGGGGAAGCGGCTGAGCGGCAGGCCGGTTTGGTTTATAGCCCGCCGCATCGCCATGGCGTAGTTGTCCGGTAACTCAGTCCGCAGCTTGCCCCGCAGGCTTGGGCTCTGCTTGAGCACATCCACGATTTCGCCGCGCTGGCAAATAATCGTGTCGTTCCAGGATCGCGACCTCTTCTCCGCCTGTAACTGCCACTTCAACAAGTGGATCAGCAGTACCCGCACCCGGCTGTTCAGCTCTCTCAGGTCGCGCTTACCCATGTCTTCGATTTCTTCAGCGATGTGCTCGATGTCTGCCTGCTGCAACTGGCCGGCTCGCAGCAGTTCAGCGCTACGCCGCGTCCACTCGAAGAAATCTTCCTCGTAGAGGCTGGATAGATCCGCCAGAGTACTTTGCCGCTGTGATTGCATCTCTAACTGTCTATTGTAACGAAGGCGCTCTACGGAAGGAACTCCGGATCGCGTCCGCAATGGCGATATAATCCGTTTTCAATCTTTCAAGGAGCTTTCATTGCGAAATAAAGTTACTGTCGTGGGCGCCGGCAACGTCGGCGCCAATTGCGCCCTCCGTATTGCCGATAAGGAACTGGCAGATGTCGTTCTGGTGGATGTGGTGGAGGGAGTGCCGCAGGGCAAATCGCTCGACCTGCTGCAGTCGGGGCCCGTGCAAGGCTACGACGTCACGGTCACCGGTTCTAATGATTACGAGCCCACGGCCAATTCCGATATCGTCATCCTGACCGCCGGGTTTCCCCGCAAGCCCGGCATGAGCCGCGACGATCTGCTGCTGGCCAACTACGAGGTGGTCCGCGGCGCCACCGAGCAGGCCGTGAAGTATTCGCCCAACGCCATCCTGATCGTCGTCACCAATCCGCTGGATGCCATGTGCCAGACCGCCCACATGGTTTCCAAATTCAGCAAGAACCGCGTGATCGGCATGGCCGGCGTCTTAGATAGCGCGCGCTTCCGCACCTTTATCGCCCAGGAGCTGAAGGTTTCTGTGGAGAACGTTACCGCGGTAGTGATGGGCGGCCACGGCGATACCATGGTGCCGCTGGTGCGCCTGACGAACGTCGCGGGAATCCCGCTCACGGAGCTGCTGGATCAGGCCGCCATCGACCGGATCGTGGACCGCACGCGCAATGGCGGCGCCGAAATCGTCAAGTACCTCAAGACCGGCAGCGCCTACTATGCTCCCTCGGCCGCCGCCGTCGAGATGGCCGAATCCATCCTCAAAGACAAGAAGAAAGTGCTGCCCTGCGCCGCTTATCTCGAAGGCGAATACGGCATCCACGGCTTGTTCGTGGGGGTGCCGGTGAAGCTTGGCGCGCGCGGCATCGAGCAGATCTACCAGGTAAAGCTCGCGCCCGAAGAGCAGGGCATGCTGCAGAAAAGCGCCGCCGCCGTGCAGGAGCTGGTGGACGTCATCCGCGCGAAGCACGGGTAGCGCGGCTCTCCCGGATGACGATGGTCTCGGCAATGCGGTCGTGGACGCCGAATGCCCATCGGCCGCTTCGTTTCGTGGGCGCAATACAATCGCAGCTTCCGCAGCGTTCGCCGGGGCATATCTTTACTCTCTTGTGGACAATCTGTCATGATAAGCGATTGTCCCAACCAATGTAGGGGGAAATCGAAACGATGGCCATGCCTGCCATGTTGCTGTTGTCTGCGATCGGCCAGTCGCGCATCACCGCGCTCGACTGGCTGATGATCTCGCTTTACTTCGGTATCCTGATGTGCGTGGCCTGGTGGGTGGTCCGCAAGAGCAAGGACTCCGCCGCGGATTATTTCCTGGCCGGCCGCAACCTGGGCTGGTGGGTCATCGGCGCTTCGATCTTCGCTTCCAATATCGGATCGGAGCACATCGTAGGCTTGGCCGGCTCCGGCGCCACCAGCGGCGTTGCCATGGCGCACTACGAGTTGCACGCCTGGTGCCTGCTGGTCCTGGGATGGGTCTTCGTCCCGTTCTACATGCGCTCCATGGTTTTCACCATGCCGGAATTCCTGGAACGCCGGTTCAACGAGAAATCCCGCTACGTGCTCTCGATCGTTTCCCTGATCACCTTTGTGATATCGAAGATCGCCGTTGGTATCTTCGCCGGGGGCGTGGTCTTCGGCACGCTTTTCCCGAACATGCGCCTGGACATCGGCGGGATTTCGATCGACAGCTTTTGGATCGGTTCGGTACTCGTGATCGTACTGACCGGACTCTATACGACGCTGGGCGGCATGCGCGCGGTGGCTTACAACGATGCTGTACAAGTGACCGTTCTCATCGTCGGCTCAGCTCTGTTGACGACCTATGGGCTGATTCGGCTGGGAGGGTGGAGCGAACTTCGGCACTGGTGCGGCTCAGATATGTTCAATCTCTGGAAGCCGCTTATTCCCGCTGGAGTACAGGGCACCTGGGCGCCCGTGATCCAGACTGACACGGCGGGACAAGTGGTCAAGCAGGCATGGTACTTCAACGATAACTTCCCGTGGCTCGGCATGTTATTCTGCGCGCCTATCATCGGGCTCTGGTACTGGTGCACGGACCAATACATCGTGCAACGGGCATTGGGAGCGCCGAACCAGACTGTCGCGCGCCGCGGCAGCATCTTTGCCGCGTTTCTGAAGCTGTTCCCCGTGTACCTATTCATCGTCCCGGGCATGATCTGCTTTGCGCTGGCCAAGAGCGGCAAGGTTGCTGCGCTGACGCCGTTGATCGGGCCGGACGGCAAGACCATTCCGGCGGTCTCGAACGGGGCTTTTCCGATGATGGTCCAATATCTGTTACCTCCGGGGGTTCGCGGCATCGTGGTGGCCGGATTGCTTTCCGCATTGATGGGCTCGCTCGCCGGAGTGTTCAACGCTTGTTCGACTCTGTTTACCGTAGATCTGTATCAGAAATGGAAAGTAGGAGCCACGCAGCATCAGCTTGTGCGCACCGGCCGCATGGCCACGGGTATCATGGTGGTGATCGCTCTAGCCTGGATACCTGTTATTAAAAATGCCCGTGGTCTCTATACCTACCTCCAGTCGGTGCAGAGCTATCTGGCTCCGCCTATCTTTGTAGTGTTCTTCTTCGGCGTCTTTTTCAAGCGACTCAATGGCGCGGGCGCGCTGTGGGCTATGATCGTGGGGTTCGCGTTAGGGATATTCCGCATGATCGTCGATACTCCCGTGACACTTGGCATGGGAGGGTTTAACGGGTACCCCCAGGGATCGTTCCTGTGGATCGTCAATAACATCTACTTCCAGTACTTCAGCGTACTGATTACGATTGTATCGGCAATAGTCATGGTAGCGGTGAGCTTCATGACCGCCGCGCCGGACCTTGGGAAGATTCAGAGTCTCACCTTCGGGACAGAGACGAAGGCAGATAATCTCAAGACACGCGCGGGCTGGGGCTGGAGGGAAGTCGCAGGCTCGGGGGTAGTTCTGGTTTGTATCCTCGGTGGATATCTTTACTTCCGCGGTTAGGGATTAGACCGCTCGTAGAAACTCAACGCATTATCGCCCTGCTTCAACAGACGCGTGCGATTTAGTGTCCCATGCACTTCGCCTGGATCGTACCGGACTGAGTGCTGCGCGATCACCAAGGGCGCCTGTGCCTGCCCTAGGGCTGCCGCGTATTCGGATTGCATCTCGTATGGCGGATCCAGAAAAACGATGTCCGCCGGCTGCCCCGCGAGTGTTGTCAGGGCTGCTCCCGACACTACGCGCGCGCGGTTTTCGATCCCCAGCGCGTGCAGGTTCTCCCGGATCGCCTCGACTGCCCGACGGCTGCGCTCAATAAAAATGCACCGCGCGGCGCCACGGCTGAGCGCTTCGATTCCCACGGCTCCCGTCCCGGCGTACGCATCCAGAAAGACCGTGCCAGCTATGCGCGGCGCGAGCACATTGAAGAGCGCTTCGCGCAGGCGGTCGGGCGTGGGCCGCGTAGCCAGACCTGGGATGGTCTTCAGCCTCCGCGACCGGAACTCGCCGCCGATCACGCGCATCAGCCTACCGTCACCAGCCCGTATTGCCGCTGCCAATGGTCGCGAATGTAGGCGACGGACCGCCGCAGCTCCTCTTCCGAAGGCGGGTGGGTTACAAAATTCACGGCATCGCGCCTCGCCGCCTCGAGGATCTCCTGGTCGCGCAGGATGTTCGCCACGCGTAGGGACGGCAGCCCGGATTGCTTGGTGCCGAAGAACTCGCCCGGCCCGCGCAGCTTCAGATCCATCTCGGCAATATGGAATCCGTCGTTGGAATCGACCAGCGTGCGAATGCGCTCCTTGGCGATCTCGTTCATGCGCTCCGTAATCAGGATGCAATAGCTCTGCGCCGCGCCGCGCCCCACGCGCCCGCGAAGCTGGTGCAGTTGCGAAAGCCCGAAACGCTCCGCCTGTTCGATGATCATCACCGTGGCGTTGGGCACGTCCACGCCGACTTCGATCACGGTGGTCGAGACCAGAATCTTGATCTCGCCCTGCTTGAAGCGCTGCATGGTACTCTCCTTCTCGGCGGAAGGCAGCCGGCCATGCATCAACCCCACCGCGATGTCTGGAAACACTTCCTGGGAGAGATGCGCGTGCATCTTTTCGGCGGCCTTCATGGCGCTCGATTCGGATTCCTCGATCACCGGATACACCACGTACGCCTGCCGCCCTTCGTCGATCTGTTTCTTCAGGAAGCTATACTCGCGCTCCACATGATCGGCGGTAACGTGCCGGGTAACGATGGGCTTGCGGCCCGGCGGCATTTCGTCGATCACCGAGACATCCAGGTCGCCATAGAGGGTCAGCGCCAGGGTGCGCGGAATGGGGGTTGCGGTCATCACCAGCACGTCCGGATGCACCCCTTTTTGCAACAGCTCGAAGCGCTGCATCACGCCGAAGCGATGCTGCTCGTCCACGATTGCCAGGCCCAGCTTTTGAAACTCCACGTCCTTTTCGAGCAGCGCGTGCGTGCCGATCACTACGTGCGTGAAACCGCCCGCGATCAGTTTTTTGAGCTGGACTTTCTCACGGCTGGTGAACGATCCGGTCAGCAGTGCCACTACATAATCAAGCTTGCCCAGCAGTTGCTTGAAGTAGAAAAGGTGCTGCGCGGCCAGTATCTCGGTGGGGGCGAGCACGGCCACCTGGTATCCGTTTTCGATGGCAATCACAGCCGCCTCCGCGGCGACGATGGTCTTGCCGCTGCCCACGTCGCCTTGCAGCAGGCGGTTCATGGGACTGGGCTCCTTCATATCCAGCGCGATCTCGCCGAGCACGCGCTTCTGCGCCGCGGTAGGCTTGAACGGCAGCATGGCCTTGACCTTCTCGCGCACCCTGTCGTTGAGATCGAACGAGATTCCCGGAACCGTGCGCGCCTTGCTGCGCTTCAGTGCCACTCCGCACTCGAGCCAGAAGAATTCCTCGAAGATCAGCCGGAACTGCGCCTGGGAGCGGAAGGCATTGAGCAGCCGCATGTCGGCGTCCTGCGGCGGGAAGTGGGTCTGGCGGATGGCAGTCCAGCGGTCCGGCAGTTTCAACCGCCGGCGCACCTCTTCCGGCAGATGATCTTCGACCGGCGGCAGTTCGTCGAGGACGCGATGAACCAGCGCTCGCAGCACGCGCGTGCTGAGCTTCGAGACTGCTTCATAAACCGGCACGACGCGCCCCAGGTGCAGCGCCGCTTCCGCCGCATCGTCTTCTTCGGCGAGGATTTCAAATTCCGGGTGCAGCATGTTGAGCTGGCCGGAGTAGCTATCGAACTCCACTTTGCCGTACAGAGCAACCTTCTGTCCCGCTGCCAGCACATTGGCGAGATAGCCGCCATGAAACCACTTGCCGATCAGAACGCGGCCCGAGCGATCGGTGAAGGAGGCTTCAAACAATCCCAGGTTGCGGCGTTTGAAGCCGGAGAGGCTGGCCGAGCGGACCTCCGCGATTACGGTGGCCATCTCGCCCGGCGCCAGCTCCGACACGGCCTTCACGTTGCTGCGGTCTTCATAGCGAAACGGCACGTAGCCCAGCAGGTCCTCGACGGTGCGGAGGCCCTTGCCTTCCAGCATGGCCGCGCGCGCCGGCCCGACGCCTTTGATGTAGGTGAGCGAAGTGGACAGATCCATTATGAAGTTGGCCATGAAGTGGGCATGCAGCGGGGAGCGATGGGAGCCCGCGCGGCGCGAGCCCCCCACACAGTGTACAATGCCGGAAGTGAAGCTCACTGCTATCTTACTTCTGTGCGCGATCGCGGCCGCGGCTGCCGATTTGCGGATCGGCATCATCGGAACGGACACGTCGCACGCCATCGCGTTTACGCAAATCCTGAACGACGAATCGTCGCCCGACCACGTACCCGGCGGCCACGTGGTGGCGGCTTATAAAGGCGGCAGTCCGGACGTGGAATCGAGCGCCACGCGCGTGGACAAGTTTGCCGAAGAGCTGCGCGCCAAGTGGAAGGTGCAGTTCTATGCGAGCATTGCGGAGCTGTGCCGCAACGTGGACGCCGTGCTGCTTGAAAGCGTGGACGGCCGCGTACACCTGGAGCAGGCCCGGCCCGTAATCGCCGCGCATAAACGCTTGTTTATCGACAAACCGCTGGCGTCCACGCTGGAGGACGCGCGCGAGATCGCTCGCCTCGCGCGCGAGGCAGGCGTGGCGTGGTTCAGCGCCTCGAGCCTGCGTTTCAACGAAATTGCCGAGACCATGAAGTTCGCCGACGCCACGGGCGTGGCTACCTGGGGCCCCGGACCGCTGGAGCCGCACCATGCGCTGGATCTTTCGTGGTACGCGATTCACCCCATCGAGCTGCTCTACACGCTGATGGGCCCCGGCTGCGAGGAAGTCAGCCGGACATATACGGCGGATGCCGACGTGATCGTAGGCCGGTGGAAAGACGGGCGCATCGGCACGGTGCGGGCGCTGCGGCCCTACGGCGATTTCGGCGCGGTGGTCTTTCGTCCCAAGCAACAGGTGGTCCAGAGCCGGCCGCACTCGACCGATAGCTACAGGCCGTTGCTGGTCGAAGTGATGAAGTTTTTCGAATCCGGGCAGCCGCCTGTGTCCAACCAGGAAACGCTCGAGATCTTTGCCTTCATGGATGCCGCCCAGCGCAGCAAGGATGAAGGCGGGAAGCCGATGCGGTTACGATAGAAGCATACTCACATGCCCAATCTGCTGGAGGGCAAACTGGCCCTCATCCTCGGAATTGCGAACAAATGGAGCCTGGCCTATGCCATCGCGCAGGCCTTCTGGCGCGAAGGCGCGACTTTGGCGCTCACCTATCTGGGCGATCGCCAGAAGGTGGCTATTGAAGAGCTGTCGCAGGGCTTGCCGGTAGCCGGCCTGTGGCCGTGCGACGTGACCAAAGACGAAGAGCTGCGCAGCCTCACGGAGTCGCTCCAGGCGTTGGGCCGTCCGCTCGATGCGGTGGTCCACAGCCTGGCCTTCGCCAATCGCGAGGACCTGGCGCGGCCTTTTGTCGAGACCGGGCGCGGCGGCTTTCTGCTGGCGCAGGAAGTGAGCGCCTACTCGCTCGTGGCCGTGGCCCGCGCTACTGTTCCGGCGATGACTGCCGGCGGCTCTCTGATGACGCTGACCTACCTGGGATCCTCGCGGGTGGTGCCCAACTATAACGTGATGGGTGTGGCCAAGGCATCGCTCGAAGCCTCCGTGCGCTATCTGGCCAGCGACCTGGGGCCGCAGCGCATCCGCGTCAACGCTATCTCCGCCGGCCCGGTGAAGACGGCCTCCGCGCGCGCCGTCAAGGACTTCAGCACGATCCTGGACTACGTGGAGCGGCGTTCGCCGCTGCGCCGCAACACCGACCCGGCCGAAGTCGCCGATGCCGCCGTATTTCTGGCGAGCAACCTTGGCCGCGGTGTCACAGGGAATATCATGTTCGTCGATGCAGGCATTCAGATCATGGGTTTATAGTGAAATAGACCCATGAAAATCGAAGTCGTTCTGACGGAAGCTGAGATCGTTCAAGAGCTTGCTGAAGCCGTAGAGGGGCGTGATCTGCCCGAGAAATTCTTTTACTGGTCCCCGGTGTCGGTGCGCGCGTGGCTGGCGCTGGCAGCTGGGGCGCCCTTCCATGACGTGCGCCAATGCTGGAAACAGCTTGCCGCCCGGTCGACCTGGCTGCTGGAGCCTTTCAGCGGCGCCATTCCGGTAATCAGCTTCGGCGCGGGCGATGGCTCGACCGACCGGCTGCTGCTCGACCCTGTCCACCAGTCCGGCCGAGAACAGAAATACTATCCCGTGGATGCCAGCCAGGCGTTGCTCGAAATGGCCTGCGCGGGCGGAGAGGATCTGGATATCGAGACCTCCGGCATCAAGGCCGACATCTCCAGCCCGATGCACCTGGTATTTGCGTCCGATGCCGCCGAGTCTCCAAAGCTGCTGTTGATGGCCGGCAATACGCTGGGCGGGTTCGATCCGGTGGATCACGTACGGCAGTTGGCGCAATGCCTGCACGCGGGCGACCGGCTGGCGCTCGACGCTGAGATTTACCAGGGCAACGAAACCGCGCCGCACGAAAGCGACGCCATGCGCCAGTTTACCTTTGCTCCGCTGGCCGCGCTGTGCGTTTCCGCCGAGGACGGCGAAGTGCGCCTCGAACACAAGCGCGACGAGCGCCTGGCCGGCTTGTACGTGACCAGGGCGTATTTCCGGCCGGACCGCGATCTGCGCATCCCGGTCGCGGGTCAGGACGTGCTGCTGCAGCGCGGCGAGCGCATCGTGATGAACTTCCGCTATACCTTCACCACCCAGGCGTTTCGGTTGCTGCTGGAGCAGCAGGGCGGCCTGAAGATCCTGGACGAGATCGCCAGTCCAAGCGGACGGTATCTGCTGGCGGTGTGTTCACGGCGATAGTGATCATCACTGGGGATGGTAGCGCGGGTACCAGCGCAAGCCCACGAACAGGCCCGTCAGAGTGTCGCGCACAAACTCGACGTGCCTGGGCGCAGTCTTGAAGTGGAAGTCCTTTTCGCCAGCCTCGATCTCAAATTTTCCGAACCGGTAGTTAAGGGTGGCTTCGGTATCATACAGCGTGGAGAGATGCGGAAGAATGAATCCCGATCCGCGGATTTCGATGCGGAAGTTCTTGCTGGCGAGGTAATCGATGCCCAGGCCGAAGCTCGGGTAGATGAACCAGTCGGTTCCCAGGCCGCTGGTCGTGATGAGGTTTCCGGAGGCATCCGTTTCCCCGGCCCGTAGGGGCGCGTTCACCACGCTGCGGATCCAGATAGCCTGCACCTCCCACAAAGTTTTCAAACGGAGTTTGGACCCCTTAAGCGGAAACGGCAGCGACAGGTAGTCGAGCGAGACCTTGGCATCCTGCACAGTGTAGTTCGTGGCCAGATAATCGCCGTTGAGGAAACTCGTGCCGAAGATGATGAGCGGCTGGGTGGGGACAATGTTGCCATCCCCTTGGGTGCGAAAGTAGGAAACGCGAATGGAATTATTCTTGCCGGCGGGAACGCTGACGATGAACGAAGGTGTGCGTTTGGGGTCGCCGAGCGAGCTCAAATCGGACGGCTCGCCATTGGTATTCGCATGCCCCGTGCCCATGACCGGGTGGCCGGCAGTCATCCAATAAAACGCAGTGAATGAAAAACCGTCACCGGTAAAAAACTTGTCGACAGGGGACGGCGGCGGTGGAGGCGGGGCAGGCGCGACGGCCGCCTGTTGGGAAGATGGCTGGGTGATCGGCTGCGGAGTTTGCTGTACCGCCGGCGGCTGGGGCTGCTGGGCAGGGTCTTGTTGAGCGGGGCTTTGTTGGGCAGGGCTTTGTTGGGCAAGGCTTGGTGCGACAGATATAAAAAAGAACAAGAGGCAGACACAAAGAATCCTAGCGGCCATTTTGAAGGCGTTCCGCATCGAGATACAGGCTCCGAAAGACTGCAATAGGGACGGCGGGTCTTGTTGGCGCGGGCGTTCCAAAGGCATTCGATCTAAAGCGCCAACTCCTTATGATACATCATGTCCTTCAGGTTGAATTTGGTCTTGAGATCGAGCCTTCCGAGCTGCGTGGTAAAGGTGACCTCCTTATCGTCGGGTGTCAACTCCAGCAGCTCATGGGGAAAGCCGAACAGCAGGACATTGACTGCGCCGGTGTCCGGCTGGACGACGCTGGGCTGCGCCGGGCTTTTACCCTTGGGCTCGAGATAAGTCATATTTTTGATGCGTTCGAGGACATCCGGGCTGGGCCCCTTGGATACCGTATCGTCGTCGCCGTCTTGGTTGCGCCGGCTGGTGGCAATCGGGATGCCGCTTACGCTGATCACGTAATGGTTAGCGAGGGTTTCGGGCAAGGGGGTCTTCAGGGCTGCCCGGATGAGGCTGGCGCTTTCCCAGCGAATGGTGCCTTTATACTGCATCGGCGTGGCGCCGCGGCGTCCCCGGCCTCCACCACCCATACCGCCGCCGCCCATGCCGCGACCGCCGCCCATGCCGCCACCACCCGGATAGCCCGTGCCGCCACCACCCGGATAGCCGGTCCCGCCACCACCCGGATAGCCGGTCCCGCCACCGGTTGGGTAGCCCGTCCCGCCACCGGAGGAATCGGTGTATTGAGGAGTGGAAGCGCTAACCTCCTTCGCCCAGGGCGATTTATTGGTGAGCTTGTCGATTTCCTCTCTGGACCACTCCGAGGGATCTTTCTTGTTCCAAAACTCCGAATCGCCGGCGTACAGACGGAACCCGGGAACCCCGGCGCCGGCGGCGAGCAGCAACATCCGGCGGCGGCTGAGGGGTAAGGCTTGAGGCATAGGTTTCTCCTCCGTAATTAGCCAGAGACGTGGCGAAGGCGGCGGAAGGTTGCAAAAAACTGTGGTGTAAAGACCTTGCAAAATCCTCTTTACAGGTAATTAACAGCGCGCCCGAAACGGATCATGCGACCATAATATCTATGCGACGCCGTCCAGTCCAACGGATGCGGACGGCGCGCATGATATCACGAGGATGCCTGATGTCGAATAGTTTTCAAGCTAAATCTTTTTTGCTGGGTTTGCTGTGCTGCGGCCCTTTCAGTCCTGGCTGGACGCCCGCCCTGGAGGCGCAGAGCGCCCGGATCGCGCCGGAGGCCCGGGTTCTCATTACGCGACCTATCGATTCCAGCAGGATGCTCACGCTCGCCGGGAACACACCGAGCGAAGCGAACGCGCAGAACGACCGCGGGAAGGTGGCGGATACGTTTGCGATGGATGACATGCTTCTGCAATTGCAGCGCAGTCCGGAGCGGGAAGCGGCGCTGCGGAGCTTTATCGATCAACAACACGATTCCACCTCGCCCAATTTCCACAGGTGGCTGACCGCCACTGAATTCGGCCAGATGTACGGACCGGCGCCGCGGGATATCGAGGCAGTTTCCGAGTGGCTGCGCTCCAGCGGCTTCACGGTGAACACGGTATATCCGAGCGGCATGTCGATCGATTTTTCGGGAACGGCCGGTCAGGTGTTGGCGGCATTCCATACGGAAATTCACAGGCTCTCCGTAAACGGGAAAGATCACATTGCAAATATGAGCGATCCTCAGATTCCGGAAGCGCTTGCGGCGGTGGTGGCGGGGATCGTGTCGTTGCACGATTTCCGGCCCCGCTCGATGGTGCGGCCTCGAGCCCAATACACGGCCGAGCAGGGTGGCTTTACGTTTCAGCTCATTGCGCCAGCCGATCTGGCCACGATTTACAATTTGAATCCGGCCTTTACAGCGGGATACACCGGTAAAGGACAGACGATTGCGGTGGTGGAGGACAGCGATCTTTACACCACGGCGGACTGGAACACTTTCCGGAACATATTGGGATTATCCGGTTACACATCGGGATCGCTCAGCACCATCCACCCCGCGCCCCCGAGCGGAACTTCCAACTGTTCCGATCCGGGGATTAATCCAGACGGAGACGATGTCGAATCGACGCTGGACACCGAGTGGGCCAGCGCCGCCGCGCCGAACGCAACCATCGAGTTGGCCACTTGCGATAATCCGCCTACGACACCAACGCCGGGAATTCTGATCGCGGCCCAGAATTTAATCAACGGCGGCAGTCCGCCTAAGATCATCAGCATGAGCTATGGCGTCTGCGAAGCGGAGAACGGAGTAACGTCGAACGCAACCTTCAACTCGGCCTATCAGCAGGCGGTGGCGGAAGGCGTGTCGGTGTTTGTGGCGGCGGGAGACGAAGGCGCGGCAAGCTGCGATTCGGGATTCAGCACCGCGACCCATGGCATCGGCGTCAGCGCCTTTGCTTCTACGCCCTACAATGTTGCCGTTGGGGGAACCGATTTCGCCGATACGTATCAGAACACGACCAGCACGTATTGGAGCTCATCCAACAGTTCCACTTACGGTTCGGCTCGCTCATACATTCCGGAGATCCCGTGGAACGACTCGTGCGCAGGTTCGATCCTGGCAGTCTATTCCGGCTTTTCGGTTGGTTATGGCTCCAGCGGGTTTTGTGGAAGCAGCCTGGCGCTGGAAGACTTTTTCGTTGAAGTGGAGGCGGGCAGCGGGGGACCAAGCGGGTGCGCCACAGGCGTTCCGGCGGAAAATATGGTGGTAGGCGGCAGTTGCCAGGGATACGCCAAACCTGCGTGGCAAACGGGGGTGACCGGGATCTCGAACGATGGTGTCCGAGATATTCCCGACGTATCGCTCTTCGCCGGTACCGGAGTCTGGTTCCACTACTACGTGACCTGTTTTTCCGATGAGGCGAACGGCGGCACGGCGTGCACGGGCGCGCCGGTTAACTGGTTCGGCGCGGGCGGAACTTCGTATGCCTCCCCAATAATGGCTGGGATCCAGGCACTGGTGAACGAAAAGATGGGGGGCGGCCAGGGTAACCCGAATCCGGTTTACTACAAACTGGCGGCCAGTTCGGCGGCTTCATCGGTGTTCCACAGTATCACCGCGGGCGATATCGCAGTCAACTGCGCGGGCGAAATAAACTGCTTCGGAGTCGGATTCGAGGGAAGAGGCCGCGCGACGCCGCCTACCTTGTTCGTGGGAAATGGCGCGCTATCGACGACCAGCAAAACGTATACTCCGGCCTTTGCGGCCGCCAGCGGTTGGAACTTCGCTACCGGGCTCGGCAGCGTGGATGCCTACAACCTGATCTTGAATTGGAGCAAAGGCCAGTGAGGGTGACGCCCATGCACAAAACCATCCAAACGATTCTCCTTCGTAGCAGCTTCATTCTGCAGGCGCTGCTGGCGCTGACGGCGGTAGCGCCAGCACCGGCCAAAGCTCAGAGTTTCGATACCAGCGGGACGGCGAGTCTCAGCGGACAATACTTGTTCCGGTACGTCGATTACCTCAACGACGCCTCGGGCAACCTGACGGAGTCCTGCACCCTGACCGGCATAATCACGTTCGACGGCACAGGGAACTACACCCTCTCGAATACGCAACTTGTCGATTCTGCCGGTTCGACCACGGGTGCCTGCTCCTCGCTGGGCGGGGGAACGTACGGAGTGCAATCGAACGGCCTGGCCCAACTGGACACACCTCTGTTCGGGGGGATTCCGGCGACTCTTTTCGGCACCTTCAGCAAACCAGTGGTCATAGCAAGTTCGACGGAGGATGACTTCTTCGATCTCTTTATCGCGGTCGAAGCGCCGCTGACTTCGGTTTCGAATAGCAGTCTCTCGGGGGCCTTTACGGTGGGTACCCTGGATTTTCTCACTGCTTCCGCCTCGCTGGCGCGGCAGGGCTACTTCACTCTGAACGCCGACGGCAACGGGAATATCGCGGCATTCACGGTGACTGGCTCGGCGGCGAATTTGAGCTCCGGCAATACGCTGACGCAGAGTGTTGCGGCCTCGACCTATGCGCTCTCCGGCACGGCGGGTGGAACCTTAACTTTTCCCGGCACCGCGGGCGATGAAACGCAGATCGTCAGCGGCGCGAAGGTTCTGTATGTATCGGCCGATGGCAACTGGTTCGTGGGAGGGTCGGCAACCGGTTCGGACATGATCGTCGGATTTCGCGCGCCCTCAGGGGCGAGCTCAAATTCGCTCTTAGGCGGGACCTACTTTACAGGGGGTCTCGAGGATGATCTCTCCGGCAATTTTCTGGATAACTTCTGGGGATCAATCAATGCCAATGGAGCTGGAACTATCATCTGGCATGAACGGTTTGACGATGTCGTCGATATAGAAACGTACGACCTCACGTACGATTCGCTTGTAACCATCGGGGCAGACGGCTACTATTACGACGGCAGTGTCTACAATTATCTCCTCGGCGCCAATGGAACCGCACTGATGCTGATCGGGTCCAACCAACAGTTCTCGCTCATTGTCGGTATTCACGCCCCGTCGATTGCACAGACCTCCACGGTATGGATTAATCCGATCGGGATTGTTAATGCGGCCAATTACACGCCGATCACGAACGCTTACGCTCCGGGTGAGCTGGTTGACCTGTATGGAAACTTTGGTGTAGCTCAACAAGTCGACAAGGTGCTCCCGATACCCACGGAGCTAGGCGGCGTGCAGGTTTTCGTCAATGGTCGGGCGGCGCCGGTCTATCTGGTGAGCTCGACGCAGATCAGCGCGCTGATACCTTACGAAGTTTCGGGTGAGTCTTTTGCTACGTTCCAGGTGGAGGTGAACGGGTCGAAGTCGAACAAGGTAACAGTGTACGTCGATAACTCGGCGCCGGGGATTTACTCGCTTACGGAAAACGGGATTGGACCAGGAGCCATCCTTCATGCCAATTTTACCGGGGTCACGGACAGCAGCCCCGCCCAGCCCGGCGAAACGGTTCTCCTGTTCATGAATGGTCTGGGAACCGTAACGCCGCAGGTGGGGGATGGCGCGGCCGGCCTTAGCAACCCGTTGAGCTACAGCGACGAATTCACGGGCGATTACATCATCGTGGCCCTGGACGACGGAGTGGGTGAGCCGTCGGAGGCAAACGTCTCGTACGCCGGTCTGGCGCCGGGATTTGCCGGGTTATATCAGGTCAATTTCACTTTGCCGACGAGCGGGTTGGCAAACGGCGATGTGTCCATTGCTTTTAACACCCTCGAGGCGGCAACAGAGATGGCGACGATCAACGTGGCGGGATTCTCGCAGACGACCGCGCTGACCGTTCCCGCTCGCCGCGCTTCCAGGCTACGGCGCCGCGCGGTCGCAGCTGGCGCCGCTCACGGTAGACAGGGGAAGGATCGCCGGCGGGCGTTACCGGATAAGATTGTGCCGGTGCAATAGAATAAGAACATGAGAAACGTGCTGGTCTGGACGGCGCTTCTGGTGGCTATGACGGCGGCGGTCTTACTGGGGCAGTATTCGCGGCGGCGCTCGGTCGCCACGGCCACGGCGGGGCCCTACAATGGCCCGGCGGTCAGCTTCAATGGCACGGTGAAATCGCTGACCAAGAAGGAGATCATCATCGATCTGGACTCCGAGGAGGAGAGCCTTACGCTGCGCCGGTCCGGCAAGACGAAGTTTTTCAAGGACGACAAGGAGATCAAGGCCGCCGATATTCCGGTGGGCACTCACGTGACGCTGGACGCCACGCGGGACGGCGATCAGAAGCTTTCGGCGCTCAAAGTGATGGTGGCTCCGGTGGCGGCTCCAGGGACGGCGGCTCCGGCGGCGGCTAAAGCTACTAACCCTTGAGCTTTTCGAGTTCTTTGTAGACCTCGCGCTTGGACAGACCGCGGCGATGGGCCACGGCCTTGATGGCGTCCATGCGGCTCAGGCCCTGGCCGACGCAGGATTCGACCGCATCGGCGAGCGGGGTTTGGTCCGCGGTGGCGACGGTGGCTTTGCCGATGAGCAGGGTGATCTCGCCCTTCACCGATGCGCGCGCGGCCAGAGTGGCGCGTATCTCGGAGGCGGCGCCACGCAGGAACTCTTCGTGCAGCTTGGTCAGCTCGCGCGCCACCACCACGGGCCGCGCGCCGAGCGCCTGCTCGATGGCGGCCAGGGTGTCGAGGATGCGATGGGGCGCTTCATAGAAGATCAGCGTGGCGGGCTCGTCCTTCAGCGCCTCGAGCGCCTTGAGCCGCTGGCCGGATTTGGCGGGCAGGAAGCCGCCGAAGTGGAAGCTATCGGTAGGCAGCCCGGAGGCGGCCAGGGCGGTGAGCAGCGCCGACGGGCCGGGCACGGCCTCCACGCGTACACCATGCTGGATGGCCGCGCGCACCAGGGTGTAGCCGGGGTCGGAGACCAGAGGCATGCCGGCGTCCGAGACCAGCGCCACGCTGGCCCCGCCGAGCAGCTTGGCGATCAGCTCGCGGCTGCGCTCGGTCTCGTTGTGCTCGTGATAGCTGACGGCGGGCTTCGCAATGGCGTAGCGATCCAGCAGCTTGCGCGTCTGGCGGGTGTCCTCGCAGGCGATCATGTCCGCCTCTTTCAGAATGCGCACTGCGCGAAAAGTGATGTCTTCCAGGTTGCCGATAGGCGTGCCAACCAGGTAAAGCGTGCCGCTCAGCGCTTCTCCTTTAAGAATGGACATGCGCTCCCTTACGGTCGCGGCTCGGAGCCGGCATGATCAGCGATGTGCCTGGTCATTTCCCTGCCATCTTTTTTTGAATGCGTAGCGCCTGCGCATCCAGATTGCTCAACTGCCGCAGATCCTCTTCCGCCAGGGAGATGGCGTCTTGAATGCGCGCCATCTCGGTACTGCCTGGCGCGGGCGTTCCCGTGCGCTGGTCCTGCAGCACGCCCGCCAGGGACCGGTATTGCTCGGTGATCTGTTTGTAACGCCGGACGATGCTATTCAAGTAGGTTTCGCGGCGCTGCTGGATTTCCAGCATCTCGGCGGCTAGCTGTTGCAGTTGCGCCAGCTTTTGCGCGTCGGCGCCGGTCTGGTCGCGCAATTTCTGATAAGCGATCTCGATCTGAGTGGAGTGATCGCGCAGGCCTGTCAGTTCCTTCTGCAGAACATCCACGGTCTGGTTGGCCGTCGCGAGATTCGGCGTGAGATCAGCTTCGGAGGCCGCCAGCCTTTTGTTATCGACGGCTAGTTCCTGGATTTTAGCTTCGGCTTCATCCAGGCGGGATTGCAGCCGGGCGATGGAGGCGTTGGCATCCGCCAGGCTGAGCTTGAGGCGCTGAATGCTGATGAGGTCTTCCGGATTTTCGCCAGGCTTGGTCGGGCGCGGCGCGCTACGGTCCTGAGCGGCTGGCGGCTCGGCGGCGGGCGGGGCGACCACAGGTACGGCCTGCAGCGCGAGAATGCCAGCGCGCTTCCGCAGGATCCGGTTTTCCGCGGACAGTTGGGCCACCCGGGCGGCCTGTTGCCGGTTGACGCGCACTTGCCAGACCAAAGCCACGGCGGCGCCCAGCACCACCGCCGCCGCCACCCACAGACTCGATCGTTTCACAGCCATCGTATTATCTCTCTTTCAACACGAAGCGTGCGCGATAGCCCAGGGTCCAGTTGGCTCCGGCGTCCAGTTGGACCTGCACGTTCTTCAGCGGGCGTTCCGGCAGGGCTAGCGTGACACTGTAAGACGCCGTAATGGTGGCGACGGCGCGGTGGATGGCGTCGGCGATCTCCTCACTCGAACGGCAGAAGATGGCCGAGCCGCCGGTGACCTCCGCAAGCTGCTTGAGTCCGTTCTGATAGGCTTCCCCGAGGCGATCGCCGCGGTAGCGCAGATGCACGACGAACAAGGGCGCCTCGCGGGCAGCCAGCACGGCCACTAACTTGGAAATCTTGTCCTGGATCAAGGCCTCCGGGAATTTGCGGCTCAAGTCGTGCGTGTCGCTCGAATTGATCACGGGATTGGTGAAATCCTCACGATAGTTTTCAACGTCGCTATCGGTGAGGTAAAGCACGGCGACACGCACGGCGGCTTTGGCGAGGATGGAATCCGCCACGCGGGTGACGGTTGCGACGCTATCGAGAAGGCCGGCCTTGCCGCTGACGGGCAGGTCGCGGACGGCCGCCAGGGCGGGCGCCCGGTCGACGCCGGGGTCCGCCAATACTTTGGGACCGTCCTGGGCGCGCATTACGGCGACGAAGACGCGCGGCGGCAGTTGTTCGATTTCGGCGGCCAGGGCCTCTTTGGCGGGTTCGGCGAGGGAAAGGTCACCGGCCAGGTCGAGCACCACGAGCAGCATCAGACCGTCGTTGGGACTCAAGACGGTGAGGACGCGGGTTGCATCGCCGTCGAGGGTGGCGGTCAGATCCTTAGCGGTGAAGGGAGCGCCGTCCTTGGAGTCCGCCCAGACGGGCACCTTGATGGTGCGGTTGGCGGGCTTGGTCGGGGGTGCGGCCCGAAAACTCCCGCACATCGCTAGCATGAGGAGCAAGAGTGCGTTGAGGGACAACCGCTCCCTAACGGTCGCGGCTCCGTAAGCAGCTTGCTGAGCCGCGCGCGTGAGCAAGCGGTATGCTGGATGGCACACTAAAAACTCAGCCTTAATCCCAATTGGATGATGCGTCCGCCGCGCGAGCCGATGATTTTGCCCGCGGCGACGTTGGGGGTGGTAACCGATCCGATGATGTTATTCGGATCGTTCCAATTGGCGTGATTGAGGAAGTCGAACGCCGTGGCATTGAATTCCAGGGTTCGATCGGTTGCGAGCGAAAACCGCTTGTTGAGCGACATGTCCCAATTCTGAAACCCGGGGTTGAGCAGATTCGAAAGGGTGCGCGAAACACCTCCGATGGTGAAATCGGGAGGCTGCACGAAAGCGGCCGGGTTGAACCAGAGCCCGGGCCCCTGGTTGGAGACGTTGGGACTCACGCCTGGCACGGCGTCCACATGCAGGGCCTGGACCACGCCCCCGGTATTATTGAACAGGGGCGTCAAAGCGATAGGATCGCCGCTGGCTAGGGTGCCCATGCCGCTGACAGACCAGCCGTCGATCAGGTAGCGGCGCCAGTCTGGAAAATTCAGGAACGGCTGATTGCTCCCCATGGGGAGATCGTAGGTGTAGGTGAGCTGGAGGCGCTCGGGCCGGTTACCGGCGGTGACGGACCACTCGTCCTGGCGGTTGAAGAAATCCTGGGTGCCGTAGGGTCCGGAGTAGTCGTCCATCTGTTTGTTGAATTCGAAAGAGGCGCTGAGCGAGAGGCCGTGGGAAGCGCGTTTCTCCACGCGAAGGGAGCCGGCATCGCGCTGATAGCGGCCTACCGGATACTCGCCGTAGACGTTAAAACCCTGGTACTGCGGATAAGGGCGCAGGGACTGGTTAAATGCGAGATCGTTCAATTCGGCGCCGTATTGCAGGTCGTCGAGAGGTATGGCATTGGGGCTGGCGGCGCCATTGCCTACCAGCAGATTCTTGCCGCCCGCATAGGATGCCCCCAGGGTGACGACGAGGGAGCCCGGCAATTCGCGCTCGATGGCCAGCGATGCGGATTGGTAGGTAGGCAGGCGGCTGGTCATATCGATCAAGTCCGCGATGGTGTTGTTGGCCGCATCGGGCTGCAAGTCAGGCAGTGACGTGGCGGGCAGCGGCACGCCGGTGCGCAACAGCAGGGCCGGCTCGACCTGCGCGTCGGAGGAGAGAAAGGTGGGATATGAGTTGAAGCCTTCGGTGCCGAACTGGCCGAAATAGATGGGAATGCCGGAATAGCTGCGCGCGAAGGACGCGCGTACTACGGTCCTGGAATCGTCGAGCGGATTCCAGGCGATGCTCAGGCTGGGGGCGAGGCGCACGAGAGTAGGTTGGAAGGCGCTGCCGAAGCCGCCCTGTCCGGCGGCCACCAGCGCGCCTGGCAATCCATTGGCAGGGTTGATGGCGCTGAGATCGATGTCGGACTGTCGGTCGTATTTTTCGGTGCGCGGGGTGAAGAGCTGCAGGGTCACTCCGAGATTGATAGTGAGCCCTTTGCGAGCTTCCCAGCGATCGCGCAAGGCCAGGGAGCCTTCCATGCGGCGGAAATAGGAAGGCTCCGGATCGATGGTTTCCTGGGCGAAATAGGGCATGCCCAGCAGGAAGCTGGCGAAAGGGTCGCCGGTATCGTTGATGCCGGGCAGGCTGGTCAAGCCCGCCGAGAAGGACAGCAACCCGGCCGGATATTGCGGCGAGAAGCTGTTCACCTGCTGAAACGCATACCTGGCGGACAGGCTGAGGGTGTGCTGGCCGCGCTTGGTGGAGAGAGCATCGGTGAGGGTGAAGACGTTGCGGGCGTTCCTTGAAAACGGATAGGCCTGGCCCATGGACAGGTAGGAACCGAGCTGCATCAGCGGAAAACCGTTTCCGGGGACACCGGAGAGGCCCAGGGCGCTCGCGTAGTTGGTCTGGTCCTGGGTATCGCCGCTGTCCGAGGTGTTGGAGCTGGCTTCAAACGAGAAGGTGTTGACGGTGCGGCCGGAGGCGGTGAAGATGTGCTGGAGCGATCCGCGGCGGGTTTGAAACTGTCGGTTGGCGGGGCCCGGATTGGCGGCGGTGGGGAACCACTGCGCGGCGCCCAGCGTGCCATTTGAAAAGGCCAATTCCAGGGTGATGCGATGCCGATCCCGCAGGGACTGATCGAGCTTGCCGATCATGCCATTGGCGGTGTTGGTTTCGGGCGCATCGATGAAGTAGTTATTCTGGAAAAAAGGGCCGATGTCGGTGTTCGGCATTGGATAATATTGGAGCGCCTTTTGAGCCACGGGATCGAGGCGGGTGGCGGGGATGCGGTTGCCGGGAAAGGGTTCGCGCAGGTATTGCAGATTAGTGGTGGAGACGGGCTGCGAAGGGTCGTAGGCCGGATTGGGGAGGGTGGTTGCGGGATCGTAAATCGGAAGCACGGCGCCGGCCGGGTCGAGCACATCGGAGTAGTCGCCGGTACGCTGAGCGACGGTGGGGATGGTCTGCAAATAGGTGCGGTCGATGTTCTCCCGCACGCCCTCGTAGGAGAGCGAAAAGTAGGTGTTGGCGTGGGCGTCGATGAGACGTGGAATCACCACGGGCCCGGCAACATTGAAGCCGAATTGATTGCGGCGCAGGAGGTCTTTGTTGCCGCCGTTCTGGCGGATTTCATGGGGTATGGCATCCAGGACATCATTGCGGAAGTTTTCGAAAAGGCGGCCGTGCCAGTCCTGGACGGGATGGCGGCCGCTCTTCGCGGGGCTGTCGGCGCGGAGTCCCAAGTTGCGGGTCTGGATCTTGAACTCTTCGATGGCGCTATTCATCTGGGAGTCGGGGGATGACGGAGACGGCTGCTGGTCGGCGCGCGCGGCGGCGGCGCAGAGATACGCGGCAAGCGCGTATCGGTAAAAGCACATCAAGATCAGTTTATCAAGGGGCGTGATCGAGGCTTGGCGCCGGGCGCTTGAATCCTTCGCGATGTTTTCACGTCGATGTGATCGCCAGAACTACAAGACGCGGGTTTACCACTGAACTTCGCGGTCTTGCCGCTTTTGTATATCGCCCGCGATCAAGTCTTTCGTCCGACTTCTGATGCTTGATAGTAGTGACTGCGACTCCAACTGAAACACCGGGATCAGGTAATCGGCCCGCGCGCGCAAGTCACTGCTGATTCGAAGCCTCTGGTAAATCACGTATCGGCGTTCAAACGTATTACGACGCGTGCCCTCCGTCCAGTCGGCATTTTCAACGTAGTCCCACTCCTGAAGCGTACGCTCAAACTTCAGCCTCGCCTCCGCATTCGGGTCATCACCGACAATTGATTCGAGAAGGAATTCAAGATCACCGTCTTCCAGCGTGCAGTCCTCCAATGAAGGCTCATCGCACGAGGGCGACCGTACACGCTTCCCTCGGGCTCTAATCGAACCCGAAACGGTTCCGATGGTGAGCCATGAACGCGGAATCGGGCGCGAACCGATCCGGGCAGAGGAGCTGTTGCCCTCCTCAACGGACAAACTCCGTCTCAAGGGCCTCGTTTGGGAGGTGGTCTTTCAGGCGCCGGCTCAGGATCAGCCTGAGCTTGCCGTCAAAACTGATCAAGCCACGATCAAAAGCTCGATCAAAATGGGCCGCGAGACAGAGCCCGTTTCTTGGATTCAGTCGCTCGTTTGGGAACTCGCTCCACGGCAGTATGTGGCTGGCGACCAATAGGTCTCCGATTGGGTTCCCGGTAATGCAGCACCTTGAATCGTATGCCGCGAAAATTACTTTCCTGAAGAAGCCCTGCATAATTCGAATCTTGCGTGTGCCTTCGGTCTCCGTGGCCATGTCTCCGTAAACATGCTCCGAGTCGATCACGGCGACCTCTGGGGCCTCCAGGTTTTGTAGCTTTTCCTCACTGAGCAGCGCCATCTCTTCCCAGTTGCTTTGGAACTCCCGCCAGATCTCTTTATCAAGGTGGCTGCGGCTCACCAGTCCCTTTACGCCCCGTGCACGGTGTTCTGGGTCCAACGAAGCTAAGTTGGTAAGCTTCATAGCGAGGCTGGAAGCGGTTCTGCCGAGAAGCCCCGCGACCTCTACAATTCGCGGGTTTCGCGCATGCATCTGTCCGAAAGGAACAGTAAAGTAGAGACCGCATGCGACGATGACCTCATCGCGCGACCAAGGCACCCTTGACGTACCACGATCCACTCGCCACTCCTTTGTCGAGGCCCGACCGTCAACAAACCAAGAGGGGCGCGGTCGAGACTCATTTCGCAGGCTTCACGAACCCGGCAACAGGCTCCTTGCCATCATCGACCAAAAGATATTCGCCCGATTTCCATTCGCCAATTCCAGCCGCCAGTTTCACGGTGCGTAGCGCGTCATTGCCTGCCACTACCAGAACCATGTGAGTCGGGTCCAGGGGATTCCTCCCTGCGAACGCAAGAGCGTCGCGTTCGGAAGCGTGTGCGTCGCCGTTGATACGGAATACGCCTTCGTCATAATCCAGACCGAGGCTCTTACTCCAGGCAGCGAGCGCCGAATTGGCCTCCGGACGGCCGATGAAAACCACATCGTGCGCGCGAAGATCCTGGTCCTCGACTTCGAAATCCTTGCGGATCGGAACCTCGCTCTCGTAGCTATCGAGGAACTGCTTCTGCATCTGTTCGGCCGCATAGCGGTTGGCGCCCGCGTCCCGCAAAGTTCCGTAAACCAATATCGCCGAGCGCAGGCGGGGCCAGATATCGGTGGTCAGGTAGGCCGCGCCCTCTTCCACGTCGACGGCAAACGGCGCGCCCGCCTTCTCCAGGAAGGATTGTGCCGTGACTGTCCTGGTAGTATTGGCGGCGAAATACTCGCGCATGAGTTGCAGGAAGGGGTCGTCGCCCATGCGGCGGCGCAGAGAATCCAGGAACAGCGCGCCCTTCGTCCGTTCGAGGAAGAAACGCTGCTGCGGGTCGGCGGCAGTCAGCTTGAGGCGACGGTACGTGGCGCGCCGCACATTCATGGCCTGGTCCAAGTGATCCGACTGGAGGTCCTCATAGTATGCCGCCGCACCCGCTGCGAGCCAAACGTCCGCCTCGGTGGACGGCAGGATCCAACCCTTCCACAGCCGGTCGGTAGAGACCTTCTCCGCCGGCTTGTTATCCGGCTGGTGCGCCGGCGGCTTTGCGGCGACGCGGGCCTTCTCGCTGTCTTGAATCGCGGAATGTAGTGACTCGGATGGTTCAGCGCGGAACAAGTGATAGCCGGATGGATACAGGCCGTCGTTCTTCGCGTAGCTCTGGCGTTGCCATGACGAAGGCTCCCACTCGCGCTGATTGGGCTTGCCGATGGCCGCCCAGACCATCAAGCCTTGCGCCATGTCGGCCGAGGCAACCTTCGCATCCATGGTAGAGGCGCTGACCAGCGGCGCCGAACGGAATGCCAGGAACCCGAACTGTTCGTCGATCTGTCCGCGATACTTCCGATAGAGATCCTGCCAGGCGAGATCGCGGATATGCGGGACATAGGGCACATACTCGGGCACTCCCTGTGGATCCGGAAGGTACTCCATGTTGACCTGCAGGTCCTTGGCATTGTTGTCACCCCAGTAGAAGCCTTCCGTTCCTCCGAACCACTCGTTCTTTGAACTGCGCCACAGCCGGGTATGCCGAGTGCCCAGTTCGTACATGGCGATCTCATCGTTCTTGCCGTCCCCGATCAGCCACTCGTTGGTGTACAGTCCGTTGTTGCTTGTCCCCAGACGCTCGACAACTTCATCGATGTTGCCGCCGTACTGCATCGCCGCACGGGCCCGAAACGCTACGGGGGTACCCTGGGCATTGAACGGCGTCTGGCGAATGGTGGTCTCGGTGAGGATCATTCCGGCGTCGTTCTGGTACCAGTCGGTGCCGCTCTCGATCCCGCCCGGATAACTTTGCATCACCACCCGGTGGCCTGCCGCCGGTTGGATATCCAGCATCACGTTGGTCTGCTCGGCCAGTGTCAGCGGCCACCAGGTCACATGGCCGATCACCATCTTGCCATCGCGCGTCGCCGGGCCGGTGGCCGCGAAGGCGCTGCAATGCTCCAATACGGAGTCCCGCTTGCGGTCGAAATAGGCTGGAGCGTCGAGATGCAGGCCTTCCAGGCCGGTCGGTGTCATGGGCATGGCGCCCTGCAATTCGCCCAGCTCTACCGTGGTGTTGGCGACCACGATATCCACCAGGTCGATGCGCCGTCCCAGCCACTTCGCTCCAGCATCAGATGCACCTTCGGCGATGCCCTTCATCTCTTCCAGGATTTCGCGGTCGAAACCGCGCAGGAACAGAGCGTTTACAGTAGTGCGGAGTTGGTCCCAGCTTCCCGCATCGGCCTTAGCCCCAAGCTCCGCGGCACAGCGCTCCAGGTACTCCGGAATCTCGCGCGCCATCAAATGGCCGTGCTGGTAGCCGCGCTCATAAGGCTGGCCCTCGATATGCAGATAGATCCAGCCGCCAGCCGGATATCGGTAGGCCGGACCGA
>Ga0302324_100000485_pt1 | contig 106606 bp, 105 predicted proteins | sample Palsa_T0_1_FD_201949 | JGI IMG/M metagenome (GOLD analysis project Ga0302324, IMG submission 201949) | Peat permafrost microbial communities from Stordalen Mire near Abisko, Sweden - Palsa_T0_1 | ecosystem: Environmental > Terrestrial > Soil > Palsa > Peat permafrost | place: Sweden: Abisko... | reverse complement strand
GAGATGGTCGCCTCCGGGCCGGGTTGGACGCGCCAGCAATGGGCGACAGCTCAATTGACGAGGCGGTTTTCCCTGCGGCCAGGTGGCGCCGCCGAGGCCGCGCTTGCCAGTGCGGTGGCCCAGGCTGCGGCCTACATCGCCGGCTACAACCTCTGGGCCCACCATCTACTGGCGTCGGACGGCACACGGCCCTTCCCCAAGGGGAAGCGGCTGCTGAGTCACTGGAACCTCCGCGACCAGATAAAGGCCGACTACGCCGAGGGGCCGGCAGGACTCGTGCGTCAGCGGCTCCTGGTCGCGGCCATGAATCGCATCGTCACCCAGGAGATTCCGGCGGCCATCATCGACGACCCGCGCCTGGACTGGGACGTCCTGGCAAATACCGTCCGACTCGCGCCCGTGTCCGAAGTCGAGGCGCTGCCGGCTTCGCAGACGGGCCGGCGAGGGAAACCAGCTTTGGCCAGCGCGGAGCGCGAGCCGGACACCCGCTACGCGCTCCTCCTCGGGAATTACCGGGCCGCCCGGCTCATCGATGCGGATTCTCCCTTCGCCCGCACCGAGATTGACCGACGCTTCCAGCTGGACACGGAGATTCCCGAGGCCCGCATCCAAGCGCTCCTCGAGGCGGTGCTCTCCTCACCCCTCGTCCCGCAGGTGGCGGCGCTCATCGAGCAGCGGCTCGGCCGGAGGCTCGAGCCCCAGGACATCTACTATGCAGGCTTCCTCGACCGGGCGAAGTATCCGGAAGCCCAGCTCGACGCCATGACGCGCAAGCGTTACCCGGACGCGACAGCTTACAAGAGGGACATCCCGCGACTGCTCCGTGGACTGGGCTTCTCCAAGGAGAAGGCGGCCTGGCTCGCCGCCCACATCCTCGTCGACCCGGCTCGCGGCTCTGGCCACGCGCTCGAGGCAGACCGCCGCGGAGACTTCCCGCACCTGCGGACCCGCATCTCGCCGGGCGGCATGGACTACAAGGGCTACAACATCGCCGTCCACGAGATGGGCCACAACGTGGAGCAGGTGTTCTCCCTGTACTCGGTGGACAGCACGTTGCTGCAGGGCGTACCGGGAAATGGCTTCACCGAGGCGCTGGCCATGACCTTCCAGAATCGCGACCTCGAGTTGCTTGGCCTCGCTAGGCCAGATGCGCATTCCACGCGACTGCGCGTCCTCAATGACTTCTGGGCGACGTGGGAGATTTCTGGGGCGGCGTTGGTGGACTTGAGCATCTGGCGGTGGCTCTATGCCCACCCCGAGGCGACTCCCGGGGAGCTCCGCGAGGCGACGCTGTTCATCGCGCGGGACCTCTGGAATCGCTTTTATGCCCCGGTGCTCGGCGGGAAGGACTCCGTCCTGCTGGCCATTTACTCGCACCTGGTGAACGCCTTGCTCTATTTGCCGTACTACCCCCTTGGTCACCTCATCGCCTTTCAGCTCGAGGAAAAACTCAAAGGCCCTCAGAGTGGCGCCGAGTTCGAGCGAATGGCGTCCTTTGGACGAGTCACACCAGACTTGTGGATGGTGCACGCGACTGGGGCTCCGGTGTCCGCCGAGCCACTGCTCCAAGCCACGGCAGCCGCTCTGGCGGCCGAGAGGCAGGCCATGGGGGCGTCGTCCCAAAGGGGGCCGTCGGGCCGGGCTGAATGACGAGCTCAGGGCAGGGCGGTGAGCGTGAGGGCCGTCCCGGAGTCGGTGGGCGTGCTTCGCCCCGTGAAGGCCAACGCCAGGGCGGCAAAGGGCCCATCCGGGTCACCGACAGCGCGAAACCGACGCATGGAGGGAGGCGGTTAGTGCTTCTTCTGGATGCTGCCGCTCCCGTGGGTGACGGCGCTCACCACGTTCGCCTCGCCCCACCAGCGGATGTCGCCCGAACCGTTGACAGCGAACTGAACAGCGCCCCCGGTCACGCGAACCTCAGCGTCGCCCGAGCCATCGACGGACACCGAGACATTCTTGGCCGAGAAGTCCGAGCCCTTGAAGTCGCCCGACCCTTCGATGGTGACCGAAAGGGTCGCCGTGCTTCCGGCAAGCTTCACATTGCCCGAGCCGGCGATAGCGACCGAGAGGGCGGAAGTCTTTCCGCTGTAGGTAATGTCACCAGAGCCGGAGATGGCCAGCGAAAGGCTCGCGCCCTGGTCGAAGCCCGCCACGTCCACGTTCCCGCTCCCGGAAATGGAGACGCCCCGGAGGTCGGGCATGGTGAGGGTTGCGGTGTTCTTTCCGTGAAGGCGAAGTGAGGGCTCGTTGGTGGTGATGACCAGTGTGTCGCCCCGCACCTCGGTGACGATTTTGCTGGCCAGGTCGGGGTCGTGCAGGTCCAGGGCGAGGGAGAACGCCTTCCCCTGGCGAATGGTGACGTCCACTGGGACCTTCAGCTCCAGCTGGGTGAACCCCTGGACGCTACGGTTCGTGGTTCCGGCGCGAGCGGGGATGACGAGAAGGGCCGCTGCCAAAAAGGCAGCCCGTGGAAGCAGAGCGTGCATGGTCCCTGTACGTCCGGCCGCGAGCCTCATTGCGCCCTCCCGTTCCGGGCGGAATTACCCCAGGAATGCCGTTCCGGTCGAGGCTGGTCGGCCCGAGCCAGCCCATGGCCCCGGCCGCCCAGGGGCCGGGTAGGCTTGACCTCACCCAGAGCCCGCGCCTAGGTTGCGCGCGCCTCTGGCCTCCTAGAGTTCGGAGGGCTGGGCCATGGGCAGCCCCGGTGCTTGAACCCCACGCCGAGGTCTGTCCAAGCATCGCACCCTGGGGCGGTTGCAGTACCCGAAGGACTATCCTTTCCATGCAGCAAAACGTGAACCAGCCGGTCGGTATGGACGGCGAGGAAGATTTCGCCGCGCTCTTCGAGGCCTCTCTCAAGGACCGAGGCCACGATGGACTCTTGAAGGAAGGCGACCTGGTCAAGGGCACCGTCGTGCAGGTGACCAAGGACTACGCGGTCGTCGACATTGGCTACAAGTCCGAGGGGCAAATCCCCATCGCGGAGTTCACCAACCCGCGCGGCGAAGTCACTGTCCACGCCGGTGACCCGGTGGAGGTGCTCCTCGAGAGCCGGGAAAACGACACCGGCATGGTCGTCCTCTCCAAGGAGAAGGCCGACAAGATGCGGATTTGGGACGAAATCTCCGCCGCGTGTGAGCGGGATGAAATCGTCAAGGGCGTCATCGTCGGGCGGGTGAAGGGTGGCCTGAGCGTCGACATCGGTGTGAAGGCGTTCCTCCCCGGAAGCCAGGTGGATATCCGCCCCGTCCGGAACCTCGACCAGTACCTGGGCAAGGATTTCGAGTTCAAGGTCATCAAGTTCAACAAGAAGCGCGGCAACATCGTCCTCTCCCGGCGCGTGCTGCTCGAGAAGCAGCGCGAGGAGCTGAAGAAGGAGACGCTGAAGAATCTGAAGGAAGGTGCGGTGCTGAAGGGCGTGGTGAAGAACCTCACCGACTACGGCGCCTTCATCGACCTGGGCGGCATCGACGGTCTGCTCCACATCACCGACATGTCCTGGGGACGCATCGGGCACCCCTCGGAGATGTTCAACGTCGGTGACGAAGTGAAGGTGGTGGTGCTCAAGTTCGACTCCACCCAGGAGCGTGTTTCGCTGGGCCTGAAGCAGATTCAGGAGGACCCGTGGCACCGGGCGGACGAAAAGTACCCGGTGGGCACACGCATCCACGGCAAGGTGGTCAGCCTCACCGACTACGGCGCCTTCGTGGAAATCGAGCAGGGCGTGGAAGGCCTGGTGCATGTCTCGGAAATGTCGTGGAACAAGCGCCTCAAGCATCCGAGCAAGGTGCTGGAGGTGGGTCGCGACGTCGAGGCGGTGGTGTTGGACATCGACCCCAAGGCCAAGCGCATCGCCCTGGGGATGAAGCAGACCGAGCAGAACCCCTGGACGTTGCTCGAGGACAAATACCCCATCGGCACCCAAATCAAGGGACAGGTCCGCAACGTCACCGACTTCGGCATCTTCGTCGGCGTGGAAGAGGGCGTGGACGGGCTGGTGCACGTCTCGGACATCTCGTGGACCCAACGCATCAAGCACCCGGGCGAGATGTTCAAGAAGGGCGACGAGGTCGAGGCCGTCGTCCTCAACATCGACGTCGAGAACGAGCGCTTCTCCCTGGGCATCAAGCAACTCCATCCTGACCCCTGGGACACGCTCAGCGAGCGGGTACCGGTGGGCAGTCGGATCAAGGGGAAAATCACCAAGACCACCGACTTCGGGGCCTTCGTGGAGATTGAACCCGGAATCGAAGGCCTGGTGCACGTCTCGGAGCTCAAGGACGAGCGCGTGGAAAACCCTCGCGACGTGGTGAGCGAGGGCCAGGAAGTGGAGGTCAAAGTCATCGACATCAACACCCAGGACCGCAAGGTGGCCCTGTCGATGAAAGCGCTCCTCCACGAGGGCGGGGACGACTACAAGGAGTACCTGCGCAAGCAGGCCGAAGGCAGCCGCGCCCGCCTGGGCGATGTGATGGGGAGCAAGCTCAAGCGCTGAGCAAGCCTTCGCTGCCGTCACGCCTAAGGGGCCGGGGCCCGCAAGCGGGTTCCCGGCCCTTCACGCATCAGCGCCGAGGCCCCCCCAGCGTCAAGCCGCACCCACCTCTTTTCCCACCCTGGCCCCGCGCCGGACGACCGCCTTGACCCGAGTCGGGTCGGGCTGCATAAGCGAAGCGAGGACCCTCCTGGGGGTCGACAGAGGAGCACTATGGCGCGCGAAGTGGTCATCGTTGGAGCAGCTCGGACGCCCGTGGGTTCCTTCCTCGGGACGCTTTCTTCGCTCACTGCGCCACAGCTAGGCGCGGTGGCCATCCGGGCCGCCCTGGAGCGCTCGGGGGTTCCCCCCTCGGCCGTGGACGAGGTGTGGATGGGTAACGTGCTCCAGGCCGGTGTCGGACAAGCACCGGGCCGCCAGGCGGCGCTCTTCGCCGGCCTGCCGGATACGGTGCCCTGCAACACGTTGAACAAGGTATGCGGGTCCGGCCTGAAGGCGGTGGTGAGCGCCGCGCAAGCCATCGCCCTGGGCGACGCCGAGGTGGTGGTAGCCGGTGGCATGGAGTCAATGAGCAACGCCCCGTACCTGAGCCACACCATGCGCACCGGTGCCCGCATGGGCAACGTCGAATTCAAGGATGCGCTGGTTCTGGACGGGCTTTGGGACGTCTACACCCAGCAGCACATGGGCATGTGCGCCGAGGCCTGCGCTGCCGACTTCAAAATCAGCCGCGCTGCGCAGGACGAGTTCGCGCTCGAATCCACCAACCGGGCCATTCGGACGCAGAAGGAGGGCGGCTTCAAAGCGGAAATCGTCGGCGTGAGCGTGCCGCAGAAGAAGGGCGACGCTGTCCTGGTCACCGAGGACGAGGGCCCGAAGACGGCCCGGCCGGAGAAGATTGCAACGCTCAAGCCAGTCTTTAAGAAGGACGGCACGGTGACTGCGGCCAACGCCTCGAGCATCAACGACGGTGCAGCGGCGCTGGTGTTGATGAGCGCCGAGCGGGCGAAGACCGAGGGCCGCACCATCCTCGGTCGCTTCGTGGGACAGGCCACGGCGGCCCGGAAGCCGGTGGAGTTCACCATTGCCCCCACCGACGCCATCAAGAAGCTGCTTGCCAAGACCGGGCACCAGACGAGCGACGTGGATTTGTGGGAAATCAACGAGGCCTTCGCGGTGGTTTGCATTGCCAACAACCACCTGCTCAAGCTTGACCCCAACAAGGTGAACGTCCGCGGTGGCGCCACCTCCCTCGGGCATCCCATCGGGGCCTCGGGTGCTAGGCTCCTCACCACGCTGCTCTATGCCATGAAGGACTTCGGCAAGAAGCGCGGCGTGGTCTCCCTTTGCATCGGCGGCGGCGAGGGCATCGCGGTGATGGTGGAGCGGCCTTAGCCAACCGGAGTCCAGTGGCCAGCAGTCGTCCACCGCCGCCAGGCTTTCTTCTGCGCACCGGTCAGCGGTGGCGCTATGAGCTCCCGGCTGCCGCCTTCATCGTCTGCGGCGTGGGCCTGCTTTTCAATGCGGGCCGACGCAACCCGCTTCTGCTCGGGCTAGCGGTTGCGAGCTTCGTCCTGATGTGCGCCTGGGCACGCTGCCCGAGGTGCGGAAGAGCAGTGGTGTGGCGCGCGCTCACCCATGCGCGCGTCTGGAAGTGGATGACAGCAGTGGTCGAACTCAGGCAGTGTCCGGCTTGCAGCTTCGAAGGGACCGACTCCACGGGGGCGGGAGGAGCGTCGACGTGAACAAAGTCGTAGCGTCAGCCGACGCGGCAGTGGCCGACATCCCGGACGGGGCGGTCATCATGAGTGGAGGCTTTGGCCTCTGCGGGAACCCCGAGAACCTCATCGCCGCGCTGCATCGCAAGGGCACCAAGAACCTCACCATCATCTCCAACAACTGCGGCACCACCGAGCTAGGGCTGGGCATCCTTCTGCAGGCGCGGCAAGTGAAAAAGATGGTGGCGAGCTACGTCGGCGAGAACAAGGAATTCGAGCGTCAGCTCCTCGCCGGAGAGCTCGAGGTGGAGCTCAATCCCCAAGGCACGCTGGCGGAGCGGATTCGAGCGGGGGGCTGCGGGATTGGCGGCTTCTTCACTCCCACCGGCGTCGGGACCGAAATCGCCAAGGGCAAGGAGGTCCGAACCCTCGACGGGCGGGAGTACCTGCTCGAGCTGCCGCTCAAGGCTGACTTTGCTCTGGTGCGCGCCTGGAAGGCCGACAAGTGGGGCAACTGCATCTTCCGGGAGACGGCGCGCAACTTCTCTCCGCTGATGGCCATGGCCGCCCGCACCACCATTGTCGAGGCCGAGCACTTGGTCGAGGTGGGCGAGCTTGACCCAGACCAGGTGCATACCCCGAGCATCTTCGTCCGCCGGATTTTCCTTGGCCGCGACTACCAGAAGTGGATTGAGAAGCGGACCGTCCGCAAACGTCCCTGAGCAAGCGGAAAACTCCATGCCCTTGACCCGTGAACAGGTCGCGCGCCGGATTGCCCTCGAGTTGAAGGACGGCTTTTACGTCAACCTGGGCATTGGCTTGCCGACCCTGGTCGCCAACTACATCCCTCCCGGTATCGACATCCTCCTGCATTCGGAAAACGGGCTCCTCGGCATCGGGCCCTGGCCGCTCGAGGGGGAGGAGGACCCGGACCTCATCAACGCCGGGAAGGAGACGGTGACCGCCGTCCGGGGGGCCTCCTTCTTCGACTCGGCAACGTCCTTCGGGATGATTCGCGGCGGCCACATCGACTTCGCCGTGCTGGGAGCCATGGAGGTGAGCGAGCATGGGGACCTGGCCAATTGGCTCATCCCCGGGAAGATGGTGAAGGGGATGGGGGGCGCGATGGACCTCGCCACCGGGGCCAAGCGGGTCTACGTCGCCATGGAGCACGTCGCCAAGGACAAGCCGAAAATCCTCAAGAAGTGCGCGCTTCCGCTCACCCGGCCGCGGTGTGTTCACCACATCGTCACCGACCTGGCCTTCATCGATGTCACCCCGGAGGGGCTCCTCCTGCGCGAGGTGGCCAAGGGAGTCAGCCCGGAGCAGGTCCAGGAGGTGACGGAGCCCCGGCTGCGCATCGCCCCAGACCTCCGGGAGATGCCCGTCTAGCGGACCGGGCTGCTTCCTCTGCTAAACTCCTGAGGTCGCCCCCCTGGGGGGCACCTCGGGCCATGACGGACACTCCGGACACACACAGCGGGCGTCGCGCAGACCGGCTCCAGCACGAGCTGCTGGTCGCGTACCGTTACCCGACGGTCGATGGTTTTCTCACCGACTGGGCCACCAACCTCTCCCGGGGGGGCATCTTCATCAACACCAGGAGCCCAGCGGACCTGGGAACGGTGGTTCGCCTCATCCTCGAGCTTCCGGGAACCCCGGTACCGTTCGAGCTCCGGGGCAAGGTGGCGCGGGTGCACGAGTTCGACAACCCCACCAACCAGGTGCCGGGGATGGCCATTGAATTCGTGGACGTCGACGACGCGCTCAAGGCGCAAATCGAGCAGTTTGTCGACCAGTTGCGCCAGGCCCTGCCGGACGCCGGGCGCGTTCCCCGGACGCTTTAGCAGGGCGTGCGGCGCGCGCCCGTGAACCCTCAGGCGTTGCCGTCGGTGGAGGTGACGGTTGAGCGGCTCGGGCTGGAGGGGGAAGGCATCGCCACCCACCAGGGGCGAGCCCTCTTCATCTCCGGCGCACTTCCAGGGGAACGCGTGCGCGTCCAGCTCGAGCCGGCGGGGAAAGTCCAACGGGGGCGGTTGGAGGAGCTCCTCACGAGGAGTCCGACGCGGCGCGTGCCGCCGTGTCCCTTGGCGGACCGGTGCGGAGGATGCGACTGGATGCACCTCGAGCCCGGTGCCCAGGTACTCGAGAAGGAGCGCCTCGTGCTCGACGCCCTGGCACGCCTCGGCCGGCTTTCGCCGGGGAGCTGGAGCGTCCTTTCCAGCGCGGGGACGGGCACCGACACGGGAACGCGCCGGCGGGCCGTCCTTCACTGGGAGTCCGAGTGGCTCGGGTATTTCGGTCGGCGCAGTCACCAGCCGGTGCGGGTGGACGTTTGCCCCGCGCTCGTTCCCCTGCTCGCTCCGTTGCCTGGCCAACTCGCCGGGCCCCTGAGGCCCCTCGGGCGTTCTTTGAAGGCGGTCCACCTCCTCGCCGAGGGGGACGACGTCTCCCTGGCCCTGGTGCTGGAGGGCCCGGTGCGCCCCAGGGCCAGGGAGGCGGCCGAGGCGCTCATCCGGTCGGGCATGGCCCGGGGAGTGGTCCTTCTAGCCCCAGGGGGCCGCACCGAGGAGCTCGGTCGCCCCGTCCTGGAGGCGCCAGCGCCCGGCCGACCCCGGGCGCGGCTTCGCCTCCGGGCCGACGCTTTCGCCCAGGCCCACGCCCTTGGTGTGGAGGTGCTGGTGCAGCGCGCGCTGGACCTCCTCGCCCCGGTGCCAAGCGACCGCGCCTTGGAGCTCTACGCCGGCAACGGCACGTTTACCTTCGCGCTCGCGGCGCGCGTGGCTTCGGTGGTGGCCGTCGAGTCCTCGGCCGTGTCGGTCTCGCTGGCCACCGCAGCCGGACGCGCTGGCAACGTCGAGAATGTCCGCTGGGTCCAAGGAGACGCTTGGCGAGTGTGCGAAGGCCTGGTGAAGGAGGGGATACGCTTCGACGTGCTGTTGGCGGACCCGCCTCGCACCGGAGCGCCGAAGCTGGCCCAGCTCGCGCGGGCCCTCGGGGTTCGCGCCGTGGTTTACGTGGGGTGCGACGCGGGTTCGCTGGCTCGGGACGCTGGCCTTCTGGTGGAGGAAGGCTTCCGACTCGAGGCGCTGCAGCTCGTCGACCTATTTCCGAATACCCACCACATCGAGGCGCTGCTGGCCTTCGCGGCCTGAGCGTCTCAGGCTCAGGGCTCCCTGCTGCTACACTCCTCGGCCGATATGGAAGCCCGAGTCGTCGAGTTTGCCGAGGTGCTTCGTCAGAATGGGGTGCGCGTTAGCACCTCGGAGGTGATGGATGGCGCGCGCGCAGCGGCCCTGGTGGACCTCTCCGAGCGAGAGAACCTCCGGAGCGTCCTGCGCACCACGCTGGTGAAGCGCGCCGTCGACGTTGAAGTGTTCGACCGGGCATTCGGTCTCTTTTTTTCGGGCGCCATGCGCACGCTCGAGGCCCTGGAGGTGTCCCTGCTCGCGGCTCTCGAGGAACAGGGGCTGCTCTCGGGGGAGGAGCTGGCGAAGGTGGTGGCAGGACTTCGGGCACTCGGTGGCCAACTCGCCCCACTCACGGACGCCGCCCTCGCCGGGGACCGCGCCCGGCTCGCGCACCTCCTGCGCGGGGCGACGCTGCAGCTCGACTTCAGTCAGTTGCAGAGCCCGCTCCAGTCTGGCTTCTTTGCGCGCCGGCTTTTGTCGGCCTCCGGCGGGGACCGCCTCCAGAGTGACGTCGAGGCCCTCGAGGCCGAGTTCGCCCGACGCGGTCTGTCTGCAGAAGGGCTGGAAATGGTGAGCCAGCGGCTCGCCGCGGCGCTCCGCGGCGTGGAGGAGGTGGCCAGGCGTGAGGTCGAGCGGCAGGCCAAGGCCCGCCTGCGACGCAACGACGGTCCGCTCGCCGAGCGCAATCTTCAAACCCTTTCCCGTGCCGAGCTCAGCCAGGCCGAGTCCGCGGTGCGGAGGCTGGCCGAGAGGCTCAAGGCGCGCCTGGTGCGGCGCGAGCGGTCGCGCCGCAAGGGCGCGCTCAGCGTGCGGCGGACACTCCGCCGGAACCTCGTCTGGGGCGGGGTCCCGATGGTCCCCCGGTTTCGGTCACGACGACCGGAGAGACCGGAAGTGGTGGTGCTGTGCGACGTCTCGGACTCGGTGAAAAATGTGAGCCGGCTGATGCTGCTCTTCATGTACACCCTCCAGTCGCTCTTCTCGCGGGTGCGGTCCTTCGTCTTCGTCTCGGAGCTGGGCGAGGTCACCAACTATTTCCGGGGCCTGGAGCCAGAACAGGCCATCGACCGCGCGATCGCTGGTCAGGCAGTTTCGCTCCAGTCGAACTCGAACTACGGGATGGCATTCACGCGCTTCGTGCAGCGCGAGTTGCCGAGCATCCGGAGGCGCACGACGGTGCTGGTCATCGGCGACGGGCGAAACAACTACAACGCCTCGGGTGCTTGGGCGTTGCGCGACATTCGCCGCAAGGCGCGCCGTCTGCTCTGGATTTGTCCCGAAGAGGAGCGCGCGTGGGGTTTCGGAGACAGCGAAATGCGAACCTATGCGCCCATTTGCCAGCAGGTCACGGTGGTACGAAACCTCGAGGACTTGACGCGCGTGGCCGATGCCCTGGTGCCGCGATGACACGGCGGCCCGGCGTCCCGGACCCGGTTCTTGAGCGGGCGGACGCGCCCACCCTGGCAATGTCCACGGTACGTCTGGATGCGGAGCGCCTGCGACAGCTGCTCATCTTCGAGCGAACGCTGCGGCGCTTGGCCCCGGCCGGCTGCGCGTCCGAGCAAACGGCGAGGGCCCACGCCGCGGCGGTCAGCGCCTCAGGGATTGCTTCCTCGGAGGTCGAGGCCCCGCTGGCGCTGCTGCGGCGCTTCGCTGCCAACCGCTCGCTGTCGGCGCGGCTCGCGGAGCGACTGACCGAGCTGAGCACGCGCGCCGCTCTCGACCCAGTCGCAGCCGAGCAGGCGGGCGAGGTGCGACGACGTCTCGCCGCCCTCGACGAGACGCTGCAAGCTCGGGAGGATGCGTTGACACGGCGGGTGCTGGAGAGTCACGCAACAGAGATTCTCGAACTCTTCGCCGGGTCGGCAGCCCCCGAGGGCTGAGGTCCCTAGACGTTGGCCTTCGGCCCGAGGGTGTCTTTGCCCACCGGCAGCACTCAGGCCGGCGCTCTGAGCGGACCTTCGACTTCACCTCGCCGCGCATCCCCACACGCTAGCTTGGGTTCCGGTCGTTTTCGGTCGGAAACGCGCCGCCTTGCTGCCGAGCGCGCGAGCCCTGGAGTCCGCCTCGCCGACTGGTGGTAGAAGGCTACCTCGGTGGTTCCCGGCGCCCGCGCCACAGCACCCAGGAATTCCGGGCATCAGATGACAAACCCAGAGTCCCGGAACGACACCGCTGATTCCCCTCCGCCCGCGGCATCACCGGGCAAGCGGTATTTTCTCCACACTTTTGGCTGTCAGATGAACGTCAACGACTCGCTCCGGATGGGTGAGTCCTTGGCGACGGTTGGCTACCGCCCGACGGCCACCGCGGAGGATGCGGACCTCATCATCCTCAACACCTGTGCCATCCGAGAGAAGGCGGAGGACAAGATGCTCTCGGCCCTCGGCCGGTACCGAGCCGTGAAACTTCGGCGCGGAGCACTGCTCGGCGTGGGCGGCTGTGTCGCCCAGCAGGAGAAGGCGAAGCTGCTGGCACGGGTCCCCTACCTCGATTTCGTCTTCGGCCCCGATGCCATCGCGCTGCTACCCGACATCCTCCGCCGGGTAGAGACAGAGCGTCTCCGAGTCGTGGAAACCGCCTGGCTGGAGTCGGAGGACTACGTTTTCCCCCGGGCGGACCCTACGTCGTCAGCGGGGAAGGTGAGCGAATTCGTCACTGCGATGAAGGGCTGCGACAACGTGTGCAGCTTCTGCGTCGTACCCCATACGCGAGGCCGTGAGGTGAGCCGGGCCTTCCCAGAAATCCTCTGGGAGGTGGCCGACCTGGTGCGGGTGGGCGTACGGGAAGTGACCCTGATTGGCCAGAACGTCAACAGCTACCGGGGGGGTATCTCGTTCGCAGATTTGCTCCTCCGCGTGGCGCAGGTGCCTGGGGTGGAGCGCGTACGGTTCACGACCAGCCATCCGCACGACCTCTCCGAGGCACTGGTCGAGGCGTTTCGGGTCGAGCCCCGCATCACTCCCCACTTTCACCTCCCGGTCCAGAGCGGGAGTGAGACCGTGCTCAAGCGCATGCGGCGCGACTACACCATGGAGATGTACCTCACCAAGCTCGCCGCCTTGCGTGCGGCTCGGCCGGGCATCGCTGTCACCACGGACATCATCGTCGGTTTCCCCGGAGAGACGGAGGAGGACTTCGAGGCCACGCTCCGGCTGACCGAGGCGGTGCGCTTCGAGAACCAGTTTTCGTTCTGTTTCAGCCCTCGACCCCGGACCGTGGCTGGGCTCAAGGAAGCTGAATGGGGAGAGGTGCCGCACGAGGTAAAAGTGGAGCGCCTAGAAAGACTCCAGCAGCTGCAACGGCGCATCACCACGGAGGTTCTGGCCGCGCAGATGGGCAGGCAGGTCGAGGTTCTCGTGGAGGGGCCATCCCGTTCGAACCCCCTGCGACGCTTTGGCCGCACCCCGGAGAACCGCACGGTCACCTTCGAGGGCACTGCGCCGCCGGGTGCCCGTGTCCTGGTTGCCGTGACGAGCACGTCGCCGAGCTCGCTGGCCGGCATCCAGTCGGCGCTGGTAGACCTGCCGCCAATTCCCTCGGCATCCGCCACCGCGTGACCCCCAGGGGAGCGGACTCGCACCATGCCCATTCGAAATTTCCAGGGAGTCCAACCAAGGCTTCACCCATCGGTGTTCCTGGCCGATGGCGCTCAGGTCATTGGCGATGTGGAAATCGGGGAAGATTCCTCGGTTTGGTACAACACCGTGCTGCGGGGAGACGTGAACAGCATTCGGATTGGACGGCGGACCAACATCCAGGACCTGAGCATGCTGCACGTGCACAAGAACCGCTTTCCCTGCACCGCCGGAGACGACGTCACGGTTGGGCACCACGTCGTGATGCATGGCTGTACGGTGGGGAACCGCGTGCTGGTGGGTATCGGCGCCATCATCCTCGATGGAGTCGTCATCGAGGATGACAGCTTCATCGCGGCCGGTTCGCTGCTCACGCCCGGAACGCTGATTCCGCCGGGCTCGCTGGTGATGGGGGCTCCTGGAAAAGTGAAGCGTGCGCTGACTTCAGAGGAGCGAGAAGGCTTGCTGACCAGCGCGGCGGGGTATGTTCTGAACGCCCGTGCTCATCGCGGGTGAGCCACGACCCGGGAGCCAAAGGGCGCCAGGGGAGTGCTAAGAGGGCGTCCCGATGGCAGTTCTCGATGCACTGAAGGCCTGCACCCTGCTCAAGGGTTTCACCGACACCGGGCTGCAGATTCTCGCTGGCATCGCCTCGGACCGGACTTTCCCACGCGGGGCGCCCATCTTCGTCGAGAACATGGTCGCCGAATCGTTGTTCGTCATCGGCCAGGGCAAGGTCTCCATCTCGGTGAAGGGCAACAACGGGGAGGAGATACCGGTAGGAGAGCTCGGCCCCGGAGACTCGCTCGGCGAGCTGGCGCTGCTGCAACAGGGCCAGCGGATGTGCAGCGCTGTGGCGCTCACGCTGGTCACTGCCGTCGAGCTGCGGAGCTCGGACTTCCAGAGGCTCCTCGGACAGAAGCCTCAGGCGTGTCTCAAGCTGTTGATGGCCATCGTCGCCCAGTTCTCTGCACGACTCACCGACAACCGGGAAGCGTTGCGGACGCTTCTGCCTCGCGGCTCCCTGCCACGGGTGTAACGCGAGCGTGGTAGGGTCGCGGCGCCGCTGGCACGCGGGCCCTCGGAATCCGGGTGGAAAACCTCCTCAAAGCGCTGCTCATCGGCAGTCAAGGCTGGGCGGCTTACGGGACCATCTTCGGCGTGCTCCTCGCGTGCGGCGTGGGGATTCCTTTTCCCGAGGATGTGTCGCTGATTCTTGGTGGATTCCTCGTTTTCCGGGGCTCGGCCAACCTCCCGGCGATGGTGGCCACTGGATTTCTAGGCATTCTTGCTGGCGACTCCATCATTTACTGGGCTGGCCGACGGCTCGGCGACCGGGCGCGTACCGAACACGGACGGTTTCTTCGCCGCCTCCTGACACCGGAGCGTCGGGCGCGGGTGGAGGCCCTCTTCGCCCGCCACGGCGAAAAAATCGTCATGGCCGCGCGCTTCATGCCCGGTGTCCGCGCGGTCACCTTCTTCACTGCCGGTTCGGCAAAAATGCCTTACGCACGTTTCATCTGTTTCGACGGCCTGGCGGCACTGGCTTCTGCGCCGGCCTTCGTCTTCCTCGGCTTCCGCTTCGGCAGGCAGTTGCAGCGCGTCACGGAGCTGCTCAAGCGATTCCAATTGGCCACCGTCATCATCATCTTGCTCAGCGTCTGCGGGTGGCTTGGCTGGCGGTGGTGGCGGGATCGCCGGCGCGTCACGACGGCGGCGGAGCCCGCTGGAGCCAACGACCGGCGCACCAGCGTCGAGCGCCGACAGGCACAGACCGACCCGGCCTCCAGCAGAAAACACTTTGAATGACAGTACTTTACGTCGTAGTGACGGGCGTCCGCTGACCTCCCCGACTCGCTTTTGGCAGGGTGAGCGCGTATAGAGCGCCATGCTGACTGACCCGTTGCGGCTCGCGCTCACGTTTGACGACGTGTTGCTCCTGCCGGCGGAGAGTGCCGTCCTTCCCAAAGACGTCGAGCTCTCCACCCGGCTCACCCGAAACATCCGCCTCAACGTGCCGCTGCTTTCGGCAGCGATGGACACCGTCACCGAGGCTGACACTGCCATCGCCATGGCCCAGCAGGGCGCCCTGGGAGTCATCCACAAGAACATGCCCCCCGAGCGGCAGGCCGCCCAGGTGGCGCGGGTCAAGCGGTTTTCCAGCGGGATGGTGGCCGACCCAGTCACAGTGGAGCCCGGCGTTCCGCTGCACGTCGCCACCGAGTTGATGCGGCGCCACGGCATCTCGGGCATCCCCGTTGTCAAGGGGCGGAAGCTGCTCGGCATCGTCACCAGCCGCGATGTCCGCTTCGAGCAGAACTTCGACCGCAAGGTCGAGGACGTGATGACGCGAAAGCTCATCACCGCACCCGAGGGCGTCAGCAAGCGCGCCGCGATGGAGCTGTTGCACCAGAACCGCATTGAGAAGCTCCTGCTCATCGACGACCAGGGCGAACTCCGGGGCTTGATGACCATCAAGGACATCGAGAAGACCCGGGCCTTCCCCAGCGCCGCCAAGGACGCCAAGGGGCGCCTCCTGTGCGGAGCCGCGGTGGGCGTCGGGCCAGACCGAGAGGCCCGGGTGGAGGCGCTGCTCCGCGCCGGGTGTGACGTCTTGGTGGTGGACACCGCCCATGGCCATTCTCGGAGTGTCCTGGATGCTGTCCGAGACATCCGGAAGAGCGCCACCGGCTTCGAGCTCGTCGCCGGGAACGTCGCCACCGCCGACGGCACGCGGGCCCTGATTGAGGCCGGCGTGGACGCGGTGAAGGTCGGAATCGGGCCCGGCAGCATCTGCACCACCCGGGTGGTGGCCGGCGTGGGAGTCCCCCAGCTCACCGCCGTGGACGACTGTGCGCGGGCCGCGGATGCCTTCGACGTTCCTGTTATTTCTGATGGTGGCATCAAGTACTCCGGCGACGTGGTCAAGGCACTGGCCGCCGGAGCAAGCACGGTGATGATTGGCTCACTCTTCGCCGGCACCGAGGAGGCACCGGGTGAGGTGATTCTCTACCAGGGCCGCTCCTACAAGCATTACCGGGGAATGGGTTCGCTCGGCGCCATGAAGCAGGGCGCTAAGGACAGGTACTTCCAGAGCGACGTCGACGAGGAACGGAAGCTGGTTCCGGAAGGCATCGAGGGGAGGGTGCCCTACAAGGGCTCGCTGGCGATGAACGTCTACCAGATGCTGGGCGGGCTCCGGAGTGGAATGGGCTACGTCGGGTGCCGCAACATCGAGGAGCTCCGGCACAAGGCCCAATTCGTCCGCATCACGCCCTCCGGCCTCCGAGAGAGCCATGTCCACGACGTGATTATTACGGAGGAGGCACCGAACTACCGCCTCGAGTAGCCAAGCTCCGGGGCGGCTCCATCGCCAGGAAAGGACAAGAGCCAACAGCGTGCACATCCACGACGAGAAGGTCCTCATCCTCGATTTTGGAAGCCAGTACACTCAGCTCATCGCCCGGCGCGTTCGAGAACTGGGCGTCTACTGCGAAATCCACCGACCGGACTTGCCGCTCGCCCAGGTCCGCGCCTTCGCACCGCGCGGCATCATCCTTTCCGGCGGCCCGATGTCGGTGGAAGCGGTCGGAAGCCCGGTCTGTGACGCTGGCGTCTTCGACCTTGGCGTGCCCGTCCTCGGCATCTGTTATGGGCTGCAGCTCATGGCCAAGCTTCTCGGCGGCCGCGTGGACGCCGCGGCGCACCGCGAGTTTGGCCCCGCGCAGGTCGAGGTCACAGTCCCGCGGGGTCCGCTGGCCGGGTTCAAACCCGGGGAAAAATTGGACGTCTGGATGAGTCACGGCGACCGCGTGGAAGCATTGCCCCCGGGTTTCGTGCCCATCGCACGCACGGCCAACTCCCCCTTCGCAGCGGCGGCGCACTCCGAGCGCGCGATTTACGGGATTCAGTTCCACCCCGAGGTGGTGCACACGCCGCGTGGCAAGGAAATCCTCCGTGCCTTTCTCTTCGGGGAATGCAAGCTCTCCGGAAGCTGGACGATGAAGGGGTTTGCCGAAGAAGCCGTTGGCGCAATCCGCGAAAAGGTTGGGCCCACCGGGAGGGTCATCTGCGGTCTCTCCGGGGGCGTGGACAGCTCGGTGGCCGCGCTCCTCATCCACCGCGCCATCGGTGAGCGACTCACCTGCATCTTCGTGGACAATGGGCTCCTCCGGGCGGGTGAGCGTGAGCAGGTGGAGACGCTTTTCCAGGGCTTCTTCCATGTCCCGCTCCGCACAGTTGATGCACGCAAGCGCTTCATCGACGCGCTGGCCGGAGTAACCGACCCTGAGAAGAAACGAAAAATTATTGGGCGAGAGTTCATCGCCGTCTTCGAGGAAGCAGCCCACGGGGTGAAGGATGCCGACTTTCTCGCCCAGGGAACGCTGTACCCGGACGTCATCGAGTCGGTTTCCACGAAGGGCCCCTCGGCCACCATCAAGAGCCATCACAATGTCGGCGGCCTTCCCGAGGTGATGAAGCTGAAACTGGTCGAGCCCCTCCGCGAGCTCTTCAAGGACGAGGTGCGAGAGCTCGGCCGGGAGCTGGGCTTGCCCGAGCCCCTCGTGCGTCGGCACCCGTTCCCCGGACCGGGCATGGCAGTGCGCGTCCTGGGACCGATTACCGAGCCGCGCCTGGACCTCGTCCGGCGCGCGGATGTCATCGTCCAGGAGGAGGTGCGTGCCGCCGGGCTCTACGACAGCGTCTGGCAGGCATTCGCGGTCCTGCTTCCCATTCAGAGCGTGGGGGTCATGGGCGACGAGCGCACCTATGAGTCGACTTGCGTTATCCGGGCCGTGAACTCCTTGGATGGAATGACTGCTGACTGGGCGCGTTTGCCGCACGAGGTGCTCGGACGGATGTCCGCTCGCATCACCAACGAGGTCCGCGGCATCAACCGCGTCGTCTACGACATCTCGAGCAAGCCACCGGCAACCATCGAGTGGGAGTGAAGTCACAAGGCCCCAGCCGGGCTTGCAGGGCTCAAGGAGCGGATCGGCGTCGGGGAACGGATCCCCAGACCGCGTTGGGCCCTCCCGCCTTCTTCTGCGAAGGCGTCACGCCAACTCAGACCTTCACGATGGCCGCGCCGCCGGAGACGGACGGGGGCAGCGCTCCGGACCGACTCTCGAGGCGACGTGGAGAGCGGTAAGAGACACCGCCCAGCTCGCCGGTGTCTCGCTAGTGCAGCCCGGACGCTGATGACGACGGCGTTCCGCCTGGTCCGATCTCATCCAGCACGCGTTTCGCGCCATAGATGCGGTCGAGCGCTTGGAGAAGGGCGCTGGAATGAACGCTGACTGCCCGGTCGTTCGCATCATCGAATCGGTAGTCTCCACCCAGCGAAGCGATGTTGCCGTCGAAGATGAGTCCGACCACCTCTGCCTTCTGGTTGAGGAGCGGGGAGCCGGAATTTCCGCCGATGATGTCGTTGTCCGAGACCTGATCGAAGGGCGTTTGGAGATCCAGCCGCGACCTGGCTGCAATCCAAGACTTGGGAAGCTCGAACGGGAAAGCACCGGTCGCACGCTCATAGACGCCCGCGAAATGGGTGAAGGCCGGTACCACGCGTGTTCCTCCCAGACCCTCGGGCTCAGTCCAGCCCTTGATCGCCCCGTAAGACAGGCGCGGACTGAAAGTCGCGTCCGGGTAGGCACTCGTCCCGGTCAGAGCGAAATGGGCTCGCGCCAATTTTGCGGATTCGCCGGTGATGACCGCGTCCACTTCTTGCTCGAAGCGAATGCGGATTGCTCGCGCATCGGAATCGACGAGGCGCGCAAGTTCCACCATCGGGTCCTTGCTCGCCGCAAGTGCGGCGGGGCCTCCCGTTTTGAGGGCAAGCCGCGCCTTGGGGTCGCCAAGTCTTGTTCCCTTGACTGCCTCGGTGGCGAGCTGACGTGGGGACTTCTTGCCCAGCACCTTCTTGACCAAGGCGTCATCGGGGCCAAGCATCTCGCGAAGCTTCGTGAGCGAAAACGTGAGCAACTCGATTTCCAGGTCGGGGTGGACTGGCGCAGTGCTCGCCAAACGGGCGTCGATCGCTGGCAAGCGGGCGTCCGTGAACTCCCTCAGCCGATCGCCATTGGGCTTTGCCGTCTCGGCCGCAAGACGAAGAAGAATCCGTGCGCTTCCAAAGAGGTCACCGCGGAAGCCGTAGGGCGTTGGGGCGCGAGTCGGTGAAGGAGTCCCTTCGAGGAGCATGAACCTGGTGTAGAACCCCCGGTAGGAAGCCTCAGCGCGGGCGATGACTTCGAAGGCACCATCGGCCTCCTTCAGCTTCGGGTCAGCGGCTAGCTTGGAGCGGAAGCTGGCTTCGGCCATCCTCTTGCCCTCCATGAACCCTGGGTCGACCAGAGTGGACTGCCGCCCCTTGAAGGCCTTGAGCGAATTCTCGATCCCGAAAATCTCGGATTGGCTGACGCGCTGTTCCTCTGGCCCCTTGGTTGCGAACTCCTCGAGGACTCCCCGCACTTCTGCGAAATAGAGCTGGACCCATGGTTGTGAAACGTCGCGGATGAAATCCAACTGCGACACCGTCAAAAGACGGTCTGTTTTCCCGGGGTTTCCGGCGACGAAGACGAGTTCACCTTCCTTCGCACCGGTTGCACTCCAGCGGAGCCAATCGTCGAGCTTGACTGGCTTTCCGTCGTCGTAGACGCGGAGGAACGAGACGTCCAGGTCGTAGCGCGGAAACTCGAAGTTGTCTGGGTCTCCGCCAAAGAAGGCCATCCTGAACTCGGGAGCAAATACCAGCCGAACGTCCTGGAAGCGCCTGTACTTGTAGAGATTGTATTTGCCTCCTGCGTAGAGGGTCACAACGTCACAGCGCACCTTCTTGCTGGTGGCGCATCCCTTCTCGACTTCACTCATCCCCTGGCGTTCTGCCTTGGCGAAATCCGCGCCATTCTTCCCGGCCGTGGCCTTCTGAATCCGCTCGGTAACGTCGGTGATTTCCAGGAGCTGATTCACCTCGGTTGTGGGGCACTTCTGCTCCTCACTGGGTGTCCGGGCGTAGAACCCATCGGTGATGTAGTTCTTCTTCGCGGTCGACAACTCCTCGATGCAACGGTGCGCGCAATGGTGATTGGTCATCACGAGTCCGTTGGAGGAGACGAAACTCGCCGAGCATCCGCCGGCTAGGCGAACCGCAGATTTCTGAACATGGTCCAGCCACGCCTTGTCCGGGGCAAAGCCATAGGCTGCCTTCACCTGAGCGCCTGGAAAGTTGTCGAACGTCCACATGCCCTCGTCTGCTCGGGCGGAGCCGCTGGCAAGGAGGAGGGCGGCAAGGGGGATCAGGGTGCGCATAGAAGAGCTCGCAGGGAGGCGGTGGAGAGCAGCAATCGTCGGGGGGGTCTTGCGATAGATCCACACCAGGTTCAAGGAGGATCGACCGTCCGATTGCAGGGACCGGGATGCCTCCTTGGCGTTGTCTCCTCGTCCGAAGCGGGAGCAGAGTGGCACACATGCCAGATGCCCAGACCGTTGGACTCCTCGTCGAGACGCTTGCCGGCCCAGGGGTCCTCCACCAACTGACCGGGGTGGTCGCACAGCATCAGGGGGACATCACGTCCGTGGAGATTGTCGAGCAGTCCGCGACTGGTGCCCGTATTTCGTTCGAGGTTGTCCTGCTCTTGGAAAGCGTCTCGGCGCTCAAGTTGGACCTCGAGGCACTCTCCGTCGTGCGCTCAGTGGCCATCGTGCCGACCCTCGGGACCATCTACGGCAAGCGGCTGATCATCATGGGTGGGGGTGCGCAGGTGGGGCAGGTGGCCATCGGTGCAATCTCCGAGGCAGACCGCCACAACATCCGAGGAGAGCACATCTCGGTGGATACCATCCCCCTCGTCGGCGAGAAGGCCTTGGCCGAGGCGGTACGAGCAGTGGCGCGACTTCCGCGGGCGAGCGCGCTCGTCCTTGCCGGTTCTCTGATGGGCGGAGAGATCGAACAAGCTGTACGCGAAGTCCGCGGACGCGGTTTGCTGGTGATCAGCCTGAACATGGCTGGTAGCGTTCCAGATGCTGCCGACTTGGTGGTCACGGACCCGGTGCAAGCGGGCGTGATGGCCGTGATGGCCGTCGCCGATACGGCGAAGTTCAATGTGGAGCGTTTGAAGCGGCGCGTCTTCTAAGAGCGCTGGGCGCGCGACATGCGAGTTGCGCTCAGCATTACGCGACCGAGTCCATTCCACCCCCAGCGGGCCGGTAGAGGAAGGGGCGCCGAGTTCGGCCCGCTGGAAATCGTGCGGTGACCGTCGTTTGAAGACCTCTATCCAACGATGGCGAACGCACGCACCGGAAAGGAAGTCCCACCTTCCAGAGCGGGCGGGGCAGCAGTGAAGCGGAACGGCGCCGCGCGCACGAGTTCCAGCCCTCGGAGGTGCTCGACCACCGGAATACCCGCACCGAGGAGCACCGTATGAGCGGACCGTGCTGGGTCCTTCATGTCGTCGATGTTTGCGCAGTCGATGCCCACCAACACGGCCCCGGCCCGCACCAGGGCTTCGCACGTCCCCCGTGGGAGGAAGGGCCCCGAACGGAAGTAAGCCTCAGTGGCCCAATGCCGTGACCAACCGGTGTGGAAGAGCACCGCGCGACCCTTACAAACGACAGCGTCGATGACGTCGTCGCCTATCGGCCCGTCCGCTGCGGCCTCGATGACAACGCCCGGCAGATTGACCAATCGCTCGAGCGGGAGCGATGCCAAGTCTGCGCCGGACGGAAAGCGATGGAAAGGCGCGTCCACGTATGTTCCGGTATTGCCGGCGAGCGAGTAGGTGCCAATGTGAAAACTGGTCCCGGGCGCATACACCCCAACGTCAGCATGGGTACGGATCGCTCCGAAGCGCGGGGCGGGAACGCCTGGATAGGGCGACATTCCTTCCCGAATGACGTGACTTAGGTCGATGACCGGCATGGCAGGCTACCCCCAGCATCCGCTCGACGAGAAACCGTTCGTGCTGGTCCGCAGCACCCATCTGGGCGAGTTTCGCCCGGAAGAAGGTGAAGCGTAGCGGTCAGCCATCGGCAAGAGAATGGTGCTTCCGGCCGAAGAGCGGACAGAAGCTGCCATTCCGGCCGCGGCTGGCGCCTTCGCCAGGCAATAGACCTACCCTACTAGCGCTGACGGTGCGCGACACTCGCTTCGACCAGATTCGGCTGCGGTGAACTGCTTTGACTGCAGTAGGCTCGTCCTTAGGTCTCCATGGCTTACCACCAGACCGTCGGGACGACGCGCTACGTCTTCGAGGATTTGAAGAGCCTGCTTGCGCGTGCCAGCCCTTTTCGCTCGGGCGACGTCTTGGCCGGGGTAGCCGCGCGAGACGGTGGTGAGCGGGTTGCTGCCCAGCGAGCACTTGCAGACGTCCCCTTGACCCAATTCCTGGCTGAGGCTGTGATTCCGTATGAGACCGACGACGTCACCCGGCTGATTTTTGACGGACATGATGGGAAGGCCTTTGCACCAGTAGCCCATCTCACGGTGGGGGACTTCCGGGATTGGTTACTCTCGGACGCCGTCGACACAGCCACGCTCTCCGCTCTCGCTCCGGGCCTCACACCCGAGATGGTGGCGGCGGTGTCCAAAATCATGCGCCTTCAAGATCTGGTCCTGGTGGCGGCCAAATGCGAGGTCGTCTCGCGCTTCCGGAACACACTCGGTCAGCGGGGTCGAATGGCGACCCGGCTGCAGCCGAACCATCCGACCGACGACCTGCAGGGGATCGCCGCCGCCATCCTAGATGGGCTCTTCCTCGGCGCAGGGGATGCCGTGATTGGCATCAACCCGGTCGGAGAAAGCCTCGAGCGTTACATCGACCTCATTGCGCTCGTGGACAGGGTCCGGTCCCAGCTGGAAATCCCGACCCAATCCTGCGTCCTCGGGCACGTGACCACTGCACTCGCGGCGATGGAGCGTGGGGCCCCGGTGGACCTCGTTTTCCAGTCGATTGGAGGAACTGAAGCAACCAACCGCAGCTTCGGTGTGACCTTGAACATGCTCACCGAGGCCCGGCAGGCAGCGGTTGCGCTTCGGCGCGGAACGGTGGGCGACCAGGTCATGTATTTCGAAACGGGGCAGGGGAGCGCACTCTCCGCCGATGCGAATTTCGGGGTCGACCAGCAGACCGTCGAGGCGAGGGCCTATGGGGTGGCCCGCGCGTTTCGCCCGCTTCTGGTCAACACCGTTGTCGGTTTCATCGGACCGGAGTACCTCGCCGACGGTAAGCAGATTACCCGCGCCGGTCTCGAGGACCACTTCTGCGGCAAATTGCTCGGGCTGCCGATGGGTTGTGACGTCTGCTACACGGTCCACGCCGATGCGGACCAGGATGACGTGGACACGCTCCTCACATTGCTAGGCGTCGCCGGCTGTAACTACATCATGGGCGTCCCTGGCTCCGACGACGTCATGCTCAACTACCAGAGCACGTCCTTCCACGATGCCCTGTACGTTCGGCGGGTGCTCGGCAAGCGACCGGCGCCCGAATTCGAGGCCTGGCTGGAGCGTGTCGGCCTAGTAGACGCCAATGGTCGACTCCAGCAGGTCGACCTTCCTGCGGTATTCCGACCGCTCCTCGGTGCGTTTTGACGTTGGTCAAGGACGCATGGGCGACGTTGCGACGGTACACACCCGCGCGCGTCGGCCTGGGCCGAACAGGCGTCTCGCTGCCAACGGTGCGCCACCTGGCACTTCAGGAGGCCCTAGCGCTGGCGCGCGATGCCGTCCGCACACCCTTCGAACCCGAAGCGATTGCCGTGGAACTCCGAACCCTGGGAATGGAGGCCGTGGAGTGCCGATCGGCAGCCCCGGACCGCGAAACGTACCTGCGCCGGCCGGACCTCGGGCGACGCTTGGCAAATGCGAGTCGAGAGGACATCCGGTCGCGAAGGGGACTCTCTCTCGACCTGGCGCTGGTGGTGGCGGATGGGCTGTCAGCCGCCGCTAGCCAGCTTCATTCGGCAGCGCTGCTCGGTGCGCTCAGAGGGCTGCTTCCTGCCAGCACCTGGGCCCTGAGTCCCGTCGTGCTGGTGCACCAGGGCCGGGTCGCGGTGGGAGACGAGGTCGCGGAGCTCCTAAACGCCCGTGCAGTCGTGGTGTTGATCGGGGAACGCCCCGGTCTGAGTTCCATTGATTCTCTCGGAGCCTATTTCACCTGGGCGCCGCGGGTCGGCTGCCGCGATGCGGAACGCAATTGCATTTCGAACATTCGAGCGGAGGGACTTTCCATCGCCGCTGCTGTACGGGCTCTTGCAGCAATGCTTCTTTCCGCCCGGGCACACCAGCTCAGCGGAGTTGCGCTCACGAAGGCAATAGGAGCTGAGACGGCAGCGCGCGTCGGGCTGCCGAGAGAAGGCTGACGCCATCTCATCGGTCCTTAGGTGCCCGTCGATCCCCTCTCGTTTTCCATTCCTATCGCAGCGTCACCACCTCGGGCCATTGCAAGCTCGGGCCGCCGCACTCAACGGGAAGCTACCGTCCCGCCTCACTAGCCCTCTGCGATGCCCGCGATGAGCAAGCGGAGTTCGCGATCCAGAAGCCGCAGCGGGACCGTCGGCCCCGCGAGAGCGAAGCCGTGCACGAGATCGGCCAGGGCGTTGCGCGCGGTCTGGTAGGCGCCAGGCGACAGGCGGTGCTTTCCGAGAGCCGCGGTGAATAGCCGGTCGAAGTGCCTTACCGGGCGCGCGGCAGCCTCGTCAGTTGTGACCAGGTAATGGAGCAGTCCGACAGAGCGTTGGAGGAAGCGTCCGTAAGAAAGGCCGAGCGCGAGCAAGCGATCGCGGAGATAGCGCTGAGTCAGACGGGGCCGAAAGCGGCGGAATTGACGCGCGGCGGCGGCATTGAGCACCGCCTTCTTGTCCTCGAAGTAGTGGTAGGCCGCCATCGGGTTGACCTTCAAACGCTTCCCCAGTGCGCGCATTGTCACCGCCTCGAGCCCGCCCTCCTCGAGCAGCTGGAGCGCCGCCTCCATCAACCGCTCCCGGTCCACCACCGGGCGCAGGGGCCGGCCTGGCTTGCGTCGTTTCATGCTTAGATATTATACAACGTACTATTATGACGAAGCCACGGACTTCCACCTTCTGCGCGGTGAGCCTCGACGGCTTCCTCGCCCGATCGGACGGTTCGATCGACTGGCTGAAACCCTTCGAGGGGGAGGAGCACGGCTTTCTTGCGTTCTTCGCTTCGATCGACTCGGTGGTGATGGGCCGCCGGACGTACGAGTTCGTGCTGCAGATGCTCCGCGCTGGGCTTCCCTGGCCGTACCGAGGCAAGCGGTGCGTGGTGATGACACATCGGCCGGTGGAGGGGGACAACCAGGAGAGAGCATTCGCTGGAGAGCCGAAGGCCCTTCTCGACGAACTCGAAGGCCAACAAGCGCGCCACGTCTACGTCGATGGAGGCGTCGTGATCCGCAGCTTCCTCGCCGCCGGATTGCTCGATGAGATTACGGTCTCCGTCGTGCCCTGCCTCTTGGGTGCTGGGTTTCCGCTCTTCGGTGGGGTGAGGCGGGAATCGGGCCTGAAGCTCGAGCGCGCGAAGTCGTTCAACAATGGCCTGGTTCAGGTGCACTACCGCGTGGGCGAAGCGTCTTGAGCCAGCCTCAATCTGGCCCGATATGCAGTGCTAGCTCGCGCTGGAGCTCGATGAGGGGGGCTCTGTCCCAGCGGGCAGTGGGCTCTCTTCGGGCCGTTTTTGCACCAGGGTGATGCCCAGAGCTACGGCTGCCAGGCCGAGAGCGTCTGCCCAAGTCACTCGCTCATGCAAGAGCAGCGCGCCCAAGGCGAGGCCGAAGATTGGCGTCAGGAAATAAAACGCGCTGACTCGGCTGGCTTCGCCGTGCCGCAGTAGCCAGAACCAGACGAAGGACGCGCCGATGCTCAAGAGCAAAACCAAATAGGCGAGGCTCCAGAAGAGCGAAGCCGTCAGTGGCAAGTGAGGCTGTCCCTCGATGACGGCAGCCAGCGGAACAAGCACGACGGCCGATGTGCCGAGCTGGATGGCGTTTGCGGTCACCAGGTCCTCCTGGATTCGAAGGCGCTTGAAGACAATGGTTGCCCCGACCATCGCCAGTACGCCGATGAAGGCCATGGCGACATCTACTGACCGAGCGCTCTGAGAGCCGGCTCTGGAAGCCATCGACATCGCCACCCCGGAGAAACCAAAGAGCAGTCCAAGAAGCTTGCGCGCCGTAAGCGCCTCGCCGAGCAACGCAGGTGCGACCAAAGCGAGCACCAGTGGATTGGTGCTGGAAATGATTGCGCCCATCCCGGCCGAGAGATGGCGCAATGCCTCGTATGTCAGGCTGAGATAACCGGCGTTTGCGAGCAGGCCGTAGGCCGCCAGCGAAAACCAGGACGCTCGCGAGCGTGGCCAACGCCTCTTGAGTACCAGCGCCAGGCCAACCTGGATGAGGCCCGCGGCGATGAAGCGAACGGCAAGCACCCAGAGGGGCTGGCCGAGCATCGCCACCACGCGGCTTGGAACGAACGCGGAGGACCAGAGAAAAACATAGAGCAGCGCAAGGGCGGTCCCCCCAGGTCCGTGTGCGCGTCGGTGCGGCGAGATTGTCGCGTCGATGCGACGAGCTCCTCTGGCTGTCCCTTTAAGGAGCTTGGGGCCCTGTGCGCCACGTTAAGAAGAGATTCACTGGCGGGGAGGACCTTGCTGAGCCTTCTTCCGGAGCCCTTCCAGCCACACCTGGTGCCAGCGCTGCATCTGGCTGGGCATCAAGAGGTCGCCCACTCGTGCGAGAAAGCCATATTGAGTCTCCTCGGTAACGACGGTGCAGCCGGTCGTCGTCGGCCGAAGGAGCCAAGCATGGTAGGCCCGAACGCCCAGCCCCCGCGCGGTCCACGCTAGGCGCGTGTCGGGAACGAATTCCTCGACGCGCGATACCAGGCTCACGCCAAAGCTTCGCCATTGAAACGTGACGCCCGACGTCAGGTCCGGACCACCGCCTTCGATGGTGACGTCGTGGGAGTTTGCGTACCAGGAAGGCCAGTCGCGCGCGCGCAGCAACCATGCCCATGCCGTCGAGGGAGGCGCTGATATCGCCAGCTCGTTGCGGACATGGATTGGAGCTCGAGTCGGAGCGAATTCCTCTGGCCACCGAATCGACTCAGCTTGGTCCATAGGGATCTCCACGTTCCAGCGAACTGCATTCGCATCGCAGCCGCAAGCGTGTTTGATTCTCAGCCGGCTCCGGCACGTCCAAGCAGTTCCTCCCAACGCGCGTAGAGGCGATCCACTTCAGCCGTGGCCGCCTCGACTTCTGCGCGAGCCCGCGTCGAAGCACCCGAGTCTGAATAAATTGCCGGGTCAACAAGTGCAGCCTCGTAGGATGCTCTGCGTCCTTCGGCTGTTTGGATTGCGGCCTCCATGCCCTCCAACTCGCGCTGCTCGACGTAACCGAGCTTCGCTGTCCTGGCATCGGTTCTGAACTTCGACGGTTCCTGGGCCGAGGGGTTACCCGCCGCTGCAACACGCAGAGGGAGCTCGGATTGAGCCTTCAATTTCCGATAGAGGGTGTAGTTTCCTGGGTAGGAAACAACGTGCCCGTCGCCCTCCACTGCGAGAATGCGCGTCGCCACTTTGTCGAGGAAGTAGCGGTCGTGGGTAACGAGTAAGACTGAACCGCTGAAGCCAAGGATCAGGCGCTCGAGCACGTTGAGGGTGATCAGATCGAGATCGTTGGTTGGCTCGTCTAGAACGAGCAGGTTGGCTCCCATCAGGAAAATCCTGGCGAGCAGTAAGCGATTGCGCTCGCCTCCCGAAAGGGCCTTGACCTGCATCCTTTGCATCGGAACCGGGAAGAGCAGGTCGTCCAGGTAGTCGCGGAGAGCTACACTCCGGCCCCCGAGTTCGACGAAGTCTTCTCCCCAGGCCGCCTCGTAGACGGTTTGCTCCGGGTCCAGCTTGGTGCGTGACTGGTCGTAGTACGCGATGCGCGTGTTCTTGCCGCGAATTACTTCGCCGCGCGAAGGCGGAATTTCACCCAAGAGGAGGCGCACCAGTGTGGTTTTTCCTGCACCATTGGGACCGACAATACCCACCCGGTCGCCGCCCTGAACGATGACATCGACGTCCCGGAGCACCTCTCGCGGCCCGTAGGCGCAAGCTGCGTGGCGCGCCTCGAGCACGGTGTGGCCGAGGCGAGGTGCTGTGACCGTCTGGAGCTCAGGGACGCGAGGTCGGATGAACCCCGACGCGGCCATGAGCTTCCGGGCGCGCTCAATGCGGGCTTTGCTCTTGGTACGACGGGCTTCCGGGCCTCGCCGGAGCCAAGCCACTTCCTGGGCAATCCAACGGTCGCGCTTGTGGCCGGCAACCGCTGCCTCGGATTGCGCGACGAGCTTTTGTTCGAGGTAGGCCTCGTAGTTCCCGGGGTACGACACGACGCCAGAACCGGGCTGAATCTCGATGATTCGGTCCACCAGGTCGTCGAGGAAGTAGCGGTCGTGCGTGACGAGGACCAATGCCCCGGGAAGCTCATCGAGCGCTTCTTCCAACCACTCCACGGTGTCGGCGTCCAGGTGGTTGGTAGGCTCGTCGAGGAGCAGGAGATCGGGCCGAGCGAGCAGGGCACGAGCGATCGCCACACGCTTCTGCAACCCCCCAGAAAGTTCGCCAATGGGGCGGTCCCAGTCCTTCACCCCAAGCCTGTCGAGGAGCGTCCGCGCAAGGTGCTCGGTGTCCCAGCCCCCGAGGTGCTCGATGCTCTCGGACAGCTTCGAAAACTGTTCTACGGCCTTGTCCAGCGCCTGCCCACTTAACGTCCCCAGGCGGTCGCCGAGGACCTGATGTTCCGCCAGGGCCTGCCGAAGTGGAGCCTGCGCGACCGCAAGCTCTCCAGCCACCGTCGCGCCGCTGGGGAAGGTGGGCTCTTGGGGTAGATAGGTGATGCGCGTACCGCGCCGGAGCTGTCGTTCTCCGAGGTCAGGCTGCATTTCCCCAGCGAGCAGGCGGAGTAGGGTGGACTTCCCAGACCCATTGACGCCCACCAGTCCCAGACGCTCGCCTTCCTCGACGACCATCGTGAGATCCTCGAAGAGAACGCGGCTTCCGAAGGAGAGCGAAAAGCCGGCGGCGCGGAGCAAGGTCATCGAGGTGAGGCCATGCGCAGGAAATCGAAGTTCGAGTCAAGGCTTCCAGGTATGGGAGTCGGACGCACTATGGTGAATGGATAATGAGCCCTTGGTGCGTCATTCTGGCAGTGCTCATGGTTTTCGCCGGGACCCTGCATTTCGTAGCACCCAAGGGGTACATCCGCATCGTCCCGAATTGGCTCCCTGCACCCCGTGCGCTCGTGATTGTGAGTGGCGCGTTCGAGATTCTTGGTGGCCTCGGGCTTCTCTTGTCTGCCACGCGCGCATGGGCAGCCTGGGGACTGATTGCTCTCTTGGTAGCCGTTTTCCCCGCCAACGTGAATATGGCGGTGAACCGCATCGGGTTCGGCCGTAAACCGACACCGCAATGGTTGTTGTGGGCACGGCTTCCGCTCCAAGCCGTACTCATCGCCTGGGCGTACGAATTCACATGAGGCTCGATCGCCGCTCTCTTCTTAAGCTTGGCGGACTCCTCGCCGTGCCGCGCATTGGGTGGGGAACGGAACCGCCGATACGCAGGAAGGCGGACCTCACCCTCCACATTGGCACGGGTCTGGTCGAACTCTCGCCCGACCACATCGTGTCGACGACGCTGTACAACGGACAATTCCCCGGGCCGTTGGTTCGGCTCACGGAAGGGCAGCCGGTCGTCGTCGACATTCACAACGACACCGATACGCCAGAACTCGTCCACTGGCACGGGCAGTGGCTACCGAGCGATGTCGATGGCGCCTCGGAGGAAGGCACTCCGTTCGTGCCGCCCCACGACATGCGTCAGATTGCCTTTGTGCCGAGACCAGCGGGCTTCCGATTTTATCACTCGCATGTGGTGGCTGGAGGAGACCTCAACCGAGGCACCTATACCGGGCAGGCCGGACCTCTTTACATCGAGCCCAAGGCCAATCCCGGTGCCTACGACCGAGAGGTCTTTCTCGTCATGAAAGAGTTCGCGCCCTCGTTGAGTCGGGGCGGTGACATGGCGATGGACATGCTCGCCGGGATTCCCAGCACGGCGCTGAAGCAAATGGGGCGGTCCGCAGATGCGGAAGCCAAGACCGCGGTCAAAGGGTTCGAGGTCGACTACGAGCTGTTCAGCATCAACGGTCAGATGCTTGGGCACGGCGAGCCCATCCGAGTCAAGCAGGCCGAGCGGGTGCTGTTTCACGTGCTCAACGCAAGTGCCACGGAAATTCGCAGCCTCGCCTTGCCCGGACACACCTTCCGGGTAGTGGCGCTCGATGGCAATCCTGTTCCTACACCCTCGGATGTGCCGGTCCTGTGGCTAGGCACAGCGGAGCGCGTCTCTGCCGTCGTTGAGATGAAGCATCCAGGCGTCTGGGTGATGGGCGATCTCGCAGACGACGATCGTCGCCGGGGGATGGGCATCGTCCTGGCTTACGAGGGGAGAACCGGCAAGCCGCAGTGGGCAAAGCCCAAGCCGTCGCGCTGGGACTACACCCAGTTCGGGACGGCGCGTCCGACTGCGGCTCCTGATGAGACGATTGAGATGACCATCGTCAAGCGAAAGGCGGCTTCCCATGGCTTCAATCTGTGGACGATCAACGGACAAGCCTTCTCGATGCAGGCGATGACACCGACCTTCACCTTGCGTCATGGGCGCAGGTACCGACTCCATGTTCGAAACGCAAGTGACGACGTTCATCCAGTGCACCTCCACCGCCACAGCTTCGAGTTGACTCGAATCGGTGGTCGACCCACAGCAGGTGTCTTCAAGGATGTGGTGATGCTGGGTGGATTTCAGGAACTCGACGTCGACTTTATCGCGAACAATCCCGGGCCGACCCTGTTCCACTGTCACCAGCAGCTTCACATGGACTTCGGCTTCATGGCGCTCTTCAACTACGCGTCGGAGGGGTAGAGACGCGCCGATGGCTGGTTATTCTGGGACGCCACTTCCGAAGAAGCTGGGCATCAAGGAAGGCAGCCGGGTCGCTTTGGTCGGCGGCCCGGAAGACTTCGCGGACGCGCTGGGCGAGCTTCCGGCCGGAGTAACGCTGCACACCAGTCTGGCGGCAGCGCGGGGCCTGTTTGACGTCGTAGTCTGGTTTGTATCGCGGCGATCTGAGTTCGAGCGGCGATTACCGCAGATTCGGCGGCACATGACCCCGGCGGCGGGCGTGTGGGTGAGCTGGCCGAAGAAGGCGTCGGGCGTGGTGACGGACATGTCCGAAAACGTGATTCGCGAGGTCGCGCTTCCCACCGGCCTGGTCGACAACAAGGTATGCGCGGTCGACGAGACCTGGTCAGGGCTTCGCCTTGTCATCCGACTCGAGCACCGCCGCTGAGGGCATCGTCTGAAGCCGCCTAACGACCGGGGTTAAGAGTTCTGAAGGGAGGTATGGCAGGCCTAGACTCCAGGCCACCCGTAGTTGACATAACGCGCATTATCAGACGTTAGCGTGCTGCCTGAGGGGAGCCCGCGAACTGCGCGATCGAAAGGATGTTCCCGTCCGGATCCTTAAACCAGGCCACGCGTGTCCCGTCCGGAAAGGCAGCAATCCCTTGGGCGTCCTGGAACGGGAAGCCGTAATGTTCGCAGGCTACGCCGCGACTTCCGAGTGACCGCACCGTGGCCTCGATGTCCGGAACGTTCCAACCGAGAACCGTGAAGAGCTGAGGGGAATGCTTTTTCAGTTTCTGCACGCGGATCATCTGTCCGTGCGCGTCCAGGACCAGGGCTATGGCGTCGTCACTGGCGACGCGGAACCCAAGATGTTCTTCGTAGAACTGGCGGCTTCGGACGGGCTCTGCGGTAGCGGCGAAGCCGCACAACCGCCCTGACTCAAGCGGCGAATTCTGGCTGGTCACCGACGACCTCCGTTCCGAAAAAAAGTCGAGTGTCGTCTCGGACCGGCCCTTCTCGCCTGCCCTAAGCTGCCAATCGATGTCGCAAAACGGCCATTCCATGAAGCCGCAGGCGCCCCGGCGCCCTGTGGCCGTCTTTGCGCTCGATTTCGTACAGGGCGAGAGCACCGGGCACCACTCGCATCCCTTCGCCCAGCTGGTGCATGGAGCGGCCGGCGTCATGCGGGTGGCCACGGCGAGCGCTGCCTGGATTGTCCCCCCCGGGCGTGCGGTCTGGGTCCCTGCCAATCTCGAGCACGAGGTGCAGATGGTGACCTCGGTACAGATGCGCACTGTGTACATCGTCCCGGAGGTACTCCCGGGCGCCCCGACGGAAAGCTGCGTTGTCCCTGTCGCCCCGCTCTTGCGAGAGCTGATCCTCGAAGCGCTGCGCCTGCCGAGGCCCTACCCCCTGGGCGGCTCCGAAGAGCGAGTCTTCCGTCTCCTGCTCGACCAAATCTCCTTCAAGGAAGTTGTTCCACTCCATCTTCCGCTTCCCACGAGCGATGCTCTCTTGCGCGTCGCGGGGTCGTTGCAGACCGATCCGTCCGCGCAAAGAACGCTTGCGGCCTGGGCGAAGAGTGCGGGGATGAGCGCACGCACGTTCGCCCGGGCATTTCACCGGGAGACCCGTTTGTCCTTCGGCGCCTGGCGCGCGCAAGTGCGCTTGCTGAAGGCCCTCGAGTTGCTCGCGCTCGGCCAGAGCGTGACCGATGTGGCTCTCTCCCTCGGCTACGAGAGCACGAGCGCCTTCATCCATCGCTTCCGTCGACATCTCGGGACAACGCCGGCGCGCTACTTCGAGGAGGCCCTGGTGCCAATTTCACCACCGCCTCGTGCGCTCTCACCGAGCTGACGCGGTGGTCGACTTCGAGTACCGATCGCACGCGCGGGTTTGCGCGCATCCCCGCCACGGCACTCTTGGCTGCAAGCTCGTCGAGAGACGTCATCCCGGAAGAGTCACCCGAGGAATAACTCCTCCGAGAAATCTGACGCCCGGCCCGGCGCGACGCCTTCGCAATCGGTCGTACCCCACGACGACAAGGAGCAAGTAGAAGCCGCCTGAGACGAGCACGTGCCACCAGGCATGCAGTTGCGGGTTTGGAATTCCGAGCGATGGAAGGCGACGGCTCATGACATTGCAGAAACGTAAGTCGACGAACCAGAGCCCAATCGCGCCGAGGTAGAACAGGACACCCAATCTAAAGAACGGGCGAACGGGCCGATTCGCTGGCTCTCGGCTGAGCAGGTACACCCGCACCAGGCAAAACAGCTCCAAAGCCCCAAAACTGATCTGAAACGCGAAGAACTGGAACCGTTCCCGCGTGAAGGCATCGGAAAGCGTAGCCAACAGGGCATACAGGAGTAGCGCCGCCGGCAGCCACCGTCCGAAGCGACGGATCGGCCCCGGTTCAATGAGCAAGTAGGCCATCAACGTGACCAGGTAAAGCATCGGGATTTCATCGAGCAGCTGAAGCTCGAATCTCAGCGTTCCATGAAACGCGATGCTACCAACCCCAACGATGCAGAGCAGTCCGAAGGCGCACAGCATCCCCAGGCCGAACACCCGTCGATGGAGGAACACTCCAAGCGCTCCCGCGGCAACCATCGCCAGACTTGAAACGGTGTTGAAGAACTCGCAGATGAACGGCGTGACCGCATAGTTCAGCTCGCACCAGTCGACAGTTGAAGTCGGGGTTCCCCAATAGCCAACCGGCCCGGAGATCATGTTCTTAGGGATTCCTCGTCTCGACCGATGCCAGAGCGGCCGCTGGCGGTGCTATGGAGGTTCGACGGCGCCAGCAGTGCAAGTCGAGGTATTTCGGGACTTGCCGCGCTGGTCAGTGGCCGCACAGCTCGTTCCCAGACCAATGGCCGGGCTTCCGGTCTGCGGGACAACGGTCATCGTCGGGCCACCATTGTCGACGAGCGCTCCAAGCTCCGCATCGGCAAAAAGAATTCCCGGCGTGCAGGGGCTGTCGGCGGCGCCGCCCACGGGCTTGAGCTCCGGCCACTGGATGTTCCCCGAACCAATCGAGTCGGCCACGGCACAAGCCATGGGTGAGTTCGCGTCCTGTGTAAGGTTGTTCTGGAAGATGGTGTTGCGCAGGGTCAGCGGAGCGTCCCCGGCAAGCGCCGCGCCGAAATAACCGGTGCCACCGCTGGACTGGTTCTCCGCAAAGGTGCAGTTCACGACAGTCCCGCCGTCGGCGCCGTTGTCGAAAAGCGCCATTGCGCCGCCTAACCCTTTGGAAGCGACGTTCCCCCAGAACGTCGAATTGGTGAAGTCGACGACGGTGGTATCCGCTTGAATACCGCCAGCTCCCGGCGCGCGGTTGTTGGAGAGCGTGGTGGCGAGGAGCTGCAGCGCAGAGTTGTGGATGTACATCGCCCCTCCGCCCTGGACAGCCTGGTTACCGTCGAGCGTGGTTCGATCGAAGATGATTCCGGCCTGTCCGAGATCCGGTGTCCTGAAGAGGCCGCCGCCGAGAGCGCCACTCTGGTTTTTCGAGAAGACACAGCCACAGACAAGCACGGTGAAGGTCTCCCCACCGTCGATGCATACCGCGCCTCCGTTGCCCCCAGCGCCCGTCTCGCGCTGTCCCCCAACGATTGGGCACGTCGAGTTGACGGAGTTGGCTCCGCTCCCGGTCGCTTGGTTGCTTTCGAAAACGTCGTTCACCAGCGTCAGGTCACTGAAGAGGGAGCCCAAGGCGCCTCCATTGGAACCAGAGTTGTCGCTGAAACGGCTTCCCACGATGATGGTGCTCGCCGAACCAATGACGTAGATGGCGCCGCCGGCCACGTCCGGTCCCGGGGACGCAGACTGATTGTTGGTGAAGACGCTGTCGATGACGACCAACACTCCGTCTTGTACCAGCACAGCGCCGCCGCCACCGTTCTGGAATCCCTGGGAACACGGGGGCGCAGCCGGGGGAAACATCTGCGTTCCGGTCGCCTTGCCCCGCGTCAGAGTCAGTCGCTGCAGCACGAGCTTCGTCAAGGTAACGCGGAAGTTGGTTCCTTCGAAGTTGAAGATGCGGTTGAGGCCTCCGCCGTCGAGCGTGATTTGGCCTCCGCCGTCGATGATGGTGTCCACGTCGATGCGCACCGCCTTCTCGCTGGTGACGGGGATGATGGCCGGACCACCGCAGTCGAAGACGATCCTCCCGCCCAGGGCGACCGCAGCAGAAAATGCCGCTTCGGTGCAGCTGGCAACGGTTCCTGTGCCAACCACCGTCGTCGGAGTCGAGACGTCGAACAGCGTTAGCGGAGGTACACAGACGCCGACTGTCGGACTTCCTCCATCGGGAAACATTCCGCCATCGGGGCTTCCCCCGTCGAGCAGATTCGCGCCGTCTGACGACGACACACTTCCCGTGCACGCCCACAGCGTGCCCATCGGCACCACCATCAGCAACACCCAGCGAAGCATCGAGACGGAAGACTACTCCTGCCTCACGGGTCTGCAGTTTTCACAGCTCCCACCCCGGTACCGTCGCTCTTACACGCCTCAGACGGCGTGGCCCACGTTCCACCCACCGGGAGGATGGCCAGGCGGCTTGGTGGAAGTGCCAACCGGGCCCATTCCGTCTTCAGCCGTCTGGGTGGCTCGTCCAGTGGTTCATCCGTCAGCTTGAACGTGCCCCAGTGCATGGCGAGAAACTCCCGGGCGCCAAGGTCCACGAAGGCCTGGATGGCCTGCTCAGGGTTCATGTGCATGGACTCCATGAACCACGGTGGGTCATACGCTCCGATGGGTAACATCGCGGCGTCCAGGCCTGGAAACCGACGGCCAATCTCGGCGAAGCCGCCGAAGTAGGCAGTGTCTCCGGAATGGTAGACACGCGTCCTCTCGCTCTCCAAGACGAAGCCACCCCAGAGCATGTCATTGGTGTCGAAGAGGCCCCGGCGACTCCAGTGCTGGCTCGGCACGAAGTGCACCGTCGACGATCCGATGAGCGCCGAGTCCCACCAGCCCAACTCGTGTGCCTCGAGGCCAGCCTTCCGAAGCAACGGCGCTGTCCCCTGGCCCACCCAGACTGGCGCTCCAACCCGCTTCAGGGTCGGAAGGTCGAGGTGGTCATAGTGGTTGTGAGTGACGAGGCATCCATCGATTCGCGGAAGTTGCTCGACGCGAAGCCCCGGCGCGACATTTCGTTGGATGAAGCCTGAAATTCGCTCGCCGAGGACCGGGTCAATCAACAGGGACGTGCCTGCAACCTGCACCAACCAGCTCGCATGCCCGAGCCAAGTGAGGCGGATGCCATCCCCGCTTGCGGGTGGTCGCGAGAGGGCGGCCAAATCCGGCACCACGGTGGGAACCGCCGCCCGCCGGGGGGAACTACGCCGACGACCGCTCAGCCGGTCCACCACCGCCCAGCGAAAGGCCTCGCTCGACGAGTGCGGTCCTGAGCCATCGGTGTTGCGGTAGCGGAGTGTCTTCACCCCACCCTGGGTAATCTCCTAGCGTCCCGGCTTCCATGAAGAAGCACCTTTGCCGGACGCAAGTGTTCCTTTTTTCAGCTCTTATCGCCGGATCGGCGTGCAGGCCCCGGTCGGCAGCTGGCGATGCCGGCGCCACCTTGGTGCAGGCGGCCCGCTTCGACGCGGGCCCCCCTCTCGTCCTTCGCCTAAGCATCGAGGTGAAGCTGTCCGACGGGGGCGTCGTCCGCGAGCAGCTCGATCCTCTCGCAGCCCCTCTGCTTCCAGTGACGCAAGCGCTGGAGTTGACCGCGAATCTACCGCTTCACAACTACCGGCTCCGCATCTTCGACGAAATCGACCGAGCCCTCGCCTCGGACGACGTTCCGGAGGAGACGCCCGCAGGAGTGCGGTACCACGTCACCCTTCTCTCGCCACTTCGGTCCGGGCACCGCTACGCGGTGCTGCTCGATGCCCAGAGTGGGGCTACCCTCGACAATGGAAGTGGTGGAGCTCTCAATGAGCAGCGCTTCGAGTTCCGCACAGAAGGCGAGCGTGAAAAGGAGGCTCCGCCGAAACGTGCCCCGTCGAGGCGCCACCATCGCCGCAAGGACGCGCCCTGAAAGGCCCGACGGCCGGTGCGCGAGTTCAGCCGTCCGCTGCGAACCGGACGGCTTCCGCCGCTGGCCCCAGTGCGAGCACGAGTCGACTGACGTCGTAGAGAAGGTCGCCGCGCTCCCAGACCGGAATGCGTTCTCCGTCGAACGCCAGCTGCTCGACCGCGAGATTGTAGGCCAAGTCTGCCAAGGCGCGGAGCTGGAAGGCATCGTAGAGGTTGTACTCGACGAGGAACCGGAGGGCCTCCACCTCGTCGTTCGCGAGCCAGCTGCGCCAGAGCAGGACCGCGTCCCAGCCGCCAACACCTCGAAGGTGTGGTGGCCTTGCGATGCCAACCCTCTGCTCAACTGCCTTGAGTCCGCCTCGAAGGCCCACCCGCCGGCAGAGAAAGCGCAAATCCAGGTGGACGACCGCCTCGGGCAGATCGGCGAAATGTCGCTGCAAGACGGGAACGTCAAAGCAACGGCCGTTGAAGCTGACCCACAAGCGCGAGTGCTGGAGCGCTTCTGGAAGGGCCTCCAGGTTCTGGCCCTGGAGAAAGACGTGCAAACCGCGTCGGTCGAACAGACTGACGACCGTCGGACGGCCATTGACCGCGCCGTCGGTTTCGATGTCGAGGAAGACTGCCTCATCGAGGAACGCAGGGTAGAGCCGCCAATGCTCGCGCGGCGGGAGCAACGCAGCCAGGCACGCGAGGTCCCGGTAGGCCAACGCAGCCTCGGCCTCCGCGATGCGGGCCGCGAGAGACTCCGCTTGTCTTGCTGGTAGCCCGCTGAGATGGGGGGCGGCACGAAACGCGCCCCAGTCGAGGAGGCCGCGAGACCAGAGGTCACGCTCGCGCCAGGGGCCAATCCCCGGGAGAAGTTGAAAGGAACGCTCGATCACCCCCGGAGTCTGCCCGGCACCTCCGACGCCTCCTCGAGGAGCGCCTCCACCAGAGGTCGATCCGCTTCGCAGAACGGCAGCTCCCTCAGCTCCGCCAGGGTTGCTTCTCGCAGAATTTGTCCAGCTTGCGACCGCGGCGTCCCCTCCACCACACGCGCCTGATACACGTGCAGGTCGACCTCGACGTCCGGGTAAGCGTGCGAGGCGTGGAAGCACTCGGGCCCCACCTCCAGGTCAACTCCCAGCTCTTCACGAACCTCGCGCCCCAGGGCGCTCTCGTCCGACTCGTCCGATTCGACCTTGCCTCCAGGGAATTCCCAGAGAAGCGCGCGATCCTTGCCGGCTGGTCGCTGCTGGACCAGCACACGCCGCCCGCCGTCGCAGCTGATGAGCGCTGCCACCACCCGTAACCGGCGAGCCGGAGCGCTCATCCCGAGCCCCGGGGAGGGCTCATTTCCAGGGAGTAAACGAAACCGAGGTTGGACAAGAGGTAGACGTCGAGCCCACGGACCTCCGGCGTGGCCGTGATGCCCTTCCCGGGGTCGAACGTCTGTCGGATGGCGCCAGACGCTGGGTCGAGGAAAAGCAGCGCCCTTCCTGTCGGGACCATCAACCACCCGGCAGCGAGCGCTGGTTGCAACCCAGCACGCTGACCGAGCGACGTCGACCACAGCAGCTTACCGGTGGACGTTTGCACCGCGATCACTTTGGCGTCGCCACTGGCAAAGACGACCCCGGCCCGCCCGACCAGCCCCACCATGCCGCTGACGGCTGTGTGCCAGAGCGTTTCCCCGCTTCCGGGGTCGAGGGAGAACAAACCGTCCTTGTACGCGGCGACGATGAGGTTGCCCTTGCCGTCGAAGACGGGGGGCGCGTCGATGTCGATGAATTGGGTTCCGGTCGAGAGGACACGGTCCCAGAGTGCTGCACCACTTTCGAGCTTCAGCGCAGCAAGGTGCCCATCGGCGAACCCGACGTAGGCCGTGCCGTCGCGCACTACGGGCCGGCTCGCGCCGCGGACCGTGAAGCCTGTAGGCGTGTCCCGGCGGTATTGCCAGAGCCATTTCCCGGTGGCCGCCTCGACTGCGAAGAGGGTGTCGTTCTGGGAGGCGACCAAGACCTTTCCCTCGGCAACCACTGGGACGGTCACCAGGTCTTCACCGGCCTCGTATTTCCAGAAGAGCTCGCCCGTATCAGCCCTGAAGCAATACAAAAACCCGTCCCCACCGGGGGCAAAGACGAAACCGTCCACCACTTCGGGTCCTGCGCTGAATGGCTGCCCAGATACGAAGCGCCAGACGATTCGCCCCTTGTTGTCGATGCTGCGGAGGATTCCGTCCCGGGTTCCCGTCACGACTCGGTCATTGATGGTATCAACGCCCGGGCGCGCCGGCTCCCGCGGTCCGTACTCGAGCGCCGGTGCATCGACCAGCTTTTGCCACCAGCTGATGCTGTAGACGGCGAGCACGTCGGTGTCGGTTCGCTCGAAGGGATCGCCGGTGTACCCGCGGCGGGCCCCAGCACAGCCAGCCGAGGCGACTGCGACGGACACCACGACCGCCCGCAGGAGCTTCATCCAGCGTCTGGCCGGGCAGCGGCCGCCGGAAGAGGACGCACGCCCTCAGTCGCCAGTAGGCCAAGGCGATCCTGAGCCAGCGCTGCGACGGGCGTGCCGGATTTGGCGGCAACCAACTCCTGAAAAGCCTGGGCCGCTTCCGCCTTCTTCCCCTGAAGAACAAGGATGCGCGCCCGATGGTAGAGGCCCATGCCAGCGAGAAAGCCACCAGCATCCTCTCGACTCATTCGCTCGAAGGCATCCAGCGCCCGATCCAGCTGCCCCTTGGCTTCCCATGCATAGCCTTCACCCTCCAGCGCCGAGACGCGGAGCACCTGGCTGGAAGGGGTGTGGGCGAGGAACTCCCCGAAGTGAGTAATGGCCAAATCGGGCTGCGCGAGGCGGACCTCGGCCGCCCCTAGCGGGAGCGCGGCAACTGCCGCCGGTAGAGTTCCCGAAAACTCGGTGCGAAACGGCGTCACGGCAGCAACGAGCGCCTGGTCCTTCTCCAGCTGATTGGCGAATGGCTTTTCGTCATCGCCAGCAATGGGCTCGCCGACCGGACGGTCAAGCGTCTTGAGGGCTGCGCCGAGACCGCGCGCTGCGCGCTGCTCCCGCCGGCTGGCAAGCGAGGAGGCGACCGCTGCCGCCAGGGCCGCAATGACGACGAGGATTGCCGCGATGAGGGCCAGCATGCGGCGCTGCTCGAGCCACCGACGCGCCACGCCACCCACCCGCTGAAAGGCGTCGGGCGCGCGCAGTTCCTTCTGAGTGAGTCGGTTCGTGGCCAACCGGGGTTCTCCTGACCAAAGGGGCGCGGGACTGTAGAGACCGGCAGCTCAGAGTGTCAACGGATGCGGGGCGACGGCCCCCACTTATCGCGCGCTCGTCAAATCCCCCTCGCAGACGCTTTCGCCCGTCGGTCAACGACGGCTTCGAGACTTCTTGCGTGCGGTTGGGCTGGGATGACCGGGCCGTTCACGGAATACGAGGTGGAGCGGCACGCGCAGTGCCAGGGCCTCCCTCAGTTGGTTGGTGAGGTACCGGCGGTACGCCTGCGTCACCGACCGGGGCCGGTTGCAGGTGAGGGCAAAGGTCGGCGGCGCGGTGGCCACCTGAGTGACGTAGTAGAAGCGCAATGGCCGCCCGTGGTCCGACGGGGCCGGGTGAGCGTCCACGACCTTCTGGAGTAGACGGTTCAACATCGGTGTCGCTACGCGATGGTGGAACTGGTCGAAAAGCTGCACGGCGACTTCCAGGACCTTGGTTACCTGGCGGCCGTGGAGAGCCGACCCGAAGAGGATGGGAGCGTGGGCTACGAAGCGAAGCTGCCATTTTAGCGTTTCGCGAAATTCGTCCTGCTTGCGTACGTCGCGGTCGACGAGGTCCCACTTGTTCACCAGCACAACCAGGGCCCTTCCCTTCTCCGCCACCATCCCGGCCAGGCGTGAGTCCTGTTCCACTCCGGGCTCGGTCGCGTCCAGCACGAGCACCGCCACGTCGCTCCGGTCCACGCTCCGCAGTGCTCCGAGGATGCTGACCCGTTCGACCCGTTCGGCCATTGCGCGCTTCTTCCGGATGCCCGCGGTATCCGTAAGAACGATGAGCCGGCCGTCGAGGAGCAGCTCCGTGTCAATCGGATCGCGTGTCGTCCCCGGGACCGGGCCGGCGAGCACACGCTCCTGGCCAAGGAGCGAATTGACGAGCGTGCTCTTACCGACGTTGGGCCGGCCAATGATTGCCACGCGAATTGGTTCATCGGTTTCGTCGGATGCGGGTTCAGTCACCTCGGTTTCGGGTGGAAGGTGCGCCAGCACGCCATCGAGGAGCGCATCGATTCCTAGCGCGTGCTCGGCGGACACGGGGAAAACGTCGGGAAACCCGAGTTGATAAAATTCCGCCGCCCCTAGCTCGGCAGCTGGCGGGTGGTCGAGCTTGTTCACCACCACCAAGACCGGCTTTCCGCTCCTACGCAGGAGTGCCGCCAGCTCGGCGTCGGCTGCGACTGGCCCGGTGCGACCGTCGACCAGCAGCAGCACTACGTCGCAGGTCTCTACGGCAATTTCAGCCTGAGCCCTAACGCCTTCCAGGATGTCGTCTGAACCGCCTGGCACGAAACCGCCCGTGTCGACAACCGTCAAGTCGCGGCCCTCCCACGACATGTCCGCGTAGTGGCGATCCCGAGTGACTCCGGGCATGTCCTCTACCAGCGCCAGCCGCTTACCAACCAACCGGTTGAAAAGCGTGCTCTTGCCCACGTTGGGATGCCCGACCAAGGCAAGGAGCGGCTTCACCGCAAGCCCACTCGGCGCAAACCGCGCTCCGTGTCCCGCCAGCGAGGTTCCACCTTGACCCGGAGCGAGAGGTAGACATGTGTGCCCAGCATCCGCTCCAAGCCCGCTCGTGCATCGGTACCGATTACCTTGAGCATGCTCGCGCGCTTGCCGATGACGATGGCTTTCTGGCTCTCTCGCTCGACGAAGACGGTCGCCGCGATGCGCACGAGGCCCTGCAGGCGGCCCTGAGCCCCGGGGCGAGGGGCCCGGTCCGATTCATCGAAGACCTCCACCGAGACGGCGCACGCGTGGGGCACTTCTTCGCGGCAATGATGCAGGACTTGCTCACGAATGAGCTCCTCGGTCAGGGAACGCTCGGACTGGTCGGTGAACGTGTCTGCCGGAAAGAGGGGGGCCCCCTCCGGAAGCCGCTGCAGGAGAACCTGGAGCAACTCTTCAACGCCTTCGCCGGTGCGTGCGGAGATGAAGAAGGTCTCATCGAACCCGAGCGCGGCGCGGTAGAGCTCGGCAAGCGGGAGGAGCGGCGCCTTGGCCACCGTATCCACCTTGTTCAAGACCAGGAACTTGGGTTTGCGCAGCCCTGAGAGGCGTTCGACAATGGCCCTGTTGTCAGGCGTTAGCTCGGGCGTTTCGCCGTCTTTCCCCAGAGTGGGCTCGACGATGAGGACCACGAGGTCAACGTCGTCGAGGGCTCCGAGCGCCAGGGCCACCATCGCCTTCCCCAGACTGCCCTTCGGTTGGTGGAGTCCCGGTGTGTCTACCAGCGCCACCTGCCCTTCCGCGCGGTTCACCACGCCGAGAATGCGCGTCCGCGTCGTCTGAGGCTTGGGCGAGACGATGGCCACCTTTTCCCCGACAAGGCGGTTGAGGAGCGTGCTCTTACCGACGTTGGGGCGACCAACGAGAGCAACGACGCCAGAATGGAAGGAGGACATGCCGAGGTGGTCTGGAGCGCCTGTGAGTCGGGCCGCCCGGGTTGCTGGCTACGTGGGGAGGCGACGTCAGGGGGTTTCGGAGATGGTCACCGTCCGCACCTTGACGTCAGTCCGGGGGCGGTCCCCAGGTCCCTTGGCAATGTCGTTGGCCACCCGCTTGACGACATCCATCCCGTTGACGACTTCGCCAAAGATGGTGTGTTTGTCGTCGAGCCACGGCGTGGCCACCACCGTGATGAAAAACTGGCTCCCATTGGTGTTGGGTCCAGCATTGGCCATCGCCAGAAGGCCTGGGCGGTCGAAGCGGCGCTTGCTCTGGAACTCGTCCTCGAACTGGTAGCCGGGGCCGCCCGTACCCCGGCCAAGCGGGTCGCCCCCTTGCACCATGAAGTCACCGATGCACCGATGAAAGATGGTGCCGTCGTAGAGGGGCGTCCCCTTCTTCGCCTCGCGCGTACCGGGATGCGTCCACGGCTTCTCCCCGGTCGCCAAGCCGACGAAATTCTCGACAGTCTTTGGTGCGTCCTTGGGGAAGAGCTTCACCACAACCTTGCCTTCGCTGGTGTCGAAATGGGCGTAGAGGTCCTTGCCCGCCCGCACCGCATCCGTCATTCCCATGGTGTCGTGTCCTCGTCTAAGCAGGTGCTACTTCCCGCCCTTGGGCGGCTTGTCCGAAAGCTCAACCGACTTCAGCACCACGGCGGTATTCGGTCGGTCCCGAGCATCGGCCCCGGTTGGCACCTTGGAGATTTTGTCGACTACGTCGTATCCGCTCACCACTTCTCCGAAGATGGTGTGCTTGCCGTCCAGGTAGTTTGGCGTCGAAACGGTGATGAACCATTGCATCCCGTTGGTGCCAGCGCCGCGATTGGCCATCGCCAGCAGGCCGAGCTTGTCGAACCGTCTCCCGTTCGAGGTCTCGTCGGCGAACACAAAGCCAGGCTCACCGGTGCCAGTCCCGGTCGGGTCACCGCCCTGAATCATGAACCCGGGAATGACTCTGTGGAAGATGGTCTTGTCGTACGCGTGCGCCGTGGTCAGTTTCTGGTTCCGCGGGTCGCGCCACTCTTTCTCGCCGCTGGCCAGTCCGACGAAGTTGGCTACCGTCTTGGGTGCGTCCTTGGAGAACAGGTGCACGACGATGTTGCCTTCGCTGGTTTTCATCGTGGCCCAGAGGTCCTGGCCTGCAAGGGCCTTGTCGCTCCAGGTGCCCTTGGAGGTGGCGTCCGCCGCCAACGCCGCCGAAGCCAACGGCAGGGCCATGACCAGGGTCAGACTGCAGAGAAGTCGATTCATGCTTCGGTCTTTTGCCTCAGGCGGCCTCAGAAAGCTCGGCCTTTCGCACCTTCCGGGGAGGCCTCCCCCCCCCGGAAACCCTTACTCCGCCTTTACCTTCACCATTTCCAGGGTCTTTCGCGCGGCCGCCTGCTCGGCCTCCTTCTTGCTCCGGCCAGTCGCCCGTCCAAAGGGCTCACCGCCAACGCTGACCTCCACCTCGAACGTCTTGGAGTGGTCCGGACCTTCCTCGGCCACCACTCGATACCGCGGCGCCGCCCTTGCTTGGCTCTGCATCAATTCCTGAAGCCGGGTCTTATAGTCGTCTCCGCTGCGGCCCTCGGCCACACCGTCGAGTACTTCTGCAAAATGGCGGTCCACGACCGCCATGGCGCCGGTCACCCCTTCTGTCAGGTACACGGCTGCAATGACGGCCTCGAGTGCATCGGCCAGAACCGAGCTCTTGTCACGGCCGCCGGTTAGCTCCTCGCCCCGCCCCATGCGCAGGAGCTCTCCGACGCGAAGCTCGCGAGCGACCCGCGCCAGTGCATCCTCGTTGACGATGAGCGCCCGAAGCTTCGACAGCTCGCCCTCATCTGCGACTGGAAACCTCTCCATGAGGCGGTGGCTGATGAGGAGATCGACCACCGCGTCCCCCAGGAACTCCAACCGTTCATTGTCGATGGTCGGCTCCCCGCGGTGCTCATTGCAGTAACTCTTGTGCGTCAGGGCCGCGAGCCCGAGGCCGGAATCCAACCGTTCAACGCCCAAGCGCTCCTGGAGGACAACTACCCGGTCGCGGATGGGAGCTTCCATGCTGGGTCACGCCTCCGCGAGCTGCTGCGCTAGCTCCTCGGCCAGCGCATAAGGATCCGCGCGGTGTTCGACGATCGCCGCAGCCACCTCTTCCAGCCGGCCGCGTTCGCGCTCCAGCCGGCCCAGCGCTTCACGCAGGAGGCGCTCGCGGAGGAGGGCTACGAATTGCATCCTGGCACGGGCCCGTTCCCGCACCACGCGCTGGCCAGTCTCATCCAGGAAGCTGCGGTGCTGTTCGATCGCAACGAGCAATTCCTTCACGCCCTGGTCCCGGGAGGCCACTGCCTTGAGAATGGGCGGCTCCCACTCCCGAGGGCCGGTCGGTGGCAAGGCTTGGGTCGGGTTTTCCCCGGCCCTCGAGACTCGAAGCCGACGGTGGCGTGCATCGTGCTCCCGCGGCGGGGTCCGTACCGCATGCCTGAGTTCGAGCATCTGGCGGAGTTCGCGCACCGTACGGTCCGCCCCATCGAGGTCCGCTTTGTTGACGAGGAAGACGTCCGCCACCTCGAGGATGCCAGCCTTGATGGCCTGGATGTCATCGCCCATTCCCGGCACGGCCATCACCACCGTGGTGTGTGCCATCTGAGCGACGTCTATCTCGTCCTGTCCCACTCCCACGGTCTCGACCACCACCACGTCACGCCCCATTGCGTCGAGGATGTGGATGCAGTCTCCGGTCGCGCGGGACAGTCCGCCCAATGCTCCTCGAGTAGCCAGCGAACGGATGAAAACACCGGCGTCTGTGGCGTGGTCCTGCATCCGGATGCGGTCGCCAAGAATCGCGCCTCCGGTAAAGGGACTGGTCGGGTCGACACAAAGAACCCCCACCGTCTTCCCTTGCGCACGAAGGGCCGCAACCAGGCGGTCGGTAAGAGTGGACTTCCCGGCCCCTGGACTGCCGGTCACGCCAATCACGTAAGCGTGTCCGGTGTGCGGGAACAGTGTCTGGAGCTCGGACATCGCAGAGGGCTCACCATCGTCCACATGCCGCATCAGCCGCGAAGCGGCGCGCACGTCCCCGGCAAGAATACGAGCAGCGAGCGAGGTCACCGGTCCTCCCACGAGCCGAGCAGCTCCACCTCGGAAGCGGGGATGCCAAGAGCTGCCGCCACGACCTCCGGCACGCCGGGGAATTCATCGAGTTGGAATTGCTCCGCCCACACCTTGCCCGCCGGGCCGGCGAGAAGCGCTCGAAAGGTCCGATCACCAACGCGTGTGGCAGCGAAACGGTATGGAGTTCCTCGGGCGCGAAGTGTCACGACGACGTCGATGGCGGCAGCGGCCGGCACCCAGGCCCTGTTCCCGAAGTGCTCCAGGAGCTCTCGGTAGTCGATGGGACGGCCAACAGCGGGGTCAGCCACAGGGAACGCCGCCCGTTCCTCCGGGCTGAAGAGAGCTCGGAGGTGAGCGAGAAGACCGGCACGGTTCGGGAATTCGGAGAGATCGAATGGTTCACCGACGTCGGCGACAGGAGGCTCATCGGCGCGGACCGCCCCCGAGACACGCAGCTGCCCGCGCTTGTCCCCGGCGAGCAAGAACCGAAACGGCGGGTCCTCGATGCGGGCCACGAGTTCCAGCGTTTCAGGATCGATCTGCGGTGAGAACCCAAGCGCTCGAAGCTCGGCGCTTCGTCGCTGCAAGTTCACAAGATGTGTATGGAAGGCCCCGGCGAGCTGTTCTTCCAGCTCCGAGCGGCTGCGCACTCCATCCAGTGAGAGTGGAGGCAGCCCGACGAGTTCGGGCGGCTCCAAGGGAATGAGCCGGTCCTCGGTCAGTGCAAAAACCGCAGAGGGGATGGGCCTTTGCGCAAGCGGGTTGAGCAGCGGGGTTCCGAGCTGAAGGACCGCCTCCAGGCCAGCGCCCGCGTCAGTGACGCCGAGACCCAACTCTGTCAATCGTTCCGCGTCCGCCATCACACCTTGAGCAGCTCGCGGGCAATGATCGTCCGTTGGATCTCGCTCGTGCCCTCGCCGATTTCGCAGAGCTTGGCGTCGCGAAGGTAGCGCTCCACAGGAAACTCACGTGTGTAGCCGTAGCCGCCGTGGATTTGCACTGCCCGGTTGCAGGCACGGGTGGCAGCCTCGCTGGCAAACAGCTTGGCCACCGACGCCTCGCGAGTGTACGGGCGCCCGCTGTCGGCGATCATCGCTGCGCGGTGTACCAGCAAACGTGCTGCTTCGAGCTCGGTCTGCATATCAGCGAGCATCCAGCGGATTCCCTCGAATGTGGAGATTGCCTGCCCGAACGCCTGTCGGTCGCGTGCGTACATCACCGACTCCTCCAGCGCTCCTCGGTGCAGTCCCACCGCCAAGGCGCCGATGGTGATCCGCCCCTTGTCGAGAATCTGAAGTGTGTTGACGAAGCCCAGACCCGGCTCACCCACCAGCTGGCTAGCGGGAATGACGACATTCTCAAAAATGAGCTCGGCCGTGTCCGACGACCGCATGCCGAGCTTGCCGTGAATCGGTCGTTGGCTGAACCCTGGAGTCCCCTTCTCCACCAGGAAAGCGCTGATGCCCTTCTGGCGCTTTTCGGGCGACGTGAGCGCGAGCACGACGAAGACCTGCGCCACCGACCCCTGGGTGATGAACATCTTGGAGCCATTGAGCACCCAACTGTCGCCCCGTCTCACGGCCGTCGTCTTCATCGCCGCTGCGTCGGACCCACTGCCGGGCTCTGTCAGCGCCCATGCCCCCAGGAATTCGCCCGTGGCGAGACGCGGAAGGTAGTGCCGTTTCTGCTCGAGATTGCCGAAGACACGCAAGTGACCGGTCCCCAGCCCGTTATGACTCGCGATCGTGAGCGCGAGGGAGCCATCGTAGCGCGCGATTTCTTCCACGGCCACGGCGACCGCGAGTGTGTCGAGTCCGGCTCCGCCGTACTCCTCGGGAATTTGCATTCCCAGGACGCCCAGCTCGCCAAGGGCCCGGACCGTGTCCATCGGCAGCTGCTCAGCGCGGTCCCAGGAGCGAGCATGGGGCTTGACCTGCGCTTCACAGAAAGCGCGCAACGAAGCCTGCAGTGCGCGATGGCTCTCTGGCAGCTCCTGGGTCATCCTCGTTCCAGAGCGTCCTTACACCGGCGAGGCGGGCCGGGGAAGACGTGCCGCGCGCAGTCCTAAACTGGCCAAACGCCGTGCTTGCGGGCTTCCCGGGGGCGGAAACTCCGGGCGTAATAGCCGAGGCGACGTGCCAGCTGGCTCCGGAGCTCGTCGCCGGGGACGATTTCGTCGACCACCAACTCGGAGGCGAGCTTGGAGAGGTCGACATCCAGCCGGTACTCGGTGCGGAGTTGCTCAACGAAGGCGGGTCGCTCGGATTCGGGCTTCTCGAGAATCTTGTTGAAGTACACGGCATTCACTGCGGCCTCGGGACCCATCACGGCGATCATCGCCTGCGGTAGGGCCAGCGTGCAGTCGGGGCCAAACCCCGGTCCGGACATGGCGTAGAGCCCTGCTCCATAGGCCTTGCGCACGACCACCGAAATGCGCGGAACGGTAGCCTCGGAAACTGCGGAAATCATCTTCGCGCCGGCACGGATGATGCCCGCCCGTTCTACCTTCGTTCCAATCATGAAACCTGGAACGTCCGCGAGGAAGACGAGGGGAATGTTGAAGGCGTCGCAGAGCCAGATGAAGCGCGCTGCCTTGTCAGCGGAGTCCACAAAGAGGACTCCCCCCTTGTACTTGGGTTGATTCGCAACGATGCCCACCGGGCGACCGGCAATCCGCGCGAACCCCGTGATGAGCTCCTGAGCAAAGAGCTTCTTCACTTCGAAGAACGAGCCGGCGTCGATCAACTCGCGTATGAGCGCGAACATATCGAAGGGCTTGTTCTGGTCAGCAGGGATGATTTGCTCGACCGACTGGCCGCTTCGGTCTGGCTCCTTGGGTTCGACCATCGGCGCCTCTTCGGTAAAGTTGCCCGGCAGGAAGGCGAGGTACGCCCGAGCGGCGGCGATGGCCTCGTCTTCTGTCTTCACGAGCATGTCGCCGCAGCCGGAGACGGAACAGTGCATTTTCGCTCCGCCCATCTCCTCCAAGGTTACCTTCTCGCCAATCACCATCTCCGCCATCCGCGGACTGCCCAGGTACATCGAGGCGTTGCCTTCCACCATGATGACCAGGTCGCAGAATGCCGGAATGTAGGCCCCGCCCGCGGCCGAGGGCCCGAACAGCAAGCAGACCTGCGGTACTTCGCCCGAAAGCAGCACCTCGTTCCGGAAGATGCGGCCCGCTCCACGCCGTCCCGGAAACATCTCCACCTGGTCAGTGATGCGCGCTCCTGCTGAATCCACGAGATACAGGAGTGGGCAACGGACCCGGGTCACCGTCTCCTGGATGCGGAGAATCTTCTCGACGGTTCGCGCACCCCAGCTTCCTGCCTTCACCGTCGAATCATTGGCCATCACCGCAACCGGACGACGGGCGATGGTTCCCAGTCCGGTGATGACGCCATCGGCCGGCAGCTCGCCGTCCACCCCATTGGCGAAGGTGCCATCCTCCACGAAGGATTCGGGGTCGAGGAGTCGCGCCAAGCGTTCACGGGCGAAGAGTTTTCCCGTCTCCGCGTTCTTGGCGTGGTACTTCGCCGCCCCACCCTGCCGGATGCGGTCGCGGCGCTGGCGCGCGCTGTCGTCGGAACCCATGGTGGGCCGGGGGCTCTACCAGAAAAGGACCCGGTGGGCGCACCGGGCTCCTTGCTGCGCCGCGTCGTCTCCTTTGGTTAGGCGGCTTGGTGCTCGAGAGCCGCCCAGGCATGGCGGACCGCTGCCCGAACGACCCGTGGCTCGAAGGGCTTGCCAATGACCCCGCGCACGCCTGGGAAGTCTGGAGGCTCGATGTCGTCTGCACCGAACAAGGCGGAGACAACGATGACTGGAAACCGTGCAGCACCAAACCGTGCCTGGAGCCTTGAAATGAAGGTGATGCCGTTCACGCGCGGCATGAGGAGATCGACCAGGACCACGCAGGGATCGGGTGCACTGGCCAGGGCATCGAGGCCTGAATCCCCGTCGTCTGCAACCTCGACTCGGTAACCATCCACCTCGAGGATGCGTTGCAAGAAGGCGCGGTAGCCCGGCTGGTCGTCAATCACCAGGACGCGTCGTCTCAGGTCAAGCACACCCGAAGTGTAGCCGAGTGGAGAGGACTGGAAAGCGTGCCCTCTCTCCAGGCCCCGCCGCCCGGCTCTATGAGCCAGCTGATCCTCCTCTTCGGTCGGTCGATGTGGGTCCAACTGCGCGCAGGTACGCGACGGTGCGGCGAGGCTCCCAGGGGCAGCCCTTGGACAGGGCGCGAGGTTCCTTCTCCCCCGAAGCGACGCCCGTTCAGCCCTGGATGAGCTCGATGCTGGTGCCGAAGGGGTCCTCGACGTAGCAGCGCCGGACGCCTGGCAAGTCGGCATCAGGCTTGAGGGTGACGCCGGGACGCGAACAACCAAGAGTACGGCTCGCACGCACTTCCAACGTTGCGGTCCGCGGAGCACGCCTTGTGAGAGGCTCAAGCCGGCCTAACGGCCCCGAAACTGTGGCGCGCGTTTCTCGCCGAAGGCAGCCAACCCCTCGAGGCGATCCTCTGAAGCGAGCACCGTTTCGTAATGACGGTGTTCGAGCGCCAGCGCGTCGTCGAGGCGGAGGCCGAGCCCCTCGTCGACGGCATGCTTCGCAGCCGCCACAGCGAGCGGTGCATTAGCCGCAACCTGGTCCGCCAGCCCCAAAGCGACCTCCAGCAGTCGGCCCTCCGGTGCAAGCCTCTGCACCAATCCGATGGCCAACGCCTCGGCAGCGTTGATTCGACGTCCAGTGAGAATGAGATCCTTGGCGCGTGCCGGACCCACCAGGCGCGGCAAGCGCTGGGTGCCGCCCCCGCCCGGGATGATGCCGAGTTGGACCTCGGTCAATCCGAGCTCAGCCGTCGGTGCTGCAACGCGGAAGTCACAGGCGAGCGCGAGTTCTGTGCCACCGCCCAACGCCGCGCCGTTGAGGGCGCCAATGAAGATGCAGTCGCTGCGTTCCATTGCGCGCAAAGTCCGCCCGAGCTGGGCGAGAAATGTCCTCACATCCGCTTCCGCCATTCCGGCCCGCTCCTTGAGGTCCGCGCCAGCACAGAAGGCTCGATCGCCGGCACCGGTGAGGACGACCGCCCGCGTCGCATGGTCCTGGCTCACCCGAGCCACCCGCTCTTCAAACTCCGTCAGCGTGGCTCGGCTGATGGCGTTTCGCCGCTTCTCACCGTTGATGGTCCATACCTCGGTGCTGCCGCGACGCTCGTCCAGGAACTCGGCCATGGCCCTCCCTTACTCCGGGGCGGGCAAGCCCTGGTAGGCTCCCTCGCAGAACACTTCGCGAGTCCCGCCAGCCCCGTGGCCGCGGCGCTCTCCGCGGGCCCCGGGCTCGCTCGACACGCTGCTCTGGCTCAGCTCGCCTTTGGTGGACCGGGGTGTTGATGCCACTCTGCTGGAGTCGGTCGCCGCCGGCTTGGCCTGGCTTGCTTGTCCGGCAATGCTCGCCTCGGTGGCGAGGGCCTTAGCGCGCCTGGCGGTTCCGCAACGCCTGACGATCCCGCTCGCCGAGCGCAGCCTGGAGATATTTCCCGGAAAGCTTCCGGCCGATGAGTTCCTGGGCGACTACCCCAGCCTCAACCAGAAGCGGCAGGTCAATACCCGTTTGCACACCCATCCCATGCAGGAGATTCACCAGGTCCTCAGTGGCCAGATTGCCTGCAGCCCCAGGCGCATAGGGACAGCCGCCCAGCCCTCCGATGCTCGCGTCGAAGGTCGTCACACCATGCACCATTCCCACAAGCGCATTGGCCAGGGCCGTCCCCCGGGTGTCATGCAGATGCAGCGCGAGCTTCGAGGCGGGGATGTGCCGCAGCACCGCCTCGAGAATGGTCTCGGTCTGTGTGGGTATCCCCACACCGACGGTGTCCCCAAGGCTGAGCTGGTAAACGCCGAAATCGATCAGCCGGCGAGCCAGCTCGACCACCGTGTCGACCGAGGTTGCACCCTCGTAGGGACACCCCCAGACCACGGAGAGGTAGGCGCGCACGCGCATTCCGGCGGCCAGGGCGCCCTTGGACACTGCGCCGGCGACGTGAAGCGCCTCGGCAATGGATTTGTTGATGTTCTTGCGGGAATGGGTCTCGGTCGCTGACGCAAATACCGCCGCTTCGGTGAGCCTTGCTGCCTTGGCACGCTCGAGGCCCTTGAGATTGGGAACCAGCGCAGAAAACGTGACCCCGGGTGGCCGCTCGACGCGTGCAAAAAGTTCGTCAGCGTCCGCGAGCTGGGGAATCCATTTCGGACTGACAAACGAAGTGAGCTCGATTCGGCGCTCCCCAGCTGCAACGAGCGCGCTCACCAATCGAAGCTTGTCCTTGAGTGGGACGGGCCGAAGCTCGTTCTGGAGCCCATCGCGCGGTCCCACCTCGTAGACGTCGATGCGGGAAGGCAACCGAGAGGCTAGGTTCAGAGGCGTCCCTGGATGTGTCCCCGGATCCACTGGACAATGTCCTGCGTCGAGCTTCCTGGCGTAAAGATCTCCGCCACCCCAAGCTTCTTCAGCCGCGGGATGTCGTCGTCGGGGATGATGCCGCCGCCGAAGACCCCGATATCGCCAGCGCCCTTCTCTTTCAACAGATCGATAACGGCCGGGAAGAGCGTCATGTGCGCGCCGGACATGATCGACAACCCGACGGCATCCACGTCCTCCTGGACCGCCGCGCTGGCAATCATCTCAGGCGTCTGGTGCAGACCGGTGTAGATGACCTCCATCCCCGCGTCCCGAAGGGCGCGGGCGATGATTTTCGCGCCCCGGTCGTGCCCATCGAGTCCGGGCTTGGCGACGAGGATTCTCAACGTGCGGTCGGCCATGGCCTCGCTCGCTAGAACGCGCCTCCCTCGCGGTACTGCCCCCACACTTTGCGAAACACGTCGCTTACTTCGCCAAGCGTGGCATAGGCCCTCACCGCCTCGAGCACCGGAGGCATGAGATTGTCAGTGCCACGGGCAGCGGCCTCCACTTTGGCCAGTGCCTTCTCGACTGCCTGCGGGTCGCGTTCGGCCTTGACTTTCCGGAGGCGCGCAATCTGGCTCGCGGCCACCTGGTCATCGATTCTGAGGATCTCGACCGCTGTGTGCTGATCCGATTGGAAGGCATTGACGCCGACCACCAGCCGCTTTTCCTCCTCCACCTCCCGCTGAAAGCGATAGGCACTCTCGCCAATCTCCTTCTGTGGGTAGCCCTCCTCGACCGCGCGGATAATGCCGCCCATCTCGTCGATGCGGCGGATGTATTCCAGCGCTTGCCGCTCCATCTCGTCGGTAAGGTATTCGATGTAGTAGCTGCCTCCGAGCGGGTCCACCACCCGGTCGACGCCGGACTCGTGCGCGATAATCTGCTGTGTCCGCAGGGCCAACGTCACCGCGTCCTCAGTGGGAAGTGCGTAGGTTTCGTCGAGCGAGTTGGTGTGGAGTGACTGGGTGCCGCCGAGGACGGCCGCAAGCGCTTGGAGTGCCGTTCGAACAACGTTGTTGTAAGGCTGCTGCGCCGTGAGGCTCACGCCGGCGGTCTGCGCGTGGGTGCGCAGCTGCAGGCTGCGCGGGTCGCGAGCACCGAAACGGTCACGCATCACCCGCGCCCAAATGCGGCGCGCAGCACGGAATTTGGCGATCTCCTCGAAAAAATCGTTGTGGACGTCCCAGAAGAAGGACAGCCGAGGAGCAAAGTCGTCCACTGCCAAGCCACGCTTCACGCACTCCTCGACGTAGCCGATGCCGTCGGCGAGGGTGAAAGCCAGCTCTTGCACCGCGGTCGCCCCGGCCTCACGAATGTGGTAACCGCTGATGGATACCGCGTGCCATCGGGGCATGTTCTGGCTGCAGTACTGAATCATGTCCACGACGATGCGCACCGCTGGTCGGGGTGGAACAATCCACTCCTTCTGAGCGATGTATTCCTTGAGCATGTCGTTCTGGATGGTGCCGCCCAGCTTCGCCATTGGAATGCCCTGCTTCTCGGCAACGGCGATGTACATGCAGAGCGCGGCGATGGCTGAGGCGTTGATGGTCATCGACGTGGTGACCTGGTCCAGAGGGATACCGTCGAAGAGGACCTCGAAATCACGCAACGAGGAGACGGCGACACCTTCCTTCCCCACCTCGCCGCGGGACATGGGGTGGTCAGCGTCGTAGCCCATCAGTGCCGGCATATCGAAGGCTGTGGAGAGGCCGGTGGTGCCATGTGCCATGAGGTACTTGAAGCGCTGGTTGGTGTCCTCCGGCGAGCCGAAGCCAGCGAACATGCGCATCGTCCAAAGCCGGCCCCGGTACATGGTCGGCTGCACGCCGCGCGTGTAGGGGAACTCTCCTGGTAGCCCGAGAGACTCCTGAAGTTCCCCACGGCGCTGTGCGGCAGTGAGGACAGACGGAATGGGAATGCCGGAGTCGGTAAAGAAAGAGGGCTGGCGGAGCGGGGTTTTCGCTGTCACGGGGCCGAGCGTTTCGGCGTCCCAGCGGGCAGTCTCGCGCGCCACAACGCGCATTCCAGCTGGGTCATGGAGTCGTGTCCCTCTGGCCCGGGAGACCGCCAAGCGTCTGGATGGGGTCTTCGACTTCGGGGCGGCCCTGGCCGTTCGACCGGAGATGTTGCGCGGGGCGTCCTTGGCAGCGCGACGAGGAGGGCGACGACGCTGGGAGGGCATGTTCGAGTCCCTGTAGCACCGGGATCCTACCCTTTCAACAAGCCGGACCCTGAGACAAAGCACCTGTATTCCCAGGCGCTTCTGCCCGTGAAGGGTGCCGAAGAGCCGCGTGCCCCCTCGTAGAGGAAACAGCCAAACCCGGCTGAAGCACACGGACCGCGGCCGTGAAATGCGCCACTACTGGCGCAGTAGTCAAACTGCGAGCCATAACTTGCCCACTCCTAAAATGCGCCATAAACATGTGATTTTATTTATGTTTTAGCGATGGTGCTTGCCTTGACTTCCACCGCTACGTGTCCTTAGAAGCCCTCGCGACTCGCGGCGTGGTTCTCCCGAGCCTAGGCCCCTTGAGGAGGGGGCAACCCTCATGAGCGATGTCTTCGACAAGTGCGGAGCGTGGAAAGACTACCGCATCGCCAAGGCGGCCGGTCTCTACCCGTACTACCGCCCCATCGAGGCGTCACATGCCAGCACCGAGGTTGACGTCGAGGGGCGTCGCGTCGTCATGGCGGGGTCAAACAACTACCTGGGACTGGCGGGCGACCCGCGGGTCAAGGAAGCCGCGCAGAATGCCATCAAGCGATTCGGCAGCACCTGCTCTGGCAGCCGCCTCCTCAACGGAACCACCGTCCTTCACGAGGAGCTGGAGAACCGTTTCGCAAAGTTCCTCGACCGCGAGGCCGCAGTGGTGGTGTCCACCGGGTTTCAGACAAACCTCGCCGCGCTGTCTGCCTTGCTCGGCCGCCACGACATCGTCTTCTCCGACCGTGGAAACCACGCCAGTCTGGTGGACGGCATCCGTCTCTCCTTCGGGGAGGAGCGAAAGTTTCGCCACAACGACATGGACCACCTCGAGAAACTGCTCGAGGCGGCGGACCCAGATGCGGGGAAGCTCATCGTCACCGATGGCGTTTTCTCCATGGAAGGCGACCTCGCGAACGTTCCCAAGATTGTCGAGCTTGCCCAGCGCTACCGTGCGCGGGTGATGGTTGACGATGCCCACTCGATGGGTGTCCTCGGTGAGCGGGGACGCGGTGTGGCTGAGTACTTTGGCCTCGAAGCGAACACGGACCTCGTGATGGGCACGTTCAGCAAGAGCTTCGCCTCTCTCGGAGGAGTGCTCGCTGGGCCGTTCGACGTCATCAACTACATCAAGCACAAGGCCCGTCCCGTCATCTTTAGCGCGTCGATGACGCCCGCGGCGGTGGCCGCCGCCCTCAAGGCCCTGGAGATTGTGGAGGCCGAACCGCAGCGCAGGGCGCGGCTCATGGACATCGCCGAGAAGATGCACAACGGGCTCCGGGCCATGGGCTATGACACTGGCGTTTCGGTCACGCCGGTTGTTCCGGTGCTCATCGGCGACTCTGTGAAATGCTTCCGCTTCTGGAAGGCGCTCTTCGAGGCGGGCGTGTTCGCCAATCCGGTCATCCCGCCGGCGGTGGAACCGGGCCACTCTCTCATCCGCACGAGCTACATGGCGACTCACACCGACGCGCAACTGGACCGCGTGCTGGATGCGTTCGAGAAAGTGGGCCGCAAGATGGGCGTCATTCCCGAGACACGGCCCACCACCTTCGTCCACGTCAAAGTCGCACGGCCAGGCACGTTCGTCATGTCCAACCAGGCCACGCAGCGCTGGGCGGCCGCGTCGGCTGGATTGCTCGCCGACCGCGGTTTCTCGCTGGAGTCCATCGCCCGCCTCTCCTCACGCGAGGTGGCCAGGAAGCTGTCGGATGCGGTGGAAACACTCACTTGGCGCGCGGCAAATCTCCAGCCAGACGACATCAAGCGACTCGGCGCTGCGCCACTCCGCCTGTGGGAGATGCGCTCGGAAATTCCAGGCCTCCTCCTCGAAAAGGGTGCCAATCTCTTCATGAAGAACGGACATCACCCAGAAGGCTGAGGCGCCCATGGCCGTTTCCGCGAAGAAGCTGCGCATGGTGGCACCCTCGGGGCCAGCCGGCCTCTCCGAAGTCACGGTGACGCCGGTGCAGTCTTCCGCGGACCGCGAAGCGTTCATCCGGTTCCCTTACGAGTTGTACCGGGGCGACCCTAACTTTGTCCCTCCACTGGAGATGGAACGTCGAGATTTCCTCGATCCGAAGAAAAACCCGTGGTTTCAGTTCGGCACCGCCGAGCTGTTTCTCGCTCGGCGTGATGGGGACGTGGTCGGCCGTATCGCCGGTGTGGTCGACCCCCGCTACAACGAGTTTCACGGAACCAACCTCGGTTTCTTCGGAATGTTCGAGAGCATCGACGACGAGGCCGTTGCGAGCGGTCTCTTCGACGCGGCCTCGACCTGGCTCAAAGCGCAGGGCTTTCCGGAGATGCTCGGTCCGGTGAATTTCTCCACCAACTATGAGTGCTCAGTTCTGGTGGAGGGCTTCGAGGCCTCCCCGGCCGTGATGATGGCCTACAACCCGCGCTACTACCCGGGCCTCTACGAGAGCTGCGGTTTCACCAAGGCCAAGGATCTCTTTGCCTTCGACCTCAGCTCCTCGGCGCCGCCTCCCGAAAAGGTGGTGCGAGTGGCAGAGAGGATCCGCCAGCGCAACGGCGTGGTGGTGCGTCCGGTTCGGATGGCGGACTTCGCCGCCGAAGTGCAGCGGGTCAAGGACATCTACAACGCCGCCTGGGAGAAGAACTGGGGGTTCGTCCCCATGACCGAGGCCGAGTTCGACCACCTAGCCAAGGATATGAAGCCTCTCGTTGTCCCCGAGCTACTCTTAATCGCCGAGGTCAAAGGCGAACCTGTCGCCTTCTCGATGACCATCCCAGACGCAAACTTTGCTCTGAAGGCCGCCGGCGGGCGCCTGACGCGCTACGGCCTTCCCATCGGTCTGGTGAAGCTCGTCCTCGCCTCCCGGCGAATTCGCCGGCTGCGACTGATTACCCTGGGCGTCAAGGAGGGCTTCCGACGCCAGGGGCTGGACGCCATTCTGTACCTCGACACCATCAGCGCCGCGCGGCGGCTCGGCTACAGCGGCGGGGAGATTTCCTGGACGCTCGAGGACAACCATCTGGTGAACCGCGCCATCGAGTCCATGGGCGGCGTGCGCTCTAAGACCTACCGCATCTACCAGCGCGCGATTGCCTGAGCGGCCGGCCCGGATGCGTGTCCTGTTGACTGGCGGAAGCGGCTTCGTGGGGGGCGCCCTCGCGCGGCACCTCGTGAACCGGGGAGACAAGGTGACGGCTCTGGTCCGCCACAGCTCCCGAACCGAGGCGCTTCGCGCCCTTGGCATCAAGTTGGCCGAAGGGGACCTGGCGACCGGCGAGGGGCTCGACCAGGCGCTCGAGGGCGTCGAGCTGGTTCATCACCTTGCCGGCGTAACGAAAGCGAAGACCGAGGATGGCTATCAACGGGGAAACGCCGAGGCGACACGGCTCCTCGCGCTGGCCGTCGCCCGCCGCACGACCCCACCGCGCATGGTGGTGTGCTCGTCGCTGGCCGCGGCCGGTCCGGCGCGTATCGACCACCCTCGTTCCGAGGCAGAGGCGGCCAGTCCGGTTTCCTTCTACGGAAGGAGCAAACTCGCTGCGGAGCATGCAGTTCGCGCACACGCTGCATCGGTGCCAGCCATCGTTCTACGTCCCCCTTTCGTCTATGGGCCCGGGGACGAGGTCAATCTCCCACCGCTGCTGGCCATGGCCCGGCACGGGCTCTTCCTCAAGTCCGGCTTCGGGCGCAAGCAGTTCTCTTTCATCCACGTGGACGACTTGTGTCAGGCGCTTATTGCCGCCGGGGAGCGGGGCGAAACCCTCTCTGCGGATGACCCGGCCCGAGGCGTGTATTTCGTCGCGGACCCGCGCGCCTACGCTTGGGAGGAGTTTTGCCAGTCGCTTTCTCAAGCCCTGGGGCGGCGCAGTGCCCGCGTGCTGCCGGTGCCCGAAGCCGTGGGCTGGCTGGCCGCGGCTGGCTCCGAGCTGGCCGCACGCCTTCAGGGAAAGGTTTCCATCCTGAATCGCGACAAGGCACGCGAGATGGCACAGGAGGCCTGGACTTGCTCGCCGGCGCGAGCCGTCAGCGCGCTCGGCTTTCGTCCGCTCTACCCTCTTCAGGAGGGCCTCGCTCACACCGTTGCCTGGTACCGAAAGCAAGGATTGGTCTGATGCCCCTGGCCCGCCCTACCCGCAGGGCTCCGGAACCCCCGGACGCCGCGATTGTCACGAATGTCGTCGTCGAGACGGTGCGCACGCGCGCCGACCTGGATGCCTTCATCCGCTACCAGCTGGGGCTCTACGCCGGGAACCCATACTTCGTTCCACCCATTGTCGCTGAGCGGCGCGACTTCCTCGACCGAGACAAGAATCCATTCTTCTCTCATGCCGAGGTGGAGTTGTACGTCGCCAAACGCCAGGGACAGGTGGTGGGGCGAATCGCTGCCATCGATGACGCCCTGTGGAACCAGTTTCACAATGCCGAGACGGTCTTCTTTGGCCTCTTTGACGCTCCGGATGACCCCGCGGTGGCAGCGGCCCTGCTGGACCGAGCGGCGGAGTTCGCTCGCAGCCGTGGGATGAAGAGCCTCACCGGTCCGGTCAACCTGTCCACGAACCATGAATGCGGCATCCTGGTGGAGGGCTTCGATTTTTCGCCAGCGATGATGATGCCCTACAACTTTCGCTACTACGGAGCGCTTCTCGAGGGCTGGGGCCTGCGAAAGATGAAGGATCTCTACGCCTACGACTTGAGCACGGCGCTCGCGCCTCCGGAGAAGGTGGTGCGCGTGGCGGAACGTCTTCGCGAGCAGCAGGGCGTGCGCGTACGTCCAATCGATCTCCGTCAGCTCCCAGAGGAGATCCGGCGCCTGAAGAGCATCTACAACGCGATGATGGACCCTGCCTGGCTATTCCTCCCGATGAACGAGGAGGAGTTCGACGGCATCGTCGCGCGCCTGCGGCCATTGGTCCGCGTGCGTCCGGAGCTGTGTCTCATTGCTGAGGTGCGCGGCGAGCCCGTCGCTTTCTCCATCACCCTGCCCGATGCCAACCGCGCAATCCAGGCTGCGGGCGGGTACCTCACGCATTGGGGGCTGCCAGTGGGCTTGGCTCGGATGGCCTGGGCGGCGCGCAGCATTGAGCGCCTCCGCGTCCTACTCTTCGGCATCAAGCCCGGGTTTCGCCGACGGGGTCTCGACGCTCTGTTGTACCTCGAGACCCTTCGGACCGCACGCCGGCTGGGGTACGACGGGGCCGAGCTCGGCTGGGTGACCGAGGACAATGAGTTGATGGTCCGTGCCATCGAGTCAATGGGGGCGCGCCGGTACAAGACGTACCGACTTTACGAACGACAGCTTTAGCCGACGCTACGAGGCGATTGTTCGTCCGCTCGCCGAGCAGTGTAAGGTTCAGCGGCTGCATCATCCTTGCTGAGGTCGAAACGCCATGCCCCTGACCGAGCGCGTGAAGGAGATTCTCTCCTGGTACCCGTCCGACAATCCCGGAACCAAGACCAACCTCGCTCGGATGCTCATGACGGGAACGCTTGCCGGGACCGGGAAGATGGTCATCCTCCCCGTGGACCAAGGGTTCGAGCACGGTCCGCAGCGCTCGTTCGCGCCCAACCCGGCTGGCTATGACCCGGAATACCACGTGACGTTGGCCATCGAGTCGGGCTGCAACGCCTACGCAGCGCCACTCGGTTTTCTCGAGGCAGTGGCGGGCAAGTTCGCGGGGGATATTCCGCTCATTCTCAAGCTAAACAATTCCGACTCGTTGTCCAAAATGGAACCAGCATCGGCCCTGACCGCCTCTCCCAAGGACGCGTTGCGGCTCGGCTGCGCGGCGGTGGGCTACACCATCTACCCCGGCTCGGGCGAGCGCAACGTGCTCCTCGAGGAGCTTCGTGATGTCGTCGCGCACGGCAAGGAACTCGGGCTCCCGACAGTGGTTTGGGCTTACCCCCGCGGGAGCGGAGTCGCGAAGGAGGCCGAGCAGGCGGTGGACGTGGTGGCTTACGGCGCGCAGATTTCCGCGCAGATGGGTGCCCACGTCATCAAGGTGAAACCACCGAAAGAGAACATTTTGCAACCGGAGGCCAAGACCGTCTTCGAAAAATACAATCTATCCATCAAGACGCTGGCTGATCGTGTCCGCCTCGTGGTGCAGGCCTGCTTCGCTGGCCACCGGGTCGTCATTTTCTCGGGTGGCGAGGCAAAGGACTCGGCTGCCGTCCTCGAGGAGATCCGCGGAATCAAGGAGGGCGGTGGCTTCGGGTCGATTATGGGTCGCAATGCCTTCCAGCGGCCGAAAGCTGAGGCCATCAAGTTGCTCAGGGACGTCATGGCCATCCACGCCGGAAAATAACGTCTCGCGCCCCGGGCGGTCAGCGTTTGGCCCTCTTCCGGACTCTAGAGCCGCGGCTCAGCCGCTCGAGCGGGGCAACCCGTCATTCACGACGAGCGCGCGGTGGCACCTTCGCTTGTGCAAGCTGGTGGCGCAGGGCGGCAAAGGCCGTCTTGTTGCCGTCTTGCGTGTAGCCGCTCAGCGCCTTCTCGCAGTCGTTGAGGTTCCCCAGGAACTCAATCAGTGCTCGCTCCGTGAGCGTCGGTGCATACCGCCCGTAGCCGAGCTCTTGCAGGTACAGCGCATTGAGCACTTGCTCGAATTGCCCTTGCACCGGCACGGAGAGCAGCGGTTTGTGAAGGTAGACGGCTTCGCTCATCAGCGTGAAGCCACCGCCGGCCACCACCGCGCGAGCCGTGCGCAGGTCCTCGATGAACCGAGTCTCGCTGAATTGGCGGAAAGTGAGGTTCCCTTCCACCAGGTCCTCAGTCAGGTCTCGCCGGAGCCCGTAGATCCGCGTAGGGAGACCGAGGCGTTTCAGCACGCTCGGAAGCGCGCGATTGGTGGTTGCCGTCTGGTAGACCAGCAAATGCTCGCCTGCCTCGCTCCGGGCTTGGAGAATTTCGGGGCGCAGCACCGGTGGGATGAGTGTGGTGCGTTCCCGCCGCACCGGGGGATAGAAGAACGTCGTGATGAGGTAGTGGAAACACTGTGGGAGTTTGGCCTCGACGATGGAGCGAGTCAGTTTGAAGGCACCCTTCTGGGACGCGAGCAACGCCCGATCATGTTCGCATCTGTTGATGATCTGGATGTTGTCGAGGCTAATCACTGGCAGGCGCAGGGCTTTGCCGGCGAGATAGCTGAAGCTCTCGAAGTCGCTGACCACCACCTCCGGATGAAATTCCGAGAGAACGTCGAAGTAAGCGCGGACGTTCCCCGGCCAGCCGGCAACGGCACCGTGGAGGTTTTGGAGCACGGTCCGTAAGTTTCGAACCCGATTGCCGCCGTAGTTAATCGTGAGGCCCCAAATGCGGTGCACGTTGGCGAAATGACGAGCCAGGTACTCACGTGCCCGCCCGGACACAACAATGTGCACCTCGTGGTCTCGCACCAGCTCCTCGAGGAGCACTCGCGACCGGGTGGCATGGCCCATTCCCTCACCAACCACGCCATAGAGAATCCGCACTACAGTAGGCTCGCACCCAGAGGCTTCAGACGCGAGCCTGCTCACCCACCTGGTGCGGCTCTCGCGATCCGGGAATACACGGAGATTGTTTGAACGGCATCCCGATTGTTGGACAGCGTCACGCGGGGGACCACGGCATTTTCGCTCTCGTCAACAGGGTGAGGTCATAGCCCTTCGCCAGGAAGGCCTCGCCGTTGCTCGACTTGCGGCCGCGAGCACATTGGCGTTAGGTCCTTCGCATGCTGCAACGAAGAAAGAACGACGAGGCGCTTCTCAGGACTCCAAACCGACCATCGCCGAAGCGAGCTAGAATGCCCCCGGTCCAAAAACCCTCGAGGAGATGGCGTGCTTACTCTCTACGGCTCAACACCATCGGGGAACTGCTGGAAGGTCCGCCAAATCCTAGAGCTCAACGGGCACCGGTACCGGTGGGTGGAGATAGACGCAAACGGTGGTGCCACTCGGACGGCAGAGTTCCTGAGGATGAACCCCAACGGCAAGGTGCCGCTCGTGGAGCTCGATGACGGCGCACACATTACCGAGTCGAATGCCATCCTCGCCCACTTCGCCGAGGGAACAGCGTGGCTGCCACCCGCGGGCCTGCCTCGGACCCGTGTCTTTGAATGGCTGTTCTTCGAGCAATACAGCCACGAGCCCTACGTCGCGGTCGCCCGCAACTGGATCCGTTACTTGAAGGCCAAGGACCGCTACGCAGACCGGCTTCCCGACATCTGGGAACGGGGCCACCGTGCGCTCGGTGTCATGGAGGCGCGCCTAGGAGCACATCCCTGGCTCACCGACGCTGGAATGACTGTCGCCGACATCGCGCTCTTCGGATACACCCACGTCGCTGAGGAAGGTGAATTCGACCTTGGCCGGTACCCCGGGGTTCGGGCGTGGCTGGACCGCGTTCATGCCCACCCGGGCATCCGGCCTATCTCTGCGCCGCATTTGGACTGACGTTATTTTTGCTGCTTGCGATGCTCGAGCAGACTGCAGGAACTGACCGTCTTCGCGGGGTCAACCGCGTCCTGGCCTAGGTCGACATGCTGAATCACACCCTGCTTGTCGATCACGAACGTCGCGCGTTGCGCCAGTTCGTAACTCGTTGTCCCGACCTGCTTCACGCGGAGCGGTACTCCATACTCCCGGAGCACCTTGGCGCTCGGATCGCTGAGCAAAGGAAAATGAACGTCGAGTTGCTTTGCGTACGCGCCGTTTGCTGCCGGACTGTCGCCGCTTACCCCTAAGACCACTGTGTCGCTTGCTTCCAGCTTGGGCCCATCAGCCTGATAGGCTTTTAGTTCGCTGCTTCAAGTATCGGTGAAGGCAAGGACGTAGAAGACGACGACGACGTTTTTCTTGCCATGAAAGTCGCTGAGCTTGACTTCCTTCCAGTCGTTGCTGAGGAGGGTGAAGTCGGGTGCTTTGTCTCCAGGTCCGAGGATGTGGACTGCTGCTGGCGCCGGGACAGGAGCCTGAGCCTGCGCCGGGGATGCGAGGGTAAGAGCGGTCATCGCTCCGAACAGCCGAAGAATCTTCATTGAGCACACCTTTCGCCGATGCAGCGTGTGGTTCGACGAATCTCCCAGACGCCGAGCCGTTACGCCAGGTCCCGAGCGGCGGGGCAACCCATTGGTGAGTCTCGTCCTGAACTTCTTGGCCGCCGTTTCAAGGCTGGGCTCGAGTCCCGGCTCTGGCATCAACCGAATGGCAGCAGTCAACGGCTCCTCGGCCCTAGCGTCGAACCAAGAAACTCTCGAATGGCGCTTCCAATCTCAACGGCGTGAGTTTCGAGCGCAAAATGACCGGTGTCGTAGAAGCGCACGTCCGCCTTGGGGAGATGCCGGCGAAATGCCAGGGCGCCAGCCGGCAGGAATATTGGATCGTTCTTCCCCCAAACGGCGAGAAGAGGTGGCTGTTTCGTCGCGAAGTACTCGTGGAACTGGGGGTAGCGCGCAACGTTGTCTGCATAGTCGAGGGTCAGGTCGAGTTGGATTTCGGCCACGCCCGGCCGGGCCAGGAGCGCAGAGTCGAGGGTGTAGGCTTCGGGTGCGATCAGCATCTCGTTCGGGACGCCTTGCACGTATTGCCACTTCACCGTCTCGGGTGTGAGCAACGCGCGAGTTGCGTCCCTGTTGGCCGGAGTGGGGTCCCTCCAATAGGCTTGGAGGGGTTTCATCGCACTGCTGAAGCCTTCCTCGTAGGCATTTCCATTTTGGGAGATGATCGCGGTGACGCGCTCAGGCCGCGACACTGCGAGGCGAAAGCCCACGGGTGCGCCATAGTCGAAGACGTAGAGCGCGTACTGCGCGAGCTCCAGAACGTCCGTGAAGGCCTCGAGCACTTTCGTGAGATTGGCGAAGGTGTACCTAAACTGGGCTCGGTCAGGGAGCTCCGAGAAGCCAAAGCCGGGCAAATCCGGGGCAACGATGTGAAAGCGATCCTCGAGCACCGGGATCAAGTTGCGAAACATGTGAGATGAGCTCGGAAAGCCGTGAAGCAGGAGCAGCGTGGGATTCTCCCGAGTGCCTGCCTCGCGGTAGAAGATCTTGTGACCTGGGACAACAGCACTGCGGTATCGGGCCATGACTCGGATCCTTTGGCTGCGACAACTTCTCGATGACGGGCATCGCCCGCGAGCTTGTGCCCTGCTGTAGTGGGCCACCACTTGCGGCGCAAGCGGACCGCAACCGCAGGGTGGCAACCCGGGCTCACGCACACCAGCCCCTTCGCGTGTGTCTGCGGGGACCTGGCTCGTGAGCGATGTTCACTGCGAATCATTGCCGCACACAGAGACCATGCCGTTGAGGATTGGGGGGAAACCCTCGGCGCCGCCAGTACGCCTGCACCACGTCCAGGCGCTGCGAGTCCTCTCCCAAAATGGTCTGATCTCGTGCGCGCAGGCGTGGCCCTTTGCGCTCTGGCAGAAGGTCAGACAGACTTTTCACCCCCGTCACTCTCCTGGAGCCTTCACCATGTGTCGGAACATTCGCGTGCTCTACAATTTCGAACCGCCCACAACTCGCGACGAGATTTCGGCCGCGGCCAGGCAATTCGCGCGCAAGGTCAGCGGACTCCAACGTCCCTCTGCCGCCGATACGGCGGTGTTTGAGCGAGCCGTCGCCGAGATTGCGACCAGCACCGAAAGGCTCCTCGCCAGGCTAAGTGCCCGGACCGCTGTGAGGACCCGCGAGCACGAGCGGGAAAGGTCACGGGCGCGCTGGACGTCGCGCTTGCAGCGCTTGCCCGCCCGCTAAGAAGGAACACCCCTCGGAGAATCGGCCAGGTGGCGTCGAAGCCCTCCGGGTCCACGCGAGCGGAGGTTGTGGTAAATGGTTTCCCCTAAGAGGTCTTAAGTTAATGGCTCCACCACGAGGTCGAGCCCGCGCTTTTGCGGCGTCGGATTCCTGCCGGCACCGAGCTCGACACCTGGAACGGACGCACCTTCATCAGTGTCGTCGGTTTCCGATTCCTCGAGACGCGGCTGCTGGGTGTTGCGGTACCGTTTCACCGCGACTTCGACGAGGTGAATCTGCGCTTCTATGTTCGCCGGCGCAGCCCTGAGGGCTGGCGCCGAGGCGTGGCGTTTGTGCGCGAGTTGGTGCCCCGGACTGCGCTGGCGGCGGTGGCCCGGCTCGTGTATGGGGAGCCCTACACGGCCCTCCCTATGCGCCACCACATTGAGCTGGCGCGGGGCCGCGTCGGCTACGCATGGCGCTGGGCCGGACGATGGTGCGCTCTCGAGACACGTTTCGTCGGCGAGGCCCGACTGCCAGCGGAGGGGACGCTCGAGGCCTTTCTCGTGGAGCATTACTGGGGCTACACGGCCCGCCGCGGCGGGCGTTCAAGGGAGTACCAGGTGGAACACCCGCCGTGGAAGCTTTGGGTCGGCACGGAGGGTTTCCTACAGTGCGACGTGGCGTCCCTGTACGGCCCCGAATTCGTCTCGCCGCTCTCAGGGAGCGGCGAGACGGCCCTGGTCGCCGAGGGCTCGGCCGTAACGGTGCGCCGAGGTGTCCAATTGGCTTAAGGCGGTCAGAGGATTCACCACCATTCGAGTCCAGGGACTGGCAGCATTGACGGAGCACGCGCCAGTGCACTCGAAGAGCTTGTCCGCCCCCGGGGTAAGCGAGCCGGCACTCTTGAACGAAGGCACGGCGAAACGCGGGCGTGCCATCAGCTGCGGCTGTTCCCTTCGAATGCCACCAAATCCGAGTCCCGAACAAGTCGGGCCTAGCCGTCCGGAGTCCCGCCAACACACAGGGCCAACAAGCTCGCAACTCAAAGCTCCTTGTTGGCACAAACCGAAAACCAGAGGAACGCTTCTGGATTTTGAGTGGAGCTAACCGGGATCGAACCGGTGACCTCTTGAATGCCATTCAAGCGCTCTCCCAGCTGAGCTATAGCCCCGAACTTGCTGGACCCGTGCTGTGAAAGCGACGCCGGGGGCCCGTGCTCATAGCGGATCCTGTGCTCGCTCGCCAGTCCCGAGACGACGCCCGTCAAAAGCGGCTCGAGGGCTTGCAAAGGTGTGGCCCTCCCCGGACTCGAACCGGGACGCCCGTGAAGGCAATGGATTTTGAGTCCATCGCGTCTACCAATTCCGCCAGAGGGCCGACGTCAGGCGCCGGAAAAGCGCCGGCGGCGGTCATACACCGGGCATGGCCAGGCCTGAAACCCCGGTTCTCGGCCGTTGCCCCGAGGTGGCGAAGTGTGGCTAAAGCAGACCCCGACCCATGTACAACCTGCTCATCGCTCTCGCCGCCGGGCTGGCCGCTGCTGTGGCCGTGCTCCTGACACACTTGCCCTGGTACGCCGCGCTCGTTCCGGGATTCCTGGTCTTCGTCGGCGCTTTTCTTCTCCTCGCCCGCCGGGTGGGACAGCGAGTTAAGGCCATCATGGACCAGGCTCAGAAGGAGCTCTCCGTCCAGCCCAGCAGTGTCCGCGAGCGGCAGCAGCGAATTGACAAGGGCGTGAAGACGCTGGAGTCGGCCCTCGTTTGGGACAAGTGGCAGCCCTTCATTGGTGGTGAAATCCATGCCCAGATTGGGATGGTCCAGTACATGGTGAAGGACTACGTCCAGGCCGAACCTCACCTGCGGAAGGCCGGCCCGCGGAACGGGCTGGCTCAGGCAATGCTCGGCGCGCTTCACTACCAGCGCAAGGAATACGTGGACATGGAGCGCGCATTCGAGGGCGCGGTGAAAGGCCAGAAAAAGGAAGGCGTCTTGTGGGCGGCCTACGCCTGGTGCCTGCTCCAGCACAAGGAGCGTGACAAAGCCCTTCAGGTGATGAACCGAGCCGTCGCGGCCAACCCCAGTGACGAGAAGCTGAAGACAGGCCTGGTGGCGCTCCAGAATGACAAGAAACTCAAGATGAAGGCCTGGGAGCCTCTGTGGTGGCAGTTCGGGCTCGAGACGCCGCCGGAGATGATGGGAAGTGGGCGCCAGGTCCGATTCCAGCGCCACTGACTGCGTTCAGCTCACGGACGTGTAGGGCGGAGGGACGAATCGCACTCCAGGCTCCCTGCGAAACCACGTCCTCTGGCGCTTGGCAAAGGCGCGAGTCTGCCGCTCGGTGTCCGCCTGGGCCTCGGAGGCACTGAGTCGTCCCTCCACCACCGCGAGTGCTTGGCGGTAGCCGACGCTGCCCATGGCCGGCGCTTCGCGGTATCCCCGGCGGACGAGCGCTTCGACTTCCTCGACTAGCCCGCCGGCGAACATCGAACGCGTGCGGGCCGAAATGGCCTGGGTCAGCGCTTCCCGGGGCGGGTCGAGAAACCAAAGCGTGTAGGGGTGACGCGTCGACTCAAAGCCGTGTGACTGGCGCGCGGCTGACGCTGGCTTCCCCGTTACTTCGTAAATTTCCAGAGCGCGAACCACCCGCAGCGTGTCCGCAACGGCGATTCGCTGCCCCGACGCCGGGTCTACTTCGGCCAGTCGGGCATGCATCGCCTCCGCCCCGATGTGTCGGGCCTCCTCTTCCAGACGTGCACGCAGCGCAGGCTCAGGAGGCCCGGTCGACAGGCCGTGCAGCAGGACCCGGATGTAGAGTCCCGTCCCCCCCACCACCAGGACCCGTCGACCACGGGCGGAGATGTCGAGAATGGCGGCATCTGCCAGAGTCTGAAAGCGCGCGGCCGTAAACTGGTCGAGCGGGTCCACCACCGAGATGAGATGATGGCGGACGCGGGCGAGGACATCCGCGTCCGGCTTGGCGGTCCCCACATCGAAGTGCTGGTAGACCGCCTGGGAGTCAGCGCTGATGATTTCAGCACCCTCGCGCTGCGCGAGCTCCACGGCCAGCGCGCTCTTCCCCGCCGCCGTTGGCCCGGCAATGACGGTCAGCACGGACGCGGCATTCACCGGCCGGGCGCGGCGAGCGCGGCCGCTACCGCGTCGAGGCGGACACGGACTGGCTCGCCGCCGGTGAGGGGCTTTAGGTCCCCCTCCCCGCTCGCGAGCTCCCGCTCCCCAAGCACCAACGCAAAGCGGGCACCACTCTTGTCCGCCCGCTTCATCTGGCTCTTGAGGGAGCCTCCTCGCGGGTCGAAGTCCACCGCGTGCCCCTCGCGCCGCAGCTCGCTCACCAAGCGAAACGCATGGTCGTGCGCTGCAGCGTCGGCCACCGCGACGAACAGCTCGGGTGCGCCCTCCTCGTGCTTTCCACCTTCAGCAAGCAAGAGACAGATTCGGTCCATGCCCATCGCCCAGCCCACCGCAGGGACGTCCGGTCCGCCCAATTCGCCCACCAGGGAGTCATACCGGCCACCCCCACCGAGCGCAGTGGCTGTTCCCAGCGCCGGGGCATCGGCCAGAAACTCGAAGGCAGTCCGGGTGTAGTAGTCGAGCCCGCGCACCATCCGCGGGTTGAGGGTATAGGGCGCACGGATGACGTCGAGCTTGCGCTGCAAGGCCTCGAAATGGTCGCGGCACGGCTGGCAAAGCGCATCGGTGATGCGCGGCGCCGCCGCCAGCACCGCCTGGCATTTCGGGTTTTTGCAATCGAGAATGCGGAGGGGATTGCGCTCGACGCGCTCCTGGCACTCGTCACAGAGTTCTTGCTGGTGGGCTTTCAGGTACGTCTTGAGCGACTGCAGATAGGCGGGACGGCAGGTTGCATCCCCCAGTGAGTTCAGTTCCAACCGGACTCCGCTCAGCCCCAGGGAGCAGAAAAGCTGCAAACCAAGGTCGATCAACTCGGCATCCTGAGCTGGCTCAGCCGACCCGTAGGCCTCTCCGCCCATCTGCCAGAATTGGCGATACCGCCCGGTCTTCATCCGCTCATACCGGAACATCGGCCCAAGATAATACCAGCGGGTGATGGGCTCTCGTACGTGCATGGCGTGCTCGACGTACGCGCGCACGGCCGGCGCCGTGTTCTCCGGTCGCAGCGACAAGCTGCGGCCCGCACGGTCCTCGAAGGTGTACATCTCCTTGCCGACGATGTCCGTCGTCTCGCCGACGCTGCGGATGAACAGCGCCGTGTCTTCCACGACCGGCGTGCGGACTTCCTGGTAACCGAAGCGGCGGAACGTCTCGCGAGCCCGCGCTTCGAGGAAGTGCCAGACCGCGATGTCGGGCGGAAGAAGGTCGTTCATCCCCTTCACGCCGCCAACCCGCTGACTCATCGCGCCTCCCCGATGCGCCGCCCCGTCGTCACCTGCGCTCCAGGGCGAAGCGTCGCATCCCAGGTGACCCGCCCTGAAGCGAAGAGGAGAATCACCGTGGAGCCCATCTCGAAGCGTCCCAGCTCGTCACCTTTCGCGAGCGAAAGCGGAGGGGCGAAGCTTCGCGCTGCCGGGGGCCTTCCGGACTGGGCAAGCACGTCGTCGTAAGCGGCGCGGATTCGTCCCACGCAGGTCGCTCCCACCATCACCACCGCACATTGTCCCGCCGGAGTATCGAGCCACGTGACCAGGCGCTCGTTGAGCGCAAAAAGGCCGGGGACAGAGCGGACGCTGGCCGGATTGACCGGCCACAGCTCGCCCGGCAAGTAACGCCAGCCGGTAATGCTTCCTCCCAGCGGAGCGTGCACCCGGTGGTAGTCACGCGGGGAGAGGTAGAGCGTGACGAAGCTTCCTCCCTCGGCGAAGGACTGTGCTGCCTCCGAGTCCCCGAGCAACTCGGCCACAGGATAGACCACACCCTTGGCCTGAACGCACTCACCGCGCTCGATAAGGCCTGCCTCGCTGACCGCTCCATCAACGGGTGAAACGACGACTCGGTCGCCGGCGTCGACGGGCCTCGCACCAGCTTTCAACCCCCGCGAGAAGAACTCCGAAAAGGTGCGGTAGGTCTCGAGCGGCCGTTCCGCTTCGTCGAGTTGGACGCGGTACACCCGGGAAAAACGGCGCATCGCTACCCGGTGCAGGCTGGCCGGCGCGGGCGCGCGCGTGGCAGCACCCACCGCGCGAGAGAGCAAGGCGCGAGGCAAGAGCCGCACCAGGGTCATGAAAGTCTCGTCTCGCATGCGAGAGGCGCCGCCAGGAAGTCGCTAATAACCCGCGTCGACCATGGCCGCAGGGGGAGGACCGGCAGCTCCCCCGTCCAGTGGCGGGGGTGGGGCAGGCTGTCGCACCAGCGCGGCCTTTGGCACCACGCCGAGAATGGCCTGCCCGTCGGCCACGACGATGGCATCTGTGAATCTCGGGTGCGCTATTCGGCAACGGCTCACATCCACGAGCTCGTAGCTGTCCCGAGCGCCGGCACCTTGAACGTCGACCGGCCCGGCAATCTGAAAGCAATCGGCGAAGCGTCGATTGAATTCCGCCAAGGGCATTCCGGCGGTTGGCTGGAGGGCTTCGGGTGGGCCGGCATCCGGCGGTGGTAACGCCGCCGGACGCGGAGCGGTCTCTATGGGCTGGTCTCGCGGCGCATTGCTCACCGTGGAAGGGGTCCGGGCGGCTGTGCCAGCGGCTTGGGCCTCGTCGAGCGCCTTCTGCATCCTTGCCTGTCCTTCGCGGATGCGACTCAGCAAGTCGGCGGCGGCCTGCGCGTCGAGCGAGTTGGCCGGCACCCGCTGCAGGAGTGCTTCCACCTCATGCATCTTTGGGTCGAGGAACGCGTCGTCCAGCCGTTGCGCGTAGAGCTTGTTGAAGGACTCCGAGGCCCGGGAGAATTCCGGGCTCGGGTCTCGGTGGCGGCTGCATCCGCTGCAGCCGAGGGCGACCACGGCGAGGACGGCGAGTATCCGGGGCACGATCCCGGTGCTTTACCCCACTCGGGGCCTGTCCGCGAGGTTCCCGGCGTCGTCCAGGGACCGGCCCCCGGGGTCAAACGCCGAGGAAGAGCCGCCGGCCGAAGTTCGGGGCGAGCCCGGCCTCGTCAATCCGCCGCGCTGCTCCTTGGATGTCATACGGAACCCGGATGTATTCCACGGTCCGGGCGGTCGTGTCGCACACCACGAAACACGCTCGATTGTCGTAGTCGCGGGGCTGACCCACGCTCCCCACGGAGATGAGGTACTGGAAGCCCCGCCGGATGGAGAACTTCTGGGCCACCACGTCGGCCACCTGACCGCTGCCGAAGGCGAAGGCCTTGCAGAGGTGACTGTGGCCGATGAACGTGACCTCGGCCAGGTCTTCGGCGAATGGCATCAGCTCGCGCGCTTGCTGCAACGCGAAGACGTACTCGTAGGCGCGCGGGTCCACCGGCGAGCCGTGACAGAAGCCCACCTCGCCGATGCGGTAGGTGTAAGGGAGGCTTCGGAGCCAGGCGAGGTTGTCCTCGCTCAGCACTTGTGTCGACCAGTCGAGGGCGTGCCGGGCCGCATCGTAATAAAACGAGTAGTCCATCCGCCCGGCGACAGCTGCGTCATGGTTCCCGAGCAGGGTGACTTCCGCGAGACTGCGGACCAATTCGCAACAGGCGTTGGGGGAGGCGCCATAGCCGACGATGTCGCCCAGGGACACCACCCGGTCGACCTTCGCGTCGTCGACGACACGGAGGACTGCCGTCAGCGCCTCGAGGTTCGAGTGGATATCAGAGATGATGGCAACGCGCATGCCGGTCGAACCCGGCACCCTAGCAGGGCGGCCCGCCGCGAGCAGCAAACACCCTGGCGGTGGTGTACGCCGCTTGCCCCCAGGCGGCCGGGCGTGGTTTCAGAGGCTTCCTCCCCTTCCCCACCACCCTCCGGAACCCCCCATGCGCATCGTCGTCACCGGGTCACTCGCCTACGACTACCTGATGACATTCCCCGGCCGCTTCCGGGAGCACCTTCTTCAGGACCGGATGCACCGCATGACGGTGAGCTTCTTGGTGGACGACATGCGGAAATTGCGGGGCGGCGTTGCCGGCAACATCACGTATTCTCTGGCGCTCCTCGGCGAGCGGCCGCTCCTCGTCGCGACCGCAGGCGATGACTTTGGCGAGTACCGGGAGGCCCTGGAGACCGCCGGCGTAGACACCGCCGGCGTGAGGGTAGTGCCGGGTACCTTCACCGCCTCCTGCTTCATCAACACCGACCAGGAAGCCAACCAGCTGGTGGCCTTCTACGCCGGTGCGCTGGCGCATGCTCAGCTGGCGTCGCTCGAGCCGCTGGCGCTGGGGCTTTCCGACCTGGTCGTCATCAGCCCGGCAGATCCGGCGGCGATGGAGGCCGCGGTCGCCAGCTGCCTGAAAGCCGGCGTGCCGTACCTGTTCGACCCCGGCAAGCAGACTCCTCGGCTCGAAGCCGAGCAGATTCTCCGCGGAATGAAGACGGCCGCCGTCGTCATTGGCAATGACTACGAGTTCGGGTTGATGGCGCAGAAGACAGGCCAGAGCGAAGCAGCACTCCAGGCCTTCGCGCCGGTGACGGTGGTCACCCGGGGAGAACTCGGGTCCACCATCGTGGTGCGTGGACAGCCACCCGTCGAGGTGCCCACCGCGCCGATTGGGAAACTCGTCGACCCCACGGGAGCCGGCGATGCCTATCTCGCCGGGTTGGTGTTTGGTGTGGCGCGGCGCGTTCCCTGGCCCATCGTTGGCAGGGTGGCCGCCCTCCTGGCCGCCTACGCCATCGAGCAGCGGGGCTGTCAGGAGCACCATTTCACCCGGCCCGAATTCCTCGCGCGTTACACGAAGGCGTTTGGCCAGTCACAGGAGCTCGAACGCAGCTTCGCCACCTAGGCACGGTGTGGCGAGCTCAGGCCTTCACTTCACCGGCGCCACCGTCAGAATGGCCTTCAAGTCGTCGTCCGTGAAGTGAATACCTCCGCCGAGAAAGTAATCCCGTCCGGAAAGTAGCCGGTTGTCGAGCGTGCTTCGCACGGGCGGATTGAAGACGTCGTCGATGCCTCCGCTCAGAAAGAGATGCTGGAAGAGCGTGACGTTCGCCGTCACGCGGAGCCGAGGGTAGCGAAGGGCCTGGTCGCCAAAATTGAAGATGTCCGTCTTGATCGCCAGGATGTCGTTGAAGAGGTTGATGTCCGCCCCGACACCTCCCGTGCTCTCGATGATGCCAAAGCGGAAGGTCGCGAAGTAGTAGCGCTTGGCGAACTCGGCGTTGAACTTGAGCGTGTAATTGGTGGTGGTGAGCTTTTGGACGGCCGGTTGGTAAAGGCCCGGCGGGTTGCTCACCACGTACGAGACATTCGTGTCGCCGAGCGGGTCGTCGACCACTCCGAGCAAGTAGTACTTGTCGGGGCTGGGAATGATTTTGACATCAACCTCGTTGCGAGCTGACTGTGCGTTGAACAGGTAAACGCTGCTCAGGGACACCTCGGTCTGAAGCGAGGTCAGGCGGTTCGCGTAGTCGGCCACTCCCTGGACAGCGTCGCCGACCTGCTGGCCGGTGCGCTCGTCCTCGATGAGCTTCCCGACGGGGCCCTTGCCGTCTCGGATGTCCTGCGTCACCTGCGCCAGGTTTTCCAGCGTCTTGTCGAGCTTTTGGAGAGTGGACTGGACCTGTCCGTTTTCGGGTTGGTTCCCCTTGAGGGTGTTCTTGACATCGGCCATCACCGAGCGCACGTCCTCCGAAACAGCCCGGATGTTGTCGACAATCTCTCGGACGCTGCGGTCTTCGCCCCTGGTCGCATCGCGCAAGACACCACTGACGTCCCGCACATTCTCCAGGATGGAGGCGATGTTCGCCTGGCTGTTCCGAGCCGTGGTCTCCACCAACGAGGATAGTTGGGTGAGGTTACGGAGGATGGTCTGGAGCGATGCCTCGCCGGCGTCGCCCCCGAGGGTCTCACGCAGAGAATGGGTGACGGCCTGGATGTCCGACGTAATCAACGCCAAGGAGTCGAAGAGGGATTGCATGCCCTGGGCATCAATCACATTGCGAATCACGCCCCCATCCGGCATGAGCGGTGCCTCTCGCGAGCCGGGCTGGAGGTCGAGCAGGAAGTCGCCGAGAAAGGACTCGCTGCGTTTGATGAGAGACGCGTCGGTGTGCAGCCTGAGATCCTTGCGCACTTTGATGGTCAGCTTGGCGCGATCGCCGATCAGCGCGATCTCGGTGATCTCCCCCACCGGAATGCCCGCGGTCTGGACCCGGCTCCGCTTCCCGAGCCCCGAGGCATCCCGGAAGTAAGCCACGACAGTCATCGTCTCCCCACCGGAGAAAGCCCCTCGCTTCAGGATGACGAGGAACCCCACGAGGCACGCCACCGAGACCACCACGAAGAGTCCGACGCGGAACGGGGTGAGGAACGTCTTCACGGGCCGAGGGCTCCGAAGGCGGAACGCCCTTCTTTCAACCTTAGTCGGAGGAGCACGTTCACGGGAGCTAGTTCTTGCCGAACCATGTCGAGAGGAAGAGCTTGACCGCCGGGTGGGTGCTGCCACGCATTTCTGCCGGAGGCGCGTGGGCTACGATTTTCCCTTCCGAGAGAAAGGCAATCTGGTCCGCTACCTTGAAGGCCGACGCGACATCATGGCTGATGACCAGACTCGTGACTCCAAGCTTAGCCTTTGCAGTGAGAATCATATCGTCGACGTAGTCGGTCGTAATCGGGTCCAGACCGGTGGTGGGCTCATCGTATAGAACGATTTTGGGATCGCGGACGATGGCCCGAGCCAGGCCCACCCGCTTGCGCATGCCTCCCGAGAGGTCTGCTGGGTAGCGGTCTGCCACATCGTGCAGCCCAACGATGGCGAGCTTTTCCTCGACCCGTTTGCGCATCTCCGACTCGGAGAGCTTCGCGTGTTCCCGGAGCGGGAAGGCAACGTTCTCGTAGACGGTCATCGAGTCGAAGAGTGCCGCTCCCTGGAACACCATCCCGAACTTGCGTCTGACCCGCTCCATCTCTAGGTCGTCGAGGGGGACCACATCCTCGCCTTCGACAAAAACTTGGCCCCGGTCGGGCTTGAGCAGGCCGATGATGTGCTTCATGAGCACCGTCTTTCCAGACCCCGAGCCCCCGAGAATGACGCAGGTCGTGCCTTCCTCCACGTCCAGGTTCACTCCCGTGAGCACCTGGTTTCCGCCGAAGGACTTGTGCAGGTCCCTCACGGAAATCATCAGCGGGCGATCGGCCATCAGTGGAAGAGCAAGCCCAGCAGATAATCGAGAACGAACACCGACACAGCCGAAGACACCATCGCCTGCGTCGTGGCCTGCCCGACGCCCTTCGCCCCTCCGCTAGCGTAATACCCGCGGTAACAGGCGATGAGCATCACCACCAAGCCGAACACAGCTGCTTTCACGAGACCCTCGGTTACATCGTCTGGGCCAACAATGTCCTGGATGCGCAGCAAGAAGGTCCCGACGGAGAGACCCTTCACCAAAACGGCGACGGTGAAGGCCCCGAACACTCCAGCCGTGTCGAAGAGCATGGCCAGCAACGGCCCCATGAGAAGGCCCGCCAGCACACGAGGAACTAGGAGGTACTGAACGGGGCTCACCGCCATCGTTTCCAAGGCATCCACCTGCTCGGTGACCCGCATCGTGCCGAGCTCGGTGCAAGTGGCCGACCCGGCGCGCATGGTGATCATCAGCGCGGTGAGAACCGGGGCCAGTTCCCGGGTAATGGTGATGGCCACCGTGGGCCCGACCAGGCCCTCCGCACCGAACCGCTCGAAGGCGCTCCAAGACTGGGTGGCGAAGACCATCCCCGTGAAGAGGCCGGTGAGCGCGACGATGAGCACCGAGCCAACACCCACGAAATCGAATTGCGCGAACAGGTTCGCCACCCGGAAGGGGGGCCGAACCATCCACCGCGCGACCGAGGTGGCAAGGCCTACGACTCCGACGAAAGCATGCGCCCCGCCGAGCACCCGCTCGCCTATCCATTCCACGGCTGCTGTCACCGGTGATGCCGGCCGTGGGCGCCTCTCGACCTCTTCGGTCATGGCACTCGCCCATTCCCGGGCAGCGCGGTCCTTGAACCGGCCCCCTCCGCGGTGCGTACGGCGACTCGAGGGACCCGTGCTCCCACGCCGCACAGGACCTCGTACGGAATGGAATCCAGCCAACCTGCAACTTCGGCCGCCCCGACGTCCTCCAGGCCCTGATGGCCCAGCAGCACCACTTCGTCCCCCAGGGCGGCGCCGGCGACGTCGGTGACGTCGACCATGCACAAGTCCATGCACACCCGACCCACCACGGGGGCGCGCTGTCCGCGCACCAGCACCTGTGCACGGTTGGAGAGGCGGCGCGGGTACCCATCGGCATACCCCACCGGGAGCGTGGCGATTCGAGTCGGACGCCGGGACGTCCAGGTTCCGCCGTAGGAGACGGGCGTTCCGGTTGCCACCGTCTTGAGGTGCACGACAGCCGTCTTCCAGGTGAGCACGGGCTCGAGTGGCCGGGGCGGGACGATCCACGCTGCGGGAGACACACCGTACAGGGCGAGACCCGGGCGGACCAGGTTGAATACCGTCCCGTCGCGCGCCGGAGCCAGAGCGACCATTGCCGCCGAGTTGGCGAAGTGGCGCCAGCGAGGTCGAAGGCCGGCCGCGTCGACGTCGGCGAGGACGGCTTCAAAGCGCCCCATCTGCTCCTTGGTAGTGACCGCATCGCCGAGGTCTGCATTGGCGAAGTGCGACATCACCCCCTCGATGTTCACCCCGAGGGTACGGGCGCGCGCGAGCAGCGGCGGAACCTCGTCGGGGAGAGCTCCGAGCCGCGCCATTCCGGTGTCCACCTTGAGGTGGGCGCGCGGCTCGGCGCCAAGCCGCCGAGCGGCCTTGGCGAGTGCCTCGAGGTGGTCCTCCCGGAAAACTGCCGGGAGGAGATTCGCCTCGACCAGCGCCTCCCAACCACCCTCGTACGCGCCGCCGAGTACGACAATCTCGCCGCGAACGCCAGCCAGCCGCAGTGCCAGCCCCTCCTCGATGAGAGCGACGCCGAGCAGTTCGACGCCTTCGGCCTCGAGCGCAGGGGCAACCAGGGAAGCTCCATGGCCGTACGCGTCGGCTTTCACCATGGCCAGAAGCGCGATTCCCGGAGCGGCGCTCCTCAATGTCCGGACATTGCGCACCAGTGCGCCCAAGTCGACCTCGGCACGCGTCGGGCGGATGCGGGGAATCTCCATGCGATCGTCACCCCGAAGCGGGTGGCGAGAGCAGCGCGTACCGTCGGAGACAGGGCGAGTCAAGGTGTGGTTCCTGGGCCACGGGTCCATGTCATAGACTGCGATTCTCTTCACGGAGCGGGCCAGCAGCTGGCTTGAGCGGAGGCAATGGGTGACGACGCGGGTCGGTGGAGAGGTGGACAGCTTCTGCGGCAAGTGCAAGATGTTGCTCGCGCACACCGTGCTGGCCATGGTGGGAAAGAGCATCGCCCGCGTCCGGTGCAACACCTGCGGGACGGACCACGCCTTCCGCAAAGCACCCGGGAACTCAGCACCAGCGTCCGCACGCAGCACACCCCGTTCGGCCCGCGTCGTCGTTGGCTTCGCTGCCCAAATCGAGGCTCGCGGAGCAGCGACCGCGCGGGCGTACAGCCCGCAAGCGACTTTTCAGGTGGACGAGCTTATCGCTCACCCCACCTTCGGCCTGGGCATCGTCCAGGCAGTCAGGCGAGACAAGGTAGACGTCGCCTTCAAAGCGTCCGAGCGCACGCTCATCCACGGGCGCGCCGGCGCTGGCGCTGGACCAGAGAGCCGACCGGCCGGGACTTGAAGGCCGGGATGCGCCGAGCGCGTCGCGTCAGCTCGGGTGTCGCCCTGGGGATGGCGCTTCTCTTCCGAATGGGAACGGAGGCTGCTCCCCTGGTGGAGGCCGAGCCGTCGCGGGTACTGCTCGGGACGGCAACGCAAGTTCGCATCACCGTCCGAGGCAGTGGAGGCCCACTGTACGGCGTCGCGAGTGCCGGAACCCTCGTCCCGGCCAGCCCGGAGGGAGGTGCGGTCCGATTCCTTTGGACCGCGCCCGAGGCGCGCGCTCCATTCGTCGCGGTGTTGGCTTTCTGGGAGGGAAGCGCCCTTGCGCTGAGCAGCGTCACCACCCTCACCCTTCCCTGCAGCAGCCGCACCGAGCTGGCCATCGACACCGAGCCCGGCGCCCGGGTAACGGTCGAGATTGCGGGCGCGCATTTTGGACCGCGCCGAGCCGATGCTCGCGGCAAGCTGCGAATGCCGGTGGAGGTCGCGCCGTTGGCCCATGAGGCGCGAATCACGGCGGAGGTGGGAGAGCAGGGCAAGGTGCGGGTGGTCCCGCTTCCTGTGGCACCGAACCCTTGGGTGTGGGCCGTCGAGCCGTCCACCCTCACTCCAGGCGCAGAGGGACAGGCCATGCTCGTCGCCCCGGAGGAGATTCCTCCCAACGTCATCGTGCGTGCCTCAGGCGGACAGTTGGAACATCAAGCGGCAGAACCCAACCGGGCGCTCTACCGGATGGTTCCCCAGGAGGGGGCCAGCCGCGTGATGTTGGAGGCAGCCCTGGCCGGTGAGGGAACGCCCCGGGCAAGCGCGACGGTGGAGATACTGGCGGCTGCAGCGGTCGCTCTTCCCTCGCCCCCGGCGGTATTCATCCCCGTCGGCAACCAGCTCCAGCTTGGCGCCGCGCTCGGGTCCTTCTTTGCTGGAGGCCATAACGTCGGGCCGGCATTCGCAGCCACGCTCTCCGTCGCGCCCTGGCGCTTTCCTCTGTACCTTGAGCTCGAGCTGGGCGTTCGCGCGGCATGGTTCTCCGGCGGAGTCTCCGGGCTGGGCCCGGCTTCTTCGACCCTCGTCCTCTTTCCCATCGACGTCGCCGTCCGGGGGCCGGTGTGGAACAGTGGGCATTGGAGCATCGAACTGCGCGCGGGGGGAGGGTTGCTGGTCGGGACGAATTGGGTCTCCTCGGACTTTGGCCAGGGCTCCTCGGAGGCCGCGACGGGCTGGGAGCTCTTCGGTGCCGCGCAAGTCAGTTACCGAGCGGACACCTTTCTGCCTTATGCAGAGTTGCGCGGGGCGTACGCGGTGGCCACCGGGTCCGGGTTGACAGCCAACCCGGGTGGGCTCGTGCTGCTGCTGGGCTTCCACTGGGTCCGGAGCCTCCGGTGATGGGGCGCTGGGCAATCGCTGCGAGCCTTCTTCTCCTTGGCTGTGACCAGACGCTCCCTCCGGTATCGATTTCCTCGGTAACCCCCGCGGGAATGATTGCTTCTCAGCCCACGCGGGTCAGCGTTCAGGTAGAGGCTGAGCTCGCTTTCCAGGTCGACTACGGCCCAGCGACGCTGTCCGCGGCCAGTGCAATGCAGGTCCTGGTCGGGCCCTTAGCACTCGGGTCCGGCACCTACCCACCGGGGGGTCTCGTTCAGGGAATTCTCCCGACGGTTATCGCCGATGGCACCTACGACGTCACCGTCAACATGGGCGACGGGCGTACCGCGGTCAGCCATGGCGCCTTCACCGTCGACGCCGGAACCTGGCCCAGTGCCTACACCATCGACCCCATCGGCGACCAACAGTCGGGTCTTCCGTTCTCGGTCACCATTCGCGCTGTCGGCCGCCAGGCGTCGAATTTTGGGGGGAATGTTCTCTTGGGTCTCATCGGTGATGGGACCCTGACACCGGACGTCACGGGAGTCTTTTCCGCCGGCGTGCGCGTCGAGACAGTAACTGTCACCGGGACCGGCGAATTCACTCTGACGGCGAGCGACATCGCGGACGACAATGGTCAATCAGCTCCCTTCACCGTCGCACCCTGACACCGGAGCAACCCCAGCGCGCTGCGCATGTCGGCAGGTAGAGGCGCCTCGACATCGACGGACGGCAGACCACTTCCGCCCTCGAGGACGAGCCGAGCAGCGTGCAACGGCGTCCTGGTGAGCACCACCTCGTCGCCGGTGCCGCCCAAGGACGCCTCAGTAAGGGCTTGAGGCCGGCCGTACTGCGCGTCGACCAGCAGCGGGCAGCCAGCGACTTGCAGGTGGAGGCGAATCTGATGCGTCCTTCCGGTGAGCGGTTCGGCCTCCACCAGGCCTCCCCGGGGGTAGCGCTCGAGGGGCCGGAACCGAGTCCGAGCCAATTTTCCGACTTCCCCGGGCTTCGCGAGGCGCATTCGCCCCCGCCTTGCTGGCACGAGCCCCGCCTCCACAACAACTGGCACGTCCAGAGGCGGAGCGACGAGGGCGAGGTACGTTTTCCCCACCTCGCCTCGTTCGAAGGCCACGCTAGCGGCTCGGTGAGATGCGGCATCGAGCGCAAACAGCACGACGCCGCTCGTGTCTCGGTCCAGCCTGTGGACCACCCAGACCGGCTGGCCCAGGGTCTCCTCCAGTTGCTTGCGCAGGCAGGGCTCGGGCCCGTCGCGGCGCCCTGGTACCACCAGCACGCCGGGCGGCTTGTCCACGGCGATGAGCCCTCCTCCGCGCCACAGCAGCGGGACAGGCGTCACGTGAGCTCGGTCGCGGGCACCACCGTGACCTGGCCCAGTGCCTCCGCGGCGCGCTGAAGCGCTTCTGCGGGCCCGACCAGCACCACCGCCGGAGGATGGGCAAAGCAAAATCTTCCCGCGGCCAGAGCGGCGTCGGCTCGGGTGACGGCGCGGATGCGCGAGCGGTAGTCGTCGACCCAGTCCTCTCCCAGCGAATAGAGCCAGAGGTCGGCAATGGCGCTGGCCACCGCCTCGTTGGTTTCCACACGCAAGGGAAACAGACCCGCGAGGTATTCCTGTGCCTTCTCCAATTCTGCCTTCGTCGGGCCGCGCTCGCGCATCTGGTCCACAACACCCAGAATGACGTCGAGCAGCGCCCGTGTCGTCTTCACCTTGGTAAAGGACGAAATGGAAAAGCTGCCGCCGGCTCGCATCGTCTCAAAGCTGCTCCCCACCCCGTACGACAATCCGCGCTTCACTCGCACTTCACGGACCAGGCGCGAGGTGAAACCGCCGCCGAGCGCTGCGTTCATGACTTGCGCTGGGAAAGTTGCCGGTTCGCCTCGTCGGTACGCCAGGGCGCCCAGCCGCACTTGCGCCTGGGTCTGGTTCGGTCGGTCGACCACCAGGACCTTCCCCTCCCCGGCCGCCTGCGTCAGCGAGGGAGGGACAGGCGTCCGGACAGGCCCGCCTCGCCAGCCGGCGAAGGCACGCTCTACCAGCGGCCTGCTCGAACGAATGTCGACGGCACCCACGAGAACCAGCCGGGAGATGCGCGGGCCAAAACAGTCACGGTGGAAGGCGACGATGTCCTCGCGCACCAGCCCTTCCACCGAAGCTTGGTTCCCCGCGACGTCGTGGCCGTAGGGGTGGCTGCCCCAGATGGCTCTCTGAAGCGCCCGGTCGGCCAGGAGGCCCGGGTCGTCCAGGTCGTTGGCGAACTGTGCCAGGGTCCGGGCTCGTTCGGTGTCGAATTCATGCACGGGGAAAGCCGGCTCGCGAACCATCTGTGCCAGCACGTCGAGCATCTCCCCGAGGTGTTCGGCTGGCGTCGTGACCGCCAGAGCGACAAAGTCTTCTGCGGCGAACACGCCCAGGCTGGCTCCGACGAATTCCACGGCCTCGTTGAGCGCATCTGCATCGAGCCGCGTCGTACCCCGCCGCATGAGCTTGACGGTGAAGTCCGCCAAACCCAGTCGCTGAGGTGGGTCTGCCGCAGAACCGGGCTGCATCACCAGCCGAATCGACACCAGCGGGACGCGCCCTCTGCGGGCGACCTCCACATCGAGCCCATCCGCAGTGGTAAAGCTGGCCCTGGAAGGAAGAATGCGGTCAGCGTGCTTCACGCCGAGGCTCCTGGAAACAGCGTCACCACCGAGCGCTGCGATGGCAACAGGTACCGGGCCGCGGCGGACTGGACAGAGGCCGATTCGACGGCCGCGTAGCGGTCTCCGAGACGGAGGCCCGCGCGCCACGAGCCGAGGTAGGTCTCGTAGTTGCCGAGGGCGTGTGCACGCCCGGAACTGGTGGTCAGTTCTCGCATGAGGTGCGCGCGCAGATTGTTCTTGGCCTTGGTCAGCTCACGTTCGGTGATGCCCTGCTCAACCAGCCGGGCAATTTCCCGGTAGAGCGAGGCCTCGACGCGTGCCGGGTCTCCGTCCGGAGCCAGCTCAGCATGGAAGAGGAGCGCGCCGGGGTCGAGCCGCCAGCTCCAGTCCATCCCGACGTCGATCGCGACCTTCTCCTCGTACACCAGTTGCCGATTGAGGCGGCTCCCCTCGCCCACGGCGAGGATGAACTCGAGCACGTCCAGCGTGAGGGCATCCGGGTGAGACACGGGCGGCCCGCGGTAGGCCACCAGCAAACCGGGAGCCTGGGCTGGATGGGACAGCACGCTCCGTCGCTCGCCGCGCTGGGTCGGCTCGGCGTTGACCACCGCTGGAACGGCTGGCCCCCGAGGGATGTTTCCGTAGGCCCGGCGAACCCGCCGCACCGTGGCTTCAGGGTCGACGTCGCCCGCGATCCACAGCACGGCATTGCCCGGCGCGTAGTAGGTGCGGAAGTACGCTTCGCAGTCCTGCCGCCGGATGGCCTCGATGTCGCCCATCCAGCCGATGACGGGCCAGCGGTAGGGGTGCGCCTGGTAGACCAGGGCTTGGAGCTCCTCATCGATTAAACCCATCACTTCGTTGTCCACGCGGAGCCGGCGTTCCTCCTTCACCACCTCGCGCTCGCGTTCAAGCATCCGGTCAGAGATGGCCAGAGAACGCATCCGGTCCGCCTCCAGATCGAGAACCTGCTCCAGGGCTTCGGCCGCGAACTCCTCGTAGTACACCGTCTGGTCGTGGGTGGTGTACGCGTTGGAGCGTCCGCCGTGTGACTCGAGCACCTCGTCGAATTGGTTCGGCCCGTACTTCTCCGAGCCGTTGAACATCATGTGCTCGAAGAGGTGGCTGATGCCCGTCAGCCCGGGGCGCTCGTTGCGCGAGCCAACGCCAAAGAAGGTGTACAGGCTGACGACCGGTGTCTCGCTGCTGGGAACGACGCGAACGCGCAGTCCATTGCGAAGGGTCGCTTCGTGCACGCGGAAAAGGGGAGGCATGGGCCGTCCTGCATAGCCTTCGGCCCGGGTGTCCGCCACCCCTCCGGCTCCGTCAGCGGGCAACCCGGCGACGAGCGGCAGCGAAGACGAAGCCGCACCACACGCAGGACGTCCCGCGACGGCCGCGCGGCAACTCCAGGAGACAGCCCGGGCAGCGGGAGGCGCTCGGGACCGGTGGCCGAAGCGCGGCCTTCTCCACGGACAGCCGTTCGCCGCTTTTCGATACCCGAGCAACCCGCAGCTCGAGCGCCCGGATGCGGTCTTCCAAGTCGGCAATTCGCCCGGCGAACCGAACGGCAAGGTCGGCTTCGGAGCGAGCACGGCGTCCCATGGCCAGACGCCCACCGTGCCACGCACTCAACCACACGGAAAGAAAATGGCCGGCCGGCTGCTGGAGCCTGGGCGCGGTTGTGCCACCATCCCCCCCATGCGTCCGGCCAAACCGAACTCCCCGCCTGCCGCCCTACCCCTCTCCGTCGTCCACGGCGGCGCGCCGGAAGGGCCTCGGTCAGCGCAGGCCCGGGCTGCTGAGGAGGATGCGCTTTCGCTGCTGGGCGACGGCGAGTTGACCGACCTCCTGGCAACGTCCCGGGAGAGGCGCGAGGCAGAGCTCGCCCGGGGCGTCTTCGTCAACCGTAACCTGCGCCTGGCTTCCGTGGAGATGGTCGGCTTCGACATGGACTACACGCTGGCCATCTACCACCAGCGCCGCATCGAGCAGCTCTCCTTCGACTTGACGCTGGCGCGCCTCATCACCGCCCACGGCTATCCGGTCGAAATCGGCCTGCTTCCCTATGACCACACCTTCGTCATCCGCGGGCTGGTGGTGGACCGCGCCCACGGGAACCTCCTGAAGCTGGACCGTTTCGGGCAGGTGGGCCGGGCCTGGCATGGCCTTCGGCCCCTGCATGAGGAGGCCTGGCACAGGCTGTACCGCAACGAAGCGGTGCGGCTTCGAGGCGACCGGTATGCGTGGATTGACACCCTTTTCTCCCTCCCCGAAGCCTGGGCGTATGCAGCCATCATCGAGCTCTTGGAGGCGCGAGGCCACGGGATGGACTACGGACGGCTCTACGACGACGTCCGCGAAGCCATCGACTCGGTGCATCGCGACAACTCGCTGAAGCGGGCCGTCCGAGGCGACATCGCGCGCTACATCTACCGCGACCCGGAACTTGGCCCGGCGCTCCACCGGCTCCGCTCGGGCGGCAAGAGGCTTTTCGTCCTCACCAACTCCGAGTGGGACTACACCCAGGCAGTGATGTCGCACCTCCTCGACGGCCTCACGCCGGAATACCCCACTTGGCGCAACTACTTCGACGTCGTCATCACCGGTGCGGACAAGCCTCGTTTCTTTTCGGACGGCAGCCCGTTCCTCGAGCTGGACGCAACGTCCGAGGCTGGTGTCGCGCTGGGCGAGGCGACCTCGCTCGATCGCTGGAAAGTATACCGGGGCGGAAACTTAGCGGCCTTCGAGCGGATGACTGGCTTCTCCGGAGACAAGGTCCTCTACGTGGGGGACCACATCTACGGCGACATCCTCAAGTCGAGAAAAGCCTCCCTGTGGCGCACCTGCATGGTGGTGCAGGAACTGGAGGATGAGATTCGCTACACCGAGGGCCGCCGCGTGGAAATCTCTCGACTCTCGGAAGTGGAACTGCTTCGGGCGCGCTTGGACGACGGTGTCAACCAGCGCAAGGCGGTCCTCGCTGGCTTGGAGCGCCGGCTGGAAAGGGAGACCTTCACGGACTCGGAGCAGGTCGCGCTGGAGCAGCAGCGGCGACAGGCGAAAGTCGACTTGGAGCGTCTGCGGCGGGCGCTGAAGGCGGCCATCGCCATTGCCGAGACTCTTCAGCGGGACGTGGAGGCGGGCTTCAATCCCTACTGGGGTTTGCTCTTCAAGGAGGGTCACGAGAACAGCCGGTTCGGCGCCCAGGTGGAGCAGTACGCCTGCCTCTACACCTCCCGGGTCAGTAACCTGCTCCACATTTCCCCCACCCAGTACCTGCGGAGCCAGCGAGAACTGATGCCCCACGAGCAGGCCGGAGCGGCGTCGGGCAAGCTGGACCCCATCGGCAGTGAGGGACCAGCAAAGGCCTCGGCCCGGGACGCCCCCTGAAGCTCCGCGCCAGAGCGCCTACTCACAGCTCTGGGGTGCGACGCGCGCCCAGACCACCGGCGCACTCCGAGAGGCACGCTCCGCCGTGAGGCCCAGTGCCTTGAGTTCCGGGCCGTAGCGCGGGGCCTTCACCAACACGGCTCGTCCGGCCACGCGACGAGCAGCGCAGAGCGTGGCTTCTTCGAGACGCGCTGGGCTGGCCAGCCGACGCAAGAGGGCGAAGCTGGGCTGGGCCCTTTTTTCCCGAGAGAACATCGGGTCGAAGAGCACCACATCGAAGCTCCTCGGGGCGAGGCTGGCGAGAAAGGTACGGCAGTCCGCGTGATGGACTGCGATGCGGGCGCTGCCCGGCTCTTGCTGCTCCCGACGAAGCCCTTCAGCGACCAGCATCGCCAGCGGGAGGCTGACCTCGAGGCCCACCACTTCACCCCTCGGACCAACCAGCCGTGCGGCCACCCGGGCGTCTTGGGCCAGTCCCAGCGTGCAGTCGAGGACACGCTCCCCGGGGGAAAGCGCGCCCACCCGAACCAGGGCCTCCCCCTGCCCACCCTCGTCCAGGGCTCGAAGGCGCAGCGCTGCGAGGCCCGCGGACCAACGTGCGCTGCCCTCGCCGTCCGTGAGCGAAACGCCCGACCGCTCGATGACGAGGAGCGTCTCAGCCTCGGTCAGGAGAAGAGAGATTGAACCGCGCTTCGGGCGCTCGAGAAGCGGCACGCCCCAGCGAGCGGAGACGGCCTCGGCCTGGGCGACGTCCGCCGAGACGGGGTTGGCGCAAGTCGTGACCGCGATGGAGTGGCGTGCCACCGGCGTGTCAGAGCCTCACAGCTTCGGAGGGACGAAGTCGAGCCCGTCGCTACCCCGCGTGCAAGCGCGAAGGGCGCAGCGCGTCCGAGGTCACGACCATGTTCCGGCCCGCGCGCTTGGCCTGGTAGAGGCACTGGTCAGCGAGTTGGACCAGAGCTTCCATCTCCGCGCCATCCTGCGGCGAGGCAGCGAGCCCGATGCTCAGCGTGACGCGCACCGGCCCGAGCTGGGTATGGAACGAACGTGCGGCGACGCGCTCGCGCAGGCGCTCGGCGATGACTTGCGCACCCCGCAGGTCCGTTTCGGGCATCACCACCGCGAACTCCTCGCCCCCGTAGCGAGCCACCACGTCCGTGTCGCGCGCTTGCTCGCGGAGCATCTGCGCTACTCCTCGAAGCACCACGTCTCCCGCCGGATGTCCGAAGGTGTCGTTGACCACCTTGAAGTGGTCGATGTCGGTGATGAGCACCGCGCAGGCGCGGCCGTAGCGTCTGGCCTGCGCTAGCGCTTGCTCAGCTCGACTCTGAAAGGTTCGGCGGTTGGCCAGGGAGGTGAGCCCGTCGGTGGTTGCCAGCCGTTCAGTCTGCTCGAAGAGCTGGGCTCGGAGGACGGCCTGCGCCGCCTGGATGGCCAGGACCTCGAGCATCCGGAGCACATCCTCCCCCAGCGCGCCCCTGGCGCGTGTGCCAGCCACCAGTGTCCCGAGAATTCGGTCCGCGGCCATCAGAGGAAGGATGCGCAGCGCGCCGAGGCCGCGAATCTCGGTCTCGTCGTCAAAGACAACCTTCTGCTCCATGTTCGGCAGCGCCCGCCCGGGCAGAGGCGCTCCGTAGCGGACCACGTTCGCCACGAGCCCATTGTTGTCCGGGAAGACGCGCCCCTCGAGTGCGCGCGCGGCGGCACTCCCCCCAGCCACCTTTGCCACTCGGTGCACCCGCGCGCCCTCTTCCTCCTGGACCAGTGTCAGGGCCACGAAGTCGAGCGACGCGAGCGCCCGTGCATTCTCCAGTACGGCAGCGAAGACGGCCCCCGGGTCCGCCGCGCGGTTTAGCTCCTCGATGGCACGGAAGAAGCGCGTCTTCTCATCGCGTCCGCGGCGTACCTCGCCCAGGACCCGTTCCACCTCGAGCGCCCGGAGCACTTCGCGGGCCAGGATGGTGAGCAGCTGCTCGTCGGCGTCGGTGAAGGCCTCGGCTTCCAGCCGATCGACAAGCACGACGCCGCGAAGCTGCCCGGAACGCTCCTGCAGCGGCACGGCCAAGACGCTCTTCACCCCGACGTGCGTCTCGTACCAGCCCACACCGCGCAGACCCGACGCCGAAGTCATTCGGACGGCCACACCCCGTCGCACGACGCCCCCGAGGATGCCCTCTCCGGCAGGGAGTGGCGCCCGTTGCACCGCCTCAGACGGGCTCCGGCAGTCGTGAAGACGGAGCATTCGGTCATCGGCATCGAGCAGGAAGGCAGCGCAGCTGTGGCCGCGAATGGCAAGCTCCGCGACGTCCAGCACGGCGCCCACAGCGCCCTCCACCTCCTGCACCGAAGCAAGGAGCCACTTCTCCTGGGCGGCCTCCCCGTCGTTCCGTTCGGCGCTTCCAGAGTCCACCAGCCGGAACGTCCGGGCGTCCTCCTCCACTTCCCTTAGCCGGTTGCGAACGGCGTCAACCTCGGCGCGACGGGCCAGCGCGAGGCGAGCGTTGAGCACCAGTCTGTAGGTCGCTGCAAAGAGTGCCAGAAACAGTGCGTGCGCAGCGAGCTCCGCCGTCCGAGATGTTCCGGACCGACTGGCTTGCAGTGCATCCAAACCGACCGCAAAAAGCACGAGAAGCGACGCGGCGCTGAAGCGAAGGAAGCCCACCAGCCCCGCCATCACCAAGTACACGAGCGGGAAGAGCCCGTCGCCTGCCAGCGCCGCCACCAGGACACTCGCCGCCACCAGCGGAGCGCCGAGGGCGAGGTCGTCTCGCACCGTTGGGTCCCCTCCCGTCCGGAGCGAGGTGCGCCGCACCGCGCCCGCAGCCACCCCGGCCAGCACGAGGACCAGCGTGCCAGCAGCTACCCAGGAGGGCTCGGCTGCTGCCGAGAAGGCGCCACCGGCGAGGACGGCCACGGCTGTCAGGACCGCCGCGACGGGGAGGCCGGCGGTTGCCCACCGCACCGCCCGGCGGAGCGGCGTGGGGATGGCGGGGGAGGGGCTCATTCCACCTGGAAGACAAGCTCGCCGGGGCGGACATACCCCAGCTCCTCGCGGACCGCCCGCTCGGTCGCGCGAACATCCACCCGTTGCGCCTGGATTTCTCGCGTCAGCCCGGCGTTGTCCTCGCTCAGCTGACGGTTGGCACGCCGCAGGGTCTCCACTTCCGCGCGCAGACGGGCAGCCCGGCGGAAACCGCGAGCATCCAAGGCGGAGAGCGTTGCCAGAACGAGCGCACCCAGCACCGCTAGTTTCAGGCCACGTCGTCCCATGTCCGAGTGGGCCACGGGGCGTGGAGACCTTCCCTGGGCCGTGCAGCAGGACGGTAGCAGCGGATGTCGCCCCGGCAAGAAAACGAGCCCCGGAAGGCGGTCTTGGCCTTCACGGCTTGAGGCTGAGTGCCTCCTCGAGGAAGGCCTCGAGGCTACCCTCGGCCGGCACGCCCTTGAATGCCGAGAGAACCGTGTCGTTGCGACCGATGATGACGGTGGTGGGGAGGGTGGTGATGCGGCCAAATGCCGTCTTCCCTTCGCGCAGGCTTGCATCTCCCACCAGCACCGGAAAATGCAACCCGAGCTGCTCCTGAAATGGCTGGAGGACGAGGGAGCCTTCGAGGTCCATACCGACTGCGATGACGCTCAGGCCGCGACTGCCATAACGCCGTTCGAGGTCCTCGAGTCGGGGCGCCGTGGCGATGCAGGGAAAACACCAGCTGGCCAGGAACTGCACCACCAGCACCCTGCCCCGCCAGGCCGAGACATCGACATACCGTCCATTGACGTCCGGCAGGCCAGCGAGGACTGCCAGGCAAGGTTCGGCCCGCGGCCGCAGAGGAGTGCTGGCACACCCCACCGACGCGAGAAGGACGAGTGCAACAGTCAGGCGCGCGGGCGACCCTCCGCGGAAGTCTGAGCGAGCTGACACTCCGAGCACAGCCCGTACAGTTCCATCTTGTGCGACGTGACCCGGAAGCCGTTCTGCCGGGCGACCCGGTCCTGCAGCATCTCGATGCGGTCGTTCTCGAACTCGATGATGGTGCCGCACCGGGTGCAGATGAGGTGGTCATGGTGGTGGCGTCCCGCCGCAGCTTCGTAGCGGGTTTGCCCATCACCAAAGTTGCGCGCATGCACCAGACCGCATTCGTGAAGCAGCTTCATCGTCCGGTACACGGTGGCGACGGACACCTTGGCATCCTGGGAGCGCACCTTGTTCCACAGCTCCTCCACCGACAGATGGCCACCGATGTCGAAGAAGGCGTCGATGATGAGGTTTCGCTGACGGGTGCTCTTCAGGCCGTGCTCGGCCATATACCGCGTCAACACTTCGGATTTGCTCCATTCAGTCAAGGGAAGCGCTCTCTCCACCGCTTGATGGCCCCAGTGTCGTCGGGTGAGCCGAGGTCAACCCCGGCGATTTGCACCAGCGAGCGGTGCGCCTCCAGGCGCACGTCCGGGTCCTCGTCCTCGAGGTCAGTCACGAGCGCCGCAGCATAACGTGCAGCATCCGGACGGTGACGAACGACTTCGGCCGCCAGTGCCCGGACCCGAGCATTGTTGTCCACGAGGTCCGTCCCGAGTCCCGGGCGCGGGAGCGGCCCGTAGCGCGCGCGTGCCGAGGGGAGCAGCAGGAGAAACACCACGACTGCCAGGCCAACCTGGTAAAAGGCCTTGAAGCTCGGGTACTTGCGACTCTTGACCAGGGCGAAACGGTAGGAGGCAAAGAGGGCAACGAAGATGCCAAAGACGAAGGGTGTGACCCGCTCCACCTCGCCGGGGAGCCTCCCTGGAAATTCCTTTCCGAAGAAAGCGAGCCCGGCTGCTCCGAGCAGGAGGGTATAGAGAACGAGCCCGGGACCTGGCCCCATCCGGATGCCAGCCAGCTGGGGGGCCTCCCCTGCCCCCCTTTCTCCGCTGCTTACATTTCTCGCAGGTTGCAATTCGACCTACCCTCAGGAGCACCGATGGTACAGGGCCCGCCCGACCCCCTTTTCATGCACAAGCCCTGGGCACGCAAGCGAGCCGCTGACGAAGTCCCGACCGCCGTGGCCGTGGCCCTGACGGCCTTCTGCCGCCGGGCGGGCGCCCCGGCCCCCCCGGCCCTGGTTCGCGAGGCGCTGGCGACCCTGAGCGCCGAGGAGGACTTCCGGGTGCACACCTTGACGGGGAATGAGCCGCCTGCGCGCCCTCTTGGGCCCTACGCGGTGATGGACATCCTCGGTGGCACGGCGCCTGCGCTCGCAGCTCAGCGTGAAGCGTGCGGGTACTACGAGCTGCTGCGGGGCTTTCTCGCAGCGGAGGACCCACTGGCGGCACCGGGGGTGCTGGCCTCTCATTCCCCAGCCAAACACCCTCCGGACGGCTCGCAACGGCCAGCGGACCCGTCGGCAGCAGAGGCAGCTGGGCTCGGCCCTCCCTCGACAATGGCCGAGCGCATCGCTCCGAAACGCCGAGTCGCAGGCTCTAAAGAGCCCCGGCCAGCCCTCCCCAGGGGCCGTTTCGCGCAGCTGCCCTCAGAGCAGCCGTCGCTGGAGATGCTCGGGCCTCCGCAACTGGCGGATTTGCTGGCCCAGCATGGGCACCGGCCGGCGCTGCTTCGAGCCCTGGCATCCGGACGCACTCACAACGTAAGTGCCGCTGCACTGGACCGAGCCCTCGAAGCGGCTGGGTTGCTGGAACGTGCTGTCGAGTCCGAGTGCGAGCTGGTTCTTTCCACCCTCGAGGAACAGCGAGGCGCTGTCGGGCGGGCGGCGTGGGCCCTGGGCGTCCGCGCCAGCGAGTTCCTCGCCTGGGCCGAGCGCCTGGGCGTCACCCTGGCCGTTGACCGCATCCGGGACCGGTACCGACGAGAGGCGCTCCAGCCGGTCCATTGGACGGCCCGGCTCGACCTTCTCGGCAAGCGCAAGTACCTCGAGGACCTGGGGGTGACCACCGACTTCGAGCGTTCGGTGACGGAGGACCTGCGCCGTGCCCTGGAAACCACGCAAGGAGCGCCAGAGGAGCGCACCGCCGTACTGGCCAATCGGCTTGGCGTCGCCCCCGAAGCCCTCCGCCGGAGCCTTCTTCGCCTGGGCCTTGTGCCTGGAGCCACGCCGTCCACCTTTCCCCAGCCCGCCTGAATCGCGATGCCCATCTACGAGTACACCTGCAGCCAGTGCCAGAAGCTCAGCGATGTGCTCCAGAAGCTAAGCGAGCCAGCACCCGAACGGTGTCCAGCCTGTGGTGCCGAGGGCACGCTCTCACGCGTGGTGAGCCGAACCTCCTTCGTCCTCAAGGGGGGCGGCTGGGGAGCGGACCTCTACGCCTCGAAGAAGGCGGCCGAGAAGGGCGATGCGCCGCCGGCCGAAGCCGCCAAGACGCCGGACAAGAACGCCGTGCCGGCAACCAGCGCTGCACCCGCGGCAGCTCCGGCGCCGTCAGGCAGTGGCACCGGCACCAGCAGCAGCCCCAGTGCGCCGGCTTCAGCGCCGGCAGCACCCTCGACGACCGAGAAGAAGGACCGCGGCACTTAACCTCAGGCCCCTGGTGCGTCCCTCCCTCGCCAGCCTGGCGGTGGCCGCTGCCCTCGGCTGTGCGCCGCGCGCGGCATTGACTCCCACCGAGCGTGGCGCGGTCTTGCGCGACGCCCGTACCGAGGGACCACGGTGGCTCAGTATTTCTGCGCGTCCCTATCGCCTCGCCGACCGCGCCGACGCCCCGGCCCTCGCTCCGCTTCCCCCGCCCGAATGGGAGGTGGGAGGGCATGCTCCCCCTGCTGGCCAGCTCCTCGAAGGCATCATCCCCGCCGGAACCGCGGCTCGCATCGTCGGCATCGAGTTTCCGGTGGGACCCTTCGGTGAGAAGACGTCCCACCGGGACACCTACGTTCGTGTGGAGTTGGGCAAGGGAACCCCCGCCGTGCTCGTCGTCGATGGAGCGCTCGGCTCCGAGGCGTCTTTCTGGGACGAGGTCGAGCTCTGGCTCACCCCGCTGTCTCCGGCGTCGGCAGAAGATGGCTGGAATGATGCAGTTCGAGCCGCCGTCAAAGAGAAACGGACGGTTACCGAGATGCCGGCGGACGCCTTGGTGGCGGCCTGGGGTTACCCGCGGAGCCGGGTGGTGCGCTTCACACAGAATGGGCGCAGGGAGAGCTGGACCTGGCCAGGGGGAGTGAGAACGGCCGAGCTTCAGGACGGACGCCTCGTTGAATCCCGGGCGCCCGACGCTAGCGGGACCGCCCCTTGAACCGACGTCGGCTCTTGCGTTCGGGTTCTCGGGTCTCTCCAGGACGGCTGAGGCGCGGCAAATCCCCCACCATCACCGGCCAGTAGTCGCGCCCCTGCAGCTCGGTGAGAAGCTCCGCCTGCGACCCGATGGGTCGCTTGAAAAAGGTGGCGCCCCGGCCGACCTCGTCCAGCGTGAGCCGGGCATCGCTTCCGCCAACGCTGGGGAGCTTCAGTTTCTCAGCGGCTTCCACGGCCTGGTCATTCGCAGTCTGGCGGACTCGGGCGTTGTACCCCTCCACAGCCACCAGCCCAGGCGCCGAGAGCACGTAGTCCAGCGCTGGGTTGGGCAGGTCGCGGTCGTAGGGACGCGCCGCGACCACCACCGCTCCCAGGCTCTCCAGGCGAGGCAGGCACTCCGCGGCGCTCCACGGGCGTTCCCGGTTACTGCCCCAGAGCTGCACCGGCTCGGGGGCGTCATCGGGGCGCGCAAAGAAGCACAGGTACTGGCCACGGTCCGTGACCAGCTCGAGTCCGACAAAGACGCGTAACCCCCCGTGCCCATCGAGCGCCAGCAACTCGTCGCAACCGTCCTGGCTATTCGTTTCGGTGAAGGCCACGCCATCCAGTCCGTGGCTGGCGGCACGCTCCAGCACCGTCCGGGGGCTGAGCGGGCACCCCATCGAGAGATGGGAATGGACGTGGAGGTCGATGAGCATGGGTGGGCCGCTTTGACAGGATTTCGAGGCGCGTGCCATACACCGGAGGCGACGGGGCTGGAAGGGGGCGCGGGCCCATGTTCACCGGAGTGAAGGTCTTCTCCGCCACCAAGGCGAAGGAGCGCGAAGAGCTGGGCGAGGCCATCACCCGCTGGCTCAGAAGCAACGCGGACTTGGAAATCGTCGACCGGGTGGTCTGCCAATCCAGCGACGACGAGTTCCACTGCTACACCGTGATTCTGTTCTACCGCCCGGCAAAGCCCCAGCCCGGAGCGGCCTCTGCCCAGCCTTGAGTCAGGTCCCGAGTAGCCCTGCGAGCTTGAGCAACGCAAGCCGCACCCGGGTCTTCACCGTCCCCAGTGGCTGCCCGGTGCGTTCGGCGATTTCCGTCTGCGAAAGGCCCTCCCAGTAGGCCAACTCGAGTGCCCTGCGTTGCTCGGCCGGGAGGGTGGCCAGCGCCGCTTGAACTCGCTTGGCATCCTGGGCTGCAGCGGAGAGCGCGTCCGGAAGGCTCGGTCCGGAATCGGGCGGCTCGGCGCTCTTCGCCTCCGCCATCCGTCCACGTGCCGCCCGCGAGCGCAGCCGGTCAATGGCCCGCGTCCTGGCGATGGTGAGTAGCCATGCCTCCACTGTGCCGCGCGACGGCATGTACTCGCGTGCCCGCCTCCAGACCTCGACGAACGTCTCCTGGAGCACTTCCTCGGCGTCTCCGCGCTCCCTGAGAACGCGCAGCGCGACGCCCATCGCACGCGGGCCGTGGCGTCGGTACAACGCCTCGAGAGCATCGGCGTCTCCCCGCCCGGCTCGGGCGAGTAGTTCCGGCTCTGAGTCCGTCGCGGGGGAAGGAGGAGACACGGAAGGGAAACGGGCGCCTGGGCGGCGACGTTACACCGCAACCCGGTGGCTCTGCTCCCAGGAAACTTGGGCTACGCTTCGGCCCTCTGTGACGCCATCTCGGGGAGGCAACGCCTGACTCCGGCTTCGACACCGCTCGAGGGAGGCGCGCTTCAGGACGCGCTCAACCAGCTCGTGGCCCTGCGCCACCCCGAGCCGCACCAGCTGCTGGGAATGCACAGCGTGGGCGAGGACTTGGTCGTGCGCGCATGGAGGCCGGAAGCCGAGGCAATCACCGTCCACGCCGATGACGGGCGCGACTTTGCAATGGCGCCACTCGGCCGCGGCCTGTTCTCGCTCCAGCTTCCGAGGATGCCGGCCTTCCCGTACCGATTCGACATTCGCTACCGTGACCGGTCCTTCACCCTCCGCGACCCATACGCTTTCTGGCCGACGCTCGGTGAGCTCGACCTTCATTTGCTGGGCGAGGGGCGGCATCAGCGACCCTGGGAGCGGCTCGGGGCGCACCCCATGCAACATGGGGGCGTCGAGGGCACCTCGTTCGCGGTCTGGGCTCCGACCGCCGCCAGCATCTCGCTGGTGGGGGACTTCAACGGGTGGGACGGGCGCCTTCACCCGATGCGACGGATGGGAAGCTCTGGCGTGTGGGAGCTCTTCTTCCCCGAGGTGGGCGAAGGCACACGGTACAAATTCGAGGTGCGCCCGGCCTCCGGAGGTCCGCCGATGCTCAAGGTGGACCCCTACGCCTTTCGCACCGAGCCTCCTCCGGACAACGCCTCGGTGGTGCATCGCATTGACCAGTACTCTTGGGGAGATGGGGGATGGCAAGGGACTCGAGCGCGAATGGACGTCCGCCGGGCGCCGTTGAGCATCTACGAGGTGCACCTGGGGAGCTGGCGCCGGGTGGTGGAGGAGGACAACCGGCCACTCACCTACCGCGAGCTTGCACCACAATTGGTGGAGTACGTCCGACGCCTGGGCTTCACGCACGTCGAGCTGTTGCCGGTGGCGGAGCACCCGTTTGGTGGGAGCTGGGGATACCAAGTCAGCAACTACTACGCGCCCACAACCCGCTACGGCGGCCCGGACGATTTTCGCTTCCTCGTGGACTCGCTTCACCAGGCGGGCATCGGGGTGCTGGTGGACTGGGTGCCGGCCCATTTCCCGCGCGACATCTGGGCCCTGGCCCGTTTCGACGGCACGCCACTCTACGAATATGCCGACCCGCGACGCGGCGAACAGCCGGACTGGGGCACACTGGTTTTCAACCTCGCCCGGCACGAGGTACGGAACTTCCTCGTCTCCAATGCTCTCTTCTGGGCGGAGCAGTACCACGTGGACGGTCTGCGGGTGGACGCTGTGGCATCCATGCTCTACCTGGACTACTCGCGAAACCCAGGCCAGTGGGTGCCCAACCGCTGGGGGGGCCGAGAAAATGAGGAGGCCATTGCCTTCTTCCGCGAAGTCAATGGCGCGCTGGCTGAGCTCCACCCGGATGTGCTGGTCATCGCCGAGGAGTCCACTGCCTGGCCGAAGGTCACGCATCCGGTGAAAGAGGGCGGGCTGGGCTTCACCCTGAAGTGGAACATGGGATGGATGCACGACACCCTCCGCTACTTCTCGCTTGACCCCTTCTTCCGCGGCAAGAACCACCGGGCCCTAACTTTTGGGATGATGTACGCCTACAGCGAGCGCTTCGTACTCCCGCTTTCCCATGACGAGGTGGTGCACCTGAAGGGCTCGCTCTACGGAAAGATGCCAGGGAGCGCTGCCCAGAAGCTTGCCAACCTGCGAGCTCTCCTCGCCTGGATGTGGGCCCACCCCGGCCGCAAGTTGCTCTTCATGGGAGGCGAATTCGGCCAGCCAGCGGAATGGAACCACGACCGGAGCCTCGATTGGCACCTGCTCAAGGAGCCATCTCACCTCGGACTGCAGCAGCTGGTGGTGGCGCTTAACGGCCTCTACCGGTCCTGCGCGGCGCTGCACGCGCGCGACGACTCCTCGGAGGGCTTTCAGTGGATTCAGGCCGATGCCGCGAGCGTGAACGTCTTCGCCTTCGTCCGCCGGGGTGAGACCGCCAGCCAGGACTTGGTCGTCGTCGCCAACCTTGCAGCATCGCCATGGACCAACTACCGGGTGGGCTTTCCCGGCGCAGCAGTGTACCGGATGGTCCTCGACACGGACGCCCGCGCCTACGGTGGTAGCTCGGACACCGGGCTGACTGTCACCACCGAGGCCAAGCCCTGGGACGGCCAGCCGGTATCCGCCGAGTTGTTTCTGCCTCCGCTCACCGTCCGCTGGTTTCGCCCGACTGTGGCAGCCAAGAGCCACACCAGCGAGTGAGACTGCCACCGGGGGCTGCGCCCAACCCCGTCAGCGCATCGATGCGGTGCGAAGCGACGCCACCCAGGACGCAGGCAGCCCGGCCGCTTCGGCCCCCCGCGCCAGCGCCTCGACGAAACGGCCGCTGACTGGGCCCTCGTCGCTTTTCCGGTTCTCCGCCGTCGTGAAAGCGGTGGCCTCCAAGTCGCGCCCGCCAGCCCGTACCCGGACCAGCCTCTCGACGCACATGTGCGTCACGAAGCCTTCCTTGTGCTGGATGATGGGCCAGTCGACGCCGGGAATGCGGAACAACAGGCCGTGGACGGAGGTCCCGGGCCGGTCGACCAGGCCGGCAACCCGCCCCCCCCACCACTTGGAAGGAAAGTCGTACTCCAGCGCGAGGTCGACGGCCTCGGCCGGCTGGCCGACTGGCAATTCGAAGAAGTCGTAGCCGTGCTGCTGCCGCCATTCCTCGAACGCAGCACGGTCGAGAATGGTGGAGTAGGCAAAATAGGCCCGTTCGGCTGCGCCGTCAGCGCGGGAGCGAGCGGCCATCACCTGGTCATAGTGCGCGTCCATGAGTGCCCTCCGGCGTCAGCGGCCGCTTTCTGCCTGCGTCCGTAACCGGCTGTGGCGCCGTCCATAAAGGAAATACAGCGCGATGCCCGCCACTTGCCAAAATACGAAGCGCATCCAGGTGACGAACGGCAGGTACACCATCAACGCACCGCAGGAGAGTACCGCGGCGAGTGGCACCCAGGGCACGCCCGGGCACCGGAAGGGCCGCCGCCGCTCGGGATCCGTCCTTCGCAGGACCAGCACCCCCAAGGACACGAGGACGAAAGCGAAGAGCGTCCCGATGTTGGTGAATTCGATGGCCTCGTTGATGTCCACAAACATTGCCGGCACACCGACGAAGACGCCGGTGATGATGGTGGTGACATAGGGCGTCCGGAAGCGGGGATGGACCTTCGCCGCCCACGCCGGTAACAGCCCATCTCGTGCCATACACATGAAGATGCGTGGCTGACCCATCTGGAAGACGAGGAGGACCGCGGTCAGCGCGATGACGGCGCCGAAGGACAGCACCCCCGCCAGGCGCTGGAGCCCGGCGCCCTGGAGCGCCTTGGCCAGCGGGTCCCCAACGCCGAGGTCCTGCCACGGCACCATCCCGGTGAGCACCAGCGTGACGCCGATGTAGAGCACCGTGCAGATGACGAGCGTCGCGATCATCGCTCGCGGCAGGTCCCGCTGGGGATTCGTCGCCTCCTCCGCAGTCGTGGAGACCGCGTCGAAGCCGATGTAGGCGAAGAAGATGATGGCCGCTCCGCTCATGATTCCTCGGAGCCCGAATGGCGCGAACGGCACCCAGTGCTCCGGCTTCACGTAAAATGCTCCCACCGCGACGAACCCCACGACGATGACGAGCTTGAGCGCCACCATCACCGCGTTCACTCGCGAGCTCTCCTGGACGCCGACCACGAGCAGGACAGTGAGGACAGCCACGATGGCTCCTGCCGGGAGGTTGAAGACGATGGGAATGCCAAAGAGATGCGGCGCAGCCTCGAAGAGCCCTGGCGTCTCCCGAGCATGGTTCAGCGTGGTGGACAACCAGGGCGCCAGATGCAACCCAAACCCCGCCAGCAGGGACTTGAAATAGTCCGCCCAGCTCACCGCGACGGCGACATTGCCCACCGCGTACTCGAGGATGAGGTCCCAGCCGATAATCCAGGCGATGATTTCGCCCAGGGTGACGTAGGTGTAGGTGTACGCGCTGCCGGAAACGGGAACGACAGCCGCCAGCTCCGCATAGCAGAGCGCAGCAAACCCGCACGCACAGGCCACCAAGATGTACGAGATGACCAGTGCCGGACCCGCTGGAAGCCGGCCAGCCGCGCCGGCGGCTGCGGAACCCGGCGCGCTGAAGATGCCGGCCCCGATGACAGCGCCGATGCCCAGCGCCGTGAGGTCGATGACGCCCAGAGACCGCCTCAGCTTGTTTTCACTGGCCTCGGCGTCGGCGGAGGCAGCGTCGACGCCCTTGGTGCGAAAGAGTGCGGAGAGCACGCAACGGACGTCCTACCACGCTCGCGCCGGCACCTGCTGCGCTGTCTGCACGCCAAGGACGGCCGTTCTGAGGCCAGAGACCGGGGATGCTCCGCAGTGGGACGTTGGACTAGCCGGCGCGTCCGGATGGATGTCAGGAGCCGTGGCGGAGCAACATCGAGGATTCGGTCGCCAACAGGGCCTTATCGACGACTGCTGGGTCTCCACTGACCATGAGAACCGCCGTTTTGCGGCAGGCGGCCGCCACCCGGGTGAGGTCCTGCGCAGTAACCGCCGCGAGCAGGTCCGGATATTTCTGAATGAGGTCAGCCGGCAGGTCGGCGAGGCGCGTCCAGACCAACCCCTGCGCCAAGTCGGCGTTGGTCGTGTAACTGCCATTCCAAGCGGTTCCCTGGCGCCACTTCAGCAGGGCAAGCTCGTCTTCGGTGGGTTTCAAGTCTTCCAACCCAGCCAGTTCCTTTCGCGCTGCTCCAAGCACCGCGACGAGCGCCCGGCCGTCCACGCTGCCGGCGACGTCCACCCGTGCCGCTTGGCGCTGAAGGGCCGAGCCGCCAGAAAACCCGTCGCTACCGCCCAGCGTGCTGCGCGCAAGAGTCCCGAGCTTCGAGCGGAGGCGCGCGCCCAGCATGTGAATGGCGACAAGGTCAATCTGACTCTGAGGTTCCACGGAGCAGCCGAGGCGGATTTCAGTGTCCTTTGCCCCCGGCCGGTCGATTGCCAGCACCCGGACTGGCCCGGCTCGCTCCGAGAGCTTTCCAAGCTGAGCCTCGGCCTTCGGGTCCCGGACTCCCTTCCACCCTTCGAACGCTTCACGAACCTGCTTTTCTGCCTCTTTGACGTCGATGTCGCCGACGACTGCGAGGACCGCGTTGTGGGGACGAAAGCTACTGTCAATCCATCGTTGCACGCCCCTTGGCCCGATTCGGTCGACGTTGTCGGCAACCGCTGTTCGACCCATCGCCGAGCCAGGGTAGACGTCCGCGAGGAACTTGCGCTCTCCCTCGAGATTGGGCGAAGCCTCGGAGCGACGCTTGTCGCCCACCAGCTCGTTCCAGCCCCACCCGAGCCCGTCATCGACGTGGAGGGACTGGATGGTGTCCGAGAGAACAGCCAGGAGATTTTCCAGGTTCCCGGAAGCGGCTCGACCCTCGAGATAGGTTGCGTCTGCGCTGGTGGTGAAGGTGACGCTTCCGCCAAACTGCGACGGCGGACCGTTGCCCACTTGTGTCGGTTTCGCCAGCCGAATCGCGAGTCGTGCCGCTCCCAGCGGCTCGGCCGTGGCACTTCCACCTCGGACACCGACGGTTGCCGCGAGGCTGGGCGCTCCGACCCGTCGCACAAACAACACCTGCAAGCCATTCTTGAGGGTCAGGACTTGAATGTCCCCGACCGGGCCGTGGGCGTAGGTCTTCAGTGCGCCGGATGCGATTTTGACGCGGACGTCATCGGCCGCGAAGACGGGCGGCGTTCCGCCGGCTTCACCCATCTCGACGCTTTCGCCCGTGGGCTCGACCAAGAGCACGCGCGCTCGGTCGCGGCTCAGCCATTTCAGTCCAAAATTTAGCCACCTCGACGGACCGAGGTCCGTCAAGGCCGTCATGTCCTTGTCCCAGGCAGCCGAATCCCCGGTGTAGTGTGCCAGCGTGGCCCTGTCCACGGCGCGTCTGAGCACGGACTCCGTCTCCACGGCTTGGTCCACCACGGCCGTCATCTGGAAACGGGTCACTTGCACGTCTGCGGGTGTGGCGACATCCGGTCGCCCGCGGACGCTGGTCGAAAGCGCCGAATCTCCGCCCGTATTCGGTTGCACAGACTGAGGCAGACCGGGATTGACCGACATGGATGAGGGCGTCGCCAGGGTGCGGGCCCCATTTGCGCCGAAGCCCAAGGTACTGTCGAGCCGGTTAGCAGTGTCTTCAGCAGTGCTAGGTCCGCTCGCTGCGCTCGGGTCTGAGAAGCGATGGAACTGGTCGAGCACTCGCTCGAGACTCTTTTCCGGCAGCCGACCTTCCTTCAGGGAAACCGCACAGAGCAAGGTGCTGCTGTCGCGACCCGCGACCAGCGTCGCACGAACCGATTGGATGTCGGAATTCGACGTCACCCAATTAGGGATGGCCTCGAGTGCCGAGCGGATGGCACGCTCCAGGACTCCATCGGCCGCATAGCCCTGAGGCAAAGACCAGGCCACGTAGAGCATGGGACCCGCCACGGGGGACTTGACCGTTTCCACGGGCCGCAATGCTGCAACTCCTGGAAGCTCAGGCGCGTTCTTCGGCAGACGCAGCGGTGGCGTCACGGCCCCGCTGGCTGGTGCCACAGCGAAATGCTCCGGCAACGTCGCTCCGAAGAGCTTGTGGATGGTGGCGATCTCGACGTCTCCGGCAACGTAGAGGGTCACGTTGCTCGGCACGTAGTATTGCTGGACGAAGGCTTGCGCGTCGGCGAGCGTCAGCGCCGACACGCTTTCAGCGGTGCCAGTCACTGGCCGGTGGTAGCGGTGCCCCTCCGGGTAAAGCGCACCAAAAAGGCGCGCCACAGCGCTCGGTTCGCCTTGCTCATCCCGGCCGGTCATCTCATTCGTGACCACGTCGCGTTCCGTCTCGAAGGCCCGCGCGTCGAGGCCGGCCAGTGGCCCCATTAGTCGGCCTCCCTCAATGATCAGGAGGTTGCGCAGCGACTCCACAGGCCCCGCAACCATGTAGGTCGTCAGGTCGTGCGTGGTCGCCCCATTCCAACTCGCCGCGCCTGCGAAATCGAGCAGGGTGGAGCGCTGCGCCTTCCCGTCTGGCTTCGCGCGAAAGGTGAGGTGCTCGACGAGGTGTGCAAGACCCTCCTTGCCCGCTGGGTCTTCGGCAGCCCCGGCGTTTACGACAGCCACCACTACGACGATGGGCTTGCTGTGGTCCTCCTCGATGATGATGCGCATGCCCGAAGGAAGGTCGATCGTCCCAAGCTTGTCCGTACTCGGGCCAACAGAAACGCCCGACGCTGCGACGGCCGTTCCGGCCACCAGAACTGCCGCCAGAGCGCAAAATCTCGACCAAACGGACAAGTACATGCTCACCTCGGACGCGGTCGTCATTCGCGCCAGACGAAGAATCTCGGTTGCCCTTGAAAACACGGAATTCCCGACGAGCGCCGAGGGTAGACGTTCCGCGTATGCGTCGTCCACCCAAGCATCGGACTTCCGCGGTTTCAGCCGAGTTCGCTCCCCCGTACCGCCTCGCTTCTGACTCCCCGGGTGCTACCTAAGCGAATGGGCGCTACTTCTTGAGCGAGGACCCCGTTTCGCCTTGCTCCGGATGAACGAGCGTCGTGCCGCTGGGGCCGTACCCAGTAATCTGGACGATGACCTCCTCATCCTTGGCACCGTCATAGTGATGAAGGTTCGCCGGGTGCTTGGCGTAGCTGCCCGCCTTGAGGGGGATGGTCTTGTCTGGCTCGAAGGTGTCTCCCTCTCCGATGTACCAAGTGCCCGAAACGACGACGACGTAGCGATCCTCTGGGTGGAAATGCGGACGGGTCATCCGACCGGGCGAGAACTTGGCCCGGATGACGTAGATGCCTGGCTTCGATGGATCCCCAGCCAGGGTGGCGAACTTGACGCCTTCGAACCCGGGCTTGTCCGTCCAGACGATGTGCTCTGGCGTGACGTATTGAATGCCCTGATTCTTCTGCGCGCTGGTCCAGCCCGCGGGAATAAGAAGCACGGCGGTTGCCAGCAACATTGCGACAACGGTTTGCGTTCGCATGCTGTTCTCCGTTCACCAAGAGAGTCCGCACCCGTCAGCCCCGGAAGTTCCTAGGCATCTCGGAACTCCGGGGGTGCTGCCTGTCGGGGCGACAGGATTTGAACCTGCGACCACTTGCACCCCAAGCAAGTGCGCTACCAGGCTGCGCCACGCCCCGGGAAAAACCACTCTACCGCGTGAAGAGGGGGCCCTCCCTTACCGGCGGCCCCAACCGAGGTCAAGGTTCAGAGGTCAGAGGGGTCGTCATCCTCGTCGTGGTCCGAGGAGGGCGCGCCGGGAACCGGCGCGACGTAGCCGTTGTTGAGGGCGCTCTTCAGCACCTGGCTTGGGCGAAACGTCAGCACCCGACGCGCCGAGATTTCGATTTCCTTGCCCGTCTGTGGATTGCGCCCCACGCGCGCATTCTTCTGGCGGACCTGGAAGTTGCCGAAGCCGGATACCTTGATGCGGTCTCCACGCTCGAGCGTCTCCTTCAGAGTGTCGAAGACGAGCTCGACAATCTCGGCGGACTCCTTCTTGGAGAAGCCCACCCGCTCGTAGACGCCTTCGATGATGTCCGCCTTCGTCATGGGCCCCCACTGTGCCGAAAGGGCCCAGAACCTGTCAACCCAGCGTCCTCACTCACCTTTTGGGCGAGGAAGACCTACCCCCCAACCGTCAGGTGCGGAGTTCGGCTCCCAGGCGGCGGTTGACCTCCTCGACGATGTGCGCGTGCGCCGCCTGGACCTCCTCGTCCCGAAGCGTCCGGTCCGGTGCCCGGTAACGCAGGGCGAAGGCCACATTCTTCCGGCCGGCGGGAAGCGGCGCCCCCGTATAGACGTCGAACACCAGCACCTCCTCGACCAAGGGCCCCCCCACCTCCCGGATGACGGCCCGGATGTCCTCGGTGGGCTTGGACTCGGGCACCACCACCGCCAGGTCGCGCAGCACAGCTGGGAAGCGGCTCAGCGGGCGTAGGCGCGGCACCAGGTGGGCCACTTGCACCAGGGCTTCGAAGTCCAGCTCGAAGAGCTGAACGCCCTTCGGGAGGTCCAAGGCCTTGGCGACCCGGGGATGCAATTCTCCCAGTGTGCCCAGCACCGTTCCGCCAGCGGAGAGCTCGGCGCAGACGCGAGGATGGTACGGGGCCAGACGGACGGGCCGGGCGCTGAGCGGGGGCGCCCCGAGCGTCGCGAGCATCGCCTCCACAGCGCCTTTCCCGTCATAGAAGTCGTTCAGCTGTTCCCCACCTGTCCAGCCTCTCGGAAGTCGGCGACCCCAAAGCAGGCCGCCGATTCGCACCGGCTCCTTGGCCACAGGCCGCAGCCCTTCTCCACCTTCCGGGTCCCGCTGGTAGACGCGGCCCAGCTCGTAGAGGCGGACTCCCTCCTGACCCTGACGAAGGTTCTGGGCGAGGTTGGGAAGCAGGCTCGCGTACAGCGATGTCCTCATCGCCGACTGCTGAGGGCTGAGTGCATTCTTCAGCGTTACCGCGTCGACGGGCGCTCCGAGCGCCTCCAGCGCGCGCTCCGTCACCAAAGGCAGCAGGGCCGGGTCCACGAAGCTGTAGTTCACCACCTCGTCGAAGCCAGCCCCGGCCAAGGCGTTGCGCACTCGCCGCTCGACTTCCACCTGCGCCGGTTCCGGCTTGAGGCCTTCGGTCAGCGCCGGCAATGTCGCCGGAATGCTCTGGTAGCCACGGATGCGCGCAACCTCCTCCACCAGGTCCTCGGGGAGCGAAACATCCAGGCGCCAGCTCGGCACCCGCCACACGGTGGACCCTGGCTGCTGCCCCTCGACGCTGAACCCCAGCGCTCCAAGAATGCGCTCGACCTCCGTCGCCGGAACCTCTGCACCCAGGAGTCGGCCGACCTGGCCGGCTTCCAGCCGAACCAGCGTCGCGGCTGCCGGGGATGGGTAGACGTCGATGCGCCCTCGGCGCACGCTCCCACCACCCAGCTCAGCGATTAGCGTAGCCGCACGGTCCACGCCGACTGGGCCCGCCTCCACATCCACCCCGCGCTCAAAGCGGTGGGAAGCCTCGGTGTGCAGCTGGTGGCGCCGGGCCATCCTGCGGACCGTCACCGGGTCCCAGTTGGCCCCCTCCAGAAACACCCGCGTCGTGCCGCTGGACACCTCGGCGTCCGTGCCGCCGAACGTGCCTGCGAGGGCCTGAGCGCGCTCCTGGTCGCACACCACAAGGTCCTCCGAGGAAAGCGCCCGGTCCTTCCCGTCGAGCGTGGTGAGCCTTTCTCCGGCGCGCGCTCGGCGGACGATGAGCTCTGAACCGGCGAGTCGGTCGAGGTCAAAGGCGTGCAGCGGCTGGCCCAGCTCGAGCATGACGTAGTTGGTGACGTCAACCACGTTGTTGATGCTGCGCACGCCGCAGGACCGGAGTCTCCTCACCAACCATTCCGGAGACGGTCCAATGGTGACGCCTTCCACGACGCGCGCCGCAAAGCGCCGGCAGCCGTGCGCATCCTCGATTCGCACCCGCGCCACCGCGTGGACATCGGACGTGGACTCGGGGACTACGGGAGCGGGACGCCGAAGCGCTTGAGCGGTGACGACGGCGACCTCCCGCGCCACTCCCAGATGGCTCAGGGCATCACCGCGGTTGGGGGTGACGTTCATCTCCAGCACGGCGTCATCGAGGCCGAGAGCCTCGGCGAGTGCCATCCCCGGGCGGAGGCTGCCCTCGAGGAGGAGGAGCCCCGAGGCGTCCTCGGCCAGTCCCAACTCGCGGGCCGAGCAAAGCATGCCCTCGCTCCTCACGCCCCGCAGCGTCACCGGAGCGATTTTCGTCCCATCGGGAAGAACCGTCCCCACCATGGCGAGCGGTACCAAGTCCCCCACCTGGAAGTTCTTCGCACCACAGACGACTTGGAGCTTGCTCCCCTCCCCGGCGTCCATCTGCGTCACCGAGAGCTTGGCTGCGTCGGGATGCGGGTTGGAGGCCTCGATGCGGGCGACCACCACCCCGGCCAGCGAAGCCCCGGGATACTCCACCCCCTCGACTTCCAATCCGGCGAACGTCAGCTTGCGCGCGAGCTCGTCCGGCGGCGGTACGAGCGCCAGGAGGTCTTGAAGCCAGTTACGCGAAATCTTCATGGTCAGAACTGCTCCAGGAAGCGGATGTCGTTCTCGAACAGGCTCCGAATGTCGTCCAGGCCGTAGCGCAGCATCGCAATCCTTTCCACGCCCATGCCCCAGGCGAAGCCGGTCAGCGTCCCGGCGTCATAGCCACCGGCCTTGAGAACATTGGGATGGACCATTCCGCAGCCGAGAATCTCCAGCCAACCGGTGGACTTGCACAGTCGGCACCCCTTGCCGCCGCACGTGCCGCAGCTGACGTCCATCTCGGCCGAGGGTTCGGTGAACTGGAAGTAGGAAGGACGGAAGCGCGTCTGTCGGTCGACGCCGAAGAAACTGGTGACGAAAGCGTTGAGCGTTCCTTTCAAGTCCGCGAAGGTGATGCCGCGGTCGACGAGCAGCCCTTCAATCTGGTGAAACATCGGCGTGTGGGTCGCATCCGAATCCACGCGGTAGGCCTTGCCCGGCACAACAATTCGCAGCGGAGCGGGCCGGCTGCGCATCGCCCGTATCTGCCCCGGGGAGGTATGGGTGCGCAGCAGGACCTCGTCGACGGGCGCTTTGGACCAGGGTGCGTCGACGTAGAAAGTGTCCTGCATGTCGCGGGCTGGATGGTCGGCTGGAATGTTGAGCGCCTCGAAGTTGAGCGCGTCGAGCTCGATTTCCGGCCCGGTGAAGACCTCGAAGCCCAGCCGCCGGAAGCTCCGGACCACGTCCTCCAGGGTGCGAGACACGAGGTGTCGGTGGCCGGGGGGCCGCCCCCGGCCGGGAAGCGTCACGTCCAGGGGGGGACCCGCGAGCTCCGCCTCGAGCGCCGCCTGCTCCACGGCTTGAATGGCCCCAGCGAGCAGTGTCTCCAGCTCCGCCTTCACCCGGTTCGCCACCTCGCCCACGCCGCGCCGGTCCTCGGGATTGAGCTTTCCCATCCCCCCCAAGACCAGCGCCAGTTCGCCCTTCTTGCCGAGGTACCGAACGCGGAGCATCTCCACCTGGGCGGCGTCCGCGGCTCGGCTGACCTCCTCCTGGGCGCTCCTCAGCAGTTGTTCCAGCCGGTCACGCATCCGCCGTTCTCCCCAGAAAAAGCAAAAGGGCCGCCCCAGAGGGCAGCCCAGTTCGGTTCCGAGCACCGTGGCGCCCCCGCTGGGGCGCCTGGCACGTGTACTCGACCCTCAGGCCGCCGCGATCTTGGCGATCGCGGCAAAGCCCGCCGGGTCCGCCACGGCGATGTCCGCCA
>Ga0302324_100000483_pt1 | contig 107053 bp, 91 predicted proteins | sample Palsa_T0_1_FD_201949 | JGI IMG/M metagenome (GOLD analysis project Ga0302324, IMG submission 201949) | Peat permafrost microbial communities from Stordalen Mire near Abisko, Sweden - Palsa_T0_1 | ecosystem: Environmental > Terrestrial > Soil > Palsa > Peat permafrost | place: Sweden: Abisko... | reverse complement strand
TTCTTTACGCCGGACGGTAAAGAAGTTTGGGTTACGGTCCGCGGCGAGAGCTATGTGTTGGTCCTCGATGCGACGACTTACGAGGAGAAGCTTAAGATCGAGACACCGAACGGTCCGGGCATGCAGATTTTCTCACCCGACGGGATTTATGGCTTTGTGTGTTCGTCGTTCACTCCGGAGACCCAGGTAATCTCGGTCGCCGATCACAAAATCGTGGGTCGAATTCCTCAGACGAGCCCCTTCTGTCCCAACATCGCAGCAACACCCGACGGCCACCAGATCTGGTTCACGCTCAAGGACTCGGGGAAGACGCAAGTCTTCGATGCCCAGCCGCCCTTTGCGGTGCTCAAGACCCTTGAAACGGGGCCGATTACCAACCATGTCAATTTTGTCTCGAGGTCGAGCGGCACCCTCGCCTATGTGACCGTTGGGGGCCTCAACCAAGTACAAGTATTTCGAACCTCCGATTTCGAAAAAATAGCGACCATTGCCGTGGGACGGCTGCCGCACGGGATCTGGCCATCCGGCGATGGGTCGCGCATGTATGTCGGGCTCGAGAATGATGATCGGATGGAGGTGATCGATACGGCCAGCAATAAAGTCATTGCCAGCATCCCGATCGGCCAGGCACCCCAGGCTGTGGTTTACGTGCCGAATGCGGTGCAGCCGGGAACCTCGGGGGTCGACGGTCTGGAATTGCTCGGTATCGCGGCGCAGGCCAGCCACTTCTCGTTGGTATCTGCTGGACAGAGTGATCATGCTACAACGCGCCCTTTAACCAGTGTGACGCTCTTCGATCAGGGATTGGTACAGGTGTTGGAGGCCGCCGTGACTGGGCTTTCACCCAAGGCGGATTACGTGCTCGGGATCGCCCCTAATGCCGACGGCAGCGGACCGCTAGAAGCTCTCGCTGACTTCAAGAGCAATGCGGCCGGGGCTGCTATCGTCAACTCCATTGGTCCGATCCGACAAATCGTCGACCGCCACTCGGAAGCGACTCGGCGTTATCTAGTCATTCGCGCGGGCTCGGCCAGTGCTCCGCGACAGATTATCCAGGTTCAAGCCACAACGGAGCAATCTATGGAAGTGCCTTCGATCGATGGACTTATCGTTTTGCCCACCCAGCATACCGTCGCTGATATTCTGACGAGAACGGTTTCGATCGCCCAAGCGCGGGGGATTACCGTCTTCGCAAAGATTGATTTCAGCGGGGATGCCGCCCGATCGAAGCTCACGCTAAGACCCACCGGCCTCGTCATCCTTGGAAACCCCGCTGCCGGTACCCCCGTGATGGCGGCCACGCCGACCGTGGCAATCGATCTTCCCCTAAAGATCCTCGCGTTCGAGGACGCTGAAGGACACTCCTGGGTGGCCTATAACGATCCGCACTATCTTCAACGTCGTCACGGCTTTTCGCAGGCGCTGGTCAGGAATCTAGCGCCGATCGGCGGACTGGCCCAGGCCGTGGCGGGAGCTGACTGATGAATGTTCCGGCGGGCGGTTGAGTCAAGACGCTGAGCTATCCGGTAATCGCTCAAAACGGCGCCGGTCTGCGATCCTCGATCTGCTTGTCGACCTCTTGGTCGGTCAATCGCGCGTCATAAATCGAGCGTGGGTCGAGCGTTCGGGCAACGACGGTTGCGGTCACGACCACGACGAGCAGCGGCAATATGAAGGATCGATCTCGTGCAGTGAGTTCCATTATCAGAATAATCGACGAGATTGGACCGTGAGTCGTCGCCGCGAGTACCGCCGCCGCACCGAGCACCGCAAAAAGCCCCGGTGGAACGCCTGGCCATGCCCAGGACCAGGCGATCCCGAGCACGCCGCCGAGCAGCGCACCGAGAGCCAAGGACGGCGTGAACAAGCCGCCGGGAACGCCGCTGCCGAGACACATGACGGTAACCAGCGGCCGCAGCACCAACAACGCGACCATGAGCAGGGGCGCAACTTGGTTCGTGAACGCGAGCTGTGCGATCTCTTTGCCGTTTCCAAGCAATTGCGGAAACTCGATTGACAGTGCGCCGAGCAACAGCAACGCGATGTTGGGCTGAAGGAACCGCCGCCAGCTCTGCGGTTTGTTGGCGTCTGCCCAAGCGACGAGACGAATGTATCCGACCGAAACCAGGCCAATCAGCGGTCCGGCCGCGAGCGCCCAGCAGACGACCGATGCCGACAGCGGATATGCCGGAATCAAATAAGTTGGGGCGTTCGGCAGCATCGTCCACGAGCAAATGTCGTGGGTAGGGGCTTTGCGCGGCGGCATCGAGAATATTGGGACCCGGCCAAACGAAATGCTCGATGGTCTTCAACAGCAACGTGAGCACGCCGGCTGCGATGCCCGCGCCCAAGCCGGTTAACAGGATCGCCACCCAGAATGCCGTGGCCGCCGGGCTCTTCAAGGCCGCCGGAATGTCGGTGTGGTCGTATTGCCGATGTTGCGGTTGCCTCATTGGGAGCTCGGAAATGCGACCGGCGAGAGCGGCAACGACAAGAGAACCGTCGCGCCTTGACTCAGCGCGCTCTCGATGCGCACGTCGGCGCCGATGAGGTCCGCCTGCTCGCGAATGCCGACAATGCCGAAGTGGTCGGGCAGTACGGCTTCAGGGTCGAAACCGACTCCATTATCCTCGATCAGCAACTGCAAATGGGTGCCGTTTGCAATTCGCAACCTAACGGCCACGCGCGTCGCCATCGCGTGTCTCTCGATGTTGCGCAAGGCCTCGAGTGCGATCCGCAAGAACGCTTCCCCGCGCTCGTCGCCGAATCGAGCGGCTTCCTCTTCCGCGCTGCATTCACCCGACAATCCCGTGCGATCGATGAATTTCTCGAAGGCGACCGCGAGCGCGGGACCCAACCCGGTCTCGCGAACGGCGCTGAGGCGCATTTGCGAAATGGCGCTGCGCGCCTCGGCCAGGCCTTCATGAGCGACAGCCTCGGCACGCTCTAGTTCGGCCGCGAGCGCGGTCGGATCCCTGGCATGCAGTCGGCGAAGCAATCGAATCTCACTCAATATGGCCATCATCGAATGCGCGAGCGTATCGTGCAGATCCCGCGCGATCTTGAGGCGTTCGCGAACGACCGCCGCGTAACGCGATTCTTCGGCGAGACGCTCGACCTCGCGAGTCCTGACGGCGACGCGGCGCTCGAGTTCGCAGCGCTCCCCTCGAAGATCCGCCAGAATCTGTGCGAACGCGCGCCCGAGCTGCGCCACCTCATCGGCACCCCCGGGAACCTCAATGTCTGTTTCGTCATGACCGACTTTGCTGACCGATAAGGCGAGGCTTTTGAGCCGCCGCGTCAGATGCCTGGCGCCGACGATGCCGATCAGTGCGGTGAGGATACCGAGACCTAGGGAGACCCAGAAAATTCGAATCGCAACCGCATCGGCGCGCTGGTAGACCCGCTCGTTGGGTTCACAAAGCTGCACTTGCCAACCGGTCGCGGACACTTCGTTGCTGGCGTTGAGCGTGGAGCTGGCAACGAGAACTTGCCGCCCGGAGACAAGCTGCTCGAATTGTGGCGCGCCGGCCGTTGCGTCGAAGCCATCGGGAGCTCGGCCGATGCGCCACGGCGATTTCGCGGGAACGCCGCTCCAGGGCTTGTCCAGAAACTCCGGCGGTCCGACGAGTACGACGTGATTGCGGTCGAGCACGAGCGCCTGCGTGGCGATTTCCTGATCGGTTTCGTCCGTCAAACGCTGCGGGTGGTTGGCCGAGCGCCTCCAGCTCAAATGCGCCGCGACGACACCAACGACGCGCCCGGCGTCATCGCGCACCGGGGCGGCGAGATCACCGAGATTAGAGGCCGTCGAAGCCGATGCATTGGTCGCGCTGTCGATGCTGCCGAGCCAAGGGCTTTGCAGTCCCGCTCGATACCATGGGCTCGTTTCGACGTTGCGGCCGTTCTGCAGTGCGCCAAGCGCATCGACGACGATTCCATGCGAATCGGCGATCGCAATCCAGTCGAGTTGCGGGTACGCCATCGATAATTCGTCGAAGATGTCTTTGAGATCCCGCTGACGGCCGCCGAGCCCGTTTTCACGGAGGATGCGGGCGGCCGCACGCACGGCTGCGAGTCGCGCGTCGATCGCCTGACCGACATCGGAACTCATTTGATCGGTTTCGAGCGACAATCGGCGAACGTGTTGTTCCAACAGGTTTTGCCGGGTGATCGCGCCGACCCAAATCGCCGCGGCGACCGAAAAAGTGACTGCGAGTGCGATGATCAGCCCCACGATGCCGGTCACGAGACTGCGCCTCGGGTCGATGATCCAGAGCAGCGGTCTGTGATCAGCAGGGGCAACCGAATTGGCCATGGGCTCCCATCATGTCGTGACTAAGGTCACTTCCCAACGATGGTACACGAGCCGCATGATCGAACTGGAGGGAAACAGACATGAGAATCTCATCGTGACCGACGGCGAGCGCAACCAGATTCCGGCAATTCGCATCGTGATTGCGGAGGATCAAGCGCACGTGCGCCGGGGCGCCGCGCACTTGCTTTCGCTAGAGCAGGACATGGAAGTCGTGGGTCAGGCCTGCAACGGCGCCGAGGCCGTCGAGTTGGCGCGGGTCCTACAACCCGATGTGATTTTGATGGACCTACACATGCCTGTCAAAGGCGGTGTAGCGGCGACGCGCGAGATCATTCAGATGCTGCCCGCGACCCAGATCCTCGTGTTGACGACCCTCCACGACGACGAAACTGTATTCGAAGCCGTGCGCGCGGGCGCGCACGCCTACCTGCTCAAGGATGCCGCCGAAGACGACCTGCTCGAGACGATCCGTGCGCTCAAGCGCGGCGAGTCGCGCTTGACGCCGCAAATCGCGCGTAAAGTCATGGACCAGTTTGCGCGTCTCGCGGCCGTCTCTGCGCCGGCGCCGAACCGCGAAGAGTCTGCGGCGCCATCCTCACCGCAGAGGGGTGCCGGCGCACCGGGTGAGGTTCGTGCCGAGGTACTCAATGACAAGGAACAGAGAGTCTTACAGCTGATCTCGGAGGGCTTGAGCAACCGGCAAATCGCCGACGCCATGTATCTCGCCGAAGGCACGATCAAGAATTACGTGAGCCGGATCATGGAGAAGCTGCACGCGAATACGCGAATCGCGCTCGCGTTGATCTCCAAGGGGCAGGCGCGGCAAAAATAGCGTCCGCCGGATTCCCGGGCAGGGGACAAAAAGTGACTTTGGTCACTGATAATCGTGACCATTGGCTGCTGAAGATCTGCGTTTGCTCGTCTAGATTGGGGGCGTCGCCGAGTAAGGATCCTGCATGTCCGTTGTCGAAACAGCGCTGAAGCGGCCCTATAGCGTCGTCGCCGTCCTCGCCGCCAACCGACCGCTGTCACCGCTACGCAAGCGCGAGGGAGTGCCGATGCAACCGCATGACGTCGACAAGCAGGGCTTGGAGGCCGAGAATCCGTCTCGCGCACAATTTCCCGACGAGATATCGCGCGAGGAACACGATTCGGTGTCGACTGAGTTCTCGCCGGACACCGCGAGGCGCACGAAGAAAGGAGCCGGCATCGCGGTTGCCGTGCTGTTGCTGTGTTTCCTCGTCGTGATGGTGCTGCGCCATCTGCATTCGAGCTCGATTGCGAAGGCCGGAGAAGCGGCCTATTCGGCGCCGCCGCCCGTCGATGTCGTGATTGCGCGGCCGGCTACGGTCGGCCAGGATCTCGTGCTGCCGGGACAGACCGCGGCATGGTACGAATCGACGATTTACGCGCGCGTCAACGGCTACGTCGCGAAATGGCTCGTGGATATCGGCGACCACGTGAGGAAAGGCCAGGTGCTCGCAACGATCGAGACGCCGGAACTCGACGCCGAGCTGCAGGCGGCAAAAGCGCAGCTCAAGGCGTCCGAGGCGCAGGTCGATGCGCGCAAGGCGGAAGCCGAATTCAGCAAGACGACCAATGAGCGTTGGCGCGACTCGCCCAAGGGCGTGGTCTCGGAGCAGGAGCAGGACGCCAAGAAGGCAGACTATCAAAGCTCGCAGGCGCGCCTCTATGCTGCCGACGCACAGGTTGCCTTGGACCGATCGAAGGTCGATCAATACAGCGCGCTCACCGAGTTCAAGCAAGTCAGGGCCCCGTTCGACGGAACCATCACCGAGCGCAAAATCGACGTCGGAAATCTGGTAACGGCCGGAAGTTCCTCCACGACGACGTCCCTGTACCGCATGGCGCAGACCGATCCACTGCGCATCTTCGTCGACGTGCCGCAGAGCGCCGCCGGAGAACTTATGAACGCCGGGGTTCCTGCCGAGATACGCGCCACGGGTGCCGTGGGCGGCGTGTTCTCCGGAGAAATTGCGCGTTCCGCGGAGTCGATCAATGCCCAGGCGCGCACGATGCGGGTCGAAGTCGACATGCCCAATGGCAACCATGCGCTCGTGCCCGGCATGTACGTCAACGTCGCCTTCCGCCTGCCGCCTCGCGGTTTGGTCGAAGTTCCCGCAGCCGCTCTGATTTTTCGCGCGACCGGCACCCAAGTTGCGCAGGTCGATGCAGGCGGCAAGATTATTTTCAAGGATGTCGCCATCGCGCGCGACAACGGCAGCCTCGTCGAGCTATCGACGGGCGTGCGGCCAGGCGATCGGCTCGTGCTCAACATCAGCAGTCAAATTGCGTCGGGACAGACCGTCGCCGCGAATGACCCTGGCACCGATCAAGTTCCCGCTGGCAAGCGCTGAGGGTCCCATGAGCGGGTTACGATGCATCCTGTTCGCGCTGATTGCAGGCTTGAGTGCCTGTGCGGTCGGTCCCAATTACCGCTCGCCGAAACCCGATGTGCCGCCGCGCTTCGCGTCGCCGGGTTCCGAGGCCGCCGCGCCCGCCGTCGATTTGGCGAGCTGGTGGCGCGCCTTGAATGACGTGGAGCTCGATGCGCTCGTCGATCGCGCGGTCAAATCGAACTTGGACGTTGCACTCGCGCTGGACCGCTTGCAGCAGGCCCGCACCTATGAGGCCTTGGTCGTTGGGCATGCCTTGCCGGAGATCGATGCGAGCGCGGCAGCAGGGCGCGGGACCGGCACCGACCTGACGCGCGGCAGGGCCGAGCAGGGATTGGTGTCGGCCGATAGTACGAGCGGCCTCCAGCACGTCAATACGGTGGCCGGCTTCGATTCGGTCTGGGAACTCGATCTGTTCGGCAAGTACCGGCGGGAATTCGAGGCGGCGCGCGCCGATACGGAGGCGGCCCGTGCCGCACGCGAAGATGTTCTGACCGCGGTCGTCGCCAACGTCGTCCGCGCTTACGTCGATTTGCGCGGATTTCAGGTTCGCGCGGGTATCCTACACAAGGCAAGCGATGTGCTGCGCGAATCCCTGCGTCTGGTGACAATTCGCTACCAGCGCGGAATCACCAATGAACTCGACGTTGCCCTCGCCGCCCGCGAACTCGCGACGCTCGACGCGCGGATCGGGCCCGTCGAATCGCAAGTCAAGGCGGCCAATTACATTTTGGCGGTACTCGTCGGTGAGTATCCCGAGACGATGATTCAGGAACTCTCGAAGCCGGATCTGATTCCGTCCATGCCGGCGGCCACTGCACCCGGCGTGCCGCTCGATCTGCTCAAGCGCCGGCCCGACATTCGGCAAGCCGAGCGGGAACTCGCCGCTGCGACCGCACGCATCGGGGTCGCAACTGCCGATCTGTTTCCCCAGGTCGCACTCGTCGGCGCGATCGGCAGCCAGTCACAGGGCTGGGGAACGACGCCGCACAAGGCCGCGCACATTTGGTCGTTCGGACCCGGCGCGGTCTGGCCGCTGCTCGACTTCGGCAGCCTGGACGCCGAGGTCGACATTACCGATCTCGAGGCCCAGGCGAGCTTGCTGAACTACCGCAAGACGATCTTGAATGCCGTGCAACAGGTGGATACCTCGGTCGATGCCTATCAGGCCGAGCAGGCCCGCATCGAACAACTGAGCGCCGCGATGCTCGCCGGTCAGCGCGCCGTAGATTTGGCGAGCGAGCGTTACGACCGCGGGCTCACCGACTTTCTCAATGTCGTCGACGCCGAACGCCAATTTTACGATCTCGAGGAGCAATACGCGGAGGCGCAGGTTGCCGAGGGAGAACAATTCGTGCAGCTTTATCGAAGCCTCGGCGGCGGTTGGGAGAACTATCAACAGGTACCCGCGATCCGCCGCCCCCAGCCCGCTATCGTCGCAGCGTTTCGGCGCGTTCTCGGCGGCACGGCCCCCTGATCCAGCGCGCAGCCTAGCGGCCGCCCGCACGTTGCCTTGAGCGGCCTTGGTCCCCGCCAAGCTCTGCTACGCGCGCCGCCAACAGTCGTCTTTCAGGTTCGAGTTTCGCTCTCGCCAGCGCCGCTTGATACGCTTCCCGGGCCTCATTACTCCGCCCAAGGCGTGCCAGCAAATTGCCGCGGGCTGCATGCAGCAGGTAGTAGTCTTGAACCTCGCCTCGCGCGGCCAGTGAGTCGACCAAGTCGAGCGCTCGCGCCGGCCCGTCGACCATCGACACCGCGACGGCGTGGTTGAGTTCGATGATGGGTGTCGGGTGCAGCCGCAGCAACACTTCGTAGAGACCGGTGATCTGCCGCCAATCAGTCGTGTCTTTATCGGTGGCGCGCACGTGCAGCGCGGCGATTGCCGCCTGCACGGCGTAGTGACTCACGCGCTCCGGTCTGTGCAGCGATCGTTCGACCAGCGCGGAACCTTCGTCTATCTGACCCTGATTCCACAGCGTGCGATCTTGTTCATCGAGCAGTACGACATCCCCGGCGCTCGATACGCGCGCGGGACGCCGCGCATCATGCAGGAGCATCAGCGCCAGCAGTCCCATGATCGCCGCATGGTCGGGCAGAAGCGCATCGAGCAACCGTCCCAGACGAATGGCCTCGCGGCACAGGTCGTCGTTCATTAAATTGGCGCCGGCGGTCGCGGCATACCCTTCGGTGAAGACGCCGTAGACCACCGCGAGCACGCCCTCGATGCGCTGATCGAGCATCGAGGGTTCGGGTGTTTCATAGGGAATTCCGGCGTCGCGAATTTTTCGTTTGGCGCGGACCAGGCGCTGGGCCATCGTGTCCTCACTCACGAGGAAGGCGCGTGCGACGGCCTGCGTCGTCAGCCCGCACACTTCACGAAGGGTGAGCGCGATCCGCGCTTCCTCGTTCAGCGCCGGATGGCAGCAGGTAAAAATCAGGCGCAGACGGTCATCGACCAAAACGCAATCATCGGCGTCCTCGTCCATAGCGGCCGCCTGTGTATCGGCGGCCGCGGTTTGCAGCTCGATGATCTTGCTGCGAAATGTTGCTTCGCGACGTATCTGGTCGATGGCCTTGTTGCGGCCGATCTGAATCAGCCACGCGCGTGGGTTCGCCGGAATTCCCTGGCGTGGCCACTGCTCGAGCGCAGCGGCGCAAGCTTCCTGCCGACCGTCTTCCGCCAGATCGAAGTCGCCGAGCAGGCGAATCAGTGTTGCGAACACGCGACCCGCCTCCCGGCGCAGCACTTCCTCCACCGCTTCCCTCACCCGGCAGGTGTCCAGATCGGGCGCACTTCGATGCTGCCGTACCGCGCGCTCGGGATGCGCCCGGCGATCGCCAGGGCTTCGTCAAGATTCTTCGCCTCGACGAGATAGTAGCCGCCGAGCTGCTCGCGCGTTTCCGCGAACGGACCGTCTGTGATCAGCACTTTCCCATTGCGCACGCGGACGGTGGAAGCGGAAGAAACCGGCTTGAGCCGGTCGGCCGCCTTCATCTGTCCCGCTTGCACGATCGACTTGGTGAATTGCGTGTATTCCTGGGTAATCGAATTCAATGCGTCTGCGCCCAGCGCTTCAAATTCCCGTTCATTAGCGTAAATCATCAATAAGTACTGCATGTCGCTCTCCTGATCGCTTTAAGTGTCATTGGCCGCTAGTTAGTCGAACGACCTGTGTCCCGATCGACACCCGGCGCAACATTTAGTGAAGCGCGGGCGGCAACGGATTGACGAGCAGCACCCTTAAGCCCCAATTCGCAACCTTAGAATCGTACTGCCAGATTTGTACGTAGGCGTGGGTAGTTTGTGCTTTGCCGCCGGTGAGTACGCCCACGGAGTACGCGAGCGTTGCATCGTTCGATCGACCGCGCGACTTCTCGACCCAGGTTCCGTCGATGGCATGTGCATCGAGATACGCGCTCGCCGGCCCGACTCCGCCGATCGGAAATTGTGCATTCGTAAGAAAAAGAAAATCATTGTTGCGGCCGTAGGTACGCAAAGCGGCCGCGAGCCCGTCTCGCTCTGCGGTGTCTCGAAAATCACCGGCGGCACGGCCCGCGGCGTCATGGGTTACCAAGACCGGCGGCGGTAAGTTCGCCCGGGCGATCGCTGCCGGGTCCGCCGGCAATTTCGGCTCTGCGTTCGCCGGTGCCGCGTGCGAAATCCCGCCATCGATTTTGACATGCCACTTGCACTCTGCATCGCGCACCCAAACGGACAAGAAGTGTCCGTAGAGCTGTTTGCCGCTGTCGGCGACCGTGTAGACCCAAGGTCCGGTGGTAAAGCCAAGATCGCCGCTCGGCGCGACATCACCGATGACCGGATACCAAGTGAGCTGGTCCTTGCTGTCCTTCGCGGCTTCGTACACTGCACGGCCGGGCTCCGGGCCTGGATTCAAAACCCAGGAGTCCTGATCCAAATACTTGAGGAACGCCCCCCGCACCGAGGTCAGTGCCTGTTCGCCGAAGGCATATTCAGTCTCCAGCATGGCCCCAAGTGCGGTGCCCTGCGTCGCGCATTCCGCCCCATCCCGCCCACTCTGCGGAGCTCCGCCCTGCGCCGCGCCGGCAATTAGCGCCAACAGGGCCGCGCTGATGCCCGCTCGCGCGCGATGCTTGAAGCTATCCATCCCACGACTGTACCTGCTTGCAAACCCGGTATTTAGCCCTTTGAGAGCGGCAAGGCCCCCGCTAGAGGGGAACTAAACCCCTCCGGCGGAGCTCAAATAAGACCATAATCAGCCACTTACGCGCCCGGCGGGGAGCGCTGGCGGCCCTCCGCCCTTTGGCCGTAAGATCACGGTCGCACCCATAAACATCCGAACGGATAACTAGAGGATTCCCGATGAAGGCTTGGATACCGCTTACGCTGGTTTTTGCACTTGGCTCCGCCGCTCACGCGCAGGCGACTTGCGCCTATCCGCGCGCCCCCGACGCCACTCCCGACGGCAAGACCGCGACGAAGGATCAAATGATCGCCGCGAAACATGATTTCGACCGGTACAACACCGAGATGAATGCCTACTTGGATTGTCTGAAGCTCGAGATGGACTCCGCGTCGCCTAAAGACCCGTCGAAGCTTACGGCCGATGATAAGAAAAAGGCCGCCGAGCAGGAGAAGATTTTAGTGCAGAAGAACAACGCCGCGGTCGATGAACTGCAAGTGAACGTCGGGCGTTTCAATGAGCAATTGAAGGCCTATAAGGCCGCCCACCAACCTTGAAATAAGTCGCGGCGGCGCTAAATCCGCCGCGCTTTCTTTAGATTATGCAGGCTAGCACGCTCATCACACCGCGTCTGGCCGAAGAGGCAATCAACTCTCGGCTGACGTGTCTGCCGATCGAATCACTGCCGCTCACGCAGTGCGTCGGGGGGACACTGCGGGAAAATATATATGCGGAGCGCGATCACCCGCCTTTCGATCGCGTCACCATGGATGGGATCGCGGTCGACAGCGAGTCGCTGCGCCGTGGGTTGCGTCGCTTTCGCATCCAGGCGACCCAGTCCGCCGGTTCGCCGGCTCTGAAGCTATCGCGTGGCGAAGACGCGATCGAGGTGATGACCGGCGCCATCCTGCCGCGCGCCAGCGACTGCGTCATTCCCATCGAGCAATACGAGGTGGCCGACGGCGTCGCGTCGCTGAAATCGGCGGTCGTCTCGACCCCTTATCACAACGTTCACCGCCGCGGCAGCGACAGCCGCCAAGGTACGCTGCTGCTCGAGACCGGCACCCTGCTGCGCGCTCCGGAAATCGCGGTCGCGGCCTCGGCCGGCATGGCGCGCGTGAGAGTGAGCAGCCAACCGGCCGTGATGGTCGTGTCGACCGGCGATGAGTTGATCGAGCCGGGCGATCCCATCGCGGACTACCAGGTACGCCGCTCCAATGCCTATGCGGTCGCGGCCACGTTGCGCCGTCGCGGTTTCGGCCGTATCGGCGATGATCATGTAGCGGATGACGAAGAGCTGTTGCGCGAGCGGCTGGCCCTGCACTTGACCACCCACGAGGTCGTGATTTTGAGCGGCGGCGTATCGATGGGCAGATTCGATCTCGTACCCAAGGTGCTGACTCAGCTGGGTGTCCAGCAAGTGTTTCACAACATCGCGCAGCGCCCGGGCAAGCCCATGTGGTTCGGCATCGGTCCGCAGGGCCAAGCTGTGTTTGGATTGCCGGGAAATCCCGTGTCGACGCTCGTATGCCTCATCCGCTACGTGATCCCGGCGATCGCCGAAGCCATGGGCACGCGCCGCATGGTGCCTGAACGGCTGGCATTGGCGGCCCCGGTGACATTCCAGCCGCCGCTCGCCTACTTCCTGCCGGTCGTCGTCGAACACGACGACTGGGGTCGCCCCTGGGCCAATCCGCGGCCGCCGAACGGCTCGGGGGATTTCCTGAGCCTGGCCGGCACCGACGGCTTCGTCGAGCTTCCGCCCGGCCCGAACACCTATGCGAAGGGCTTCGTCACCAACATGTATCGCTGGTGACCGATAAGACCATGGAATTCAAGCTGCACGACATCCGAGGCGCCAAGCACCCGCTCGACCAACGCGGCCGGCCGCTGCACGATTTGCGAATTTCTGTGATGGACCGCTGCAATTTCCGCTGTCCGTACTGCATGCCCAAAGAGCAGTTCCACGAGCACTACCGATTCTTGAAATCCCAGGAGCGCTTGTCGTTCGAGGAGATCGTGCGCCTCGCCCGCCTCTTTGCCGGCCTCGGCGTGCGCAAACTACGCCTCACCGGGGGTGAACCGCTGCTGCGCGCCAATCTCGCCGATTTGGTCGGCGATCTGACCGGCATACCCGGCATCGACGACATCGCGCTCACCACCAACGGCGTGCTGCTGGCGCAGCACGCGGTGGACTTGCAGGCCAATGGCTTGAAGCGCATCACGGTGAGTTTGGACACGCTCGATAAGGATATTTTCACGCGGCTGAGCGGCGGATTCGGCGCACTCGACCAGGTCCTCCAGGGCATCGATGCCGCGATCGCCGCCGGGCTCACGCCGGTGAAGATCAACAGCGTCATCGAGCGCGGCATCAATGAAGATTCCGCGCTCGAATTGCTGGAGCGCTTTCGCGGCATGCCCGTGATCGTGCGGTTCATAGAATTCATGGACGTCGGCAATCGCAATGGCTGGCGGCCGGAGATGGTGGTCCCGTCGCGCGAGCTCGCGGCGCGCATCAACGCCCGCTGGCCGATGCATCCGGTCTCGGAAAACTACCGCGGCGAGGTGGCGCAGCGTTGGCGCTTCGACGACGGCCGCGGCGAAATCGGCTTTATTTCCTCAGTGTCGCAGCCCTTCTGCGGCAGTTGCAGCCGTGCACGCCTGTCCTCGGAAGGCAAGTTCTACACCTGCCTGTTCGCAACCCAGGGGCTGGATCTGCGCGCGGCGCTGCGCAGCGGCGCGAACGACGCCGATCTCTTGGAGCTGATCCGCGGCACGTGGCGCGAGCGCACCGACCGCTACAGCGAGCTGCGCGATACGTTGCGGCGGGATCGCGATCCGGCGGCCCAAAAGATCGAGATGTACTACATCGGCGGTTGAGGGTCATGACATTCTCACACTTAGATTCCGAGCGGCGCCCCACCATGGTCGACGTGAGCGACAAGAGCGTTACCAAGCGAACCGCGATCGCCGAAGCGCGCGTGCTGTTCCCGCCGGCCGTCGCCGCGGCGTTGCGCTCCAGCGGCCTACGCTCCAGCAAGGGTCCGATATTCGATACCGCCATCGTCGCGGGAGTCATGGGCGCCAAGCGCACTCATGAACTGATTCCGTTCTGTCACCCGTTGGGGCTCGAGGACTGCCGCATCGCCATCGACCTCGAGGGCGATGCTGCCGTGATCCGCTGCTCGGTGAGCGTGCATCACAAAACCGGCGTTGAGATGGAGGCTCTGACCGGTGCCGGCGTTGCCGCGCTCACCGTGTACGACATGTGCAAAGCCTTGTCCCACGACATCGTCATCAGTGATCTGCGCCTGGTGGCGAAGGACGGCGGCAAGAGCGAGTACGTGCGCATGGTTCCGCCATGAACGCGCCGGTGTACGGATTGATCCTTGCCGGAGGTTCAAGCTCGCGCATGAAGCGCGACAAGGCGGCGCTCCAGTATCAGGGCAGGAGCCAGCTCGATCGGGCCTATGAACTCGCCCTCAAGCACGTGAACCCGGTGTTCGTCTCGGTACGCGCCGGCCAGGCCGACGATCCCTCGCGCGCGCATCGGCCCCTGATCATCGATTCGATCGCGGGCGAAGGGCCCATCGTCGGCATCCGTTCGGCACTTGCCGCACGCCCGGAGGCCGCCTGGCTGGTGCTGGCGTGCGACCTGCCGTTCCTCAGCGATGCCACCCTCGAGCGTCTGTTGGCGGAGCGCGATGCCGGCGTCTTCACCACCGCCTATCGCAGCAGCCACGACGGTCTTCCCGAGCCGCTGTGCGCCATTTGGGAACCCACGGCGGGAGCCGCACTCGCCGACTATGAGGCGGGAGGCGGACACTGCCCGCGCAAGTTCTTGATGCGTCATGCCGTGCGGCTTCTTGATCCCATTGATCGGCAGGCGCTCGACAACGTCAACACGCCCGAGGAATATGCGCAGGCCCTCGGCCTCCTCGGCTCTGCTTCTGCGGCGAACATCATGCAGCTCAAAATTCAGTATTACGCGTTGATGCGCGAACAAGCCGGCCGCTCCGAGGAGACCGTGGAAACCACTGCGGCAACTCCGGCTGATCTGTACTCGGAATTGAAGGCTCGCTATGGCTTCACCTTGTCGCGCGAACAATTGAAGGTGGCCGTCAACAGCGAATTTTCCGCCTGGTCGACCCGGCTGGCGGCCGGCGATGCCGTGGTATTCATCCCCCCGGTGGCGGGCGGCTGATGCGCTTTCGCTTCACGCCTGCGGCCATCGATACCGCCGCGGCGCGGCGTGAGGTACTTGATGTCGCCGCCGGCGGCTACGTGAGTTTCGAGGGCTGGGTTCGTGATCACAACGAGGGACGGGAAGTCACTCGCTTGGAGTATGAGGCGTTCCAGGAACTCGCCGTCAAAGAAGGCGAGCGCATTCTCGCGGAAGCCTTGGTGCGCTTCCCCATCAAGCGAGCCCTGTGCATCCATCGCGTCGGCGAGCTGGGACTCCGCGACATGGCGGTCTGGGTCGGCGTGAGTTCGGTTCACCGCGGTGAAGCGTTCGCCGCCTGCCGCTTCATTATCGATGAGATCAAGCACCGCGTGCCGATTTGGAAGAAAGAACATTATCGAAGCGGCGACTCCGGCTGGGTGAACTGCGAGCGCTGCTCGGCGGCGCCGCTGCACTCCGCAGACCATGAGCACGCGATGTCGCCTCTCTCCGACTAGCACGCGATGCAGCCCGATTATTCGCGACAAGTCATCCTCAAAGAGGTGGGTGCGGAAGGCCAGGCGGCGCTGGCCCGCGGCCGCGTTCTGATCGTTGGGGCGGGCGGTCTCGGCAGCCCGGTACTGCAGTACCTGGTCGGCGCCGGTGTGGGGTTCTTAGGGTTGATCGACGCCGATGTACTGCATGCCAGCAATCTGCACCGGCAGCCGATTTACGCGCAGAGCGAAGTCGGTCAACCGAAGGCCGCGTTGGCGCAAGCCGCCGCCGCAAGGCTCAACCCCAGCGTGCGGGTCGAGACGCATGCCCACCGCCTCACTGCCGACAATGCGCTCGACCTCATACGCGACCACGACGTCGTCGTCGATTGCAGCGATAATTTTCGCACCAAGTTTCTCATCAACGATGCGGCCGTCCTCGCGCAGCGGCCGGCCGTGTTCGCCAGCGTCTATCAATACGAAGGGCAGCTTCAGGTGTATAAACCGCTTGAGACTCACGCCTGTTTGCGCTGTTTGTGGCCGGACGCGACGGCGGACGGCGTCGTCGGCAATTGCGCCGAAGCCGGAGTGCTGGGTCCGGTGCCGGGCGCCTTCGGAGCTCTGCAGGCGCTGCTCACGATCAAGATTCTGCTGGCGCTGCCGGGTCAGCTCGAGGGTGAACTCTTGTTGCTGGATTTTATGAATTTTTCCAGTGTGAAGCTCAAAGCACCCCGACGTTCCGAGTGCGCGGCGCCTCGCTGCGCGCTCATCCACGTGTTGGCGCGGGAAGACGCGGATTTGGAAGTGCAATTGCCGTCATTGGCCGCGGCCGCCGAGCGCGGTCTCGAATTGATCGACGTCAGGACGGCGGAAGAATTCGCGGCCTCGCCCACCCCGTCGCGGCATATTCCCATGCCCGTTCTGCTCGCCGATCCGCAATTGCTTGCGCCGAAGACCAGGTACCTGCTGCTTTGCGCCTCGGGAAAGCGCAGCCAGGCCGCCGCCCGCGAACTCAAGAAGTTTGGGCTTGCGGTGCATTCGCTGGCAGGCGGTCTGCAGGCCTTCAAGACCTAGCCCATGCGCTTCAAAAGTAAACTGCCGGATGTCGGTACCACCATTTTCACCGTGATGTCGCGCCGCGCGCTCGAGGAAGGTGCGCTGAACATCGGGCAGGGATTTCCGGACTACCCCATAGATCCTAAGCTCGGCCAGTCGCTCGTCGAGGCCGTCGCGGAGGGACACAACCAATACGCGCCCATGGAAGGCGTGATCGAACTGCGCGTCGAGATCGCGCGAAAACTCAAGACGAGTTATGCCATTGAAGTTGATCCGCAAACGGAAATCACCGTCACCTGCGGCGCCACGGAGGCTTTGTACGACGCAATTCAGGCAGTGGTCGGGCCCGGCGACGAGGCCATCATCTTCGACCCGGCGTACGATGCCTACGAGCCCGCTATACGCTTGGCGGGCGGCCGCTGCGTGCGTATCCCATTGACGCCCCCGGCCTTTGGCTTCGACTGGGATCGGGTGCGCCAAGGTTTGAGCGACCGCACCCGCCTGATCATCGTCAACAGTCCGCAAAATCCGAGTTGCACCGTCGCCACCCGAGCCGATCTTGACGCGCTCGCGGCCCTGGTTCGCGACCGGCCCATCAGCATTCTCGCCGACGAGGTGTACGAGAACGTGCTGTATGACGGCAGACGCCACGCATCCGTCCTCGCGCACCCGGAACTGCGCGAGCGCAGCTTCGCGGTGTTTTCGTTCGGCAAGACGCTGCACGCCACCGGCTGGCGCGTCGGATACTGCGTCGCGCCGCCGCCGCTGACGCGCGAACTGCGCAAGGTGCATCAATTCAATACGTTCAGCATCGTCGCGCCGCTGCAGCATGCGATCGCCCGCTACCTCGCCCAATTCCCCGGTGCGTGGAGCGGACTGTCGGCGTTTTTCCAGGCGAAGCGCGACCTGCTCGCCGGGCGGTTGCGCGGCTCGGGATTCGAGCCGGTGCCGGCGGCGGGAACCTATTTTCTCCTGGTCGACTACGGGCCCTTGAGCCGGCTGGCCGATGTCGATTTCGCCGATCAGCTGATTCGCGAGGCGAAAATCGCCACTATTCCGCTGTCGCCTTTCTACGAGGTGGTCCCGCCGATGACGCTGCTGCGCCTTTGCATCGCCAAGCGCGACGACACGCTTGAGCTCGCGGCCGCTCGCCTGTGCGCGTTCGCCGCACGGTCCTGACATGACGCAAGACAAGATTCCTGAGCCCTCGCTCGATTGGTGCCTTTTTCTCGACGTGGACGGCACCTTGCTCGAGCTGACCGACACGCCCTGGGGGGCCGTTGCGGATCAGGAACTCAAGACCCTGCTGGGCGAAGTCGCGGAGAGGCTGGGTGGAGCGCTCGCCCTGGTGAGCGGCCGCAGCATCGGTTATCTCGATGCCTTGTTCGCGCCCCTTAGGCTGCCTGCCGCCGGACTGCATGGCGTCGAACGCCGCAAGGCCTCGGGCGTCATTCAAGGCGCGAGTTACGTGGACGCTCAGCTCAACCCCGCACGAACCGAATTGGCGGCCTTCGTCGACGCGCATCCGGGCACCTGTCTCGAGGACAAGGACAGGAGCCTCGCCGTGCACTATCGCCTGGCGCCGCAACACGAAGCGAGCGTCCGTCAAACCGTCGCTGCCATCGCCAAGCCCATGGGAACGAATTACCACATTCAAGGCGGCGACAAGGTGCTCGAGATCAAGCCCTATGGATTTACCAAAGGCACGGCGGTGAAGGAATTCATGCACGAGCCGCCGTTCTCGGGCAGGACGCCGGTGTTCGTCGGCGACGATCTGACCGATGAAGGCGGCTTTCGCGCCGTTGAGGTGTTCGGCGGCATTTCAATCGCCGTCGGCGACCGGATCAAAGGTCAATGGCGCTTCGAGAATCCGCTCGGCGTGCGCCGTTGGCTCGAGACCATCGCCGCGCTGACCGATACGCATCGCGAGGCGCGGTAAGTCCTGAATCAGCGCCCGCTCGGAGCTCTTTATATTTGCCGCTCGATGAGGGGTTTCCCACCCATATTGCGCATATCCGTCGTGAGATCTGAATTTTGACTCGGGATAGGGAGGCGCAGCTGATGGAACCACTCGACTTGAGACGCCATTCGCCCGACGAGATCGTCGGAAAATCGCTGACCATCGGCGCGCGCAATTACACGATCGGTGCGAAATTCGAGGACGGCGCCGATGCGCATGCCTGCTTTCTTTTCAATGAGTCTTCTTACGAAATACTGAAAGCGGCAATGGCTGAGTGCCCCGATCAGCGGCTGATTACTCCTCAAGTGAGGCAATTGGCCGATCTATATCGTCAGGCGGCCGGTACTGCGGACGGGCGCTAATCGCGGATCTGTCCGCTGCCGCGCACCACGTACTTATAGCTGGTGAGCTGTTCCACTCCGACCGGACCGCGCGCATGAAATTTATCGGTGCTGATGCCGATTTCCGCGCCCATGCCGAACTCGCCGCCGTCGGCGAACTGTGTCGACGCATTATGTAACACGATCGCGCTGTCGACCCGCGTCAAGAATCGCTCCGCGGCGGCGCCGCTGTCGGTCACGATGCAATCGGTGTGCTGTGATCCGTACTGCCGGATGTGTTCGATCGCCGCGTCCACGCCGTCGACCACTCGCACGGCGATGATGGCAGCGAGATACTCCCTGTACCAATCCTGCTCAGTGGCGGCTTTCACGCGCTGATCGGTCAGCGCAGCCTGCTCGTCGCCGCGCACCTCGCAGCCGGCCTCGAGCAGCGTTCGGATCAGGGGCTGTAAGTGCGTGTCCGCGCAGCCCCGATCCACCAGCAGGGTTTCCGCGGAGCCGCATACGCCGGTGCGGCGCATTTTTGCGTTGAGCACAATCGCCTGCGCCATCTTGAGATTCGCGCTGCGGTCGACGTACACATGACATATCCCTTCGAGATGCCCGATCACAGGCACGCGCGCTTCCTTGCGCACCCGCGCGATCAGATCCTTGCCGCCGCGGGGCACGATGACGTCGATCATCCCGCTCATCTCGGCCAGCATGTAGCCGACGGCGGCGCGATCGGTGATGGGCACCAACTGGATGCACGCGGCCGGCAGGCCCGCGGCCAGCAAGCCCTCGAGAAGACACGCATGGATGGCCGCATTGGATTTGGCGCTCTCTGTGCCGCCGCGCAATATCACGGCATTGCCCGATTTCAGGCACAAGGCGCCGGCATCGGCGGTGACATTCGGGCGGCTCTCGTAGATGATGCCGATCACGCCCAAGGGCACGCGGCGCCGCTGAATGACCATGCCGTTGGGCCGAGTCCACTCCGCCAGCACGGTACCGATGGGATCGGGAAGGCGCTCGATGGCCTCGAGTCCGCGCGCCATGGCCTCGATGCGCGAATCATCGAGCTTGAGGCGGTCGAGCATGGCGCCGGTCGCGCCTTGCGCAGCGGCCGCCTGCATATCGCTGTCGTTCGCTGCCAGGATTTCGCCGCGCCGCGCCCGCAGCGATGCGGCCGCGGCCTTAAGCGCGCGATTCTTTTGCTCACAGGGTGCAAGCTCGAGCAACGGCGCAGCGTCCCGCGCCGCGCGGCCGATCCCGGACATGAGTTCCGCCACGCTCATGCTTCTCTCAGCAGCACCAAGTCGTCGCGATGCACGATTTCATCACGGCCTCGAAACCCCAGTAACTTTTCAATCTCGGCGGACTTGCGGCCGATGATGCGCGCCGCATCGCCGTCCGAATACGCGCAAATGCCGCGCGCCACCTCGCTGCCGTCCGGCGCAATGATACTCACCGTATCGCCCCGCTCGAAGCGTCCCACTGCTCGCGTCACCCCGGCCGGCAACAGGCTCTTGCCCTGCATCAGTGCACGGACCGCGCCGTCATCCACGGTGATCGCACCAGCCGGCCTCAAGGTTCCCGCGATCCATTGCTTGCGCGTGGCCACCGGCGTCGAGGAAGGCACGAACCAGGTGCAGCGGGCGCCCTCCTCGATGCGCTTCAGCGGATGCTGGAACGCCCCCTTGGCAATGCACAAATGACAGCCCGCGCCCACGGCAATTTTGGCGGCCGCAATTTTGGTCTGCATGCCGCCGGACCCCATGTCGCTGCCGACGCCGCCCGCCATGGCTTCGATCTCCGGGGTGATCTTGAGCACGCGCGGAATGAAGGCCGCCTGTGGATCGTCAAGCGGGTTTGCCGTGTACAAACCGTCGATGTCGGACAGCAAAACCAGACAGTCGGCACCCGTCATTTGCGCCACCCGCGCCGCCAGCCGGTCATTGTCGCCGTAGCGAATCTCGGCGGTCGCCACCGTGTCGTTTTCGTTGATGACAGGCACCGCGCCTAAGGCCAGCAGCGTATTCAAGGTACCGCGCGCATTGAGGTAGCGGCGGCGCTGTTCGGTGTCGCCCAGGGTCAGCAGAATTTGCGCCACCGTGATCTCATGAGCATCCAGCAGCTCCTTGTAGGCGTGCGCGAGCCGAATTTGGCCGACCGCCGCCGCCGCCTGACTCTCCTCAAGCTTGAGCTTGCCGGAGGTCAATCCAAGGTGCCGGCGCCCGAGCGCAATGGCGCCCGAGGACACGAGGATGACCTCTTGGCCGCGCTTGCGCAGGGTAGCGACGTCCGCCGCAAAACTCTCCAGCCACACCCGGTTGAGACGCCCTTTCTCGGCGTCGACGAGCAGCGCGGACCCGACTTTGACGACGACGCGCTTGGCGTCGGTCAAGTGGCGGGCGATGGCCTTGCGGTCAACAATGTTCATTGTGGATGCAATATTGCCATTTACTTAGCGGACGGGCCTCCCCTAATATTCGCTTGCACAGAGCGCAGCAGTTCAAAAGAGGACGACCTTAAGTGGGCAGAGAGTACGAACCGACCGTCGGGCAGTGGTACGAGGACCTGGAGAATGAGGAAACCTTCCAGGTGCTCAAAGTGGACGAAGATCGAGAAGTCGTCGAGATTCAGCATCTCGACGGAGATATCGAGGAACTGGATGTCGACGGCTGGGCGGAACTTGACCTGGAGCTCACCGAGGAACCCGAAGGCTGGTCGGGCTCCAAGGCTGAAAAGGACGCGGAAGAAGAGGAAGAAGACGACGAAGAATGGGACGACGATGACGATGAGGATGATGACGACGACGATTTGGACGACGAAGACGACGAGGATCGCGAGGAGTACTGAGCACCGCCCGCGCGATGCTCACACCCGCTCGAGCCAGCCGTGACGGTCGGGCGCTTCTCCCTGTTGAATGGCGACCAGTTGCGCGCGCAAAGCGCGGGTCAGCGGACCCACCTCGCCGCCCGCCACGCGATATTCGCTACCGCGGTAGATGAGTGTTCCCACTCCGGCGAGTACCGCGGCCGTCCCCGATAGCGCGGCTTCCCCGGATTTCACCCATTCGAGCATTTCGCTCACGCTGAGCACGCGCTCCGACACGGCATAGCCTTGATCGCGCGCCAGCGTCAGCAATGAGTCGCGCGTTACGCCATGCAGAAACGTGCTGTCCAAGGCCCGCGTCAAGAGTTCGCGATCGCGAATCAACAGAAAGTTGGCGGCGCCGGTCTCTTGCACCTGCCCGTCCGGGCAAAACAACACTTGATCGGCCTGGTACTTCGCCCGCGCAGTCAAGGTGGGTCCCATCGCCGCGGCGTAGTTGCCGCCGGTCTTGACCATGCCCATCTGCGCGGCCGAGCGCGTGTTGACGTCATCAACCAGAATGCGCAGAGCTTTCATGCCGCCCGCAAAGTAATCCCAAACCGGGCTCGCGAGCACCAGCAAGAGCGCATCGGCGGCCGGCGTCGCCGCCGCGCCGATATTCGCCGTGGTGCCGAACAGGATAGGCCGCAGATACAGCGCTCCGGGCGCTTCCGGAACCGCGTCACGGCAGCGCGCGATCACGCCGCGCACCATATCGGCGAGCTGCACCCCGTCCGGTTCGGGCAGCACCAGCTGGCGCGCGCTCTGGCGCATGCGTTGAATGTGCCGATCCATGCGAAAGATATGGATCGAGCCGTCGGCGCGGCGAAAGGCTTTGAACCCTTCGAAACACGTGCTCGCGTAGTGCAGCACATGCGCGGCGGGAGAGAGCTCGATCGGCGCCACCGGCTTGATCACAGCCTCCGCCCAGCGGCCGCCGTGATACTCGGCCACGGCCATGTGAGAGGTCAGTAACGTACCGAACGCAGGTCGCTGAGGTTGTGCAGTCATGGCAGCTTCACCTTGGGAATGAAAATCGTCGCCGGATGTTCCAACAGCTCCTTGAGGGCTTGGATCATCGCGGCCGCATCATAACCGTCCACGAAGCGATGATCGAATGACGACGATAAATTCATGATTCGACGCACCGTCACCGCGCCCTGGTAAACGGCGGCCCGCTCCATGGCCTTGTTGAGCCCAATGATGGCGACTTCCGGAGCATTGATGATCGGTGTCGAGGCGATGCCGCCGAGCTTGCCCAAGCTCGTGACCGTAATCGTCGAACCGACGAGCTCCTCGCGCGTCGCCTTGCCCGAGCGCGCGCGCTCCGACAGACGGCGGACCTCCGCGGCGATTTCCCACAAGCTCAGCGACTGCGCATTGCGCACCACCGGGACCTTGAGCCCGTCCGGAGTCTGGGTCGCAACGCCGACATGGACGGCGCGGTGCCGCACCAGCACCCCGCGCGCCGCGTCGTACAGCACATTGCACTGCGGGAATGATTCCAGTACGCGCACCAAGGCCAGCATGATGAGCGGCAAGTAGGTGAGACCGGGTGTGCCCGGGGCCATCTTGGAATTCAAGTGCTGCCGCAGCGCCTCGAGTTCCGTGACGTCCACCTCTTCCACATAGGCAAAATGCGGGATATTGCGTTTGGCTTCGCTCATGCGTTCGGCGATCAGCCGGCGCACGCCGATCACTTTGATTTCCGTGGTATCGGCGGTGGACGTTCCCGCGGAAACGTCGGCGCCGGGCGCAGCCACCGGCATGGCCGCCGGAGCGGCGCTGCCGGCGGTTTGGCCCGATGCCGGTACTCCACCCGCCGCGATGATGTCGCCGCGCACGATGCGCCCGCCGGGCCCCGAACCCGTCACTTGGCCCAAGTCGATGCCGGCCTCGCGAGCTCGGCGCCGGTTGGCGGGCGAGGTCATGACTCGGCCGGATCGCCCCGCAGGAGCCGGCGCTGCGGCTGCCGCAGAGCGATGCGTTGCGGCAGGAGCCTCGGCCGCCGTGGGCGCTTGGGCTGCCGTGGGAGCTGGCGACGCCACGGGCGACGGGGCCGCCACGGGCGACGGGGCCGCCACGGGCATCGGGGCCGCCACGGGCGTCGGGGCCGCTGCGGGCGCCCGAGCCGCTTCGGACGCCGCCTTGGGCTCGGTCTCGAACACGATCAGGGGCGAACCGACCGCGACTTTGTCGCCGGGGCCGCCGGTGATCGACAGCACCCGTCCGCTCACCGGCGCAGGTACTTCGACCGCTGCCTTATCGGTCATGACCTCCACGATGACCTGGTCCTCGGTAACGATGGCGCCCGGCGATGTATGCCAGGCAACGATCTCGGCCTCGACGGTGCCCTCGCCGAGATCCGGCATCTTGAAGACGAACTGGCTCATTGGGCGTGCTCCATGACAGCCTTGACGGCCATTGCAATGCGGGCCTGGCCTGGAAAGTATTCCCATTCGAAGGCATGCGGATACGGCGTGTCCCAGCCGGTCACGCGCTGGATCGGCGCCTCCAAGTCCCAGAAGCACTCCTCTTGCACCACCGAGACGATTTCCGCGCCGAATCCCGAAAAGCGCGTGGCCTCGTGCGCCACGATGCAGCGGCCGGTTTTCCTCACCGAGCTGCAGATGGTGTCGACGTCGAGCGGCACCAGCGAACGCAGATCGATGATCTCGGCATCCACTTTGAGCATCGCCGCGGCGGCCATGGCGACGAACACCATGGTGCCGTAGGTAATAATGGTCAGCTGCGAGCCGCGGCGTACCACGTCGGCCAACCCTAAGGGCACGGTGTAGTAACCCTCGTCCACCTGGCCTTTGGGATGGGTGCTCCAAGGCACCGCGGGCTTGTGCGGATCGCCGTCGAAAGGGCCGTTGTAGAGACGCTTCGGCTCGAAGAACACCACCGGATCATCATCCTCGATCGACGTGATCAAGAGACCCTTCGCATCGTAGGGATTCGAGGGCATGACGACTTTGAGGCCGCTGACATGAGTGAAGATCCCCTCCGGGCTTTGCGAATGCGTCTGACCGCCGCGGATGCCGCCGCCGCAGGGTGTGCGGATGGTCACGGGTGCAAAGAACTCGCCGGCGCTGCGATAGCGCAGCCGCGCCAATTCGCTCACGATCTGATCGAAGCCGGGGTAGATGTAGTCGGCGAACTGGATTTCCGCGACCGGCCGCAGTCCGTTCACGCTCATACCGATGGCAGCGGCGACGATGCCGCCCTCGGCAATCGGCGTATCGAGCACCCGATGTTCGCCGTACTTGCGCTGCAGCCCTTCAGTCGTGCGGAATACGCCGCCGAAATAACCGATGTCCTCGCCCATGAGCACCACCGAGGGATCTCGCCCGAGCATGATGTCCATGGCGGAATTCAATGCCTGAATCATGTTCATGCTGGCCATCGGCTAGCCCCGCTCGGCGCGCATCAACGCGCGTTGCCGCTGCAGGTGCAGCGGCATTTCCTTGAATACGTCCTCAAACATGAGGTCCGCGTTGAGTCTCGGCCCCTCGCTCAAGGTCCCGTAGGTCACGGCCTCCTGCCAGCTGGAGGCGACCAGTGCGTCGAGTTCGGCGGTGAGCGCGCGGTGCCGCTCATCCGACCATTCGCCGAGTTTGATCAGATGCTGCTTGAGACGCTCGATCGGATCGCCGAGCGGCCAGTGCTCATGATCGTCCTTGGCGCGATAGCGAGCCGGATCGTCGCTGGTGGAATGTGCGGCAGCCCGATAAGTCACCAATTCAATCAGCGTCGGCCCGGCGCCGGTGCGCGCCCGTTGCGCCGCCCAGTCCGTGACCGCATACACCGCGAGGAAATCGTTACCGTCGACCCGAATGCCTGCGATGCCGTAGCCGGGACCTCGCGCTGCGAACGAGCGCTGTTCGCCGCCGGCGTACCCCTGAAAGGTCGAGATCGCCCATTGGTTATTCACCACATTGAGAATGACCGGCGCCTGATATACGGAGGCGAACAGCAAGGCATGATGGAAATCCGCCTCGGCGCTCGAGCCTTCGCCGATCCAGCTCGCGGCGAGGTGGTCCTCGCCCTTGATCGCGGCGGCCATGGCCCAGCCGACGGCCTGCGGAAACTGTGTGGCCAGATTTCCGGAGATCGAAAAGATATTGCCGGGCTTGGAGTGATACATCACCGGCAGCTGGCGGCCTTTGCACATGTCGCGGGTGTTGGACAGCACCTGGCACATGAGATCGACCAGCGCAATGCCGCGCGCAATTTGCACCCCTTGATTGCGATAGGAGGGAAACAGCATGTCGCCGGGCCGCAGCGCCATGCACTGCGCCACCGAGACCGCCTCCTCGCCCAGCGAGCGGATGTAAAACGAGATCTTGCCGGCGCGCTGCGTGCGCTGCATGCGATCGTCGTAGAGGCGCGTCAGCAGCATGTGCCGCAATCCGATCTGTAGTTCGGCAGGGTGGAGATGCGGGTTCCACGGGCCCACGGCGTCATGCGAGTCGTCGAGTACGCGCACGAGCTCGAGCGCCAGCGATCCTATGTCCCGGGCGCGGGCATTGACGTCGGGCCGGGGTACCGCGCCGGCCGGTGACAATTGCACGTAGCTGAAATCGGGCTTTTGACCCGGGCGGGCGGGTGGACTCGGCAGATGCAGGCGCGTGCGTTTGTTCATGTGGGTAATTTACGTCCGGCAGCGGCGCCGTGTTGCATTCGTTAAGCGGTCTCCGGATAATCCGGTATGTTCATTCCTAAATATCATAAATAATGGAAAATTCTAGTCGCCAAGCGATCGATAGACTGGATTTGCGGCTGCTCGACATTTTACAGCGCCGCGGCGCGCTTTCGGTGGCCGAAGTGGCATCGCAACTGCGCATTTCCACCACCACCTGCTGGCGGCGCATTCAACAGCTCGAACAGAGCGGCGTCATCAAGGCGCGCGTCGCGCTCTTGGACCGCAATGCCTTGGGGTTGGATGTGACCATCTTCGCGCACGTCAAGCTCGCAACCACCGGCCGCGACGCCATCGGCGAGTTCGAAGCCGCGATTCGCGACCGCGCCGAAGTGCTCGAGTGCTATACGCTCACCGGCGAATGGGATTTTTTGCTGAAGATCGTCACCAGGAACATCAAGGCGTACGAAGCATTCTATTTGGACTATTTGTCGCGCATACCTTGCGTGCGCTCGGTCAATTCCTCCGTGGCCGTCACCATCATCAAGGAATCCACCGCGCTGCCGTTAGGTACCGTGTCATGAGGTCAGCAGCACCGTTGCACCGATGGTGCGGCGGCTCGCCAAGGCCCGATGCGCGTCGGCCGCGTCGCGCAAGGGCAGCCGCTCGCCGATATGCGCTTGAACCTCGCCCGCGCCTAGGCGCGCGAACAGATCCGCGGCCCGCGACTGCAGTTCATCCCGCGTCTTGATGTAGTCGAACAACACCGGACGGCTCGCATACAGCGATCCGCCCGCGGCAAGATCGGACAGCTTGAAATCGGTGATCATGCCGGATGACTGTCCGAAGATTACGAGCATGCCGCGCGGCCTCAAGGCTCTGAGCGATCCACGCCAGGTGTCCTTGCCCACCGAGTCGTAGACCACGTCGCAGCCCGCCGAGTCCGTGATCTTCTGCACTCGAGCGGTGAAGTCCTCGCGCGAAAGGTCGATGACGTGCGCATACCCATTCGCCTCGGCGCTCGCCACCTTGGCGGCGGAGCCCACCGTACCGATCGCCGTGGCACCTATCGCTTTCAACCATTGCCCGAGCAGCAGCCCGACGCCGCCGGCGGCGGCGTGGACCAGCACGGTGTCGCCGGCTTTGACCGGATAGCAGGAGGTCACGAGGAACTGCGCGGTCAACCCTTTAAGCATGATGGACGCGGCGATATCAAACGCAATAAAGTCGGGCAGCTTCACCAATCGATCGGCGGCCACGACGCGCCGCGTGCGGTACGCGCCCAACGGCAGCGTGTAGGCGACGCGATCCCCGACGGCGAGATTCGTTACCCCGGCGCCCAACTCCTCGACAACGCCCGCGGCCTCGGCGCCCGGAATGAGCGGCGATGACGGCCATGGGTACACGCCGCTGCGGTAATACGTATCGATGAAATTGACGCCGATGGCCGCCTGTCTCAAGCGCACTTCACCGTGCCCAAGAGCGGCGCCATCGAGCGCAACCCACTCGAGCGTTTCCGGCCCTCCGGGCGCGCGCGCGATGATTCCCATGTCCGTCAGGGCACACGCTCCCGTGCTCGCGGTTTTTTTTGTTCCGCGAAACGGCGGATGCGCGCGCAGGCCTCCTTGAGCGTCGCCTCATCGGTCGCGAAGCATAGGCGCACGAATCCGGCCGTCTCTTGGCCGAACGCTCCGCCGTCGAGCACCGACACTCCCTCCGTCCGGTATAGCTCGGTCATGAATTCATGTCCGTGAAGACCGCTCGGCCGCACGTCGATCAGCATGAACATGCCGGCTTCCGGCGCGTAGCAGCGCATTGCGGGAATCAGGTCGAGTTCCGCCAGCACGAAATCGCGGCGCTTCGCGCAGAACTCGCGCATCCGGGATTCGGCGGCCGCGGCGACTCCGACCGCCGTGAGAGCCGCCTCTTGAACGAAGCCGGGAAGTCCGTACAACATGCAAATCGCCAGCGCTTGCGCGTGCGCGACGAGGGCCGCAGGGCCCACCAACCAGCCGGCGCGCCAGCCGGGCATCGCGTGCGTTTTCGACAGGCTGCTGATCGTGACCACCTGATCGGGCAGGTTTGCCGCGAGGCTCGGAACGCGGCCGCCCGGCGCGAGCCCCGCGTATACCTCATCGGCTACCACCCACAGCGCATGACGCTGCGCCAACTCACCGATGGCGGCGAGTTCCGCGGCGCTCATGACGACGCCGCTGGGATTATTCGGCGTGGCGAAAAACAGGGCGCGAGTGCGCGGCGTGATCGCCGCCTCGAGCGCCGCCAAGTCCACTCGAAAGCCCGTCGCCGCCGGCGCGGACACGCGCACCATGCGCGCGCCCGACACCTCGATCGTGGCGGGGTACGTCGGATACAGCGGTTCGAGCGCGATCACTTCGTCGCCCGGTCCCGCAAGGCACAGCGACGCCGTGAACAGCGCGTTTTGCGCGCCGGCGAGAAAAATGACGTTGCTCGCATCGACGGCCTGGCCGGTTCGGGCGCGGTGCGCGCGCGCGATCGCCGCACGCAGCCGCTCGCGGCCCGTGACCGGCGTGTAGTGCGTATCGCCCGCCCGCAGCGCGGCGATCGCGCGCTCGAGCACGGGCTGCGGCGTGTCGAGATCCGGGTCGCCGACGCTCAATATGATGACGTCTTCGCCGCGCTCCTGCGCTGCGCATGCCGCATAGTGAACGTTCCACGCGTCCGCTCCGTCGCCGGCCGTGCGCTCCACCAGAGTTGAATATTTCATCCACCGAAACCCTTTTTTTCTCGCCTCGGCCGTAGCAGCCTTGCTTAACAATCGCGGCGCCGCGTGCCATCCTAGCGCGGTTTCCGGCATGGCGTTGAAGAAGGCTCAAATGTCGCGGAGTATCGGACGGTATCTCGTCGAATTATTGGTCGCCAACGGTATCGATACCGTGTTTGGAATTCCCGGCGTTCACAATCTGGAACTCTACCGCGGCCTCGCCGCGGCCAACGTCCGCCACATCCTGGTGCGCCACGAACAGGGCGCGGGTTTTGCCGCGGACGGCTACGCGCGCTTGAGCGGCCGCCCCGCCGCCGCTTTCACCATTTCCGGCCCCGGTCTCACCAACATCCTGACCGCGGTCGCGCAGGCGTATTCTGATTCGATTCCGCTGCTCGTGATCGCCACCACTCCGGTTCGCGCCTCGCTCGGCAAGCAATGGGGCGTATTGCATGAATTGCAGAATCAATGCGCGCTTGCCGCGGGGGTGTTCGGTGTGGCGCGAGCCGCCGCCAGCGCCCTGGATGTGCAAGACCACCTGCGCCTGTGCCTCGCGTCGCTGCGGGCCGGGCGCCCGCGCCCGGCGTACCTGGAGATTCCCCTCGACGTGTTGAGCGAGTCGACCACGCTGCCGGCTGCCCGCTTCCCGGACGCGGCACCCTTGCCGCAGGCGTCGGGCGAACAAATCGCCGCGGCGGTCCGCTTGCTCGCAGTCGCCGCACGGCCCATCGTCATCGCGGGCGGCGGCGCGCGCGGCGCGGGAGCTGAATTACACCGTCTGCTCGATACCTTGGATTGCCCGCTGGTCACCACGGCGGCCGGCAAAGGCCTGCTCGCGGAACATCACCCCGCCAATCTCGGCACTTCCCTGCCCTTTCGCGAGATCCAAGCATTGATCGCCGATGCGGACGTGGTGCTGGCCGTCGGCACGGAAATGGGTGAGACCGACATTTACACGGCCGCCAAATTGGCGCTTGGCGGCTATTTGATTCGTATTGACATCGATCCCGTCAAACTCGCCGATCACTATGCCGCCGACGTCCCGGTGTGGGGAGAGGCTCGCTCGAGTTTGCAGGCGATCAATCAGGGATTGTCGGCCCGCTCCGGTTGGCGGACGCAGACCGGCGGTGCGTCGGGATTGCGCAGCGAACTCGAGAGCAAGATCGATTCGAAAGCGCGCGCGCAGTTGAACGCCCTCGATGCCATTCGGGCCGCGCTGCCGCGCGATGGCGTCGTGTTCAGCGACATGACCCAAATCGCTTATTTCGGAAATTATGCATTTCGAGCCAGCGAGCCGGGCCAATGGTTCCACCCGTCCGGCTACGGCACGTTGGGATTTGCCTTGCCGGCGGCGCTTGGCGCCAAGATTTCGAGTCCGGCGCGCGCCGTCATGGCGCTGGCCGGCGACTTTGGCTTGCAGTTCACGTTGCACGAGTTGATGACCGCGGTGGAAGCGGCTTTAAGTCTGCCGCTGGTGGTGTGGAACAATGGCGCGCTCGGGCAAATCCGCGACGACATGATCGCCGCCGGAATTCCGCCCACCGGCGTCATCGCGCGGAATCCGGATTTCGTGGCGCTGGCTCATGCCTGCGGCGCCGCCGGAGTGCGGGCGCGCAATGCGGCGGCCCTGACCGAGGCCATCCGCGCGGCGCTCACCTATCCCGGTCCCACCCTGATCGAAGCGGTCGCAACGGATTTTTAGCGGCGCGGCTTGGTATCATCGCTGCCCGGTTGACACAAATCTTAAGGCGCACTGCGCTCACAAAAAAAGGGAGCTCGGATGAATACGTTATCGATCAAGGTTTTGGCGCTCGGCGCCGCGCTCGGCGCAGTGCCGGCGTTGGCCGCCGAGAAGTTCGTCGTCGTCGAACGGCCGGTGGGGGAAACCACCTTTCATGTGGGCGGGGGCAAGGTCGATTCCCTCGGCGATCTATTGGTCTTCGCCAACAAAGTCTACGACAGCTCCAACAAAACGCAGCTTGGCAGCGACCAGGGCTACTGCGTGCGTACCGTGGTGGGCAAGAGCTGGGAATGCGTTCTTACGTTGATGTTGAAGGGCGGGAATATCACCATCGGGGGACCCTTCTTGGACGAGGGGGACTCGCTGTTTGCGATCACCGGCGGAACGGGTAAGTATGTGGGCGCGAAGGGAACCATGAAGCTGCATCCGCGCGATGCGACACCCACCGGCTACGATTTCACCTACGACTTGCTGTAATGCCGTACACCGCCGAGCATTCGCTGCGCAGCCGCAAGGATTTTCCGGCGCTGCTGCGGCCTCAAGGCGGCCTTGAACTCGCGTTTCTGGACGGTCCGGGCGGCAGCCAGGTGCCGACCGCGGTCATCGAGGCGATCGGCGATTTCTATGCGTCGTGCAATGTGAACACGCACGGCAATTTCCCTCCTTCGCGGGAAGTCGACCGCCGCATGCAGCGGGCGCGCGAGGTCATGGCCGCGTTCTTAGGCGCCGCGGCGCCCGAATGCATCTCCTTCGGCCAGAACATGACCACGCTCAACTACTCCCTGAGCGCAGGCATTGGCCGCACGCTGAAACCCGGCGACGAAGTACTCATTACGCAACTCGATCATGAAGCGAATCGCGGTCCCTGGCTGCGCCTGCAAGAGCGCGGCGTCATCATCCAGGAAGTGCGTCTGATGGAATCCGGCGTCCTGGATGCGGACGATATGGCGGCGAAAATCTCGAACCGCACCAAGGTATTTGCGCTCGGCGCTTCCTCGAATGCCCTCGGCACCGTGAACGACATCGCGCTCGCGCGGCGCTTGACGCACGCGGTGGGGGCGCTCCTGGTCATCGATGCCGTGCATTATGCGCCGCATTTTCCCGTCGACGTGCGCGCCATGGACGTGGATTTTCTCCTCTGCTCGGGCTACAAATTTTATGGGCCGCACGTGGGGGTGCTGTATTCGAAGCCCGGCGCACTCGACCGTCTGCCGACCGAACGTCTCAGCGTACAAGACCCGGCGGCGCCCTATCGCATCGAAACCGGCACGCTGAATCACGCCGCGATCGATGGTCTGCGGGCGGCGGTCGAGTACCTCGCAAGCTGGGGCGCCGGCGCGGCGCTGCGGGATCGTATTATCGATGCCATGACCAGCATTTCTGCCTACGAACACGATCTCGCGAAGTTCTATCATGAGGCCGTAGGACGCCTGCCGGGCGTGCGGGTGTGGGGTCCGGGCTTCGGCACGCGCGCACGAGCGCCTACCGTATCGATCACGCTCGGCAAGCACACGGCCGCCGCCGCTGCCGGCGCATTGGGGGCAGAGGGAATTTGCGTCTGGGACGGCAACTTCTATGCGGCGCGCGCGGTTGAGGTGCTGGGACTTGCCGAGCGCGGCGGCTTGCTGCGCACCGGCATTTCCATGTACAGCACGCGGGACGATGTCCGCCGATTACTGAACGGGATCGAACGGCTGGCCTGATGCTGCCGCCGTCAGCGGCTCAGTGTCCGGGGGAGTGCTCGCGCCCGGCCAGGTGCCGGGCCAGCCCTTCGGCATGTGTGCGCAGCTCCGTGGCGGCGGTTGCCTCCCAGTGATCGGCCCGCAGCATCGGGCCGAGATAGTACAGATGCGCGTTCGGTGCGCCGTCGGCGGATACCACGGCGCCGTTCTTGGCGGTACGCAGCCCGAGATTCAAGTCATCCTCCGACACCCACCCCGCGGCGCGCAGCGATTTAAGCAGGGGATCGCTCGAGCGTTTCAACACGTAGTCGGGGCCCGTCGCATTGATCACGGCATTCGCGGCGAAGGTTCTCGTCTCGCTCGTGCCGCGCCGGCGCCACACCACGCGCAGCTCCTCGCCCTCGGGAATCAATTGTTGGATTCTGCCGGCATTGATCTCGAGCTTGCCGCTCTCGCGCATGTGTTCGATGCGCGCCGCCATGCTTGGCGGCAGCCGATGCCGATGCACATCCCAGTAACTCTGCACGTGCCGCACGAAGCGCTGCCGTTCGCTGCCGGGCAATTGCTGCCAGAGATTTGGCGCCAAATGGCGGATGAAAGTCACCACCTCGCGCCAATCGCCGCCAATTCGCTCAACCTCGCGCGCCAGCGCGCGGCTGGCCGACAGCACCCGCCGAATCGAATTCGCGTTCGACAGCAAAACCTCGCCGCTGCCCTGCACCGCCGTGGGACTGAAGATCGTTTGCCTTTGCGGGATCAAGCCATGCCGTGAAATCGTGCGCACCAGCGGTACTTGACCGCGCTCCAAGCTCAAGCCGAAGGCCACATCCACCATGGTCAGCCCATTGCCGACGATCAAGACCGTCTGCTTCGCATCAAAGGTCGGCATATTCCAGGGATCATGAAAATACGCCGGGTGATGCCGAACGCCGCGCGCCCAAGGCTGCACCGGCGGCGGCGGATTCCCCAGTGCCAGCACCACGTGGTCGGCCGCGATGGGGTCGCGCTCCGCAAAGTTTGCGCACAAGGGTTTCTCGCCCGCGCCCGCCGTGATACTGGTCACCTCGCCGAACACGCGGGTGAGTTGGACGTGCGCGGGCGCCGATCGCTCGGCTTGATCCAGCACGTCTTGCAGATAGTCACCGTACAGGGCGCGCGGCATGAAGTCTTCCGCATCCGCATCGGGATGGAGCTGCCGGACGAAGCGCAGGAACTGCAGCGGGTCCTGCGAGTCGGCCGATAGCCGGCCGGCGGGTACGTTGAGCACATAGGGGACACCGTGAGCCGCATAGGCGAGGCCTCGGCCGATGGCCGTGCCGCGCTCGATCAGCACGATCTCGGTAGGATCCGCGGGCGGCCGGCGCAATAAATTGGCGGCCAATACGCCGCCGCAGAATCCGGCCCCCACGATGACAATGGTCTTGCGAGTCATTGCAAATATTACCTGGCGGCGGCCGTTGATTGCATCGCGCCGCGTGGCTTCGCATACTTCATCACCCATTTTGCAGAATTCGTGCTCAAATAGGGCATCAATCGCGAGGGGCAGCGGCATGCAACTCAGCAAGTTCAGCTATTACTCGGATTTCGTGCTTTATCCGGTTGTGTATATTGGACTGGCGGCGGCCAGTTTGAGGGGCATCACGTGGACGGGCGCTGCCGAATGGGTTTGCGCGCTCGCCGCGGGCGTCGTGCTATGGACCTTGATGGAGTATGTCCTGCACCGCACCGCCCTGCACTCGGTCGGGTATTTCGTGCCGATGCATGGGGCGCACCATAGCGCTCCCCTGGCTTTCATCGGCACGCCCACCTGGCTCAGCGTCTCGGTGCTCGCCGGACTGATCGGCATTCCCGCCTGGCTATGCTTTGGATTCAGCCTCGCGGGCGGACTGACCGTCGGCGTGATGCTCGGCTACTGGTGGTACGGAATCGTGCATCACATCATTCACCACCGCGCCCACAAGCGGTCGAGCACCTATTTTAGCGAGCTGCGCGCCTGGCACATGCGCCACCACTATTCGCCCAAAAGCGGCAACTATGGAGTCACCACCGGACTTTGGGACTACGTATTCGGGACCGCGATCAGCGCACGCAATAAAGAGATGATTTCCACGTGAACTCCAATCCGATGCGGACGGACGGCTTCGAGTTCGTCGAATACGCCGCGCCGGATCCGGAGTCGCTGCGCCGCCTATTCGAGAGCATGGGCCTGCCGGCGGTTGCGCGGCACCGTTCGAAGAACGTCACGCTGCATCGGCAGGGAGATATCAATTTCATCATCAATGCGGAACACGACAGCTTCGCGCAGAAGTTCGCGCGCGCGCATGGCCCGTGCGCGTGCGCCATGGCCTTCCGCGTTGCCGACGCCGCCTTTGCCTACCGGCGCGCGCTGAAACTCGGCGCGAAACCCGGGCCGGTCACCGCCGGGCCCATGGAACTCAACATCCCGTCGATCGAGGGAATCGGCGGCAGCCTCATCTATCTCGTGGATCGCTACGGCGAACGCACCATCTACGATGTCGATTTCCTGCCGGTCGCCGCGGCACCCGCCAATCGCGGGGTCGGACTCACGCGCATCGACCACCTGACGCACAACGTGAGGCGCGGCAACATGAGCGTGTGGGCGGGCTTCTACGAGAAGCTGTTCAACTTTCGCGAAATTCGCTACTTCAGCATCGAGGGCCAGGAAACCGGTCTGTTCTCGCGCGCCTTGACGTCGCCGTGCGGCAAGATTCGTATCCCGATCAACGAAAGCCAGGACGACAAGAGTCAAATCGAGGAATACTTGAGCGAGTACAAGGGCGAAGGCATCCAGCACATCGCCTTGGGAACCGACGACATCTATCGCACGGTGGACGCCTTGCGCGACCGCGGCGTGGAATTTCAGGATACGCCGGACAGCTATTACGAAGGCATCGATGCGCGCGTGACAGGCCACGAAGAATCGCTGCCCGAGCTCGCGCGGCGCCGCATCTTGATCGACGGCTCCGCCGCCAGCGGCATCCTGCTGCAAATCTTCACCAAGAACGCCATCGGTCCCATATTCTTCGAAGTGATTCAACGCAAGGGCAATGATGGTTTCGGTGAGGGCAATTTTCAGGCCCTGTTCGAATCCATCGAACTCGATCAAAAACGCCGCGGCGTCATTTGACCGCAGCGTGGCCTGGCCCGCGCGCCTGTGCGCCTGTGCGCGCCGTTGAACTTCACGCTCCTGCCCATATCTAATCCGCCAACGGTCGAAACGACCATTGAGGGGTTGGTTATGCGAAGATTAATTGCTGCCTCGCTTGCTGCTGCGGCCTTGACTTTTGCGGTTTCCAGCGGTCCTGCCCTGGCGGCGGATGGCGACCCGACCCCGCACCAGATCTACGAGGCGGCCGCGGCCGGTCACTTTGATCAGGCACAGCAGATGATGAATCAAGTGCTGCGGGATAATCCCACGAGCGGCACGGCCCACTACGTCCAGGCTGAGCTCTATGCGAAGGAGGGCAACTACGCGCTCGCGCGCTCCGAGCTCAATCGAGCCGAGCAGCTGGAGCCGGGATTGCCTCATGAAAGGCCGCAGTCGGTGCAGGAACTGAAATCACAACTCGGCATCGGCCCGCGGGCCATTCAGGGCGGACGGCCTTTTGGATTCACTTCTGCTCCGGCCCAAGAGCACTTTCCCTGGGGCACCATACTGATTGTCGCACTGGTGGTCGCCGTCTTTTGGATGCTGTTCCGCAGACGCAGTACCTACGTGCAGTATCCGGGCGGCATGGCGGCCGGCGGCGCGCCCGGCGCGTATGGTCCGGGGGGCTACATGGGCCCGGGGCCGATGGGTGGCGGCGGCTTGGGTTCCGGCATCGGCGGGAGTCTCGCCTCCGGTCTCGCGGTCGGTGCGGGCGTCGTGGCCGGCGAGGAATTGGCGCATCACTTCCTCGACGGCGGCCAACACCCGGGCGGCGTGCTGCCCCCGGCGAACGAGAACGGCGACGGTGAATCGAGCAACAGTGATATGGGCGGCGGCGATTTCGGCGTCAACGATCCCGGCTCATGGGACGCAGGTTCGGGGGATGCCGGTTCGGGCGGCGGCGATTTCGGCGGCGGCGCGGACGACTGGACCTGATCCGCGGGTTGCTGCGCGCGCCCTTGAGAGCCTAGCCGGCGCGGCGGGCGGCGGCCGCCACGGCGTCGTGCAACGCCTGCATGCCGAAGGAAATATCCTGCACCACCCCGTCGACAAAGAACGTCGGTGTGGCGCGGATGTGGCTCTGGCGTCCGCCCTCGACGTGCTCGCGCACTTTCTGCAGGTAAATGTGATCGTCCATCTCGGCGGTGTAGCGCGCTAAATCGAGTCCCAGTTCGCCCGCGTAGCGATACAGATCCTGGTCCTTGAGATGCGCTTGGTTTTCAAACAAGCGGTCGTGCATCGCCCAGAATTTTCCTTGGGTCCCGGCCGCTTCCGCGGCCTCGGCTGCCATCAGCGCATGCGGATGCGCCTGTTCCATCGGGAAATGCCGGAAAATGAAGCGGATCTTGTTTGGAAACCTCTCCAGCAGCAGTTTCGGGGTCTGCACCGCGACCTTGCAGCTCGGACACTCGAAATCGCCGTACTCGAGCAACGTGACGCGCGCGTGATCCGAGCCCTGGTAGTGATCAGTCGGCTCGGGCGCCACCGCCAATGTCATCGCGTGTGTTTGGGTACTCATGGATACGGCTCCTCGGGTTTACGCGTTTGGCGCAGGCATTTCAATCGGCCGGAGATTCACCCGGATCAAGGCTGATCTTCGCAACAGCGTGAGCTCGCAGTCGCGCCCGATACGGCTCGCATCCAACAGCCGTTGCAAGCCGTCGATGCCATCGACCGGCACGCCTTCCAAACTGACCAGGCGGTCGCCGACCGCGACGCCCGCAGCGGCGGCCGGGCTGCCCGGTACGATCTCCACGACATGCACGGCGCCGGAACTCGGCAAATCGAAATGCCGCACCACGCGGGTGGCGATGCGCACGCTCGCTCCGGACACGCCGATATAGGCGCGGCGCACCCGGCCGTGCGCGAACAACTGACTGATGACCCATTTCGCCGTGTTGATTCCCGTGGCGAAGCAAATCGCCTGGGCTTGCGGAATCATGGCGGTGTTGACGCCGATCACACGGCCTGCGGAATCGACCAGCGGACCGCCGGAATTTCCCGGATTGAGGGCGGCATCCGTTTGGATGACATCGTGCATCAGCCGCCCCGACGTCGCGCGCAAGGTGCGCCCCAGGGCGGATATGACGCCGGTGGTGACCGTCTTCGAGTACCCGAGGGGATTGCCGATGGCAATGGCCACCTGGCCCACCCGCAACTTCGCGGAATTGCCGAATTCGACGAAGGGAAGCGCCGTCGGTGAACCGATGCGCAGTACCGCGAGGTCCGAATCAGGATCGCTGCCCACCAAGTCCGCGGTAAACCTCGCGTCATCGTTCAAGCGCACCGTGACTCGTTCCGAACCGTGCACGACGTGGCTGTTGGTCAAGAGGTACCCATCGGGAGTAAATAAGAACCCCGACCCCGTACCGTGGCGTGCGCGGCGGCCCTGCGCTGGAGCAGCGTGTTCCACTTCGATGAAGGTCACCGCGGGCGCCGCGCGCTCGAGCGCGCCGATCACCGCGCCCGAGTAAGCGTCGAGCAGCTGGGAATCATCACCCGGCGAATCGTCGCTGGCATGCTCGAAGGACGCAAACCGCGGTGTCAGCACGCTCAGCTCAGAATGATCTTAGGTTGGGCCGCAAGCCCTTCGACGATGAGCCGATTGACCCGCCGCACGAAGATCACGGGATCGTCGAGGTCGCCGCCTTCGGCGAGCATGGCCTGATCGTAGAGCACGTGCGCGAGTTCCGCGAAGGCCGCCTCGTCAGCGGTGTCTTTGAGCCGCTCCACCAGCGCATGCTTCGGATTCAACTCGAGAATCGGCAAGGTGGCGAAGGGATTGTTCTGGCCGGCCTGCTTCAAGATCCTTCCCATGCGCAAGCTCATGCCGAATTCGCCCGCGACCAGCACGGCCGGTGAATCGGTGAGACGCGCGGAGAGACGCGCGCTCGCGATCTTGGCCGCCAAGAGCTTGCCGAGCCTCTCCAGGGTCTGCTTGTAGGCGGTGTCGGCGGCGGCCTTTTCCGGCGTCTCGATGGCGGAGGCCACATCGGCGGCGGCACTCGCGACATTGACGAGCGGTTTTCCCTCGAACTCGTGCAAGTGCCCCGCGACCCATTCATCGATGCGATCCGTGAGCAGCAGTACTTCCATGCCCTGGGCGCGAAAGCCCTCGAGGTGCGGGCTATTGCGCGCGGCGGCGAGCGTATCGGCGGTCAGATAATAAATGCTCTTTTGATTGGCCTTCATTCGCGACACGTAGTCCGCCAGCGTGACCTCGGCGGCATCGCCGGCGACGGCGGTCGAATGAAAGCGCAGCAGTTTCGCAACCCGCGCCTTTTGACCCGCGTCGTCGATCACTCCCTCCTTCAGCACCACACCGAAGGTCTTCCAGAATTCGGCGTATTCCGCCGGCTTGTCGGCGGCGAGCTCCTCGAGCAGATCGAGCGAGCGCTTCACCAGCGCGGATTTGATCTTCTCCACCGTCCGATTGTTCTGCAGCAATTCGCGCGATATGTTGAGCGGCAGGTCATCGGTGTCGACCAGTCCGCGCATGAAGCGCAGCCAGGGGGGCAAGAGCTCCGCGGCCTTGTCCATGATGAAGACGCGCTTGACGTACAGCTGCACGCCGCCGCGCGGTTCGCGCTCGAACAAATCGAACGGCGCGCGCTTCGGTAAATATAGCAGCGACGTGTATTCGAGATTCCCCTCGACCTTGTTGTGCGCCCAGGCGCGCGCGTCTTCCGAATCGTGGGTCAGATGCTTGTAGAAAGCCTGGTAGTCCTCGGCTTTGAGATCCGCTTTGGGGCGGGTCCAGAACGCCTTGGCTTGATTCAGCGTCTCCTCGGTATCGCCCTTCTTGAGGAGGATCGGCACGCTCAAGTGATCGGAATACTTGCGCACCAACTGGCGCAGCCGCGACTCTTCGAGGAACTCCTTATCGTCCTCGCGCAGGTGCATGATCACTTCGGTGCCGCGATCCGTCTTGTCATGAGCCTGGATCTGGTAGGCCCCTTCACCGTCCGAATCCCAGCGTACCGCCGCGCCATCCGCGCGCTTGGAGAGCACGGTGACACGGTCGGCGACGATGAACGCCGAATAGAAGCCGACGCCGAATTGACCGATGAGTTCTACGTCCTTCGCCGAATCGCCGCTCAAGCCCTCGAGGAACTTCTTCGTCCCAGAGCGCGCGATCGTGCCTAAGTTGTCGATCACCTCATCCTCGCTCATGCCGATCCCGTTGTCCTTCACCGTCAGGGTGCCCGCGGCGGCGTCCGGAATCAGCGTCACGCACAACGTGTCGGAACCCAGCAGCGCCGGATTGGCGAGGGCTTCGAAGCGCAGCTTCTCGCAGGCGTCGGAGGCGTTCGAGATCAGCTCGCGCAAGAAGATTTCCTTGTGCGAATACAGCGAATGGATCACCAGCCGCAGCACTTGCTTCGTTTCGGCTTGAAACTCTTTGGTCTGTGGAGTCGTTTCGATGGTCATGGCTTTACGGTCGTTTCCGGTAGGGGGAGCCTTAAGCGTAGCAAGCGCTGAAATGGGGCCGCCGGCCGCCACTTCAAGTTAGGTTACGGCCATCCGGCCCGCGGATCGAACTTGAGGTCGCGCTTCATGCGTTCGTAAGCCTCCTTGGCCTGGCTGGTTTCAGCCGCCGGGGTAACGAGCTTGATGCTGACCAGCTGGTCGCCGCTTGGGGGTAAACCCCGCCCGCGCAGCCGCAGTTTCTGGCCGGTCTGCGCACCGGCCGGAATGGTCAATTCCACCGTCCCGCCGAGAGTCGGTACGGCGACTTTGGCTCCGAGGGCGGCTTCCCAGGGCGCGAGCGGCAGCTCGATTTGCACATCCTTGCCCTGCAAGGCATAGAGAGGGTGCGGTCGCATCCGCACCCGGAACAGCAATGCGGGGCGCTGTCCGACGCCGGCGATCCGCAGCGCCTGGCCGTCGGTGATGCCCGGCGGAATTTGCACGTCTACCGGCCGTGGGCGGCCGTTCTCGCTGATCGTCACGCGGTATTTCGTACCCGCAAAGGCCTCCTCGACGCTGACTTCGAGAAGCCCGGCGTCGGCTTCGGCCGGCGCGGGGCCGGCCGAATCGCCAAACAGACTGGAGAAAAAATCGCTGAACCCATTCAAGTCCGAAAAGCGCTGGGCCCCCGGGCGGCTGAACCGCTGCTGCCAATCGGGCGGAGGCCGGAACTGCTGGCCGGGGCGGTAGTCTCGGCTAAGCTGGTCATACGCGGCGCGCTTCTCGGGATCCTTCAATACCTCGTACGCTTCTTGAACGTCCTTGAATTTAGCCTCCGCGTTCTTTTCCTTGCTCACATCCGGGTGATATTTGCGGGCGAGCTTGCGGTAAGCGCGCTTGACCTCTTCGGCGCCGGCGGCGCGAGTCACGCCCAAAGTCTCGTAATAGTCCTTGAATTGCATGCAAACCCTTGCGTTGTTTTAAACATCGTCCGCGCAGCGGTCGCGGCCTTGACCGAAGCGCCCGCGGCCGAGGGGCAAAGGTGCGCTCCTTGAAATTGGGCCGCAACGTCCCGACCATGATCTCGCGGCGTCACCATATTGCGGTTTGTTTCCCAAAGATAAAGGTCTATGAAGCGCATTTTCCTGTTCATCATCACCAACCTGGCCGTGTTGGTGCTGCTCTCCTTCATGGTTTTCGTGATCGAGCAGGTTTTCGGCGTGCGCCTCCCCCAGGGCGGTCTCGGGGGCTTGTTGGTTTTCGCCGCCGTATTCGGCTTCGGCGGGGCGTTGATTTCGCTGGGGCTGTCGAAATGGACCGCCAAGCGCATGATGGGGGTGCGGATCATCGGGGCGCCGCAGTCCGAGCCGGAGGTTTGGCTGGTAGCCACGGTGGAGCGGCTGGCGGCCCAAGCGCGTATCGGCAGGCCGGAGGTCGGCATATTCGATGCCGAAGAGATGAATGCCTTCGCGACCGGCGCGCGGCGCAACGCCGCGCTGGTGGCGGTCAGCACCGGCCTGTTGCGCGGCATGACCCGGGAGCAGACCGAAGCGGTCCTCGGGCATGAAATCAGCCATGTGGCCAACGGCGATATGGTCACCCTGGCCTTGCTGCAGGGGGTTTTGAACACATTTGTCATATTCCTGGCCCGCATTATCGGCGGGCTGGTCGATCGGGTGCTGCTCAAGAACGACCGGGCGGAATCGGGAATCGGGTTCTTTTTGACCACCATGGCCGCGCAAATCGTCCTCGGAATCCTGGCCAGCGTCATCGTTTGTTGGTATTCGCGACGCCGTGAATTCCGCGCCGATCGCGGGGGTGCTAATCTCGCGGGGACGGGGAAGATGATTGGCGCGCTTGAGGCGTTAAAGCGCAGCCAGGGCGAGCCGTTGCCGCCGCAAATGCGGGCATTCGGCATCAATTCGGGCGGCAGCGGAGGATTTATGCGGTTGTTCATGAGCCATCCCCCCTTGGATGAGCGGATCGCGGCCTTGCGCGGACCTTAGCGCTTGAGCGCTCCTAAAAACCATTTATCAGGAAAACCAGATGTCTTCAGAAAATGAAATTGTGGTGTTGCCGCCGCCCGGCGAGCGCATGAGCCGAGAACTGTCGCGCTGGTTCGACAACAGCGAACTCGCGACGCGCCCCAAACATGCGTTGGCGGCCAAGGAGTCCAACCGGCGCGTGGATTGGGCGCGCGTGCTCCCCTTCCTTTTGATGCATGCCGCCTGTCTGGCCGTGATTTGGGTGGGCTTCAGCTGGGTCGCGTTGGTGGTCACGGTTGCGCTCTACGTGGTGCGCATGTTTGCCATCACCGGCTTCTACCACCGTTATTTCTCCCACCGCACCTTCAAAACCTCGCGCGCGGGCCAATTCATTTTCGGACTGCTCGGCGCCTCGGCAGTACAGCGGGGCCCTATTTGGTGGGCGGCCCACCACCGCCATCATCACGTGTATTCGGACAAGCCTGAGGACGTGCATTCACCGACGCAGCACGGCTTCTTCTGGAGTCACATGGGATGGTTCATGTCGCACAAGCATTTCGTGGCGGATCTCACCAGGGTGAAGGATTTGCTGAAATATCCGGAACTGCGGTTCCTGGATCGCTTCGACATCGCGGTGCCCACCCTCTTGGGAGTGGGCGTATTTCTGCTCGGGGTGCTGCTCAAGCACGTCGCGCCCGGACTCGGCACGGACGGTTGGCAGATGCTGGTTTGGGGATTTTTCATCTCGACGGTGGCCGTGTATCACGGCACCTACACCATCAATTCACTGTCGCACGTGTTCGGCCGTCAGCGCTACAAGACCGGCGATACCAGCCGCAACAACGTCTGGCTGGCGATCATTACCTTGGGTGAAGGGTGGCATAACAATCACCACCATTATCCCGCTTCGGCACGCCAGGGGTTCTACTGGTGGGAATTCGACATCACCTTTTACATGCTGAAGCTCATGTCGTTTTTCGGGGTCATCTGGGACTTGAAGCCGGTGCCGGCGGCGATCCGCGAGGGCGCCGGCAAACGCTTCTGATTGCCTAACGTCTGATTGCCTAAATTCGAAGGACAGCGCATCCGTTCTTAGGAGTGCGCCGAATAACCTGCCGTAAGCCGGATAATCCGGCGACGAAGAGTACCGGCAGGCATGCGAATCGCGGTCATCGGCTCCGGCATTTCCGGCATGGTCGCGGCATATCGGTTGAGCCGCGAGCACGAGGTCACGGTTTTCGAATCGGACGGCCGGATCGGCGGCCACACTCATACGGTTGAAGTCGAACACGCGGGCCGGGCGTACGCCGTCGATACCGGATTCATCGTTTACAACGATTGGACCTATCCGAATTTCATCGCGCTTTTGGATGAATTGCAGGTTCCCTCGCAGCCGAGCCAGATGAGCTTCAGCGTGCGCTGCGAGAAAACCGGGCTCGAATACAACGGCACAACCTTCAATTCATTGTTTGCGCAGCGCCGGAACTTCGTCCGCCCCTCATTCCTGCGCATGGTGGCCGACATCCTGCGATTCAATCGGCAGGCGCCCCACCTGCTCAAAGACGGCGCGGATCGCATGAGCCTCGGCGAGTATCTGCAGCGTGGGTCCTACTCGCGCTATTTCATCGAGCATTACATCGTGCCCATGGGAGCGGCGATCTGGTCGTCGCGCCCCGTCGACATGCTGAGCTTTCCTGCGCGCTTCTTCGTCGAATTTTTCTCGAATCACGGTTTTCTCACGGTCAATGACCGGCCGGCGTGGCGCGTCATCCGCGGCGGCTCGCAGGAGTACGTCAAGCACTTGACGGCGCCATATGCTGCGCGCATTCGGCTCAATACGCCGGTCGCGTCGCTGCAGCGCCAGCCGCAAAAGGTCATGCTGCGGCTGAAGAACGGCTCCGTGGAACAATTCGATCAGGTGTTCGTCAGCTGTCATAGCGACCAGGCGCTCAAACTGCTCGCGGATCCCTCACGTCAAGAGCGCGAGATATTGGGCGCCATTCCTTACCAGGCGAACGAGGCCGTGCTGCACACGGATGCGCGCCTCATGCCGCGCCGGGCGCTTGCCTGGGCGGCGTGGAACTATCACCTGCCGATCGAGCAATACGAGCGGGTGACCGTCACCTACAACATGAACATTCTGCAGTCGCTTGCGGCGCCGGTGCAGTTCCTGCTGACTCTGAACCGCAGCGCGGATGTCGACCCGCGCCGGGTGCTGGGCAGCTATGTGTACCACCACCCTGTGTACACCCGGGAGGCCGTTGCCGCGCAGAAGCGGCGGCCGGAAATCAACGGTGTCCGCCGCACCTATTACTGCGGCGCGTACTGGCGCTACGGATTTCACGAGGACGGCGTCAACAGCGCCGTTGATTCCTTGGAGGAGTTCCACCGGCGACACCGCTATGCACAGCCGCATCTACAAAGGGTGGGTTAGGCATCGGCGCCACGCGCCGACCCAGAACCGGTTTCGCTACCCGATCTTCATGATGTATCTGGACCTTGCCGAACTGCCGCAGCTTTTCGACGGCACTCCCGCTTGGTCCGCCCGGCGGCCGGCGCTCGCCTGGTTCAGGCGCCGCGATTATCTCGGACCTCATTCGGTGCCGCTCGACCAAGCGGTGCGCGATCTGGTGCAGGCAAGAATCGGCAACCGGCCTGCAGGACCGATCCGATTGCTCACCCACCTGCGCTACTTCGGCTATGCCATGAATCCCGTGAGCATCTATTATTGTTTCGATCAATCCGGCGAGAGACTGGAAGCAATCGTGGCAGAGGTCACCAATACGCCCTGGAAAGAACGCCATCAATACGTATTGGCGGTGACCGATGATAACGCCCGGCCCAAGCGATTCGAATTCGCCAAGGATTTTCATGTATCGCCGTTTCTGCCCATGGACATGCTGTATCAGTGGCGCTTCAGCATCCCGGGGGAGCGGCTGCACGTGAACATGCAGAACTCGAAGAATGGCCGCCTTCAGTTCGATGCCACCCTCTCGCTGAAACTTAAGCCCCTCTCGGCGCGCTCGCTGCTCGCGGTTCTCGGCGCCTTTCCCTTCATGACGCTGCAAGTCATCGCCGCGATCCATTGGCAGGCGTTGAAGCTTTGGGTCAAGGGCACGCCTTTTTATAGCCACCCGCGTTATGTCAAACTCAACGGTACGGAGAGTTAAGTGATAGAGAACGTCGTTCCGGCCCTCGCCAAGAAATTGCTGTTCTTTCAGCTGCGAAAGCTGCGCCACGGGCGGTTGCGGTTGATCGATGGCGCACTCGATACATCGTTCGGCCGATTGAGCGATGCCGCGCCTTTCGATGTGACGATTCGCGTAGAGAATCCGAGTTTTTATTCGGATGTCGTGTTCGCGGGCACCGTCGGCGCCGGCGAGGCCTATATCAACGGCCACTGGCACTGCGACAACCTGACGGCGCTGGTACGCCTGATGGTGGTCAATCAACATTTGCTGAGCGACGTCGATTCCGGCTGGTCGCGCCTCAGCGCGCCGCTGCTCAAGGCGGCTCATTGGCTCAATCGCAACGACAAGACGGGCAGCCGCCGCAATATTGCCGCCCATTACGACCTCGGCAACCGATTCTTCGAACTCTTTCTCGACGAATCGATGGCTTATTCCTGCGGCATCTTCCAGCATCCCAACAGTTCGCTCGGCGACGCCGCCACCGCCAAATTCGATGCCGCGTGCAGCAAGCTCGCCCTGAAGCCCGGGCAGCATCTCCTCGAGATCGGCAGCGGCTGGGGAGGTCTCGCGATTCACGCGGCGCGCCACTACGGTTGCCGCGTCACCACGACCACGATCTCCCGCGAACAGTATGAGCTCGCGAAGGAGCGTATCGCACGCGCGGGGCTGCGCGGCCAAATCACCCTGCTGCTCGAGGATTACCGCGACTTGCGCGGCGCTTACGATGCTCTCGTGTCGATCGAAATGGTCGAGGCGGTCGGCCATCAATACCTCGACACCTATCTTGAGAAATGCAGTAGCCTGTTGTCGCCTGCTGGCGCGATGCTGTTGCAGGCCATTACGATCCGCGATCAACTCTACGGCCAGGCCAGGCGCTCGGTGGATTTCATCAAACGATTCATATTCCCCGGCAGCTTCATTCCCTCGGTGCGCACGCTCGTGGATTCGTTGGCGCGCGTCACCGACATGAAGCTGTTTCACATGGAGGACATAGGGCCGCATTACGCGCGCACCTTGGCGTTGTGGCGGGAAAGAGTCCAGGCGCGCGAGAGCGAGGTGCGGGCGCAGGGCTACCCTGAACGGTTCCTGCGCATGTGGGAATATTATCTCTGCTACTGCGAAGGCGGATTTGAAGAGCGGCAGTTGGGGGATGTGCAAATGCTGCTGACCAAGCCGCGTTCGCGGCGCCCCGCGATTACCACGGTCCATGCCGCGGCGGCCTGAATCGGCCACGCTCGCGGAACTCAAGGCGGTCGTCGGCGACGGCGCTTGGCTCGAGTCGCCCGATGATGTCGCGGCGTTCACCATGGATTTTCGCCGCCTTTACCAAGGCGCGACCCCGCTGGTGCTGCTCCCGCGCGAAGTCCCCGAGGTCGCGCGGATACTCGCGATTTGCAACCGCGCCGAAGTGGCGGTGGTACCCCACGGCGGCAACACCGGCTACTGCGGCGGGGCGACGCCGGATGAATCGGGGGCAGAGATCGTGCTGTCGATGCGGCGGTTCAATCGCATCCGCGAACTCGATGCCGCCAACTATTCCATGATCATCGAGGCCGGCTGCACCCTGTCCGAGGCGCAGGCGGCGGCGAATGCGCAAAACCGGCTGTTTCCGTTGAGCCTGGGGTCGGAAGGCACGGCGCAAATCGGCGGCAACTTGTCGACCAATGCCGGCGGCACCGCGGTTTTGCGCTACGGAATGATGCGCGATCTGGTGCTCGGCCTCGAGGTGGTCCTGGCGGACGGCCGCGTGCTCTCGGGACTCAAGAGCCTGCGCAAGGACAATACCGGCTATGACGTCAAATCCCTATTCGTCGGGGCCGAAGGAACGCTCGGGGTCATCACCGCCGCCTCCCTGAAATTGTTCCCGCAACCGGCCGATACGGCGACCGCGCTCGCCGGGATTGATTCCCCGCAGCACGCACTCGCGTTGTTGGCGCAGCTGCGAAGCGGCGCGGGAGACCAGCTTACGACCTTCGAATTGCTGCCGCGCCGCGCGGTCGAGCTCACGGTAAAGCACATCCCCGGCGTCGCCAATCCCCTGGATCAGGGCACCGCGTGGTATCTCCTGATCGAGCTCTCTTCACCGAATCCGAAGCAAAACCTGGCCGCACTGCTCGCCGACGTGCTCGAGGAAGCGGCGGCGCGCGACACCATCAAGGATGCCTCGATCGCCATGTCCCTGGCGCAATCCCATGCGATGTGGAAATTGCGCGAGTCGGTGCCCGAAGCGCAGCGGCATCACGGTGCCAGCCTCAAGCACGATGTCTCGGTTCCGGTATCGGGCATTCCGGCTCTCATCGAGGAGGGTTCGGAACTCGTGCGCCGGCTGGTCCCCGACGGCGAGGTCGTCAGCTACGGGCACATGGGCGACGGCAATCTGCATTTTAATGTGAGCCAACGGCCGGATACCGACAAGACCGCGTTTTTGCGGCATGGCACCCTGCTCGAGCCGGCCATATTCGATTTGGTCGAACGTCTCGGCGGGAGCATCAGCGCCGAACACGGCATCGGCCGGCTCAAAGCGGCGGTGTTCGCCGAGCGCGCCGATCCTGTCGAACTCGCGGTGATGCGCGCGCTCAAAGCTGCGCTGGATCCAAAAGGCATCATGAATCCAGGCAAGGTACTGGCATGCGCACACTCACCCTACCCGTTCGCACCGCCCGCCTGAACCTGCGCGATTTCGTCGCCGCGGATCGCGACGCGATCCACGCGTATTCGGGCGACCCCAAGGTGACCCGGTATCTATTCTTCGGACCCCGGGACGAGGACAGCACGGCCGACTATCTCGAGGGCCTGCTCGCCTCCCAGCGCGAGGTGCCGCGCACCCGCTTTGAATTGGCGGTGGAGGAAATCGCTTCCGGCCGAGTGATCGGCGCCTGTGATTTGTCGCTGATCGAGCGCGATGTGGCCGACTTGGGCTACATGCTCGGCTCAATCGACTGGGGCAAGGGTTTCGCCACGGAAATCGCGCTCGCGCTCATCGACGCGGCATTTTTCGATCTGCGCGCCGAGCGCGTCATATCCACGGTCGACGTCAACAACAAGGCATCGATCCGCGTGCTTGAAAAGATCGGCATGCGCTGGGAGGCGGTATTTCGCAAGCATCGGCGCGCCAAGAACCGCTGGTGGGATTGCCACCTGTATGTCATGCCGCGCGCCGTCTGGGAGGCATCGCAGACGCCCGCGGCGTCTTAATCGTCCTTTTTTTCAGCCGCCGCCTGCTGGCGCGCGCGTTCCTGGGCGCGGGCCAGTACTTCGGCGCTCGGCGTGCCGGCGTTGCGGCGGGTGCGCAGGGTCAACAAGAGGCCGGCGAGTCCGCCGACCACCAGCAGGACGATCAGCAAGGCCCTCACGGCGCGGCCATCCGCAGCAGGCCTTCTTGCGAGGTGCTCGCCACCAAGCGTCCGTCGCGCGCGAACACGCTGCCGCGCGCGAAGCCCCGTGCGCCCGAGGCGCTCGGGCTGTCGGTCGCATACAGGAGCCAATCATCGACGCGTACGCTGCGGTGAAACCACATGGCGTGATCGATGCTCGCGATCACCAGCCGCGGCGACGACAGCGATAGTCCATGCGGCATCATGGCGGTGTCGAGCAGATTGAAATCGGAGACGTAGGCCAAGAGGCAGCGGTGCAGCGCCTCATCGTCGGGCAGCGGGGCGATGGCGCGAAACCAGATGTTTCTGAGCGGCGCCTGCTTTTGCGGCTGCAGAAGATTCGGCGGGCGCACCGGCCGGAATTCGAACGGCCGTTTTTTCTCCATCAGCCGGCGCACGCCGGGCGGCAGCTCGAGCGAAAGCTCCCGAGCGTAGGACGCGAGATCCGGCAACTCCTCGGGCGGCGGCACGTCCGGTATGGGAATCTGATGATCAAATCCGTCTTCGGCGGATTGGAATGAAGCGGACATGTTGAAAATCTGCGCGCCGTGCTGAATGGCCACGATGCGGCGCGTGGAGAAGTGATTGCCGTCGCGCGCCCTGTCCACCTCGTAAACGATGGGGGAATTGCAGTCGCCGCGGCGCAGAAAATAGGCATGCAGCGAATGCACGGCGCGGTTCTCGACCGTGGCCGTCGCCGCCACCAGGGCCTGGCCCAGCACCTGGCCGCCGAACACCTGCGGACTGCCGATGTCGCGGCTCTCGCCGCGGAATAGGTCCAACTCGAGCCGCTCCAGAGTCATGACTTTGACCAGATCCTCGAGCAGCTGATTCATTGGCGTTTCAAGGCGAGTCGGCTTCGGCCGGCGAATCGGACGCCGCGACGCCGAGCCGCTTCTGCATGATGGGGCTGGTGGTGGTGTATTGCAGGAACTGGCGCTTCTGCGGAAACAAATGATGTTGGATCGCGAACGCGGTCAGCGCGGCTTCGTGAAAGCCGCTCAAAATCAATTTTTTCTTGCCGGGATACGTATTGATGTCGCCGATGGCGAAGATTCCCGGCACGCTGGTCTGAAATTTCTCGGTGTCGACCTTGAGCGCCTTTCTTTCCAGCTCGAGTCCCCACTCGGCGACCGGGCCCAGCTTCGGATGCAATCCGTAGAACGCCAGTACCTGGTCGGCGGCGACCTGGAGCGTGGTGTGGCCGTCATTGCTCTGCAGAACCACACTGCTCAGTTTGTGATGCTCGCCGTGCAGTGCCACCGCGTGGCCCTCCACGAGTTTCATCTTGCCGGCGGCCACCAATTCGCGCATGCGGGCAACGGTCGCGGGAGCCGCCCGGAATTCCGCACGGCGGTGCACCAGGGTCAAAGATCGCGCCTTCTCGCACAGCGCGACGGTCCAATCGAGGGCGGAATCCCCGCCGCCGCAGATCACCAGGTCGCGGCCGTAAAAGTCGCTGGCCGACTTGACGCGGTAGTGCACGCTTTTGCCTTCGAACTCCTCCACTCCGGGCAGCGCCAGGCGCCGCGGCTGAAACGAGCCGACACCGGCGGCAATGACGACGGCTCCCGCGGTGAGTCGCGTACCCTGCGAGGTGGCGACATGGAACTTGCCGTCCGGCAGCGGCTGCACTTCGGTGACTTCCTGCCCCAGATGAAACGTGGCATGGAACGGCTTGGCCTGCACCAATAATCGGTCGATCAATTCCTGCGCCCCGCAGATCGGCAACGCGGGAATGTCGTAGATCGGCTTGTCCGGATACAGCTCGGTGCACTGACCGCCGACTTGGGCCAGCGAATCGATGATGTGCGAAGTGATGCCGAGCAACCCGAGCTCGAAAATCTGAAACAGCCCGACCGGTCCGGCGCCGATGATGACCGCTTCGGCAGGGACGGAGGGCGTGGAGGAGGCGGCGATCGATTCCGGCATGATGAAAACGTGTCCTCGAAGGTTCAGCTTAAAATTGGTGCGGGATTGTAGCTGAAAGACGCCCAAAACCTAGCAAGCAGCCGCGGCTTGGCGGGCGTGGCACTGTTTCGCCACATTTCCCGGTATTTTCGCCGAAGATCGCCGCAATTGCCGGCAAGTTCGTGATTCGCGCATAGGCTTCCTCGTACTGAGGCACCCAATTCCTCTCGACCGAATAGCCATGACCCACCTTGGGGAGCAGAACGACCTCCCCGCCCGGCACCGCGGCGATGAACTTCTGCGCAGCCGGCGCAGGACACACCTGATCGAGCTCCCCTTGCAGCGAGATCCATTTTCCGGAAAGCCGCTTCGCAGGCAAGAAATTCACGCCCTGTGGATGACCCTTCGAATCAGGCCGCCGGGTCGCCTCAATGCCGGCACCCTCGCACACCGGCTTGGTGAGATCGAGGTCCGGGCAGAAACCGATGCTCAGTGCGCCCTTGAACAGGCCGTCGGGAGATTCGGCGAGGGTCGCATACACCAGCGTCGCGCCCGAGGAATAACCGACCAGAGTGGGCTGCAAATAACTCTTCAACTTGAGTCTCGATTGCAGGGAGCGGGAGAGGTTCTCGAAATCAACCGCCGGGGAGACGCACTTATCCGACGCTTGCTCGAGCTCACGCAAATAGTGGCGCACGTCGATGCCGGCAACGATCGCGCCCTTCTCGGTGAGCAGACGCGCCATGCTGACGACGCCGAGATTCCACCCGCCATCTCCGGACACGAACAGCACCACATCGCGCGGCTCTGCGCTGCCTCGATAAACGCTGACCGGACCAAAGCGTCCATGGTCGAATACTTCCGAGGGCGCGGGCGGTGGGGCGCCGTAGGCAGCGGCGGCGCATCCCAAGGAGAGCACCATGATGCAGGCCGCGGCGGCGCTCACTTGCCCAATACCTTGCTCACGCCGCCGGAGATCAGCGAGGTGACATCGAGCAGAGCGCCTACCATGCCGAGTCCGGCGGGTGCCGCGAGATAACGTGGCCGCCAAACCGGCACGAATTTTTCCTTGTATCGGCGCAGACCCTCGAAGGAATAAAAGGCTTCGCCGTAACGCTGCACCATGCGCCCCAACTTGTGCCAGGCCGGCGCGAGGGGGTGTTCCTCCAATCCCGACAGGGGCGCCATCCCCAGACTGAACCATTGATAGTGCTGCGCATGACCCCACAGCATGCACTCGGCCAGAAGAAAATCGATCACCCCTTTGGGCGCGGCATCGTTGTAGCGCATCAGATCGACCGATAGCTCGGTATCCGCGCCGGCACGCCAGATGTTGGCGAACGCAACGATCGCGCCTTCGCGGCGCACGACTCCGCAGTCGAAATTCTCAAGATACCGCTCATCGAAATAGCCCAAGGAAAAACGCTTCTCGGCGGTGTTCTTGGCGGCGAGCCAGGCGTTTGACACCGCGCGCAATTCCGGCAGAATCGCGCCGACCTTGCCGCGCGGCACCACTTCGAAATGCGCGCCGTCGCGAACTGCGCGCCGATGCGAATGGCGCACGTCGGCGCGCGCGGCACCTTCTAAGCTGAAGCTATCCAGAGGCACGCGCGCCTCCTCGCCGAGCTTGCTCAAGCTTAAGCCCAAGTCGATGTACAGCGGCAGGTTCTCGGGCGTGACTTGATAGAAAACCGGCGACACGGCCATCCCATCGCAGTCTTCGATGAACGTCCAGACCAGCGGTTCGTACAGCGCCGACGGTCCCACCGGATCGCCCATGGAAACCCAGCTGCTGCCCGATGCCTGGTACATGATGAATGCGGTGCGGTCCGCGTTGAACAGCAGGTTCTTGTCCCCGAGCAAGGCCAGATTGGCCGCGGCGTCGTGCGAATTCTCGATGAGCGTGGCCGCGCGCTCGAGATCCGTGAGACTGGGCGGCAGAATCGGCGGCTTCGAAGGGCGCAACAGCCGCCACAGCGCGTAGGCGGCGGCTGTCATGGCGGCCAGCAGCAAGGCGCGCAGACTGCGCGGCGCCGGCGCCTCGAACGCAAATTGCCACCACAATTCCTTGCTGTAGGGTACATGCCGATACGCGAACAAGATCAACCAGCCCGCGGCGCCGAACACCAGCAATACCGCCACCACCCACGAGGCGGAGAATCGCTGTTCGATCAGGGAGGCGCGCCGCAAAAAGCGCGCCCGCGCCGAGACCAGAACCACCGCGACCGCCGCCAAGATTGCCGCCTCCTCGTAATCAAACCCTTTGAGGAGCGACAGCAAAATGCCCGCGCACAGCAGCCACATCGTCAGATACCAGGCGGCGTCGAGCCGCCGGTACAGGCCGTTGGCGAGCACCAAGAGACCCACGCCGACGGCGCTGCCCAACAGGTGCGACAGCTCGAGCACCGGCAACGGCACGACGTGGTGCAATCCCATCAAGCGATTGTCGACGCCCGGAGTCGCGCCGGAAAAAAGCAGCACGGCGCCGGCGCCGAACACGGCGAGCGCACTCGCTTGCGGGGTGACGGCGCTCAACCAGGTACGTCCGAGCCGAGCGATCCGCACCACGGGTCCCCGATGCACCCACACTTCGTGGGCGCCCAGCAGCACCAGCGCGAATCCGAACGGAATGAGGTAGTAGGTGATGCGGTACGCGAGCAGTGAACCCAACAGATGATCCGGGGGTACCGAGCGAAACAGCAGCAGCAGCACCGATTCGAACACGCCCACGCCGCCGGGCACATTGCTGATGATGCCGGCGGAGATCGCGATGAGAAACAGGCCCGCAAAGGCCGGAAAGCTGATCACGGCCTGCGGCGGCAGAAGCACGTAGAGCACCCCGGCGGCGCATAAAAGATCGCTGCAGGCGACGGCCATTTGCGCGAATGCGATGCGCGGACTCGGGACCGGAATGACGATCTTGCGCCAGCGCAAGGGCTCATGCCGGTTGCAGGCCAACGTCAGATAGCCCACGACGCCTGCAAGCAGCAGGCATCCGGCGAGCATGGTCAGCGAGCGATGCACTTGCAGCACCGAACCGGAGAGTTCAGCCTCCAATAGCAGAGACAGCCCCAAGAGCGCCGCCGTCCCCAGGGCAAAGGTCAGCGTACCGAACGCAATGACCGTCCCAATCTGTTTCGCGGTGAGACCCAAGGCCGAATACGCCCGGTAGCGAACGGCGCCGCCGCTCAAGGTATTCAGGCCGACGTTATGGCCTATCGCGTAACCCATGAAGGAGATCAGCGCGAGCCGCGGGTAGGGCACGCGCGCGCCGGCGAAATGCAGACCCAAGGCATCATAAAGTGTCAGGCAGCCGTATCCCGCTGCGGTCAAGAGCGCCCCGGCCAGCAGCCGCGAGGCTGGGATGCCCTGCATGTGGGCGAGGATATCCCGCCACCTGTATTCGCCGAGGACATGATGCAGCCAGAACAGCGCCAGGGCGAAGAGCCCGATCCCAAGCAGCGTCGTCCATTGCGGGACCCGGCGAATTGTGTGTGGAATTGTCAAGCTTGTATCGTAGCAGGGCGCCCGCGATGCGGGAGCCTGTCCACTTAGATCCCGGAAACTGCTAGGGTTACGGTCGATCTCTTGACATAAAGGTGACCCGCAATGAGTTCCGTCAATGATGGCCGCCAGGCAACCATGGACTCGACCCAGATTTATCTCGAAGAGACCTTCACCGATCGAAGGGTCGGCACCATTCGTCGCTTGACGCCGGTGGGCGCCGACGGGTCGCCCGACGCGGCGCGGCCGGTCCTATTCGTCGGCCACGCGCAGGTCATGACGCCGATGGGCGCCGTGCCGATCAGTTTCGAACTCGAAGCCACCACTCTGAATGCGGCCATCGCGAAATTCGGCGAGGCTGCGGAACTAGCGGTGCAGCAGACCATGCGCGAGCTGCAAGAAATGCGGCGCGAGCAGGCATCCTCCCTGGTCATTCCGGATGCCGCCGGTGGAGCGTTGCCGAATCCGAGCGATCTCTTGGGCCGCGGCCGCCCGCGCCGCTAGGCCGCTGGACCTATTCCAGGGACTCGAGCGCGTCCCAGCGGGTGTATGCCGCTTCGAGTTCCGCGGTCAGGCGCTGCAGTCGTTCCAGGCTGGTGTTCGCCTCCCCCGAACCTTGCCGAAACAACTCAGGATCGCTGAGCAGCGCCTGCAGCTCCTGCTGTTCGGCTTCGAGCAGTTGAATTCTCCCGGGGATGGCGTCGAGTTCGCGCTGCTCCTTGTACGAGCGCTTGCGGGGTTTCGGCGGGCCGCGCGCCGCCGCGGAATTGGCCGGCGCCGTGCCGGGCCCTGTCACCCCGCGCCCCGGCGCTGCGCGCACCGGCGTCGCGCGCGCCGCTGCCCCGGGCGGTGTTCGGCGCTGCCGCACCCAGTCGCTATAGCCGCCCACATATTCATTGACTCGGCCATCTCTCTCGAAGACCAAGGTGCCGGTCACGACATTGTCGAGAAATGCTCGATCATGGCTGACCAACAATAGGGTGCCCGGATAGTCCGCGACCATCTCCTCCAACAGGTCCAGCGTTTCCGCGTCAAGATCGTTGGTGGGTTCATCCATCACCAAGAGGTTGCTCGGCTTCGCGAATAATTTCGCCAGCAACAAGCGATTGCGTTCACCCCCCGAAAGCATGCTGACCGGCGCATGCAGACGTTCCTGCGGGAACAGGAAATCGCGCAGATAGCTCGACACATGCCGCGCGCGGCCGTCGATGGTCACCGTTTCACCGCTGCCACCCGTGACATTGTCCATGATGGAAGCCGCGCTATCGAGCTGCTCGCGCTGTTGATCGAAGTAGGCCGGCAGCAGTGAAGTGCCGCGATAGATCGACCCCTCGGTGGGTTCCAAGTCGCCCACCAGAAGTTTGATCAGCGTCGTCTTGCCGCAGCCATTGGGGCCGATGATGCCGATACGGTCGCCGCGCATGATGCGCGCGGAAAAACCAGCGATCACCGGCGCCTTACCGAAATTCAAACTGACGTTGCGCGCTTCAAAGACCAGTTTGCCGGACGGCGCCGCATCCTGGACCTTGAGTTCGACCTGCCCGATCCGTTCGCGCCGCTCGCGGCGTTCGATGCGCAGCTGCTTGAGAGCACGCACCCTGCCTTCGTTGCGGGTGCGCCGCGCCTCCACGCCCTGGCGAATCCATACCTCCTCTTGCGCGAGCTTCTTATCGAACAGCGCCGCGTGTTTGGCCTCGACTTCGAGCGCCGCGCGTTTTTGCAGCACGTAATCATCGTAGCTGGCGGGCCAGCCGCGAAGTTGTCCGCGATCGAGTTCGACGATGCGGGTCGCGAGACGGCGCACGAACGCGCGGTCATGGCTGATGAACAGCAAAGCGCCGTCGAAGTCGATCATCATGTCTTCGAGCCAGGTGATGGCGTCGATGTCGAGATGGTTCGTGGGTTCATCGAGCATGAGGAGATCCGGCGCCGCGACCAAAGCACGGCCCAACATGACGCGGCGGCGCCAGCCGCCGGACAGAGCGCTCAATGGCGCGTCGCGGTCGAGCTGCAGCCGCGCGATCACCTGGTCCACTTGGAGTTCGGCCTGCCAGTCGCCGTCCGCGCCTCCGGATGCGACGCCCTGCTTCACCACGGCAAGCACGGATTCGTCGCTGGCGGGGGAGACTTCCTGAGCCAGGCTCGCCACTTTGGCGCCCGGACGAATCCAGACATCGCCGCTGTCGGGCACGATCTGCCGCGTGATGACCTGCAGCAGGGATGATTTGCCTTCGCCGTTGCGGCCGAGCAGGCAGACACGTTCGCCCTTACGAATCTGCAGCGCGATATTGTCCAATAGCGGCTTGAGACCGAAGCTTAAGCAAACCTTGTCGAGGCGAACGATGGGCATGAGGCCGCGTATACTAAGCGGCTTCGCCTCGGAGCTGCAAAGTAAGACTTACACTCGCGCCAGTGCCGGACATAGGCGGCCGCGCTGACGCGATGATAGGTGTTAGGCCGACTTGATTTTTTTGCCTTTTCCATCGACCCTGAATCTCAATCCTCGAAACATGAGTAAGCGATGAACCTTGGGTTCGCGATTGCGGTGACTGTTTGCGATGTGCTGCTGGTCGGCGTGGCGGTATGGCTGGTTTATCGGGACCATCGTCGCCGCACGCACGAACTCATCGAGCTGTCGACTCATTTGCAGAGCGTCTCGGAGCGCGAGAAGGCCAATCTCGCCCGTGAATTGCACGACGAGCTCGGCGGATTGCTGGTCGGGGCGCGCATGGATATCTCCTGGGCGGAGCAGCACCTTGCCGTCAGCGATGTCGACATGAAGCAGCGCCTCAATCGGGTGCAGCAGAATCTTTCCGCAGGCATCGATCTCAAGCGCCGCATCATCGAGGAGCTGCGGCCGACGCTGCTCGATAACGTGGGATTCATTGCCGCGCTGCGTTGGCAGCTCAAGGACACCTGTGCCCGCGCCGGTCTCAAATGCACCGAGTACTTTCCGGACGAGGAACCGAAACTCACCGCCGATGCCTCGATCGCCCTGTTTCGGATTGCCCAAGGAGCCTTCACCAATATTACCAAGCATGCCGGCGCGAAGTCGGTGGAGGTCGCCCTCGATATCGATGACGATAATCTGATATTGCGCATCACCGATGACGGCAAGGGAATCGCCAACGGCTCCGGCACCCGGGGTGGGAGCGGTATGTCCTCCATGCGGCACCGGGTTCTCGCGCTGGACGGCACCTTCGACGTGAGCCGATCCTCCTCCGGCGGAGCCGCTCTCGTCGTGCGTATTCCCGTGTCGCGGGCTCTACGCTCCGTTGCCGAAGCCGCGCCGCTCTAAACGACGATTGCCGGACTTAAGTGCCATGCGATGTTGCGCGCAAGACTAGCGTCTCTCGGCATCGCCGGTATTGGGCTTCTCGCCGCGGCGGCCGCGCCGTGCGCGAACCGCGACGCCTTGCGCCAGATCGTTCTGGAGCAATGCGTCGTGCATTGGCTGCAGCGACATACTCCGGCACCCTGCGAGCGGGTGTTCCTGGCCGGCCCAGAGCAGCAAAGCTCGGGCTATGCGGTACTCGCCGACCGCAAGGGAGGGGCGCATTTCTTGCTGATCCCCACCCGCGTGATCTCCGGGATCGAGAGCCCCGCGTTGCTGGAGCCCGGCGTGCCCAACTACTTCTCGGCCGCGTGGCAGGCGCGCGATCGCATCGCGGCGGCGGTGGGGCATCCCGTGCCGCGCAGCGCCGTTGGCCTCGCGGTGAACCCCCTGCACGCGCGCAGCCAGGATCAATTGCACATCCACATCGAATGCGTGAGCCCGGACGTTGCCCGGGCGATCAGCCGGGCGGCCGGGAGGATCAGCAGCAGCTGGTCGCCGGTGACGCTTCGCGGCTCGAGTTATTCGGCGGTGCGGATCCTGGGTGAGAACCTCGATGGCGCAGATCCCTTCCGTATACTGGCGGACCGAATGCCGCAACCCAACCGCGCCATGGCCGATTTCACGCTGGTCATCGCCGGCATGCAGTTCGACAGCGGGCCGGGATTCATCTTGCTGGCGGGCACAGGCCCTGCGGGTGAGCTGTTGCTGGATTCGACCTGCGACATTGCCGGAATATGAAACACCATGCCGGCCGATGATCCTTTAGCGAATGAACCTTCCTGGCTGACCATCGGGCGGGAGTTGCGCGCCATCGCGCAGATCGGCCTCGCCTTCAGCCGCGATCCCTATGACCGCCTGCGCTACCACCGGCTGCGGGAATTGGCCGCAACCCTGATCGCACAGGGTGCGGGGCAGGATCGCGCCGCCGTGCTCGAAGAATTCCGCCGTGACACGGGGTATGCGACGCCGAAGGTCGATGTGCGTGCGGCCGTATTCCGCGAGGGCCAGGTGCTCTTGGTTCGCGAAATCAGCGATGGCGCATGGACGCTCCCCGGCGGCTGGGCGGATGTGAACGAATCCGCCGCCGAATGCGTGGTGCGGGAGGTCGCCGAGGAATCCGGTTTTGAGGCTCGGGCCGTCAAACTCGCCGCGGTTTACGACTACCGCAAGCGCAACCGGCCGCATCATCTCGATTCCATCTACAAGATGTTTTTCGTCTGCGCGCTCACCGGCGGCTGCGCTCGTGCCAGCATCGAAACCAGCGCTGCGGCGTTTTTTCCGCGCACCGCATTGCCGCCGCTTTCGATCGGCAGGACGACCGCGCAGCAGATCGAGCGCATGTTCGAACATGCGGAGCGGCCCGATCTTCCGACCGACTTCGATTGATGCTAGGTTGGCAGGATCGAGGTGACGCTCTTGCCGCAAGATGTTCTGCTCGCGATCGACCAGGGGACGAGTTCCAGCCGCGCCATCGGCTTCTCCGCCGCCGGCGACATGCTCGCCATCGAGCAGCAATCGTTCGAGCAGATTTATCCCGCTCCCGGCTGGGTCGAACACGATCCGGAAGTGATTTGGGCCACCGCACTGTCGAGCAGCCGCCGGGTGCTCGAGCGCCTGCGCGAAACGGGCGGCACCGTGGCCGCGGTCGGCATCACCAACCAGCGCGAAACCACCGTCGTGTGGGATCGTCGCAGCGGTGCGCCGCTCTACAATGCCGTCGTTTGGCAGGATCGGCGCACGGCGGACCGCTGCCGCGAATTGAATCGCGGCAACGCCGAAGAGGAACTCAGCCGCAAGACGGGGCTGCTGCTCGATCCGTATTTTTCAGCCACCAAAATCGCCTGGATTTTGGATCACGTCTCCGGAGCGCGCGACGCGGCCAAGGCCGGCCACATTGCCTTCGGCACCATCGACAGCTTTTTGCTGTGGCGGCTCAGTGAAGGGCGGGTGCATGCCACGGACGCCACCAATGCGAGCCGCACGGCTCTCTATGATATCCGCCAAGGCCGTTGGGACGAGGCGCTGTGCGAAATGTTCAACGTGCCCCTGTCCTGTCTTCCCGAAGTGCGCGATAGCGCGGGCGATTTTGGCAGCACGGCCAAGGCGGTGCTCGGGCAATCGCTGCCGATACGCGGCGTGGCCGGCGATCAGCAAGCGGCGCTGATTGGACAGGCCTGTTTCGCGGCAGGCGACGTCAAGAGCACCTACGGTACCGGCGCCTTCTTGGTACTCAATACCGCGCGCGACTTGGTGGCGAGCAAGAACCGCCTACTAGGCACGATCGCATACCGCCTGAAAGGCGAAGCGACCTACGCGCTCGAAGGCTCGATCCTCTCGGCGGGAACCGCCATTCAATGGCTGCGAGACGGGCTCGGCCTCATTGCGCGCGCTGCGGAGGTCGAAGCGCTGGCCGCTTCGGTCAAGGACAGCGGCGGGGTGTACTTGGTGCCCGCCTTCACCGGGCTCGGCGCGCCCTACTGGGATCCCCATGCGCGCGGGGCGCTGCTCGGCTTGACCCGTGCCTCGAGCCGGGGCGAGATCGCGCGCGCGGCGCTCGACAGCGTCGTGTATCAGACCTACGACTTGCTCGAGGCCATGGCGGCCGACGGGCTGCGTCCGGCGACGCTGAAAGTCGACGGCGGAATGGCGCGTAACGAATTGTTCATGCAGCGGCTGGCCGACATTTTGGGCGTGCCCATCTTGAGGCCGAAGATTACCGAATCGACGGCGTTCGGCGCCGCCTGCTTGGCGGGACTCGGCTGCGGCCTGTATGGCTCCATGCAAGACATCGCCGTATTGGCGGTGACCGACAAGCGCTACGAACCGGCGGGCGGCGAACGCGATGCCGAGATCGCGGGCTGGCACAGCGCGCTCGAGCGCGTCAGATCATCGTAAATTACTGCATGGCCCAGCCGTGGCTCACGGTCAACGACTGCCCGGTAAGGGCGTTGGACTCGAATGAGGCGAAGAACAGCGCCGCCGCGGCGACCTCCTCGACCGTGGTGAATTCTCCGTCGAGGGCATCCTTCAGCATGATGTCGCGGATCACGGCTTGCGCCGAGATCCCGAGAGTCTTCGCCTGCTCCGGAATCTGCTTGTCGACCAGCGGGGTGCGCACAAACCCCGGGCAGATGACGTTCGCGCGTACGCCGTGCTGCGCCCCCTCTTTGGCGACGACTTTCGCGAGTCCCATGAGACCGTGCTTCGCGGTGACATAGGGCGCCTTGAGGATCGAGGCTTCCCTCGAATGCACCGAGCCCATGTAGATGATGCTGCCGCTCCCTTGGCGGTACATCGGGCGCAGCGCCGCACGCGTGCACAGGAAGGCGCCGTCCAGATGAATCGCCAACATGCGTCTCCAATCGGCGAACTTGAGGTCCTCGAGCGGCGCGACGATCTGGATGCCGGCATTGCTCACCAGCACGTCGATTTTGCCGAAAGCATCGGCCACTCTGACCATGCAAGCATCGACCTGCGCCTCGCTGGTCACGTCGATGCCGATCGCGATCGCCTGCCCGCCTGCGAGATTGAGTTCCTCGGCCGCCTGCTGCGCGCCGCTCTCATCGAGATCGGCGATGGCAAGCTTGGCGCCCGCACGGGCGAAGGTGCGGGCGATTTCCTTGCCGATGCCGCTGGCCGCGCCGGTGACGACGGCAACTTTACCGTCGAGGCGCATCGTCTACGTCTCCGAGAAAGGCGTCGATCGCCGCCAAGCACTCAGGCTCATCGAGCAGCGGCGTATGCCCGCGGTTCGCGACCGTGAGCTCTCTGACTTCAGGCTTCTCCCGCACCATGCGCGCCACCGTCGCCGCGCTCAGAAGATCGGACAGGGCGCCGCGGATCACCAGCATCGGCACGCCCGTGATCTTTGCAAACAACGGCCACAAGTTGCCGGGCGCCGTCGATGGATTCGCGAAGGCTTGGCTGATTTTTGGGTCCATGTCGGGGATGGGAACGCCGGCGGCATTCTCCCGATAACCACAGCGCGCATAGTCGAGCCAGGCCTCGTCGCTCAAGCCCGGCAGCGCCGCACCATAAACGCTCTTCGCCTGCGCGGCCGCTTCCGCCCAAGAGGACACTGCCGGCAATTTCCCGGCATATCCGGCGATGCGGCGCAAACCCTTGGGGTCGATCTCCGGACCGGCGTCATTCAGCACCAGGCCCGCGATCCGCTCCGGCTGCATCGCCGCCAAACCTAAACCGATCAGTGCGCCGAGCGACGTGCCCACCACCACCACCCGGGGCAAGCCGCGCGACTCGATGAGCGACCAGACATCGCCCACGTAGGTGGGCAATTGATAATGAGTTGGATCGGCGTCCCAGGCTGAGCGGCCGCGACCGCGCAGGTCGAGGGCCATCACCTCGCGCCGCGCAGAGAGGTGCGCGGCCAGCTTGGCGAAATCTCGGCTGTTGCGCGTCAGGCCCGGCAGACACAGCGCCGGAACGCCGGCGGGCGCCTGCGCGGGATAGCGGCGGCCATACAAGCGCAGGCCGTCGGTGCTGTCGTAGAAATAATCGTCGGCGTTGGAATTCATGCCCGCTCGGCGCTGCGCACGCTTTAGAAGTGGTAAGTGACCGTCCCGGAATAGGTGCGCGGCGGGCCGTAGAAACCAATCTGGCTGAGGCCGCCGAGAGCGTTCGCAGCCGAGATCGGCGGATTGCCGAAGTCGTAGCCGGCGACGCGGTAGTACCTATTCGTCAGGTTCTTGCCGTCGATCGAGAAGCGCCATGCCTTGCTCGTTGTGGTAAACGCGAGACCGCCGTTGAGCAGGCCATAGGCCGGCTGATCGGTCACGCTTTCAGTGGTGTTCGCCACTTTGGTGAAGCTGCGCCAATCGTAGCCGGCGCGCGCCAACAGAGAGCCTGCGGCGAGGTCCCACGTATAGGTCGCATTTCCCGAGACAGTCCAGGCCGGCGCGTTGATTGGCCGGTTCTGATCGGCGACGTTCACCGGCGGTGAGTTGGGCGTGCAGCCGGGGCTCAAGGCAGTGCAGCCGATCAAGTAATCCTCATAGTAAGAATCGAGGTAGCCGACGTTGAGTCCGAACGTCAGCGGTTTGACCGGACGCCACACCGACTCGATCTCGACGCCCCGGTTGATCTGCTTGCCGGCGTTGAGCACTGCGGTGACGTTCTGCGGGATGCCGTCGGCGACGACGAATTGCTGCACGCCAACCTGCGCATTGGTGTACGGATCGTAGAACACCGTGAAGTTCAAGAGCAGCGTGTCATCGAGGAGCGTGGACTTGATGCCCGCCTCATAGTTATCGGCGGTCTCCGAGTTGTAGCCGTTCTTCGTCTGCGGGTACAAGGCTGCGTTGCCGCGCATGTCGAACCCGCCGCTCTTGAAGCCCTTGCTGTAGGAGACATAGGTCATGACTTGCGGCGTCCAGTGATAATCCAGCCCCAAGCGCGGCGAGACATTCACGAACGAGCGGCTGTTGGTGTAGTCGGTCAAAATACCGGCGGTCGCGTTCGGAAATAAGAAGAAACCGGCCGGCGGAAACCCAGGAGTAAAGAAGTTCTGGTTCCCCTGCAATTGGGTGGGCGCCACGCTCGCGTACTGAGCCTGATACACGTGCGCCGTCTTGTCATCGTCATTCCAGCGTACGCCGGCGTCGAGATCGAGGTTATCGGTCAACTTCCAAGCGGTGTCGCCGTAGACCGCCGTGCTCTTGGTCAACACGCAGCCTTGCACGATGGAGGTGAGGTAGAGCCCATACCCGTACGGAGGCGGCGCCGCCAACACACCGACCGAGGCGTTATAGGCGCCGCAGGCGGTGCTATCCATATAAAACACGCCGCCGACAGCCTTGACTCGGTCGTTGGTGAAGGTGAGTTGTCCCTCGCCCGAGGCCTGCTGATCGTGGTAGGCGCCGGGCACCTGGAAGAGGTTCTCGTCGAGTTCGTCGAAATTGATGAACTGCTGACTGTGGCCCTGGATGTAGGCGCCGACGATTTTCAAGCCGAGTTGATCGGTCAAGCCCTGCGTATAGGTGGCCGATTCACCGCTGCGGTGCGAATAGTCCTTGTTGACCGGCATATCCGTGCGTATATCGAACGGGTCGCCGAGTTGCGGCACCAGATAATTGTTCAAGCGCTGGCCGCCCGAGGCATTGGAATTGTCGAGCGTATCGTCGGCAATGATCTTGAGCTTGGAGCTCTCACCCCACTTGATCGTCAGGTTGGCACGCGCAGAGAACACGTCCTTGTTCGAAACATCCTGGCCGATGGAGACCCAGGCGGGCTGAGGGAGGCCTTGTTGCGTCACCACCTGGCCGTAACCGTTATGCTGCAATTCCGCGAGCGCCAGGCCGAAATAGACGTGATCGTCGATCACCGGAGTCGAGAAGCTGAGCTTTTCGTCGTGTTCGCCATAGTTGCCGCCCGTCACCGAAGCGGTCAGGGTGGCGGGTCCGTCGATATCGCGAGTCACGTACTTGATGGCACCGGCGATGGTGTTCTTACCGTATAGCGTGCCTTGCGGACCGCGCAGAATTTCCAGATCCTGCACATCGATCACATCGAGCAGCGCCGCCTGCGGCCGCGCCAGATAGACATCGTCGATGTACACTCCGACGCCGGGTTCGAATCCCCACAAGGGATCGCTCTGTCCCACCCCGCGGATATAGACGTTGATGGTGCTGCTGGTCGCGCGGTCGGCGGCGATTTTCATGTTCGGGACGAAACTGTTCAAATCTTCGAGGTTGGTAACGTCCTGCTGCTGGATGACGGCAGCGCTCAACGCTGTGACCGCGATCGGCACGCTTTGCAAATCCTCCGAGAACCGGCGCGCGGTAACCACGACTTCCTGCAGGGTGCCGGCCGAAGAGTCCGCATCAGCGAGAGCGGCGGCGGTGCCGGCGGCAATCAAGGAACACCCGATCAAGGCTACTGCTAAGCTGCGGATCATGGCCGGTCCCCCAACGTATATGTATTAATTGTCCGTGCCGTCCCGCACCTTTGCTTGAACGACCGTTGAATGTTATTTCAACGGACGTTGAATATCAAGCGGTGGCGCGGCCCTTAAGGCTTTGCGGGGCAGCGGCGCGCGCCGGCGGCCCTGGCGCGGCGGCGGGCGCGCAATTCATCCTTGGCCAAGCTAGAATTTGGGGTTTCGATCTCTGGTACCTCGTCGACACGCCATGACGCGTCCCAAGCGCACCACCAAAGACAAGCTCATGGACGCCGCGGAAAAGCTGTTCGCTCGGCGCGGCTTTCATGGCGCATCGCTGCGCGACATTACGGCGGCCGCCGGCGTGGACCTCGCCTTGGTGAACTACCATTTTGGCAGCAAAAAGCGCCTGCTCGCCGCCGTGCTCGAGCGCCGCGGCAAGATTTTGAACGAGGAGCGGTTGCGGCGCCTCGCGGAACTGCGTCTTGGCGCCGCGCCTCGAGCCCCCAGCGTGGAGGCCGTTGTCGGGGCATTCCTCGATCCGATCCTGGATCGCCTGGCGCATGCCGGCCCGGGCTGGCACAATTATTTTTCTCTGCTCGCCTTCGTGAACAACTCCCCGGAGTGGGGCCGAAAGCTGATGGGCAAAACCTTCGATGGCGTGGTGCGCGAATTCATCCAGACGGTGATGGCCTCGCTCCCGGGAGCGGCGCCTGAGGACATCTTCTGGGGCTATAACTTTCTTACCGGTGCTTTGACCCTGTCGCTCGCGGAGACCGGCCGGCTCGATGCACTCTCGGATGGCCTGTGCCGTTCGAGTGACGTCGCAGCTCTCAAGGCGCGACTGGGCCCCTATGTGGCGGCGGGATTACGAGGACTAGCCAGGGTATGAAATTCAGACTCAAGGCATTCGGACTGCATCTCTCCGCCAGCGCCGTCGCCCTGACACTGACGCTCGGTGTGCTCTACCTGGGCTGGTACTACTGGCCGGGCTGGTATCTTGCCGACGTTCCGAAAGTCGTCGCGGTGATGGCCGGAGTCGACCTGGTGATTGGCCCCATGCTCACGCTGATCGTCGCCGCCGCCGGCAAACCGCGGCGCGAACTCGCCCGCGACCTCGCGGTCATCGTCGCCTTGCAGCTGTTCGCGCTGATTTACGGCACCGTGGCGCTGTGGAACGGACGGCCGCTCTATTACGCGTTTTCAGTAAACTGCCTTTCGGTGGTGCAGGCATACGACATCGATCCCCCGGAACTCAAGACGGCGCGCGACGGCCGTGCGGCATTCGCGCCGTATTGGTACAGCTTGCCGCGCTGGGTCTGGGCGCCGCTGCCGCAGGATGCGGCGGAAAGCGGCAAAATCGTCGCGTCGGCGCTGCAAGGCGGCTTCGACGTGACCGCGATGCCGCGGTATTTCAAACCGTGGGACCAGGGGCTCCCAGAGCTGCAAAGGCAATTGAAAAAAATCGATGACATCAGTTTTTTCACGAACGCAGAAAAGAAGGCGCTCAAGGAACGAATGCGGGCCGCGGGACTTGCCGCCGATCTGCCCGACGCGATTGCGCTGACCGGTCGGGGCCGGCCTCTGCTCGCCGTGGTCGATCCCCAAAGCCTCAAGATAACGGCGATCTTCAAGGCAACCTAAACCGCAAGTCCCAGGCGTTCACGGGTTTGCTGGGCGCCGAGCACGCGAATTCCCAACAGTTCGACGATCGAGCGCGCGCGCTCGACCAATTGAGCGTTGGTCGCCGGGACTCCCCGGTCGAGGTAGAGATTGTCCTCGAGTCCGACGCGCACGTTTCCGCCGAGGAGCACGGATTGCGCGACCATCGGCATTTGCATCCGGCCGAGCCCAAAAGCCGACCAATGCGACCCCGGCGGCAAGGCGTCCCGCATCGCCTTCATCGCTTCGGAAGTGGCCGGCGCGCCGTACTTGATACCAAGACAGAGCTGAAACAGGGCGGGCTGATTGATGAGGCCTTCGGCGAGAAGCTGCCGGGCGATTTCGATGTGGCCGAGTTCGAACACCTCGAGTTCGGGGCGAACATTCTTCTGTTGGTAAGCGCGCGCCATGCTGCGCAGATATCCGGGGGTGGTCCCGTAGAGCAATTCATCGAAATTCAATGAGCCGCAATCCAAGCTCCCGATCTCGGGAAGCAATTCGATCACATGCGCAATCCGCTCGTGAGGGCCGACAAAATCCGTGCCGGCTTTGAAATTGAGCGGCGCCTGCTCCGTCCCTATCATTAGATCGCCGCCCATGCCTCCCGTCAAATTAAGAATGACGCCGCTGTTCTTTTGCCTGATCCGATCGACGACTTCGCGAAACAGCGCGGGATCCCGGCTCGCCGCGCCGGAACTTGGATCTCTGACGTGAAGATGGACGATGGCGGCGCCGGCCGCGTGAGCATCGAGCGCCGAGGCGGCGATCTCGGTCGGCGTCACGGGCACGTTCCGATTCTTGCCAACCGAATCGGCGGAGCCGGTCACGGCGCAGGTAATGAAAACCTCTGACGCAATCATGGCGGCATGGTATTGGAGAGTTGCGGTGCCGTGCAATGCGCAGCCGGCAAGTGTTGCTATGTTCGGTAGCGCGTTTTTGTGTTCGGTAACGCACAGACCCGCCGATGAAAATGTGTTTTCATGGATTCTCACAGTACTGTGCGGCCGAAGGGACATGGCATTACACATTCTGTTGATTCAGGACGACCCGGCTGGAGCCAAAATCGTTCGCGACGCGCTCGCAAATTCGCGCGACCAGGAATTTTCCGTCGAATGGGTGAGGACCTGCGCGCAAGCCTTGGCACGCCTGGCCGGGGTCGACGACTTGCCCCGCGCGAAAGCCGGCGCCGTCGCAGCGGTATTGGTCGATCTGCATCTGCCGGATGTCTGGGGAATTGACTGCTTCAATTTGCTCTTTGATGCGGCGCCACAGGTTCCGATCCTCATTTTGAGTACGCTCGAGGACGAGGCGGTGGCTAAACTTGCCGTGCACCGCGGCGCGCACGACTATCTCCTGCAGGGTCTCATGGACGGCTATTTGCTGCCGAAGACGCTGGCCGGCATGATCGACGGTGCCTCGAACACGGAAGCGCTGTTCGATGAAAAGGAACGCGCCCAGGTCACGCTCAATTCGATCGGCGACGCCGTCATCAGCACCGATATCTCGGATCGCGTGACATTTCTCAATATCGTCGCGGAGCAATTAACGGGATGGCCGCGAGCCGAAGCGATCGGCCGTAAGCTCGAGGAGATATTTCGCGTCATCGACGCCGATACTCGCGCGACTCCGCCCAATCCCATGGTGCTCGCGACCCGCGAAAATAAAACAGTCGCGCTCATGCCGAACTGCCTGCTGATACGGCGCGACGGCGTCGAAACGGCCATCGAAGATTCCGCGGCGCCGATTCACAACCGCCGCGGCCATGTGACCGGGGCCGTCATGGTGTTTCACGACGTGAGCACGGCGCGGGCGCAATCAGCCAAAATGGCGCATCTCGCGCAGCACGACAGCCTGACGGATCTTCCCAATAGAAGCTTGTTGAGCGATCGGCTCGACCGGGCCATTGCTCTCGCGCACCGGCACAACAAGACCCTGGCACTCTTGTACCTCGATCTGGATCGCTTCAAGCACATCAATGATTCCTTAGGTCATACCGTGGGCGATCGCCTGCTGCAGTCCGTCGCGAATCGCCTGCGTGACTGCATACGCGCCTCCGATACGGTCAGCCGGCAAGGCGGCGATGAATTCGTCATCTTGCTGTCGGAATTGGTGCACGTGCAGGATGCGGCTGTCTGCGCCGAAAAAATACTTCAGTCGGTCAGAGTCCCCTACTTCATCGATGTGCACGAGCTAAACGTCACCGCGAGCATCGGCATCGTCGTCTATCCCACGGACGGCATCGAGTCCGAAGCGCTGCTGCAGAATGCCGATTTCGCGATGTACGAGGCTAAGAATCGCGGGCGCAACAATTTTCAATTCTACCGGCTTGATCTCAATTCCAGCGCAAGCGAGCGGCAATCCCTGGAGAGCAGCTTGCGCCACGCGATTCAGCGCGACGAGTTCACCTTGTACTACCAGCCGAGCGTGAACTTGGCGAAGGGGACGATCGCGGGAGTCGAGGCGCTGGTCCGCTGGAGGCACCCGACGCGCGGAATCATACTCCCCACGCAGTTCATTCCGATCGCCGAGGAATCCGGCATGATCGTGCCGATCGGCCGATGGGTGCTGCGCGAAGCCTGCCGCCAGACCAAGGCGTGGCTCGATGCGGGATTGTCGCCCATCAGACTGGCCGTCAATATTTCTGCGGTCGAATTGCGCTCCAAGGATTTTGTCGAGAGCGTGAAGGCGACCCTGGCCGAGACCGGGTTCGATCCCCACTATCTCGAGCTCGAACTGACCGAGACCTTCCTCATGCAGGACTCCCGCTCGACGGCTATCGTGCTGCGGGCGCTCAAGGATCTCGGGGTGAAGCTGGCCTTGGACGACTTTGGCACGGGATATTCCAGCTTGAGCTATATGAAACGGTTTCCGATCGACACATTGAAGGTCGATCGCTCCTTCGTGCGCGATCTGACGACGGACGCCGATGACGCCAGTATCGTGAACGCCGTCATCAACATGGGCAAGAGCCTGCACATGGGAGTGGTGGCCGAAGGCGTCGAGACGCGGGAGCAACTCGTGTTTCTTCAAGAACACAGCTGTCCCGAAGCGCAGGGCTATCTTTTCAGTCATCCGTTGATCGGCGCAGGCTTTGGCGAGTTGCTGAGTCAAGGCGTGGGCATCGAGGGCATCGTCTAACCGGCCGTCAAACCACCCTTTCGCGCCAGCTTCGCAGGGGAAATCGATCGAACCCCTCGGTCCCCGTACAATGAGCGGGCTGGCGCACTTTTTATTCTTAGCGGATCGCAGCGCCAAGCCCGGCGCTGCGGCCGCTTGACGGATTGTCCTCTGCCGAGCGTTCTTGCCGCCACCCACCGCCCAGCGCCTTGACCAGCAAGACGCTGGCGTTCAGGCGCCGCAGCTGAATGTTGAGGTTGGATATCTGCGCCTGCAGCGCCGTGGTCTCAGTGGCGGCAACCTCGAGATACGTCACCAATCCGGCCTGGTAGCGGTATCGCGCCTGCTGCAATGCTTTGCCCGTGGCGGCCACGGCGGCCGCTTCGGTGACGCTTTCCCGCTCGAGTTGCCGCAGGGCCGCCAGGTTGTCCTCGACTTCCTGGTAGGCGGTGAGCACCGCGCCGCGGTAGTCCGCGACTTGTTCGTCGTAGAGCGCGTGCGCTTGCGCGGATTGCGCCTGATGCCGTCCTGCATCGAATACGGTTAAAAGCCCGGACGGCCCCACCGACCACAGCCGGCTCGGAGCATCCAACCAGTTCGACGTGCGGGTACTGTCGTAACCCGCGGTTGCGGCAAGGCTGAACACGGGAAAATATGCGGCGCGCGCAACCCCAATGCCGGCGTTGGCGGATGCGACCCGCCGCTCGGCGGCCGCCACATCGGGCCGGCGCTCGAGCAGCGCCGACGGTAACCCGGGGTCGATCGCCGGCGGCGCCGTGTCCGGCGGCAGCGGATCGGGTTCGAGATGAAACGCCGTGGGATTTTTGCCTATGAGCACGGCGATCGCATGCTCGGTCTGGGCGCGCTGCAACAGGATATCAGCGGCCTGCGTGCGCGCGGTCTCGAGCTGCGCCTGCGCCTGCGCCACGTCGGTCAAGGCCGCGGCGCCGCCCTTGTAGAGGTTTTGCGTCAGCCGCAAGGAATTCTCGTAGTCGTCGACCGTCTTCTCGAGCAGCACGCGCCCGGCGTCCTCGCTCCGCAAGGAGAAAAAATCGCCGGCCAATTCAGCATGCAGCGCCAGATTCAAGGCGGCAAGATCCGCGGCGCTCGCTTGCTGATTTGCCTTCGCCGAATTGACCAAGTTGCGCACACGTCCCCAGACATCGAATTCATAGGATAGATCGGCTTCCAGTTCAAAGTTGTTCAAGGTCGGTTCCTCACCGGCCGGAAAGCGCGGCGAATTGACCGACGTGCGTGCGCGCGCGGCGGAGGATCCGAGGCTCAGCGTGGGAAATAAATCGGCCCGCGCGATGCGCGTCGCCGCGCGCGCCTGCGCCAGGCGCGCGAAGGCGGCCTTGAGATTTTGGTTGGCGTCGCCGACCTGGGACTCGAGTGCGTCCAGCTGCGGGTTCCGATAGGAGCGCCACCATTCCCCACGCGGGTCCCCATCCTGAGGCTCCGCCGTTTTCCAGCCGCCCGATTCCTGGTAGGCGGCCGCCGGCGGATCGCTGGTCGGCACTTTGTAGACCGGCGCAAAGGAACACGCCGCCAAAGTGCCTAAAACCAAGCTAAGCGGCGCGCGCGCCGGAGGCCTCATGTGGTCTTGACCTTGCCGGCCGCTTCTTTGGGAGGGGCGGCGACGCGGACGGTCACGTCGTCGCTGATCGAGTCCGGCGGATTCAGCACGACCTCGTCGTCGGCCTCGAGTCCCGACAGCACCTCGATGCTGTTGCCGAAGTCGCGGCCCTCGACGATGCTTTTCAGCTTGACGCGATGCTGACTGTCGACCGTCGCCACCTGCAAGCCCGGGGCGCGGAACAGCACGGTATTGGCGGGCAGACGCAGGGTTTGATTATTGCCCGCGAATTTAAAATGTACCTCAGCGTAAGCGCCCGGAAATATCTCGTGTTTGGCGTTGTCCAATTGCAGTTCGACTTGCAAGGTGCGCAACGCCGGGTCGAGCGCGTTCGCGGTGCGCACGGTGGTCGCGGTATACGCCTTGCCCCGCTGTTCGCTGAACTTGAGTTCGGCGGCGACTCCAGGCTGCGCGGCCGCGGCATAGGGCTCGGGGACCTGCACATAGATGCGCAGCATGTGTGTATCGGCCAACCTGAAGAGTTCCGATCCCGCGCTCTGTCCCGCATTGATCAAGGCGCCGATGTCGGTGTTGCGCGCGGTCACCACGCCGTCGAACGGCGCCACCACCCGCTTGAAGGATTCCAAATCGTGCAGCCGCGATACGTTGGCGGCCGCCGCATCGGCCGCCGCTTTTTTTGCCGCCGCATCGCCCGCCTTCTCGTCCGCGTCCTGCTTGGAAACCGATTCGGTCTCGAGCAGCCCCTTCCAGCGCGCGTTGGTCGTGTTGGCGAGGGACTCGTTGGCGCGCGCCGTCGCAAGATCGGCCTGGGCTTGGGCGAGCTGTTGATCGATCTCCGGGGTTTCGATTTCGGCCAGCAATTGACCCTTCTTCACCGCGCTGCCGATATCCGTATACCAGGCCTTGAGATAGCCGTTGGTGCGCGCGTAAATCGGGGCTTGGATGAACGCCTGCACCGTGCCGGGGAGAACCAACTCTTCGCCAAGGTCCGTACGGTTTGGTTTGACGGTGATGACCGTAGGCACGGCGTCGTTCGCGGTCTGCTTGCCCAGGGAACTGCGCGCCATGACGCGGCTGATTTCGCCCCACGCGGCCAACACGAGCGCGATGGCGAGCAGCACCAGCGAGTAGCGGCGAATCTTGCGCGACAAGCTCGCGTCGGGAGGCGTCTTAGACATGGGCCGCCTCGGCGGTTTGCAGGGCACGCAGCGCGCGTCCATGAATGATGGAAAATACCGTCGGCACGAAGAACAGCGTCGCCACGGTGGCGAAAATCAGTCCGCCGATCACGGCGCGTCCCAACGGCGCGTTTTGTTCGCCGCCGTCCCCGAGTCCCAACGCCATGGGAATCATGCCGATGATCATCGCCAGCGCGGTCATCAAAACCGGCCGCAACCGCGTAAATCCGGCCTGCAAGGCCGCTTCGTAGGCGTCGTCGCCGGCATTCATGCGCTCCCGCGCAAAGCTGATGACCAGCACGCTATTGGCCGTGGCCACTCCCATGCACATGATCGCTCCGGTGAGCGCGGGCACGCTGACCGTCGTGTGGGTCAGGAACAGCATCCACACGATCCCGGCCAACGCCGCGGGCAGCGCGGTGATGATGATGAACGGATCGAGCAATGACTGGAAATTGACCACGATCAGCATGTACACCAGCACGATCGCGCCCACCAGGCCGAACAGCAAACCGTTGAACGAGGCCTTCATCGTCTGCACCTGACCGCGCATCACGATGCTGGAGCCCTTCGGCAAGTCCTTTTTCGCCTGCGCGATGATGCCGTTGATCTCTCCGGCCACGAAGCCCAAGTCGGTGCCCTGAACCGAACCGAAGATGTCGATGGCCGGAGTCGCATTATAGTGACTCACGACCGCCGGTGCGACGCTGCGATGAATGTTGGCCACGCTCGAAAGGATTTCAGACGAACCGCCGGGGCCGTCCAAAGGAGTGTTGCCGAGATCGTTGAGATTCTGCAATTGGAACTGCGGAGTTTGGGTCGCGACCTGATATTGGGTCCCGCTCTTGGGATCGATCCAAAAGGAAGGCGACGTTTGAAAGCTTCCGGATAGCGACACCAACAGGTTGCTCGCCACCGCCTGCTCGGTGAGACCTAGGAGCTCTGCCTTGCCTCGATCGACGTCGACGTTGAATTGCGGATAGTCGCCGGATTGCTGAATGCGCAGGTCGACGGCGCCCGGGACGGCACGCAGCTTCTGCAGCAGCACGTTCGCAAAGTCGCGATTTCCCTGCACATTGAATCCGACGATTTGCACATCGATCGGCGAGGGCAGGCCGAAATTCAATATTTGTCCGATCATATCCGCCGGCAGGAACGCAAACGTGGCGGATGGATAGGTCGCCGCCAACTTGGATCGCAGCGCTCGCACATAATCAGCGGTGGGTTTGTGATGTGTCGACAAGTTGACATAGATGTCGGCATCGCCGGGACCCACGGGTGCGGAGGTGCTGTACGCCAAATTGATGCCGCTGTACGGGAGCCCCAAGTTATCCACGATGTTGGCAATCTCCGGCCCCGGGATCGCTGCTCGAATGGTGCTCTCCACCGCATCGCATAGAGCGGCCGTTTCTTCGATGCGGGTACCGGTGCGCGCGCGCATGTGCAGCTTGATCTGTCCGCCGTCGACGGCCGGAAAAAAATCCTGTCCGAGTCCGGGCAGGGGACCCAGCGGAAAGGCAAGAAGCGCCGTCGCCGCCATGCAGCCCAGGAAAATCGCGGCGAAGCGCGGACCGCTGTACAACGCCGCCTGCAGCAGCGCGCGGTAACCCTCGCGCATGCGTTCGAAGCCGCGCTCGAAGGCCGCCTGAAAGCGCGCCGGCGCACTGCGCGGGTTCTTGCGCGCGTTGTGATCAAATTTCTTGAGCCAGAACTTGGCGAGCGTCGGCACCAGTGTGCGCGACAAGATGTAGGACGCCAGCATGGCGAACACCACCGCCTCGGCCAAAGGAATGAACAGAAATTTCGCGATGCCCGCAAGCAGGAACATGGGAATGAATACGATGCAAATGGCGAGCGTCGAGACCAGCGCCGGCAGGGCAATTTGATGCGCGCCGTCCAGGATCGCCGTTTCCACGTCCTTGCCGTGCTCGAGGTGGTAATTGATGTTCTCGATCGTGACCGTGGCATCGTCCACCAAGATGCCCACCGCGAGCGCGAGTCCGCCCAGAGTCATGATGTTGATGGTCTCGCCGAGCGCCGACAGACTGGCAATGGAAGCGAGTATCGACAGCGGGATCGAGATGGTAATGATGAGCGTGCTGCGCCAGCTTCCCAAGAACAACAAAATCAACAAGCCCGTCAAGGCGCCGGCGATCACCGCTTCGCGGATGACGCCTGAAATGGCTGCGCGCACAAACACCGATTGATCGCTGATCGCTTCGATTTTCAGCGCCGGCGGCAGCGTCGTGCGGATCTGCGGAAGCTTCTCATTGATGCTGTTGATGATATCGATGGTCGAGGCCTTGCCGGTCTTGAGCACGCTCATCAAGACGGCGCGGCGCCCGTCGAGGCGGACCATGCTGGTCTGCGGCGAGTACCCGTCGCGCACATGGGCCACGTCCCGCACATAGGTCACCGTGCCGTCATGGGCTCGGACCGGCACGCTGTTCAAGTCCTCGATCTGCGTAGGGCTCGCGTTGAGCTTGATGAAGTACTCGAGCGGACCGATCTTCTCGGTGCCCGCGGGCAATATCAGATTCTGAGCGCCGATGGCGGCAACCACGTCGTTGGCGGACAACGCGTTCGCCCGCAGCGATTGCGGATCGAGATCCACTTGCACCTGGCGCTGCTTGCCGCCGAACGGATAGGGAATCGAGGCGCCGGCGACGGTGGCCAGCTGGGTGCGCAGGATGGTGTTCGCAAGATCGTAGATCTGCGATTCCGGCAGCGTCTCGCTCGACAGCGCCAGCTGGAGAATCGGCACGCTGGAGGCGCTGTAGGACAGCACGAAAGGCGGCGTCGTGCCGGGCGGCGAATACGCCAGCTGGACCTGCGAAACCGCGGTGATTTGCGCGAAAGACAGGTCCGGGTCGACATCGGGCTGGAAAAAATACTTGACCACCGCCGTGCCGTTGACCGATTGCGATTCCGTGTGCTCGACGTCATTCACGGTCGTCTGCGCGATGCGCTCGGAGAACAGCACGATGCGATTCGCGATTTCCTCAGGCAGGATGCCGGTGTAGCGCCATATGACGGCCGCAATCGGGATTTTGATGTTGGGAAAGATGTCCGTCGCGGTATTGCGGATCGCATAGCCGCCCATCAGCATGATCAACACCGCCAGCATGATGAACGTGTACGGTCGCTGCAGGGCTACTCTGACAATCCACATGGCCTGCTCCTACGGACTTGCCTTGATTTGCATTTGCGCGTTGCTGCCGGCCGGAAATCGCGCGCGGCCGCCCTAACCGCGCTGCAGCGCCGCCGGCGAATTCAATTGCTGATTGTTGGCGATATTCAACAGCACGGTCCGCAGCTTCGCGGCATGCTGCTTACCGAAGATCTTCTCGAAGCGGCCTTCCGCCCGGCGCCAGAGCCTGCGGGCCCTCTGCAGCGCAGCTCTGCCTTTCTTCGTCAGCTCGACATAGCGCTTGCGCCGGTCATGCTCGCCTAAGCGAAGCAGCAACAGCTCATCGCGCTCAAGAGGCCGGAGGTTATGGCCGAGCGTCGATCTATCCATGACCATCGCGGCCGCAAGCTCGCAGATCGTGACGGCACCCGCGACGCTGCCGCGTTCGACCTCCGATAAAATGGAATACTGAGTCGATTTGAGGCCCACCGGCGCCAAGGCCGAGTCGTAGAATTGCGATATGCGGCGCGACGCCTTGCGCAAGCTGCCGCAGGTGCAGCCGGAGGACGGCAGCGATTGGCCGTTGTGCGGGCGGCGGGCGGCGGTGTTCACGGGCATATGCCCCTATCATACGCCGTCGGGGACCGCTAGTGAATCGTCAAGCTCTATTAAGGAACGAGATCCACGACGAGCTCGCGGGAATCGGCGGCGCCTCGATCGTCGACGGCACGCAGCAAGTAGCGGCCCGGCTGCGGAGGCGACCACGCCAAACCCTCGCCGAACGGCGCCCGGCCCAAGTAGGCGCTGCCGGCAAACCAGTAAATCGCTTGCGTACCCGCGGCGGCCTCCGCCCGCAGCGACAGCGGCGCCGGGCGGCCGATGCGCAGCGTGTAGACCAAGCCTCGCACCGGCGAGACGATTCTCGGTCCTTCGCGATCATCGCCGACATCGTCCGCACCGGCCCCGCAGTTAGGCGCCGGCGGCGCGACCCGGCGCGGCATGCCCGCCTCGCGGAACAGCCGAAGCATGTCGGAAGTCCAAAATTCATAGGCCTCCCCGCGCACGCCGGCGCCCGGCCCGCAAACTCGGACACCCGCGGCGTCGAAATACACCATGCGGTGCAGATTCGAGACACGGATCGGCGACTTTCCCGGGATGTACCAGGTGCTGACGGTTTGCGGACAGGCAGCGTTCGGTAAATCGCCGCTGGCCTCGCAGACCTCGACGCGCGCGACGTTCGCCGGCATGGCGCGCGCGATCTCTCCCGCATCCTGGCCCTGGCTTCGCAGCGCATCGATGATGCGAAACAGCAGAGGCGCAGCCGCCTGGACACCCACGAATGCCGGGTTGGCGGAGTTGTCGAAATTGCCGATCCAAATCACCAATACATAGCGGCCGAAGACCGCAACCGACCAGGCATCGTGAAAGCCCCAGGAGGTACCGGTCTTCCACGCGACCGCCGGAGAAGCGGGGCGGCCGGTATCCGGCCGCGGATTCTTCTTCAACATATCGAGCACGATGAAACTCGACTCCTCCGAGAGCAGTTGCTCGCCGGGGTTTAAGACCCCCCCTCCCGCAATCGACTGGCTCGCGGGCAACCGCCCGCCGGTGAGCAGCGTGGCATACAGACGGCCCAGTTCCTCCATCGATACTTCGCCTCCGCCGAGGGCGAGCGCCAGACCGTAATGACGCTCGCTTTGCATTCGCGAAACGCCCGCCGCCTTGAGAAAGTCATAGAGACTGGGCCGCGACAACTGGCTCGCGACCAGCACGGCAGGAACGTTGCGGCTGCGAATCAGCGCTTCCTCGGCGGCAATCGGACCGGCAAATCGGCCATCGAAATTTTCAGGGCTGAACGGCCCAAATGCCGTCGGCACGTCCTTGAGGATGGTGCGCGGGTGCAGCAGGCCCTGGTCCAGAGCCAAGGCGTAGACGAAGGGCTTCAGGGCCGACCCCGGCGAGCGCTTGGCGGTCACGGCGTTGACTTGTCCGTCGATCTCGGCAGCGCGGTAATCGGCCGAGCCCACGTAGGCGCGCACCAGCGCACGGCCGCCGGCGACCTCGAGCAACAGCGCCCCGGCGTTGCGAATGCCGAGCGCGGACTGCCCCGCGACGTAATTCTGCACCATGCGCTCGAGCGTTCGCTGCCGGCCTAGATCCAGGGTCGTGTGCACGTCGCCGTCGGCCTGGCGCAGCAGTGCATCGGTGAAATGCGGCGCGAGAAACGGCAATTGCCCGGGGGCGCGCGACGGCACCGCGGCCGCGATATCACCCGAAAAGCGCGCGTCGGAGGGCTCGCGCGCCAGCCAGCGTACCCATAACCGCCGGCGCGCATCGTCGAGCGCCGCGCCGCCGGTCAGAGATGCCGTGGGACGGCGTTCACGCGGGTTCTGCGGGACGACCGCCAGCGTCATCAACTGAGGCACCGACAGACGTGCGACCGGCAATCCGAAATAGATGAGGCTCGCCGCTCCGACTCCCTCGACATTGCGTCCGTACGGGGCCAGATTCAAATAGGCTTCGAGGATGTCGTGTTTGCTGTAGCGCGCCTCGAGCCACAGCGCGAGCGCGGCTTGGCGTAGTTTTCCGCCAAGGCTGCGGGAGTCCAGCCGATATACGCGGCGCGCGAGCTGCATCGTGATGGTCGATGCGCCCAGGCGCCGGCCGCCCAAGCAGTCGTGCAACGCCGCCCGCGCGAGCGCGGCCGGATTGACGCCGGGATGCCGATAGAACCACCGATCCTCGTACAGGATGACGGCGGCCGGCAGGCGCTTCGGCATGTCATCGAGACGGACCCACAGGCGGTACTGTCCATCGGCGGCCAGAGTCAGACGCAAGAGCTCGCCCGCTTCGGTGCTGAACGCGGTCGAGCCGGGCGCCAGCGCACGCAGCGGCAGCTTCGGCCATGCGCGGGCGATCATGCAGGTTGCCAAGCCGGCCGCGAGCATGCCGAGCGCGCCGTACCCTGCCGCTCGCGTCAACTTCCGGATGAGTTGCGCCGGCACTCGATGGCGCACCTAAGGTTGTACCAGCCGCTGCACGATCACGCGGCTCGAACCGGCACGGGCACGCAGAGTCCGGTCGTACATCGACTCGGCGTAGCTCGGCGGCACCAGAAATGTACCGGCGTTGGTCGCGCGGATTCGATATCGATACTCCGCCAAGTCCTTGGACAAACCGCCATACAGCACCACGCGATCTTCGCGCACGTCGGCAAACTCCGGCCGCCACGTTCCCCCGCCTCCCAAGCGATCGAATGGCGGCTGCGCGGCCGGCGATTGCGCATCCGCCGATTCGGCGTCCGTGCTCGACTGCAGCACCGGCTCGAAGCCGCCGGGCAACAAATCGGTGACGGCTACATTCGCGATGTATTCCGCATCGATCGCGCGCATCCGCAGCCGCACGGTGATTTCCTCGCCGCTGCGCACCGACTTGATCGGCTGTCCCTGCGCATCCAGATACTCCCGGAAAATCTCGATTCCTTGACGTAGTTCGCCGGCCGGCGGACTGCGGTCAAAACCGGCGCTGGTCACGGCGAAGAATCCGGCGATCCCGCTATCGTTGATCATATGCAGCTGCCGGCTGCCGCCGCCATAGCGGCCGCGCAAGATCAGCTGGCCCGTAAAGTCCAGCGGACTCTTCTTGCCGTCCGGCAGCGCTTCCACGCCGGAGAATTTGCCGAGCCCGTTGGAGGGTACCTTGGCCGCATAGGCATCGAAGGCCAGCACCAGAAGCGCGGAGGACAGGGTGTTGTAATCACCCCGCGAGAGCGGCGCGACCAGCGCCTGCAGGGCCGCGGGCTCAAGTGCGCGCGCACGCTCCGGAAAATGCCGCGACAGGAGATAAAGAACTGTGGCGTCGCGCACGGTGTCGCCGTAGTAAAACGCGAAACGCCGGCCGCTCGGAGCGCCGATCTGCGTAGCGATGCGCTCGATGAGCGAGGCAGCCTCGCGGTCTTGGTGCTGCAGACGATAAACGGCCGCCAGGTAAGCCGCCGTGAGGTCGGTCTTCCAAGCGTTCGGGTAGCGCGCGTCCAAAGTCTCGCGCAAGCTCGCCACAATCGGCGTCGTCACCGTGCCTTGGCGAGTCAAGAGATACGTCGCATAGGCACGGTTGCGCAGGCCCGCGATTCCCGCCGAGCCGTCGTCCGGCACCGGACTTGCCGCATACCGCTGCAGCCAGACCGAGGCCTTTTGCAGCAAATCATTCGGAATCGCCTCGCCGCGCTCGCTCGCATCGATCAGCCAATGCAGCGCATAAACCGACGCGAAATCGTCGGCGGCGGCCGAGGCCGCCCACAGCCCAAAACCGCCCTCGGCGTTTTGCCGGTTGCGCAGCACCCCGAGCAGCGCCTGCGTGGACTCGCCGGGTGAACGGGCCTTCTGCCCGTCGGGGCGCGCGAGCTCCGGGCGCCGCCCGATTACCAGCGCCGCAAAGCCGCGGCTGACGAGCTGTTCGGTGCATAAGTGCGGATAATCGTCCAGGTAATCCGCGAGGCTGCCGGCGAGCACCAGCGGCAAGGATGAGACGCCGACCTCGAGTTTGCGATAGTTCGGATACAGGGAACGGGTGATCGGCACATCGACGCTCGAGGCGAAATATCCCGCCATGATTTCCGTGATATAGGGCGAGGCGGGACGCACGCTCACGTCAGCCGCCAAATGGGATGCGTGCCCTTGCCAGGACGCCGCGAATTTCACCGCGGCGTCGCCGAGTTGCGCGCGTGCGCGGAAACGGAACAGCGCCACCGCCTCGCGCCGCTCGCCGATCGTCAGAGTTTGCTGCGTCGGTCCCACGGACTCGAGCTCAGGCGGTACTTCGGCGGCGACGGCAACTTCCGCGCCGGTGCCTGAACCCGCGACATTGTTCGCCACGCCGACGCTTACTTCGAACTCGTCGCCCGGCGCGACCGCGACCGGCATGTTGGGAGTCAATACGAAATCTGCGCGCACCAAGGTCTGCGCCTCGGCAACGCCGATCGACGCTTCGTTGACCGCCAGCGCAAACACCTTGAGCGAGCCGTTGAATGTGTCGGGGACCGTCCAGGCGAACTCGTGCGCAGCGTCGACATCGACGATTCCGGACCAGTACACCGCGGGCTTGTCATGCTTCCTCTTGAAGGGATTGAGATTGCGCCGCAGGGCGGCCTCGCCGTCTCCGCCCGGCGCCGCGGCGGCAAGAATGCGTTTGAACTCCGGCAGGATCAAATCCAGTATCTGCGAGGTCTTGACCTCGAGTGCGCGTTTCTTGAAGAACTCAGCCAGAGGGTCCGGCGTTTGATAGCGGGCCACTTGCAGAATGCCCTCATCGACCGCGAAAACGACCGCGCGAGCGGCATGGGCGCTGCCGAGTTTCATATGCATCACTTCGCCGGGTTTGACCAAATCCGGGACTTGCAGCGTCAGTGCGTTGGTGCGCGCCGAGAGACTCGTGACGAACGGTGCGACCCCGTAACTCAATGGGCTCGCAAAAATTTCCTCGGAGGCCGGGTCGCGGATGAACTGGACGCTGACATAGCCGTTGCCTTCGAAGTCAGCGGGCAAGCGGATTTTCTGCACCGATGCCGTCATGCTGCTCTTGAACCACTGCGCCGCGTAGACATGGTCGCGCTCGATCGTGATCAGCCCGGCTCCGGTGTAGGGAGCGCGGATGCTGAGCTCGATCTCCTCTCCGGGCGTATAGTCTTTCTTGTTGAGCGTGATCTGCAGCTCCGCATTGCGCTGCAACGATCGCGTCAAATTCGCCTGGCCGACCACCGTGTACTCGACGCGATTCAGCTCCAACCCCGCAGAGTCGCGGATGAGGTAGGCGAAGGTGCCGGGCGTGTCGGTGGCGAGCGGCCATTCGAGGCCCGCTGCGGGAATGGCGAACGGCTCCTCGGACAGCGTGATGTCCTTCTTGCGCGATTCGTATTGATAGGTGCCGTTGTTTTGCTTGGTCAGCACAGAGACGAATTTGGTCTCGACCCGCTTGAGCGTAAGCCCGGCGGCGGCCATTTTTTTGGCGTTCGGATCGATTGCGATCCATGAAACGGCGCGCTTGCTGTCGCGCGATAGGTAGCCTAAGTCCCCGTCCGCTTTGAAGCCGACGAGAAACGGCAACTCCGAGACCAAGGCCGACGCATCGGCGGTCACCGATCGTCCGCCCGCCGCTTCGAATGCACGCGCCAATACATGGACGCGATACGTCGCCTTCGTGTACTTCTGCAAGCCAAGATCAAAGGCGGCGTTGCCGGCGGCATCGGTGTCGGCGTCATGCAGTCGATCGCTGTAGCCTTCTTTGGCGAGCAGCGGATCGTAAAACCGATAATCCGGAAGGCTGCGGAACGCCGGAAATGCCGGCGTCAGCGTCAATGTCGCTTCCACGCGCCGATGTTCCGCAGGAGTGCCGAACAGATTCTGCACGTTGACGACCGCCTTGAGGTCGGTGGGAGACACCCAACCGTCGGCGCTCTCCGTGCTCAAGCGGGCCGCAATCTTCATCCGGTCCGGCTCGAATTCCTGGACGCGCACCGTCGCCGTGCCGATCTCGGCATCCGGCCGATTGTCTTTGACGATGAAAAGATTGACCGTATAGGTACCGGTCGGTGCGGTGTCGGCGGTCGCATGGGAGAGTTCCGAAAAGCCGCCGGCAGGTAATTTGAATCGCTCGCGTGCCACCGTCAAACCGCGCGCATCGAGGACCTCCGCTTCAAGGGGGATCCCGGTCAAGTCCTTGGACCAGTCCGCGGTTTTGGTGATCATGCCGATGTGAAACGTATCGCCGGGCCGGTAGATGCCTCGATCGGAGAATAGAAAAGCCGTCAGCTGATTTGCACTGCGGGCGCTGCGAATACCGCCGACGTCGAAGCGGGACAGGTCGAGGCTCCGGTCGCCGGGTTTGAGCGGCAGGAAAGAAAGATCGGCGCCTTTCGTGACCTGCACCAGCATCGGTGCACGCTCGCGCGTCATGCCGTCGAGCTTTGGAAAATGTGCCCGGCCGAACTCGTCGGTGGGCTGCGTGACCAGCGCCGCGCCGTTCTTCGCGATGATTTCGACGCTCGCAGCGGCGACCGGCAAGCCGGTTGCGATCGATTGCACGAACACGTCCTGGGTGCCGTCGATGGATCGCTTCACCAGGATTCCCAAGTCCGTCACCAGCACCAGGCGCTTGTCGATGAGACCGCCGGGAGCGAAGTCGGGTGCGCTGTCAGCGCCGGCGGATTCGTCATCCGACTCCGGCGGCGCGGCCGCCGGCTGATGCGCGGCGTCCTTAAGGCCCGCGGCGGCCTGCCGCTGCGCCGCTTCGATGCGGGGATCGTAGCCTTGGACGCTGAGCAGGAAGATTCCGTGCTTTTCGGGCCCCCCGCTCTTCAGGTATTCGCCGAGATCGATCGTCTCGTAATGCACCTGACCGCGAGCCAGGTTGCCGAGCGGAACTTTGTGCAGGAAGCGCTCGGTCAGGTTGTCAGGGCCGAAACTGCCGTAAAAACCTGGATTCGCGAAATCGCCGCTCGACTGGGAGACCAAGTGCTGCAATTGTGCCGGCAGTACGCGCGCCACATCGATGCGTACACCCGGCAGATCGCGCACCAGCACCGCGACCTTATGATCCCCCGACAAGGCGAGCAGGCTGCCCTGCGACAGGATCTTCAACTCGGGTGGATACGGCGGTACGCGCACGATGTATTGCTCGGTGCGCGCCGACAAATAACCGCCGAACGAGCGCAAGTTCTTCTGGATCTCAATGAACATGAACCGTCCGACGTCGGCGCGATAGCGGAAGCTGTGGCTCTCGACGAACTCGCGCTCCGCCGGGATCTGCTCCAGATTGAGCGAGTCCGCTCCTTTCAGCACGGCGTCGGTGACTTCCCGCGCATCGCGCCAGTAGTACGGCGCATCTTCACGGCCCGCCGCCGGCACGATGTCGTGGGCCGGACGCACCTTCGGCAGGATCCATGCCTTGACCGCCTGGGCAACGTCGCGCTCGCCGGCGGCCGCCGACAAGTTCACCATCAGCACTTGCTCGGGTTCATTGCGCTCATTGCTGACGACCAGGGCCTCGGTGCCGAGAATCGATAAGCTATAGAGGCCGGGAACCGGTGCCGTAGCCGCCAACTCCTCTGCGGTTCGATTGCCGCCGCGAGCGGCGCGCACCCCCGCATCGATGTGAACCTCGAGTGCCGTGGGGTCTTTCGGGATCGGCAGGCTCGCCGAGTGGATCGACGCGTTCAATTTCAACTTGTCGTAGATCACCGTGTGAGGAGTGGTTTCGCGTCCCACGCTTAAGACACCCTTGCTTTGACCGGCGAGGCGCACTTCGATGCGCCGCTCGAATTCGGCGGGGTCGACCGGGTGGGTGAATTGCACGTCAAAGACGCCCATCTTCATGCCGGGATTGACGGGATCCTGATAAAACTGCGCGGCAGTGATGTGCGCCGCGAAACTCGCCGTCGAAAATTGGAAAGTGCGGTCCTTGAGACGGATTTGCGGCGCGAAGACGCTTTTATCGAGGGCGACGCTATAGGCCTGACCGACCGGCCAGTCCTCCTTGGGCCGAAACTCCAAGATGCGGTCGTCGAGCCAGCGCCAGGTTCCGGCAAGCGCCGGCTGCAGGGTCACTCCGGCCGGCACCGGCTTGCCCGCCAAGGCCAGCGGCGCCGCCGAACGGTCGAAGCGCACGGTCAAGGGATCCGGCTTCGCGTTCTCGTCCTCGATCCGCGTGCGTGCCGGCGCGAGCACCGAAAAGGCGGCGAATTCCGGCTTTGGCTTGAGCTGGTACCAGCGCCAAGCCGCATGCCCGGCAAACGCGAGAGCCAACACAGCGATGATCACGGCGCCGGCCCTGCGGGGATGACGGCGGGCGATGCTCGATCCCCAGCGGTGGAATCCAGCGGCCAGTTGATCGACTCGCCGCAGCCAGCGTGGAGATTCCCAAGTCCATGCACCGAATACCGACTGCGCGAGCCATGCCCAAGCTCTCCAGAGCCGCGCGATTGCGCGGCCAATCGCCATCCAACGCGAATTTGCCACTGCCGCTCCCGATTCTTAAGGGAATAGATTCCCTCCCAAAAACTCTATCAGTAGGACTGGGCGGATTGGTGACCAATCATGGCAATCTGCCGCGCAATTGTGGCGGTGGCCGGCTCAAGCTACCATCGTGGAGCTTGAGAGAAGCGGCCGCCGCCAAAAGGGGGCAGGCATGAGCGAGGTTCGTTCCGGTCGGATCGTATTTCGTCGCATCGCGCAATGGCTTGCGGTGGCGCTGCTGCTTGTCGGTCCCGCGTCGAGCCGCAGTGCGGACACCGCACCCACCACGGGCCGCTTCGCCACCCTCGTCGAGCTCAAGGGTCCCATCGGACCCGCGATGAGCCGCTACATCGAACAATCGCTCGCGGACGCAGCCGACCAGGGCAGCGCCGTCGTCATTCTCGAGATGGATACGCCCGGCGGCCTCGACACCTCCATGCGCGACATCATCAAGGCGATACTGGCCTCGCCGGTGCCCATCGTGACCTATGTGGCGCCGAGCGGCGCACGGGCGGCAAGCGCGGGAACGTACATCCTATACGCAAGCCACCTCGCCGCGATGGCGCCGGCGACGAATCTCGGAGCGGCCACACCGATTTCGATCGGCGGTGAGCCGAGCGCACCGCCGGCATCGCCGTCGGGCACTCCGAGCGACGATAAGAAACACGATACCCCGGAGGCCATCCCTGCGGGCAGCGCCGGTGAACGCAAGGCCGTCAACGACGCCGTCGCCTACATCCGCGCGCTGGCGCAACTGCGCGGCCGCAATGCGGCCTGGGCGGAAGCCGCCGTACGGGGAGCCGCAAGTTTGTCGGCCAATGACGCGCTCGAGCAAAACGTGATCGACATCATCGCCAAGGACGTGCCGGATTTATTGCGCCAGCTGCAGGGCCGCAATTTAAAAATGCCGGGGCATGAGCTCGCGCTCGATACCCGGGAACTCGCGCTCAAAAGCGTGGCGCCGGATTGGCGTACGCGTCTGTTGCTGGTACTGACCCATCCGACCATTGCCTACGGCCTGCTCTTGATCGGCATTTATGGCCTGCTGCTCGAGGGCTATAACCCCGGAGTCGTCCTGCCGGGCGTCATCGGCGCGCTTTCTTTGCTGTTGGGCCTGTATGGGTTGCAATTGCTGATGGTCAACTACGCGGGCCTCGCTCTGATGGCGCTCGGAATCGGTTTGATCGTCGCGGAATTTTTCATGCCGGCGTTTGGATCGCTGGGCGTCGGCGGCCTGACGTCATTTGTCATCGGTTCCATCATGCTATTCGACAACCACGAGTCCGGATCGCGGGTGGCGATGCCGGTGATCGTGGGAATCGCGGTAGCCGGCGGGCTCATCGTCGTCATCATCGGCTGGCTGGCAGCGCGGGCGCGGCGCCGGCCCTTGAGTGCCGGCGTCGAGACGATGATCGGCGCGAACGTCGAAGTGGTCAGCGATTGTCAGGACCGGTGCGTCGTACGCTATGGCGGAGAACTGTGGAATGCCCGCACCGCGAGCCCGCTGCATGCCGGCCAACAGGTCCGCGTGGTCAAAGTGGCGGATCTGACGCTTTGGGTGGAACCGCAATAAAATTAGAAGGAGTTACCGATGAGCCTTTCGCTGCCCGTTATCGTCGTCATTTTGTTGTTGCTCGCCATCAGTTCGCTGCGTGTTCTGAAGGAATACGAACGCGGCGTCATGTTCACTCTCGGCAGGTTCACCGGCGTGAAGGGTCCGGGCGTGCGTCTGGTACTGCCCGGAATTCAGCAGATGAAGAAACTGGAACTGCGCACGGTGGTGCTGAATGTGCCCAAGCAAGACGTCATTTCCCGGGACAACGTTTCGGTGAAAGTGAGCGCGGTGGTTTATTTTCGTATTGTCGATCCGGAGAAGGCCGTTCTTCAAGTCACCAACCCTTGGGAAGCAACCAGTCAACTCGCGCAGACGACACTGCGTTCGGTGGCGGGGCAGCACGAAATGGATGAAATGCTGGCTCAGCGGGACAAGCTCAACGCCGCCATTCAGCACATCCTCGATGCGAATACGGCCGCCTGGGGCATGAAAGTAAGCAACGTGGAGATCAAGGATATCGATCTCGACGAGACCATGATCCGTGCGATGGCCCGGCAGGCCGAAGCCGAGCGCGGTAGACGCGCCAAGGTGATCCATGCCGAGGGCGAGAAGCAAGCGTCGCAGACATTAGCCGAAGCCGCGAAGATTCTTGCGGCCGAGCCCGCTTCATTGCAACTGCGCTACTTGCAAACGCTCGCCGACATCTCCGGCGAGAAGAGTTCCACCATCGTATTCCCGTTACCCATCGATCTGCTCACACCGCTGCTCAAATCCTTGAAGCGCGACTAGCGCGCCTTGCCTCAAGCTGCCGGCGATCCGCCCCGGGCCTCGGCAATCGCCAGAGTCAGGCAGCGCTCGAGAGCCCGTACCGGCTCCACGTCATGAAACAGGATCTGGCGCCGGTTCGCGATCTCCTGGCGCAATTCCCTGCATCTTGCGCCGTCGGCGGCCAACCGAATCGCTGTTTGAATGAACTCCGCGTCGGTAGTCGCCACGAGCTCATGCAAGCCCATGCGCCGCATGATGCTGCTGGCCAGACGCCCTCGCATGAAGTCTCCCTCACGCGCCAGCACGGGCAGACCGCATTCGACGGCTTGCAGTGCGGTGTTGAATCCCGAAAAACCCAGGGTGTCCAACATCAGCGCGGCACGCTCCATCAGGCCGAAAAATAGCGGCCGGTTGAGAGTTGGGATCAGGCAGACGCGCGCGTCGAAGTCCACGCCAGCGCGATCAAACGCGCTGCGCAGCCGCCGTTCGAGCATTTCGTTCATCGATTCACGGTGACTGCGGAAAAACACGAGTCGGCCGCGTTTTCCGGCCTGCAAGCCCTGTGCAATGGCGACCCAAACCTTGTCATGTATCGGCGAGTATTTGAACGGCGTCCCTGCGCACAGCAACAGCGGCTCATCAGTGGGCAAGCCGAGCTTCACCAAATCGGGGACGGTCACCGAAGGAGTCGCCGGTTCCACGTAAACTCCCAGGTTGGGCAAGCTCACCAATCGTTCGCTGTAATGGCTCTGCCCCGCCGGCGGCTCGAATGCTGCGGCCGAAAGATAGAGATCCATGGTCGGCAATCCACTAGTTTCCGGGTGGCCCCACGTAACGGCCTGCACCGGAGCCAAGCGCAGGGCTGCAAGCTGAGTAGTCAACGGATCCATGCCGATCTCGGGATAAATGAGCGCATCCAAGTGTGCATTCCTGATCGCCTGGGACCACCCTTGTAAATGCTTGGGCCGATCTTCGAAATGAGCGGCTCCACTTTTCGCACGCTCGGTCTCTGCATCGCTCGAACGGCCAAGTTGGAACAGATACAGTTCGAAGCGGCCTTTGTCCAAGTGGCGGATCCACCCTTTGGTAATGGCGTTCCATACCGAATGTTCGCGGATATGCGCGGAGGCGATGCCGATGCGGAATTTGCCGTCCAGTGCGGGCGCGTCCGCCGGCGCATCGAGCCGCATGGATGTCATCAACTGAGCACACAACGAGCCGTAGCGGCTCATCAAATCCTTGTTGTTGAAGGGGTGGTAGGCAAGATAGAAAGGTTGCGAGGTGCCCACGGCCTCGTAGGCATCGACGCTGCGGGCGCCTTGGAACCACGCATGCAGATCGGCAATCGATTTGGCAAAGGCGCGGCGCGAGGACTCCACTTCGTCCGCGCTGCCGTAGATGGGCTTGCATTGCGCCATCGCGAGCGCCCAGCGCGCAATAGCATAATTCTCGTCGATCTCAAGAGCCCGCTGAAAGTTTCCGATGGCCTCTTCCCATTGCCCGCTGGTCAATAGTGCATTCGCAAATGCGCAATGAGTCTGCGCAGAAGGGTTAGGCAGGCCGACTGCTTTCCTGTAGGTTGCAACGCACGCCGCGACGTCTCCTTGCTCCAGCTGAACCCCCGCCAATGCAGCAAGAGCGGAGGACGACTCAGGATGTTCCTCCGCGTACGCCGCGCAAAATACCAGCGCTTTTTCCGAGTCTCCGAGAGCCAGCCAACTCCGCGTCAAATTCTCCCGGGCCGCAACAAAGCTGGGATCAAGGTCCAGGGCAGTCTGAAACCATTTGTTGGCCGTGTCGTAATCGCCTTGATCGCGGAAAAATACGCCCAAATTATTGAATGCCGCCGCATTCCGCGGGTCCGCCTGCGAGATTTCCATGAAGATCCGCTGCGCCCCTTCAGCGTCGCCCAACCCGGCGAGCGCCTTGGCCCTTTCGCTCTTGGCTACGGTTGAGGCCGGCTTGAGAGCGAGAGCTTTGTCGGCACATTCGAGAGCGCGGCCATGTTCGCGGGTCTTGTTCAAGGCGAGGGCAAGATCTGACCATGCGTTCGCGTTGGCGGGTTCAGCGAGGGCGGTCGCATTCAAAATTTCCACCGCTGCGTGCGCTTCCCCGATATCGAGGAGCGATGCGCCGAGCACGTGGCACACGGCCGCCGAATTCGGATTCGCTGCATAGGCCCGCCGCAATGGAACCAGTGATTCGCGAGTGCGCCCCAATCGGCGCAATACCGTCCCGAGATTCGTCAGCGCGTTCCATGAGTCGGGTTGCAGCTCGACGGCACGCTCGAAGTCGCTGCACGCGGCCTCCAATTGACCGTTCTGCAAGTGCACCATCCCAAGGTTGCTGAGCGCGCCCGGATCATCTGGATTGATTTCCAAGGCCACGGTAATCAATCGTTCCGCCTGCTCGAGTCGACCCTGTTGAAGGGCTATGACACCGAGCAAATGCGTAGCATCAAATTGCCGGGGTGTCTGCGCCAGGATCTGCTCGTAGATCTTGGCAGCTTCGTCCACTCGGCCTGCCTGATGGAGACCAATGGCTTGGGAAAGCAGGTCGCCGGCACTTGGCTGCGGTGGACTCATTCCAAAAACATTCAGGTAGCCTTTTGCCTTGATCCATACTCGATCATGGTGATCAAGTCATAGGAAAATGACTTGACGAAGGCTTCAGGGTATCCCTGAGCGCTCATGCCGTCGCGCACCCTGGCGGCAAGCCGGGCTTTCTTATAGATATTGAGGCCGCCGGTTTTCTTGAATTCGACGGCTCGCGTCGCGATGCGATCTTTCAGCTTCTGCGCACGATCGGCAATTTTCTTGGTATCCGGGTCGAAGCCGGGCGGCAAGAGCTGCTTAATCTCACCCAGTATCCAATCAGCCAATTGATCAACCTCGGCTGTACGAAAAAAGGATCCAAACATGGCGGGTAAAACCTCTCGAATTTCGGTGACCTGGAAGTGCTCGATGCTGGCGATTCGATAAGTCAACAGGCTACATGAACGCACGATGCAGAACCAGATCGTCAATTGATGCAGATCACACTCTAGCGAGCCGATGCGGTACCTATACCCCCTAATTGCGCGCCAAGTCGTTTATGATCCCGGTGCGATGCTTTAGACAAGGATGAATAAATGATTGGCGGACTTCTGAAGCAACTCTTCCCGGCGCTGGGTCGATTCGTTTGGTACCACATCCGGCGGATTTTTGGCCAGGCAAATCCTACGGGAGCAGCTGCGGCGGCACCCGACGCGCGCGTCGACACCTCGAGCACCGAGATCGGACTCGATCCTAAGTACGAGCAACCGGTGGAGTGGCCCACCTATCGAAACGACGATGCGCCTCCCCCGGAGATTCTTTCCGATCCGCTCTATCAGCTATGGGCGACGACCAGACACGGCCACAAATGGACTCAATACTTTGCTATTTACGAAGCGGTGTTTGGCGCCCGCCGAAGGGAACCTTTGCGCATCCTGGAAATCGGCGTCCTGCGAGGTTCCTCTTTGAAGCTCTGGAAGAGGTACTTTACGCATCCCGAGACGGTCATCGTAGGCGTCGATATCGAACCTCAATGCATACAGTTCGACGCACCAGCTGACGGGATCAGGGTCCGAATCGGAAGTCAGGCCGACGCTCTATTCCTGAAAGGCGTGGTAGAGGAATTCGGTCCGTTCGATCTGATTATCGACGATGGAAGTCATCAAAGCTCGCACATGATTGCGAGCTTCAACCACTTGTATTCCGAGGGACTCAAAGATACCGGCATCTACCTCGTCGAGGATCTGCATGCCAGCTATTGGCGTCCCTGGCGCGATTCCAGGCGGAGCTTTCTCGACTTGTGCAAAGAGCTGCTCGAACTCATGCATGCACATTATCAAAGAGCGCCTCCGGCGGCATTCATGATCATCAAGCCATCCGATCAGCCGATGGCAGCTCTCGAAGTGCCGTTGATTACCACCATGATCAAGGAAATTCGGTTTTTCGACTCCATCGTGGCGATCTACAAGACGCGCCGCGCCTACATTCCCTATTATTTGAGGATGGGCGAATAGAGACCATCAATCGTCGCGGGTAAATCGAGAGCGGGCCTGAGCTGCCAACCGGACGCCCGCGTTCGACATCCTGTCGGTGGGCCGACGCTGCTCCTTGCGCTGTCCGTAGGCCTCACGATGGCCGCCTTCTAGGCAATCCGCGCCGCTGTTCGCCTGCCCGGTCAAATCGACAAAATACTGACTACCGTTTCCGGGAGCCGCCGAAAGGCTGTAGGCGTTGCTCGCCCCGACCCAGAATTCATTGACCGCTCCGGGTACGTTAGTCCAGCCCGGAATATTGGTCGCTCCGGACGTCTGCAAGTCGTCCGAGCCCAAGCCCGTGTTGTTCACCCAGACGCCGCCGATATTGTCGAAATCGCCGTTTGAGACCAGATTGGCAGCAGCCGCTCCGCCGCTCACCAAGGCCGACAGGGCGACCGGAACCCAGATGCGATTTTTGAGCCTATTCATGTTGCAAATCCCTCGCGCGCCTTATGGTAACTAGGGCGGATTAACCAGCCCCGTCGATCACGTTTTCGCACATAGAGCATGCAGATTGCTGCGAAACAACTTCAATCGTTGCTCCCGCCCCCGACGCTCCAGATGAGCTCGCACCACGCACCCTCAAGGCCAGATACCCTGAAGAATGCTGATCGACTCGGGCGAGAGCATGATCGGGGGCATCTTGACGCCGGTTCCCCTGAGTATGTCTCCAGCGGCATTGTCGCCCGGTTCCTTGTTCCACGTTTGGGTCATCAGCAATGAATTGTGCGGCTCGTGCCCGAGCGCATGCACAAATTCGTGGGCCGCAATCACCTCGAGGGGCCCCATTCCTGCATCTCGTATGCCTCCCGGCGTGCTGATGATGACATTTACCGGCAGCCGAACCGTGGATCGCAACATCCTACCCGAGGCATCGGTCTCGGCGCTGGTCCGACCGTGTACGGCGGTGCCTTGTATGCTGGGATCCGTAATGACGGTGATGCTTAACGCTTGCGGGCCCTTTAGAGTGAGCACGACATTGATGCCGTTGCGCTTGAACAAAACATTGAGGTCGGTTTCCGCCTTCCGGCAGGCGTTGGTCCATTTCGAATCGAGACCTTGAAGGTCCACGTATACCGTTGTCATCGGTTCCTCCCGTAACCGCCGTGCATCCTCACCCCCGACGCGCGCTATCACGCGAGCAATATTAGCGGTTCAGCCGAGTGAGTCAAACCTTGAGCAAAATCAGAGTCCTGCGCACTTCGAATTGTGCTACGGGAGTCCCGTGGCCTTTGAAATTGCCTGATACCATGTCGAGGCTCGAATAGCACACAACTGAGACGCCGCAATGTTAAATTGCCCGGCGACTTAGTGGGTCGACGTTGCCGAATCCCGGAGAACTAGGTTTGAGACTGACCATTAAGCCGCACTTGGCTGGTCAACCATGAAGACGGACAAGGATTCAGCACCTCTCGATACCGGTGTTCACCGGCTGCTGCCGCATGCTGCCGCACTCCACCAAGCGGGCCGTCTGGATGAAGCGGCGAGAATCTATGAATCAATCTTGCTCGAGATACCGCGTCACTTCGACGCTCTGCATCTCCTCGGCGTAATCGCCTTGCAACAAGGCCGCCTGGATGACGCTCAACGCATGATCGGCGCTGCATTAGAGATCAAACCAAACGACCAAGGGGCCTTGATCAATTTGACGGCGGCATATTTGAGCGGAGGCAAGTTCGAATTGGCTGCCGCGAGCGGCGAACGTGCAGCGAGAATACTGCCCCCGTCGGTCGATGCCCTGATCAATTACGGCACGGCCTTACATCAACTGGGCCGCTATCGCGAGGCTATCGCTCCGTTAGAAAGCGCCTATCAAGAAAACCAACGGTCTACCGTGGTTTGCAACCTGTTGGGTTCATGCCTAATGGAGGTCGGTGACTTCCCCAATGCTGCTGCCAAATTTGAAACTGCGACCAAGATCGCACCAATGGACGGCAACGGCTGGGCAAATCTGTCAACGGCACTGCACGCAATGTCGCAACACGATCGCGCGCTTAGGTGCGCTGACAAGGCCGTCGAATTGGGCCGCGACTCTTCAAACGCGCTGGCCGCCCGAGCGGCGGCGCTACTCGATCTTGGCAAGATCGAAGAATCCATTACAACGTACCAACAAGCTGCCGCGCTCAATCCTACGATGTCAATTCTATGTGAACTAGCGAGGGCGCTCATCACCAGCGGCCGTAACGATGATGCGATACCTTATTTACAGCGGGCGATTGAAGTCGATGGGTCGAATCCGTTCCCACGGATAATGTTCGCGATGTCATTGATCAAGACCATTTACAAGAACATAGCCGAAGTTGAGACTTCGCGAGCGGCTTTCAAGCAGGCCATAAGGGATTTGCAAACTTGGTACGCCAGCACGCCGGTAAGGAATGCGTATGTGGCGATCGGGGCCTCTCAGCCGTTCTTCGCCGCTTATCATCCATTCAACAACAAAGATCTGTTGAGCCCGTACGGCGAGCTTTGCGTTAGCTGGATGAAATCATTGCCCAGCGCCGCGTCGCTGCCCAGCATGCGCCCGCGCAGCGGGAAATTTCGAGTTGGAATAGTCTCCGCGCACGTACGCGACCAATCCGTGTGGAATGCCATCATTAAAGGGTGGGTATATCATCTCGACAAATCAAAATTTGACCTCTATCTGTTCAAGTTGGAATCTCCGGGAGATCAAGAAACGCAAGCGGCCAAGAACCAGGTGACGCACTTTGACGATCAGCCGAAAGATCTGTCCGGATGGGTAGAGGCGATCAGAAGAGCAGAATTAGATGCGTTAATCTACGATGAAATCGGCATGGACGCGCGAACCCTACAATTGGCGGCGATTCGTTTGGCTCCATTGCAGGCAGCTACCTGGGGGCACCCTGAGACCACCGGCTTGCCGACTATCGATATTTACCTATCTGGTGCAGGACTTGAACCGCCGAATGCCCAAGATAACTATTCAGAACGTTTGATACAGCTTCCTAACATGGGAGTCTACGTCGACCCGCTCAAACCGAAAGCCCAGGATCCAGCTCTTCACACGCTGGGTTTACCGCGCGACGAGCCGTTACTCCTGTGTCCCGGTTCTCTGTTCAAGTACTCGCCGCTGACCGATTGGGTATGGATCGAGATTGCGAAAGGACTACAGGCGAACGGTGGCGGCCGCATGGTGTTCTTTATAAACACGAGCGGCTCAATGCATTTACTGCTGACCGAACGCCTACGCGTTGCCTTTGCGCGGGAAGGCATGGATTTCGATTCTAAGGTATGCCTAATTCCGTATCTCGATCGCCCACGCTACTTTGGACTCATGGAGCGGTCGACGCTGATGCTGGACACGCTGGGCTTTTCTGGATTCAATACTGCACTCCAAGCGATCGAGTGTGGCTTACCGTATCTGGCATTTGAGGGCGCTTTCATGCGTGGCCGGCTGGCGAGTTGCATCATGCGCAGAATGGACCTGCCGGAGTTGGTCGCGACAACTTACGAGGATTTTATTCACCGCGCTGTTACGCTTGCAGCGGACAAAGGCCGAATCAAACAGTTACGTTCAGAAATAATCAAGCGCAGCCACATATTGTTTTCGGATACCGCGCCGATTCGCGCACTTGAAGAATTACTTGTCGACGAGATTGGCAAGCGACGCGCCAAAGAGCTTTCTGACAGCATGGCTCGCTAAGTCGGCGTGCCACACAGAGGACTGATCGACGGGAAATACAAGTCTATAGTGGCTTGCCGGCATTCGTTCGATGAGCAGGCTGGGATCTCCGCTGGCTCTCTGCCCGATAGATGACGGTCGGTCGCGGTCCTGGTGACGTCATCGACGGGCGCCGCGCTTGCAACCGCAGTAGCTATCAATCTCGTTTCAATATGCTCGTCGTGGGCATTTCTTTCACGCTTATACTGATGTTTACATTCAATCTGTTTTTGACCACTTCAGTCAACAACGCCGTCTCGGCGTTGCGGTAAAAGGCATTCAGGTCATTGTCAATTTGGAGAAACTCTTCCAATTTCAAGACAGCGAGGGAATTGCGAAAAATGCACGATACCTCTGAATCTTTCACTTTGACAAACCTGAACCGTTCTTTTGAAGCAACAAAGTATTCTTGGATAATCCGCAGCGCCTTATGAATCAGTGAGCTATCGTGAAAAACGATGACCGAGTTTTCCTTCATTAGCTTGAGGCTATGAATGAAGTCTCGGAAGCAGGCAAAGTCCGTGTGTTCGCCATCGATAAATACTAAATCAAATTTGTCGTCAGTCTTCGGATACTCGTTGATCGAGCCGTCGAAGGTATCGAGTTTGGTAACATCAAATCCATGACGTGTTAGGGTGTCAATCATGGTTTGATCGGAAACACCCGAGTAATCATATTTCATGCCGCGTTCATCGGGCTGCAGACGATTGCGTTCGTCGACTGAAACAATTCGAAGACATTGAGGGTCTCTCAGAAATGGCGACAGGGACCCCCCCAGAAATGAGCCAATTTCAAGATAGGTGTAGGTAGGCAACGTTTTCTTCAATAAATCACGCACCTGCAGCAACGCCAACTTGTCGGTTGGCGATGTTTGCGACTCAATGGGAAATTCGTCAGCTAAGCTTTTCATCTTGCTATCACCTTGAATGATCAGTCCGATTTCGCGCTAGGTTACGCCGGAGGCCTAAGACATTGGCAATGACTCGATCACATCATATCTGCGCGATGGATAAAACAGGATGATTTGGATGTTTTCGCTGGAGCAGCCTCCGATTTGACCGGGAAGAGGCAAACGCGCCACGCGCCGGCCCCCGGCCGCGGCTTCGCCTTGTGACAAGCGATCTAATTGGCGAGGACGTGACTAGATTGACGTACGATCCCGCTTAAACGCGCGACTCGCCCGACGGACTGCGCCGACACGTCAGGTCCGCTTTGGGTCATGACGATTGCTCTTTGACTTACGTCGTGAGCTGGGTCACACAATGTCTCCCCTCGTCCAATATGATGCTCATTGGCCGCAAGCCACAACTATTATAGTAGAAGGCGCTTACCGATGTTTCGCAGGTATCTGATGGTTGTCGCCTTGTCTATAACGGCTTCTACCCCGGCCGTTTCCGCGCCGGACGCGACACCTGATGCGACTGGTCTATTGCGGAAAGGGGATTTCCAGCACCTCGAGCAGTACTTTTCGGCCGTCCAGAGCCGGTTCCGCGAGGGTCAGGCCTCGGCTGAAGAATTGCGCAATGCTTTTCGAGCGTTTTACCCAACCGATCGAAGCCTTACACCGAAGTACGACGCTTGGGTAAGCAAATATCCAAAGTCCTATGCGGCGAGGGTTGCGCGCGGAATCTTCTACAAAAAGATCGGCTACGAAGAGCGCGGCGGCAAGTACATTTCCGAGACTAGCGAGATACAGATTACGAAAATGGATCTGGTCATGCAAAAGGCCATAAGAGACCTCGGAGCGTCGATCAAGATGGACCAGAAGCCATTCTTGAGCTACTTCCACATGATCGACATCGCCAGTTCATACGCTGGAATCGCTCAGTCGGGTAGGTTGATTCTCCGCCGTAGTGCTTTGAAGCGCGGGTCATCATGGAGAGAGGCGAGCAGCACGTCGGTATTCAGCTCCGCCAAGCCGCCGTCGTGTTGCTCATGCGCACGCTCGAGCCATGCAAATGCTTCGTCTTTCTGTTGGCGCCACGCAAAGACGTCCGCGATCTGACTCGCAAAGCCCTGAGCGCCTTTGGCGATGGCGGTCTCGAGCGCCTGCTGCGATTGCTGCTCGTGTCCCAGCGAGTGTTCCGCCATCGCCACGCCCGCATTGCGCAGCGCTGCCTCGCTTATCTTGCGATAGGTCGCGAGCGCTTCGGTTGGGCCGCTGGTGATCAGCTGCAGATTTCCGAGATTGTCGAGTGCGTATGGGTCCTCTGGCTGGATCTCGAGCTCCCGCCCGAAGGCTTGCCGTGCACCTCGGTAGTCCCGGCTTGCCATGAATACCAGTCCGAGATCGTCCCACGCGGATGACGACAGCGGATCGAGCCCGGTCGCCGTCCGTAAGGCGGCGGTGGCCTCAGGAAACCTGCCCAGCAAACCCAACAACGTGCCGTATAAGTGCTGAACGCCAGCGTCTCCCGGGTTCAGCGCAACAGCGTTCTGCAAATCGGCGAGCGCGCCGGCCCAATCCCAGTCGACTCGCGAACGGATGCTGCCACGCACGGCGTAGCCCTCCGCCTGATCCGGTCCCTCACCGATCGCTTGTGCGGCGTGGCCTTTGGCGATGTTAAATCCCGTTGGATCGGAGGTGATGTCCGCCAGTTGGTACTCGGTGGATGCAAGTCCCGCAAATGCAGCTGCGTAATGCGGGTCTAGCGCGACCGCGCGCTGATAAGCTGCGATTGCACGCTGCAGCTCTTCCTGAGTTTCCATGTGTTGGTGCTGCCGTCCCAGCAGGTATTCGTTATAAGCATCGGGATTGGAAGTTCCCTTTGTGCGCTGACCCTGCGCGAGTTTAAGCTTGAGTACCGAGACCACCGCCGCGGCAATCTCATCCTGGACCTTGAATATGTTCTTAGCATTTGCTTCGTAGGTTTCGGACCAGAGGTGCTCCGCGGTATCGGCGCGCACGAGCTGCGTAGTGACTCGCAGATTGTCTCCGGATTTGCGCACGCTGCCTTCGAGGATGTTCGCGACTCGCAGCTTCGTTCCGATCGTTGGGATGTCGTCAGACTTTCCTTTAAATGAGAACGAGGAGGTTCGAGCGATCACGTGCAACCCGGGAGTTTTCGCCAACAGGTCGAGCAATTCTTCGGCCAGTCCGTCGGAAAAGTATTCTTGATCCTTCTTTTCGCTCAAATCCGCGAACGGCAGGACCGCAATGGATTTCTCGGCGATCACCGCGTGCGACGCCGCGGCGCTATCCGCACCCGCCCCAGAATGGTTCGGGTACCACGAAAGTGCGTGGATGGTCAGGTAAACGACCAACACCACAGCCAGCGCGAGCGCGATCCACGGAATCGCCCGCCTTGCGCTGCGTGGCCTCCGCGCAGCAGCGGCCGTTGACACAAGGCGGTTTCTGGCAGTTAGTGGTTGATCCAACAGACGCTTCACTCGTTCGACGAAGGGCTGAGTTGCCTCTTCGCCGAGAACGACAGTCCACTGGACCTCCCGAAAGCGCCCGGGCACCAGCGCCTCGGCCTGCGGGGTCGCATCGATCATTACGGGCAGCAGGAACGCCCTTTCGGACGCCATCAAATGCGAGCGGTCGACCGCGAGTTTCCACTCGAGCCGGAAGTAGCCCTCGGTTCGGCTTTGTGTATGCGCCGAGATCAGAGGAACAAAGAGCGCACAATCTCGGATCTGTTCGCGGATCTTCTCATCCCAGACGTCCCCGCCGCGCAGCTCGCTTTGGTCGAACCAGACCTCGATGCCACCTTGACGCAGCTCCTCGGCAATGCGCCGCGCCGGCTCGGCATCCTGCGAGGCATAACTTAGAAATACGGCGCGCGACGGTTCCGTCACGTTGATACCACCCTGAGCTGGAATGGGGTGGAGGTTTTGTCACCACCTCTGCAAGCGGCAGCTTAACCTAACCGGTCTGATTGGGCTTACTCCGGGTGAACCGGCGCACTGGACGCGACTCGGCCTTGAGACTTCGTCTCAGCCTCAAGCTGGCGGAGCACTTCGCTACGAAGTCGGTGACCACCTGCGGTTTTTCCAACTGAATGGCGTGACCCGACCCGTCGATGATTCGGTGCACACCCCGCGAGGAGAGGTGAGCCGATGCCGGTCGCATCACCGCGCACTACTCCCAGGCGGAACTGACGGGCCTCATTGAGGCCGCGGAGAAGGTGTGCGAGACAGCGTCCCGCAATAGTGCCGCAACCACCTGGCTTCGACGCAAAATCGGTCAACAGTTGGAGCGCTAAGTGATGGACGCGGCGCCTTAACTACGTACTGGAGCCATTCTTGAGGCCACCCAGTAGATAACTCGGTAGGCAGCAGCGACCGGGTCTATCCAGCTTAGCAATTCTCCGGGGACCGACCCAAGAAATACTTCAGGGCTTGGAAAAACGCCGCCGCGTCTTGTCGGGTTCCTCCGGCCGATTCCGCTTACCTGAGTGGGTATCCTTCAAATCAGGACATATTGATAACAAACAGGGGAGCATGTTATGACAAATCTTTATCTGCGTTCTTGCATTTTAGTCGCCATGCTCTCCGCATTTGCGCAGTTTGCCTACTCCCAAAACACGGCGTATGGCACCGGTGCGCTCGCGAGCGACACCAGCGGCATCGAAAACACCGCCTTCGGGTCGTACGCGCTCCATTTGAACACGACCGCCAACTACAACACCGCCTTGGGGACGGCCGCGCTGTATTCGAACACGACCGGCTACGACAACACCGCCTCGGGGTTTGAGGCGCTCGCTGTCAACACGACCGGCAGCGAGAACACCGCCTTGGGGTCTGCGGCGCTCGCTGTCAACACGACCGGCAGCGAGAACACTGCCTTGGGGTCTGTGGCGCTCGGTGTCAACACGACCGGCAGCGAAAACACCGCCTTGGGGTCTGCGGCGCTCGCGGAGAACTCTACCGGTGACAACAACACCGCCGTAGGGGTCGGGGCGCTCTGGGCCAACACGACCGGCGAAAAGAACACCGCCTCCGGTTATCAAGCGCTCTTTTTCAACACAACCGGCAACAACAACACCACCTCTGGTTTGTTTGCGCTTTTTTCCAACACGACGGGCTCGAGCAACACTGCCTCGGGGTCTGAGGCGATGGAGGCCAACACAACCGGCAGCAAAAACATTGCCGTCGGGTTTCAAGCGGGTATCAACCTGACGACCGGCAGCGAGAACATCGACATCGGCAACGAAGGTGCGGCGGGTGACAACAAGATGATCAAGATCGGCACCGAGGGCACCCAAAAGAAGGCCTTTATCGCCGGCATTTTCAACAATACCGCAGTCAGCGGCCTGCAGGTCGTTATCAACTCCAGCGGAGAACTCGGGGTGGTATCGTCCTCCGAAAGATTCAAGACCGCCATTGCGCCGATGGGATCGAACACGGAAAAACTCCACCAATTGCGGCCGGTGACGTTTCACTACAAGGCCGACGCCCAAGGGATGGCGCGCTATGGGTTGATCGCCGAAGAAGTGGCCAAGGTCTACCCTGAGTTAGTGGTCCGCGATGAGAAGGGCCGGATCGACGGTGTGCGCTACGACGAGCTTGCACCGATGCTGCTCAATGAATTGCAAAAAGAACACGCGACGATTGCGGCCCAGGCCGCGGAAATTCGTGACCTTAAGCAGCGGCAGAAACAGTTTGCGACGCGGCCGGAGCTGAATGATCTGAAGCAACAGTTACAGGCCGCGCTCGCGGCGCTGCGACCGAAGGATCAACTCGTCGCACAGCGTTGACGCTATGCAATGAGACTCGTGGCATTGTGCCGGGAGTTTGTTGTTACTGGCCTTCTTCGCAGCGGACGTTCGCCACGGGCAGGCCCAAAGCGGTATTCGGTCGCTGTCAGCTTCGTGGCATACCAGCGAACTTATGAACCAGGCCGGACCGGGCCAACAAGAGTCATTGGCCTGGCGTAATGACTTGCTCGAAACCGGTCATTCGACAATCGTCGAAGAAACGCCGTTTGGCAATCACTTCTTTCCCACGTCAACTGCCTGAACATCAATTTCCATCGGGCCACTGACTGCATCGCAGAATGAACTCTTGCCCACTAGTGCCATGGTCGCGGTATCGTGCGCGCGCATGGGTGTACCTTTCCACGTCAGGTGAGGGTCGTTCACGTAGTGAAGTGTAACCACGTACTTGCCAGGGCCATCGACGACAATTGGCGGTATCCAATGCGAGAGCCCATGTTCCATATTTGGCTCTAGCGTGAACACTTCCTTTGGTTCAAGCGGATTGATGAGGTTGTCTTCGCGCATGCCGAAATGCTGTTGAACCGCGCTCCCACCTGCACCGTGAACAGACCAGCTTACCGTCGGAGTTCGGAGCCCGGATTCAGAACCATCTCCGGGTTGAACCAGCGTAATGACCTGGCGGCCTACGTTTCGAATCGTCACTCGAAGAGGATTCGGGTCTACCAGGCGACCTTCTTGCGCAGAAACTTTATGATCGGTAGCTGCCAAGAAGATCTCGACGGAGCAGTTTTCCGCATGAGCGGCAAGGCTTCCCGCGTCCCACACGCAGATCAATGTTATTAAGATCGCGGCGATCTTGTGCGACGTACGTTTGGCGTGACAACCTGGAATTTGATAAGTGCGTCTTCTCATTTTCTGCTTCCTCGACCAACTGGAGGATGATTGTGAGGCTGAATAGCGGTCATATGCCACTGTCTCGTGTGGGTCGAGGCCCCGAGATCGAAACCCTCGCTGGTTGCCGTGCCAGCATTGACCGTGAAGCCAAGCCCGCAATTGGTCAACGGGACGGGCAACTGCATGTCCTGCCAGGCGATGTAGAACACACCGCTATCCACCTGCAGGTGCTGGTCGAACAGGCTGTTCTTCGCTCCAATCTCGTAGCTCCATACCAAGTCCGGCCGGTACGTGAGCGGAGTGCTCACCGGGCCGTCGCGTAGTACAAGCTGTTAGCGTCCGCCTGATACGCGAGATTGAAGCGCGGCGTCACAGGAGTGGCTGCGGAGTTGGCAATGTCCTGACTTTCCTCATAGTGGGCGTGAACGTAGCTGGCGCCGACGATCCAGCTGAGGCGCGCCGTCCGATCCGAACTCGCGAGCCGGAGCTCCTGCGAAAGGACAGTTTGATCCAACCACACCGGATCTGCTTTCGCGTTCGCGTACCCGGTCTGATTCAATCCGTCGAGGGTCGCGTTGTCTTCTAGTGCGCTCGCGTGGCGCTGCGTGTACGCCGTCACGCTGCTCAGGTCCGCGGGTCCGAGGGCTGCTGCAGCCTTGGCACTGCATAAACTCGACACGCATGTCGTTAAGGTCGGTTATCCCGACAGTCGACGCGACTACTCGAGAGTTGCCATTCGCGAAGACGATCTGGTAGGCAACGTGCGACGAGCGGCAGCCGCTGACTGGGCGTTTTACCGGACTCGGAGCGCGGGGCCGGTGGATAGGGGCGACTGGGGGATGACGCCGCAAACCTTCGATGCCTACAACGGGGCATTGCGCGACTGGTGGTCCAAAGCCGACGCCGATCACTTCAAAGCACGAGCCGCAGTTCTCGGCGCGCAGTACGCAGAATATGAGCCGGCTCCGGGGCTGCACATCCGGCCAGATCTGACGATGGGAGAGAATATCGCCGACCTCGGTGGATTGCTGATCGCCCTCGACGCCTACCATGCCTCGCTGCACGGCGAAACGCCCCCGGTGATTGAGCGTATGACAGTTGATCAGCGATTCTTCCTCTCTTACGCTCAGTCCTGGCGTGGAAAGGCACGCGAAGACTTTATCCGACAGCTGACTACGAGCAATCCGCACTCGTGGCGGAAATATCGCGTGAATGGTGTCGTACGCAATATCGACGAATGGTACGAGGCGTTCGAGGTACGTCCGACCGATAAGCTCTACCTCGATCCGACGGCGCGCGCTCGGATCTGGTGACCGCTCTAGATCCGCACGACGCTGGTCACCGATCTCAGGCAGACGGCCGCTACGCACTATTGCAAGGATCGGTGTGGCCGGCCGTTTGCGATGCGGCCGTGAAACACACACGGACCAATCTGCCGTTGGGCGGGAGTGGTCAAGAAAACTTCGGTTCAACATAAGCGGCTGAATGGTGGTGACGTTCGGGTGACAGGTTCCAGTTCACACAGGCTTATGCATTGGGATTGGGGATAGCGTGAAAGCTAGCGTTCGCCGCAATCGGCTGTATCGATCTTCTGGCCTATCTCCGCTGGACCATCAAACAATCTGAGAGCCTTTCGCCACAGATAGATTCCGAGAATGGTGCACTCACAAGATTTCGGATGAGCTCCCGCTACCAAACACAGCGAACACGTACAGAATCCTGGAATCATTAACGCGAGAAGGAGCATCGCGACCGATACACAAAGGGCAATTCGCGCTTTCTTGGTAGGCATGGTCGCAAACACTCTCGAGGGTAAAATGCGAATATCAGAAGCCGGTATCTGTCGATCCACCGGACACTTTGATCTTCAGGGGTAAGCGGCTGCTGAAGACACCTTTTAGTTCGGCGGCGGTGGTGGAAAATGCGCTTAACGTTAAGAGTTAGGTGTACACGTGTCCACTACGCAAAAGGTTGTCGTGACCGGCCGGCGACGTCGGCGACGCCACAGCGCCCTGTTCAACGCAGAAGGCGTCGGGGCCTGCCAGCAGCCCGGAGTGTCAATTGCGGCCGTTGCCCTGGCGCGAGGGCTCAATGCCAATCTGCTCCGCTCTTGGGTACGGGAGGCGGAGCGGAACAATGCGCCGATCGCGATCCGCCCGACGGCGCCCAACGTGGCGATCGAGAGTGCCGATAGCTTTGTGCCGGTCGCATTGCCCTCGAGCCCCGTCGAGAGCGTGCTTCGTGTCGAGTTGCGCCGGAAAGGGCGCAGCATGAACCTGCAGTGGCCTGCATCGGCGGCGCGTGAGTGCGCGCTGCTGCTGCGAGAGCTCATGAAGTGATCCGCGTCGATGCGGCCTGGTTGGCGGTAGAGCCGCTCGACATGCGCGCCGGTGTCGATACGGCCCTCGCTCGTGTCGTCAACGTGTTCGGCGAAGCGCGGGCTCACCATGCGTATCTGTTCGTTAACAAATGCGCCAACCGGATGAAGGTGCTGGTGCATGATGGCTTTGGTCTCTGGTTATGCGCGAGAAGGCTCTACGAGGGCAGCTTTATCCTCGCCGGTGCGAGGCATGATCGTGGCACGCCACGCGTGTTGTGAGAAAAACAATTGCGGCGAGTATGTTGATATCACGGCAATTATGGCAGGATCAGATCGATGGAGCTGTCGCGCAAACTTGCGCAAATGAACGCAGATGAACTGCGTAATCTGACCGCGACCCTCGTATGAAAATCGGGATGCTTCTTCGCGTTTAGATTGCGAAAGGAGGAATCAAATGACTAAGGTTCCCAGTGGCACCGAGTTAGCCAGACCCTTCGTTCCGGCAAAAAATCTTGAGCTATCAAAACGCTTCTACATTAGGCTGGGCTTTGAAATAGCTCTCGATAGCGAAGTCGCTATCTTCCGCGTCGGTACCGGCAGCTTTATTTTGTCGTCTTTCGACCAAGCCGACAACTTTATGATGCAGCTAATGGTCGACGACTTGGATGCATGGTGGGCGCACATAGAAGCGCTCAATCTACTTACCGAGTTCGGTGTGCCCGCCCCACGCGCGCCGGAAATGCAGCCTTGGGGGTTGCGCGTTGCTTATGTCGTTGATCCTTCTGGCGTACTTTGGCATGTGGCGCAACGGCGTCCGCACAAGCCGCACGACCGGTGAGACATTTTGACGTAGATATCGCGGGAATATCGAATCACCGGTTACCGCCTCCTCAAATAAACGGGGTGACTTCCCCATCCGGTTACACCAATTTAACCAGGCGCCTGAGCAAGGCCGACTCGCTGAGCAGTTCCTTCTCAGCGAGCGCACGGGCCTAGCGAAGCAGCGCGCCGGTATCGAGGACTTTCGCTTCCACGACCCGAGGCACACCTGGGCCTCCTGGCACGTGCAGAGCGGCACGTCGCTGCCGGAGCTGATGGAGCTAGGCGGGTGGAAATCCTACGAGATGGTGCTGCGCTATGCGCATCTGGCCCCGGAGAAATTGATCGTCGTGGCGGGTCGCATTGAGCGGAAGGCAACAAAATCCGTCGATGAAACGCTACGGGGCGAAAACGTAGCAAAAAACGCTACGTTGGCGCTACGTTCGGTGCATTGAGCTTGGCTAAGTACTTGATTGGTTGGTGCGCCCGGAGGGATTCGAACCCCCGGCCTCCTGGTTCGTAGCCAGGCGCTCTATCCAGCTGAGCTACGGGCGCGCATTGAGCAAATCGACGGCAACACGTGGCGGAGAGGGAGGGATTCGAACCCTCGATGGGCTTTTGACCCATACGCCCTTAGCAGGGGCGCGCCTTCGACCACTCGGCCACCTCTCCGGATCGGGTAATTAGCCCGCATCAAGGAGCGCGGGATGATACCCGTGCGGAGCAGTCTAGGTAAAGCCGTAGGGCGTCTAAAGGTTGCTTTTAGGCATCATCGACGAGATTCGCGACGGGACCGGACGATCTTCCCACTTGATCGTTATCCTCTTCGCGCTTGATGCGCTCATAGATCTCTTCGCGGTGGACCGCGACATCTTTAGGGGCATTGACGCCAATACGCACCTGATTGCCTTTCACGCCTAATACCGTGACTGTAACCTCGTTGCCGATCATCACGGTTTCGCCAACACGTCTCGTCAGTATCAACATATTCCTGCTCCTATCTTCTGCGGCAATTGCAGCGGCGCCCTTCGGGCCTGCATCGCCCTAAACACTCGTTCATTAAGAATGCTGGCTATCGGAACGCAACGAGGGTGGCTCAGTCGCTCAAGAATACAAGAGTACAAGAATAACAATTGCAATTGTTACATCTTCTTATCAGAATAAATAAATCGTTCAATTAGACAGCCGGTTGCGGACCAAGGACTCGACGCCCGCCAGCGCCGCTCCCAGGTTCTCCGGTTGGGTACCGCCGGCTTGTGCGAAGTCCGCTCGGCCGCCCCCGCGCCCGCCCACCTGCGCGGCAACCGCGCCCGCGATGTCGCCGGCCTTCAAACGGGCCACTAAATCCGCGGAAACACCGGCAACCAACACCACTTTGCCGTCCTGCACGGTCGCGAGGACGATCACCGAAGATCCCAGCTTGTGCTTGAGCTGATCAACCGAATCCCGCAGTGCCTTAAGGTCGGCACCCTCAATTTGTGCAGCCAAAACCTTAATCCCGCCCACCGCCTTGGCCTGAGCGGAAAGATCAGTGCCCTGCCCGCTCGCCAGCTTTGACTTAAGCTGTTGGACTTCCTTTTCCAAGCGTTTCGAGCGTTCGAGTAGTTCGCGAACCTTTGCGTCTACGTCCTCTCGGCTCCCGCGCACCATGCCGGCTATGTCGCGAAGCACTTGATCCGTGCGGACCACCCACTCGTAAGCCGCCTGGCCAGTCAGTGCTTCGACGCGGCGCACCCCCGCGGCGACGCCGGATTCGGCGATAATTTTGAAAAAACCGATGTCTCCAGCTCTTTCGACGTGAGTACCGCCGCATAGTTCCATCGAGAAATCGCCGATCGAAAGCACGCGTACATCGCTCTCATATTTCTCGCCGAACAGCGACATGGCACCCGCCGCCACGGCCTCATCCAAGGCCATCACTCGGGTTTCGGCGGCGGCATTGCCGCGAATTGCCTCGTTGACGAGTTCTTCGACGCGACGCAATTCCTCGGCGGTAAGCGCTTGAGTGTGTGAGAAGTCAAAACGCAAGCGGTCCGGTGCGACCAGCGAGCCTTTTTGCTGAACGTGCTTGCCCAGAACTTCCCGCAGTGCCGCATGCAGCAAATGAGTCGCGGTGTGATTGAGCGCGGTAGCGGCGCGACGGGCTCCGTCGACACGGGCGTCCACTCCATCGCCGATAAGGAATTCTCCCGCCTCAACCACGCCGATGTGAGCAAACGACGCGCCGATCTTTTGCGTGTCTTTCACCGCAAATCGCGCCGCGGTACTGATGAGCGAACCCGCATCACCCACCTGACCACCCGCCTCGGCGTAAAATGGTGTGTGATCCAGCACAATCTGGCCTTCTTGGCCCTGCTGCAGGGTCTCGACTAACTTCCCGTCGAAAATCAATCCGGTCACGCGGCCGGTATCGGCCAATCGGTCATATCCGGAGAAGTTCGTTTTGCCGGTGAGCTTGACCGAGTCGCGCAAGTCGGCGCCAAACTTGCTTGCGGCCCTGGCTCGGCCGCGCTGCGCAGCCATCGCCGCATCGAAGCCCGCCTGATCGATGGTGAGGCCGCGCTCACGGGCGACATCGGCAGTCAGATCGAGCGGAAATCCGTACGTATCGTAGAGACGGAACACCGTTTCGCCCGGGATAACCGACGACTTGAGCTTGGCGGCCTCGGCATCGAGCAGCGCCATGCCCGTCGCGAGCGTCTCGGCAAACCGCGCCTCCTCCTGGGCGAGTACTTGAGTCGCTCGCGCCTCGCCGCTGATCAACTCGGCATAGTAGGAACCCATTTCACGCACCAACGTGGGCACCAAGCGATGAAAAAACGGCTGGGTCTGCCCGAGCTTGTAGCCGTGGCGAATCGCGCGCCGAATGATGCGGCGCAATACGTAGCCGCGACCCTCATTGGAGGGCACGACCCCGTCGATGATCAAGAACGTGCAGGCGCGAATGTGATCGGCGATCACACGCAAACTGGAAGATTGGAGGTCTTGCGCGCCGGTGACCTCGGCCGCAGCGTGAATCAAGGATTTAAACAAATCGATGTCGTAATTGCTGTGCACACCCTGCATGACCGCCGCGACGCGCTCCAGCCCCATGCCGGTATCCACAGAGGGCTTGGGCAGCGGCACCAGCACTCCGTCGGCGGACCGATCGTACTGCATGAACACAAGATTCCAGATTTCCACATAGCGGTCGCCGTCTTCATCCGGGGATCCCGGCGGGCCGCCGGGAATTTCCGGGCC